>OEKX01000328.1_pt3 | contig 14516 bp, 9 predicted proteins | sample 1503491 | NCBI WGS metagenome assembly OEKX01 (sample SAMEA104379567, study PRJEB20068) | metagenome | isolation source: 1998 | reverse complement strand
GAGTAAGGGTTCTCGACGAGCTCCTGGCTAAGGACGTGACGCGCTCGGCGTTGGTGATCCGCGACGTCCTCGGCACGATCATCATGCGCCCGATCGTCCCCGAGATGGGCCGCCCCTACTACCAGGCCGAAACCGTGATCCAGGTCCTGAGCCTCCTTCAAGACCCGGACGACGGTTCGAATTCATTGCGTAAGTGGAGGCGGAGGGAATCGAACCCTCGTCCGAAAGTCACTCCCCGAACGCGTCTACGTGCGTATCCGATGATTTGTCGTCGTCACCTTCGCTCCCATCGGCAGGATCTCCGGCGACCAGCCGGCGGTGTAATCTCGGCCCCCGACCCGTCGGCACGACGGGGGCCCAGCCCGAACTGCGTCGCTCACTCCCGCCTTACGGGCGCGGGCAGGGTGAACGTGGTCACCTAATTAGGCGGCCAGTGCGTAGTTGTCGTTGGCAGTTAAGCCGTTGCTGTCCTTTTTGACGAGGTGAACAGCACCCCCGGCACGCGACGTTCGCTTCACAACCTCCGTCGAAACCAGATCGCCCCCATATGAAGGCCGGACTCCTCGACTATAAGGTCGACATCCCCGTGCGGCAACACCGCGCGCGCCGTGGACCCCGCTGGCGCGCCCGCCTGCAACCGCTACACCCAGAACGACGGCCATGTGCGACCTCGGCCATTCCTCCGCCTTCGCGCGGCCATGGGCTCCCGCTCGATGAGGTTCCGCCTCGCGGTCGTCGCGGTGCTGCTGCTTCCCCTGCACGCAGCCAGGGCAATTCCCCCCGAGGCGGTCGAGCCCGGACGCGAGTGGCGCATCGGGTCCGTCACCATTCACGGCAACGACGCCGTCGCGGAATCGAAGCTCACCGAGGCGATGCTCACGCAGCCGCGCCCCTGGTACCGCTTCTTCGAGTTCTGGAAGGACCGCCCGGCCTTCGATCCGATCGTCTTTCGCGACGACGTCGACCGCCTCCGGCAGGTCTACCGGAACGAGGGCTTCTACCACGCCCGCGTCACCGCCGACGTCGTCGTCCCGCAAGACGGCGAGCTGCTCGACCTCACCGTCGACGTCGACGAGGGCCCGCCGGTGCACGTGACGTCGGTCGACGTCGACCTCACGGGCGAGGCGATCCCGGCGACGGACCACGACACGCTCCTCGCCTCGCTGCCGGTCAAGCGCGACCGGATCTTCAAGCAGGAAGACTACGCCCGGAGCGCGACGTTGCTCCAAGGCTACTACCGCGAGCACGGCTTCGCGCGCGTCAAAGTCGGCCGCTCGGCGACCGTCGACGTCCGCGACGACACGGCGGCCGTCCGCTATCACGTCGCGAGCGGCCCACCGTGCGTGTTCGGCGACGTCGACGTGCAGGGGCTGCAGAAGATCGAGCGTGACGTGGTGGAGAACGAGGTCGCGTTCGAGCCGGGCAAGCCCTTCCGCCAGAGCCTCATCGACGAGACCCAGCGCCGCCTCGTCGCAACCAAGCTCTTCCGCACCGTCCGCATCACCGAGACCGGCGGCGGCGATCCCGTCGTCGGCACGCGCATCGACGTGAGCGAGGGCCCGGCGCACGAGGTGGCGCTCGGCGTCGGCTACGATACGGAGGAGCAGATCCGCGGGCTCGCGAGCTGGCGGAGCTACAACTTCCTCGGCGGCGGGCGGCAGCTCGGATTCCTCGCGCGCGCGTCGTTCATCAACCGGACGATCGCGGTCGACTTCGTGCAGCCGCACGTGCCGCGCCAGGGCGATCGCGTCCGCGTCGTGCTGTCCGAAGCGCAGGAGGAGGAAGAAACCTACACGAACGATCGCGCGCGGCTGAGCCCGCGCGTCGAGTTTCGCGCCCTGCCCTGGCTCACATCGTACGCGTTCTACCGGATCGAGTACGACTCCCTCTCCGACGTACAGCCGGTCATCGAGCGCGTGCTGCCCGAGATCGCGCCCAAGAACGCCCTCCTCTCGGGCCTCGGGTTCGGCGTCGACCTGAACACGACCGACGATCTGCTCGATCCCCATCGCGGCTGGACGGCGAGCCTCGGCGTCGAGCCGGTCGGCGGATTCCTCGGCGGCGACTTCGCATTCGTCCGACTGATCGCGGAAGGGCGCCGCTACCAGCCGCTTCCCGGCGACTTCACGCTCGCGCTGCGCACGCGCATCGGCTTCGCCGATCCCTACGGCTCGACGCGCGACATTCCCCTCTTCGAGCGCTTCTATGCCGGCGGCATCGACTCGGTGCGCGGCTACGAGCGGCGCCACGTCGGGCCGATGGTCCGGGGCGATCCCATCGGCGGGCTCAGCCTGATCGAAGGCTCGATCGAGCTCCGCCATCCCATCACCGAGACGATCAGCGGGGCCATCTTCTTCGACGCCGGGCAGGTCTCGCCGAATCGCTTCGACCCGCCCGTCGACGACCTGCGCTACGGGATGGGCTTCGGCGTCGCCTACAAGACGCCGGTCGGACCGCTGCGTCTCGACCTCGGCTTCCCCTCCGACGCACCGAAGGGCGACGCCGCCTGGCAGATCCACGTCAGCATCGGACAGGCGTTCTAGGTCATGCGTCGCTGGCTCCTCCGCATCGCGTTCGTCGCCCTCGTCCTCGTCCTGCTCGTCGTCGTCGGTGTGCGGACGGCGCTCGTGCGCGACGCGCTCCGCGGGCAAGCCGTCGCGGCGCTCGCGGAGGCGACGGGAACGCAGGTGCGCATCCGCGACCTCCACGGCTCCGTCTTCCGGAGCCTCGTGCTCGAAGGCGTCGTCATGGCCGTCGACGGCCGGACGATCCTGACGGCGCCGCGGCTGACGCTCGCCTATCACCTCCTGCCGCTGCTGCGCGGTGAGCTCCGCGTCTCGCGCGCGCTCCTCGACGCGCCGCGCATCCGTCTCGTGCGGACGGCGCGTGGGTGGATGCTTCCCGTGCTCCCGTCGAGCGAGAGCGAGGGCGGCTCCTCCTTGCGGGTCCTGCTCGACCGGATCCGCATCCGCGACGGCCGCATCGCGGGCGCGCTCCTCGACACGACGCCGCCGCGGCGTTTCGCGGCGACGGCACTCTCGCTCGACGCGTCGGCGCGGATCGCCGACACCGAGCAGACGATCGACCTCACGTCGCTCGAGCTGCTCCCGCGCGGCGTCGCGCTCTCGCCCGTCCGCGCGTCGGGATCGCTGAACGTGACGAGCGCAGGTCGGATCCGCGTCGACCGATTCGACCTGACGTCGGCGCGCACCCACCTGACCGCATCCGGTATCGTCGAGCCCGGCACGCGCCTCGACGGGCAGCTCTCACTCGATCCACTCTCCGCCGCCGACGTCCGCGCGCTCGTCCCCGGCCTCGATCTCCGCGCCGACGTTCGCGGTGACGCGTCCGCCCGCGGCGCCTGGAACGCGATCGACGCCGCCGTCCGCACGGCGCTCGCTCCCGGCGGCGCCCTCACTGCGTCCGCGCGGATCGACGCCGCCGCGACGCCGGTCCGCTACGACGCGCGCGCCACGCTCGCCGCCGTCGATCCCGGTGCGGCGCTCGCGGGGCTCACGCACGCGTCGCTCACCGGCGAGGTCGCGGCGCGCGGCGCAGGCCTCGACGTCGACGGCCTCACCGACTATCGCGCCGCGCTCCGCGACTCGGAGATCGAAGGCCGTGTCCTCGATCGACTGACCGTGGTGGGCGCCGCACACGATCGTGTGCACCGCGTGAGTGCGCGCATCCACGCGCCGGCGGGCGACGCCGCGCTCCGCGCCCGCGTCGCGCTCCGCGACGTCGTCACGTACGTCGGCGCGGCTCGCTACCGGCTCGCGCGCCTCGACCTGCTCGTCCCTGCGACGTGGGGATGGGCGATCGGCTCGGCTCACGTGCACGGCAAAGGCACCGCACCCGACGCACGCAAGGCGACGGCGCGCGTCGCCGTCACGACCGCTGCGGTGCACGGGCTGCCGATCGATCGGGTCGACCTGCGGGCGGCGCTCGCGCGCGAGCGCATCACGCTCGAGTCGCTCGCCGTCCGCTCGACCGACGTCGCGCTCGATGCCCGTGCATCGGGCCGCGCCGGTCTCGACGGTCGCGGCGTCGCGTTCGACGTCAGCGCACGTGCGGATCTCGACGCGGTCGGCCTCTTCCTCGGCATCCCGCTCCACGGCGCGCTGGCCGCAACGGCCACCGGCGGAGGCGATTCCGGATCGATCACTGCCCGCGCCGAGACGTCGATCCGCCGTCCGGCCTACGGCTCGCTCAGCGCCGAGCAGGCGAGCGCACGCGCCGATCTCGGCGGGCTCGGCGGCACGACGCCCGCGGGACGGATCGCGCTCGCCGCGACGGCCGTCCGCTCGGGCACGGGCCCCCCGTACACCGCACACGGTGACGTCGACTGGCGGCGCCGCGACGGCAACGATCGTGCGGACGTCGCGCTCACCGCCGACGACGCGGACGGACGCGCGCAGCGCGTGCGCGCGACGATCGAGCGGACGGCCGCGCGGACGACGGCAAGCGTGCAGGAGGTCCGGCTCGCCCCGCGCGACGGCCCGGTCTGGCAGCTCGCGCAGCCCGCGGTCGTCCACGTCGACGCGGCCGTCACGACCGACGGCGTCGTGCTCGCCGCCGGCCGCCAGCGCCTCACCGCACGCGGCAGGATCGCCCTCGACGGCGGCACGTCGGAGGCGTCGCTCACCGCCGACGCCGTCGCGCTCGGCCCGCTCTGCACGCTCACGGGTGGTCCGGCCTGCGTGGGCGAGCTCTCCGGGGCCGTCGCTCTCACCGGCACGCCCGCCGCTCCCGTGCTCACGTTCACGGCCGACGCCGAGCGCATCGCCGTGGACGACGTCGCCTACGGCAGCCTCGATCTGCGCGGCGGCTACCTCGATCGCCGCGCGAAGCTTTCCGCGACGCTACGCCATCCCGACGCCGGCACGCTCTCGCTCGACGGCGTCGTCCCCGTCGACCTCGCGTGGGCGGGCGCCCACCCCGACCTCGGCGGCGCGCCGCTCTCGCTCGCATTGCGGGCGAAGGCGCTCGACCTCACCTTCGTCCACGCGCTGGCACCGTGGACGATCAAGCGGACGGCCGGCCGCGTCGACGTCGACCTCACCGCGGACGGCACGAGAGCGGCACCGCACCTCCGAGGTGACGTGACACTCGACGACGGCACGCTCGAGCTCGCCGCGACCGGCATCGCCTACGAGCGCGTCCGCGCCCGGCTCGGTGCCGACGGGTCACGGCTCGTCGCCCGCGAGGTCCACGCCGAGGCAGGCGACGGCCGCGCCGACGTCACGGGATCGGTCGAGCTCGCGGTGGCCCCGCGCGCGCTCGACCTGACGCTTCACCTCGACCGCTTCCTCGCCGCACGCACGACTGCGTACGAGGCGGCGGTGAGCGGGAGCCTGCGGCTCCTCGGCACGATCGAGGCGCCCGACGTCTCCGGAAAGATCGCAGTCGACCACGCCACCATCCATCCGGCGGCGCTTCCGGCGTCGGGGCCGAGCGTGCCGCCGCCGGACCCGACCATCGTCGTCATCGGTCGCCCGGTCTCCGACGAGGAGGTCCGAGCATCGGTCACCCCGTCGTTCGCGGCCGCGACGCACGTCGCGGTCACGATCGAGATCGAGCGCAACGCCTGGATCCGCCGCGCGGACGCGGACATCGAGATCGGCGGCAAGCTCGAGGTGACGAAGGCGCCCGACGACGGCGTGCGGATCGTCGGCGAGATCCGGCTCCTGCGCGGGTGGTACGCCTTCCAGGGCCGCCGCTTCACGCTCGAGCAGGAGGGCCACATCGAGTTCGCCGGCCAGTCGCCGCCGCAGCCGACGTTCGACATCACCGCCGTCTACCAGACGCGCGACTACCGCGTCCTCGTCCACGTGAGCGGCTCGGCTGAAAAGCCGACGCTCGAGCTCACCTCCGAGCCGGCGCTCGACCAGGCGGACATCCTCGCCGTGCTCCTCTTCGGCAAACCCGCGCGGGACCTCGGCCGGAACGAGAGCGCGGCGCTCCAGCAGAAGGCGCTCGCGCTCGCCGCCGGCTACGTCGTCCCGGAGCTCCGGACGTCGGTCATGAACGCGCTCGGCGTGGAGACGCTCGACGTGCAGATGCCCGAAGGAACCGTGCCCGGGCGGGTGAGCGCGGGACGCTACGTCGCGGAGGACGTGTTCGTCTCGCTCGGCCAGGAGTTCGGGCGCCGCGCCTCCCAGGTGGTCGGCCTCGAGTACTACCTCGGCAGGAACCTGTCGGTCCGCGGGTCGACGTCGACCCGCGGCGACAGCGCGCTCGATCTGCTGTGGCGCTACCGTTATTGATCCGCCCCAAGACTGCGTCTTGGGGCGGGGGGGACACGAGTGTGTGACGCTCGTGGCACGCGCGGGCTGCATGCCGCGGCCAGCAAAGCTGGCGCGGCAAGGCTGGTACGCACGACGGGCCCGCCGCGGCCCGCGCTGGCCGTCTCAGGGCGTGAACGTGAAGCGGGTCACGACGACTTCGATCTCTTGACCGTTCGTCGGTGCGGTGCCGCCGAAGAGCCAGAGATTCAGGCGGACGTTCTCGCCGCCCGATCGGGGAACGTCGGAGCCGCTGTAGGTCCAGTCGTGGTCCCAGCCGACGAGGTCGGAGCTCGCGAAGGCGACCTGACCCGGGCGCCATGTGAAGCCGTGCATCGTCGGCGCCGTCGCGGGCGTCGTCAGGCGATGAAGGTGGCCGGCCCGATCGTACGGCTGCACGACGTATTGCGCGTTGGTCGGGTCCGTCGCGTTCGCCCAACGCGCGAATTCGACGTCGATCTCGCGATGCGCGTACGCCGCTTTGTCGCTCCACGTGAAGAGGCCGAGCACGACGTTCGGGTCGAGGCCGGCCACCGGTGAGGCGATCTCGAACAGGTACGTGCCGTAGCCCGGGCTGTCGCGGCTGATGATCTCCGCGCAGCTCCATCGACCGCTGCGCTGCGTGATCCGCAGATGAAGTCGGCCCGTCGCGTCGACCCAGACGTTGTCGGGAGAAGCCGAAAAGAAGTTGGGGCCGGGACCGACCCGGCTCGTGCTCGACTTCACCTGCCAGGTGCGCCCGCTCCACACGATCTGCGTCGGATAGCCGGGCTTCCCCGCGCCATACGCGACCACGACGTCGAGGAGGAAGGGGACCAGCAGGACCAGGAATGCGCGGCGCATGGGCGCGACCATACGTACGACGAAGGTCGTCCCACAAGCGCACCTGCGATGCGCGCGGCCCGCCACCTTCGCGATGTCCGGAGCCGGCGGGCGACGAAACCGCTACCGCGAGCCGCCGGCCCGCCGCGCGAACGTGATCGGCAGACGCTCCGGTCCGTTGATCCCGAGCGGCGGCTTCCAGACCGCGCCCTCGCCGATCGTCGGACATTCGAGCCGCGCCGTCAGCGCGGTCAGCGCATCCTGCAGCTCGGCCCGTGCGAGCGCCGCGCCGATGCAGTGGTGCGGCCCGTACCCGAAGCCGACGTGCGGCGCGTCGTTCTGGCGCGGTGCGATCTCCTCCGGCTTCGGGAACGCCGCTTCGTCGTGGTTGGCGCTCCAGAGCGACATCAGGATCTGCGTGCCCGGCTCGAGTCGCTCGCCGTGGACCTCGATCGGCTCCGTCACCGTACGGCCGACGTTGGTGGCGGCGCTCCGAATGCGCATCACCTCCTCGACGATCTCCTCGGCCGTGAACGTCCCGGCGGCGACGCCGTCCCACACGTCGCGTCGTTGCGAGAGCAGCGCGACCATCCACCCGAGCTGGTTCTTCGTCGTCTCGTGACCGGCGAAGACGAGGCCCGCGATGAATCCGCGCACCTCGAAGTCGCTGTATCCGCCGTCCTCGTCGGCCGCTTTCGCAATGCGGGTCACGAGGTCGTCGCGCGGCTCGGCGCGCCGGCGCGCCGCGAGCGCGCCCGTGTAGTCGAGGAGCTGCACGAGGGCGTCGTCGATCTCATGGATGTGCTCGGCCATCGAGACCGGGCTGAAGCCGTACCCGATGACGTTGGCCCAGTCGCGGAAGCGGTCGCGATCCTCGGGCGGAACGCCGATCAGCTCGCACAGCCCGAGCGACGGATACGCGTCGGCGAACTCGGCCACGAAGTCGCAGGCGCCCCGGTCCGCGAAGCCGTCGATGAGCTCGTGCGCCATGTCGCGGAGGAAGGGTCGCAGGCGCTCGACGCTCCGTGGGGTGAAACTCCGCGACATGAGCTGCCGCCAGCGGAGGTGATCGGCGCCGTCACGATTGAGCGGCGAGATCGCCATCCATTCGTAGAACGGGCCCGACGTGACGCCCATGCGCTCCATGAACTGAACGAAGCCCGAGTGTAGGCGGGCGTCGGTCAGGAGCTCGCGCACGCGATCGTGCGTGAGCACGCCGACCGCGCCCATCTGGAGATCGGCGAGCCAGCCGACTTTGCGCGCGCGCTTCAGCTCCGCGAGCGGATCGACCAGCATGGGTTCCATCTCGAGCTGCGGTCTCGCCATCGCGTCCTCCTGCCCCGCATTGGCACATGAGCGCTGGCGACGCCATCGCGCGGCGCAGCTCACGCAGCGCGAGCGGCACATTCGTGACGCGCGCCGCTGCACGCCACGGTCCGACCAAAGTACGTTGACGTATGCGTGAAGCCGGGGCTATCTCACGCGCGGATCGCAGCTCGCGTCGGTATCGGGACATGGCACGGGGGGAATCAGGTTTGGTGGCCGAAGGTCGGTGCATCCCCGAGTCCGCTTGCCTGGAGCTCTTCCCGCACGATGCGCACGGCGACATCGCGCGCGTGATCGCCGCGATTCGCGAGCGACGGGCGGAGGTGGTCGCGCACTGGCAGACGCTCGCACCCGCGCGACTCCATCCGAACGGCACGCCCTCGCCGTCGCGGTTCCACGAGATCTACGTGCCACACCTCCGTCGCGCCGAGAGCCATCTGCAGCGCGGCGACGCGCCGGCATTCGTCGCCTTCGCGCATGCGCTCGGCGCGTGCGTCGCCGACGACGGCATGCCGTTCGCGGGCCTGGTCGCGCACGTGAGCCTGCTCCACGAAAGCTGCGTGAACGCGCTCGCCGATCGTGCCGTCGAGCTGCGCGACGCATTGCTCGTCCTCGACCGGGTGATCGCGTGTCTCGTCGGCGCGGCCGCGGACGGCTACCACGATCGCCGGCCGGCCGCCCCGTCGACGAACGGCACGGCGACGGCAGACCGCTTCCACGACCTCGTCGGTCGCTCGGCCGCCATGCGGCGCGTCTTCGAGCGGATTCGCCGCCTCGCCGCGACCGATGCGGCGGTGCTGATCGTCGGCGAAACCGGCACGGGGAAGGAGCTCGTCGCGCGCGCCATCCACGCGGCCGGGGCGCGGCGCGACGCGCCGTTCCTGGCGCTCAACTGCGCGGCGCTCCCGCGCGAGCTGATCGAAGCCGAGCTCTTCGGGTACAGGCGCGGCGCGTTCAGCGGCGCCGTCATCGACGGCCCGGGGCTGTTCCGCGCCGCGTGCGGCGGCACGCTCCTCCTCGACGAGATCACCGAGATGGGCCCCGAGCTACAGGCGAAGCTGCTGCGCGTCCTCCAGGAGCGCACCGTGCGCCCGATCGGCACGGTCGCCGAGCAGCCGGTCGACGTCCGCATCATCGCGTCGACGAATCGCGACCCCGACGTCGCGCTCGCGTCGGGTCATCTGCGCGCGGACCTCTACTACCGTCTCTCCGTCAGCACGCTCGTCCTGCCGCCGCTGCGCGACCGTCCCGAGGACGTCGAGCCGCTCGTCGACCACCGCCTGCGACTATTGGCGGAGCGCGAGGCGAACGACCGGCCGCACGCGATGACGGCCGCCGCCGTCGCCGCGCTCGCCGCCGCACCGTGGCCCGGGAACGTGCGCCAGCTTTTCAACGTCATCGACGACGCGCTGATGATGGCGACGTCCGCCGTCCTCGACGTGAGCGATCTCGCGTTGCCCGGCTACGACCAAGGGGCAGCGACGCACGCATGGGTGCCGGTCGCGCTTCCGACCTTCGAGCAGAACGAGCGGCTCCTGGTCGAGCAGACGCTCGCGTACACGGGCGGCAACAAGCTTCGCGCCGCGCGACGGCTCGGCATCTCGCGGAAGAAGCTCTACGCGATGATCGCGCGCTACCGGCTCACGAGCTGACGCGTCGACTGCGCCCGGCGGCGACACCGTTGCTCCGCGTGCGCGCGTCCGTGCATCCGGACGGATCACCGCGACGGCACCACGTGCTCGCACCGTCGCGGTTTCGTGCGAGGCATCGATCTTGCGTCTCCAGCGTGTGCAGTCCGCACACGCCGAGGGAGGAGACGGCGATGATCCAGCCGGCTCCTCGCGTTCCTCGCCACCCGTTTTGGGCCCGCCCCTCCCGTCGCGCCGTCACCCCCGAGGCGGCGCGGCGGGAGCACCCCACACAAGGACGTCGTCTCATGCGCCGACTCGTTCTGCTGATCGTCATTGCGTGCACGCCGACCTCGGCAGCCGCCGTCCCATCGTACCCGGCCGGTTCGCTCGATCGCGGGGGACGCGACTGGACGCGAACGGCCGCGCTGCTCGACGCGACCGGCCGGTCGACCGCGATCCCGGCGACTACAGCTGGTGCACCAACGCCATCCCCGGCACCGGTACACGAAACGTCGGCAGGGACGGCCCCGTGAGGTTGCCGATGTATGCCGTCCGCCGGTCCGGGCCGCCGAAGCAGATGTTGGTCGGGAGACGCATGACTTTCGCGTCGGGATCCTCGACCACGGGCTCGAAGGTGCCGGCGGGCGTGATGAAGCCGATCGTGTTCGGCATCGGCAGCGTCACCCAGAGGTTGCCGGCTTCGTCGAACGCGATGCCGTCGGGCGCCGTGCCGAGGTCGGGGCCGTACTGCTCGCGCGTCCCGAGTGAGCCGTCGGCGCGGATCGGGAAGCGCATCACGCGAAACGCGCTCGACTCGGCGACGTAGACGAAGCGCTCGGCGGCATCGAGCGCGACCCCGTTCGCGAACCAGAGGTCCTCGGCGACGATCTCGCTCCGCCCGTTCGCGATGCGGTAGAGAAACCCGTCGCCGGCGGGCTCGAGGATCGCGGTCATGAGGTCGGTGCGCGCCGAGCTGTTCGAGACCCAGAGTCGGTCCTGTCGATCGAGGAACGGGAAGTTCGGCGACGGCGTCGGCCGGCCGCTCGCCGACGTCGCGAGCGTCTCGTGACGGCCGGTCGACGGATCGAGGCGCTGCACGGAGCCCGCGAGGTTCGCGATCAGCACGCGACCGTCGCGGTCGAGGCAGATGCCGTTGGGTTCGCCGCCGACGGCGCCGATGCGCTCCTCGTGCGAGCCGTCGGCCGCGATCCGCGTGCAGGCGCCCCGCCCGTCGGCCGCCCAGACGGCACCGTCGCGGGCGCACATGACCCCCTCGCAGCGCGCAAGGTCGGTGCCGATGCGTCCGAGATCGCTCAAGGAAATCCGCATGATGGCCCCTTCTACGAGGCTGCATCCCCGACGTCGACCGGTGCGTAGATGGGGTGACCCGCCCCGCATTGGGGCGACTGACGAAGAGGGAGACCACCATGACGACCGCGCGCACACGCACCCTGATCCTCGCTCTCACCAGCCTCCTGCCGCTCGCCGCCCAGAGCGCGCTCGCGGCACCGAGCGTCTGCGAGGGTCGGTTCGACCTCGACGGCGCGCCGCTCGAGGTGGGCGCGCCGGTCGACCCGGTCCAGAGCTTCCGCGTCGAGCAGACGACGGGCCCCGACGACCAGGGCGGCTTCGCCGTGCGGCTCGGCACGGCCTGCGCGTCCGTCATCGGTGTCCAGGTCCCGCGCTCCGACGCGTTCGTCGTGCGCTCGCGCTTCGTCGGCTGCGGCGAGCGCCCGCGCTTCCGTCTCCGCCTCGCGTTCGACGCCGACTGTCGCGTCGTCACCGGCCGCGTCCGCTCGGCCGGGCAGCTCGTCGCCGAGTTCAGCGCCCGTCGCGCCGAGGTGATTCAGGATCCCGGCTTCCAGGACGTCGACGCCGACGCGCCGGCGATCACCGGGTTCGCGCCCGCCTCGGGCCTGCCGGGCGACACGATCAGCGTCTTCGGCCGGAACTTCGACCGCGACCGTCTCGGCAATCCGCAGGACGTGCCGGCATACGTCGTGCGCTTCCGGACCGTGGGGAGCCGCTTCCGGCTCATCCAGGCGGCCTTCACGGTCGTCTCGCCGGAGGAGCTGAGCGTCGTCGTCCCGAACGACGCGGCGAGCGGCGAGATCTTCATCTCCGAGCGGCTGCCCGGCGGCGGCGCCCGGGGCACCTTCTCGCACAGCCCCGAACAGTTCCTGGTCCAGGGCCCGCTCGACCCGTCACCGACGACCACGACCTCGACGTCGACCCGCCCCTCCACCACCACGACCTCGACCACGCGTCACGCGACGACCACGACGACCTCGACCACGCGTCACTCGACGACGACGACCTCGCGCCCGTCGACCACGACGACGACGCGCCCGTCGACGACCACCACGACCCTCGTCGCCTCGGCGACCGTGACCTTCCAGTCGAGCAACTTGAGCGTCTTCACGCCGGGCACCTTCCCGCTCGTCGCGAGTGGCGCCAATCAGCAGATCGGCGCGCTCTTCGACGCCAACCAGAACCACATCGTCGACGGCTTCCCGGGCCGGCCGGACCTCCCCTACATGCGGTTCCCGGTGCCGAACGCGAGCAATACGGGCTTCGACCTCGCCTTGGGCTCGGGCTACGAGCAGGGCGCCAAGGCCGTCGTCGCCGCCGCATTCGGCGCGAACAGCGCGGCCTTCATCGCGGTCCACTTCGACGTCAACGGCTCGGTCGCGACGCCGATCTTCATGAGCGGCGGGACGCTCGTCGGTAACGGCATCATCGTCAGCACCGACTCCTTCACCGAGCAGAACGTCCAGGTCGTCGCGGCGACGTCGTCGAGCCCGCGCATCATCCGCGGCCATGTCGCAGGCGTCGCGACCTTCTTCGACGTGAACGGCGACTTCTGGGCGGACGGCATCGTCCTCGACTTCGTCCTCCCCCTCCCGAACGACGCCTGACCCGCACGCACCGACCGTCGTCGACCCCGGCCCCGCGCGCGGCCGGGGTCTTTCATTTCGAAGTGACGATGCTAGACGCCCATCATGCAGCCCACGATCGTCGCCGAAGGACTCGAGTTCCCCGAAGGACCCGTCTGGCTCGGTCCGAAGCGTGTCGCGGTCACCGAGATCCGCGGCCAGTGCATCTCGCTCTGGGACAACGGCACGCTCAAGCGCAAGGTTGCGATCACGGGCGGCGGCGCCAACGGCGCGACGCTCGGCGCCGACGGCGCCCTCTACGTCTGCAACAACGGCGGCGTGTCGCTGGGGCACGAGGGCAAGTGGATGGCGTCACCCCAGCTCACGGGCCGCATCCAGCGCGTGACCCTCGACGGCAAGGTCGCTGACGTCGCGACGAAGCTGCCCGGCGACGCGCCGAACCGGCCGAACGACCTCTGCTTCGGCCCCGACGGCCTCCTCTACTACACCGATCCGCACAACTGGGAGGACCTGCCCGAGGTGAAGCCCGGACGCGTCGCGCGCACGACGCTCGACGGCAAGGTCGAGCTGCTCGCCACCGTGCCGCTCTTCCCGAACGGCATCGCGTTCGGCGTCGACGATCGGCTCTACGTCGCGCAGAGCATGACGCAGAAGATCCTGGTCATGGACTCGGTGCCGGAGCCGCCGATCCGCGAGTTCGCGACCCTGCCGAAGGGCTATCCCGACGGCTTCTGTTTCGACCGCACCGGCCGGATGTACTGCGCCGGCAGCCTCGGCGACGTCGTCGTGGTCTTCGAGCCGGACGGCGCAGTCGCCGAGGTGATCGAGATGGGCGCCGGCTCGGAGCCCACGAACTGCTGCCTCGGCGACGGCGTTCTCTACGTGACGCTCTCGGGGCCGGGCCAGCTCGCGACCCTGCCGATCAGCGCCGAGCCGCTGCCCCTCTACCCCGCCCGCCGCTGACCCTGCCGTTCGGCGCCTGCGATCGTCGCCGGCGTCCGGCTCACCGGTCGAAGTGTCCGGAATTGCGGACATGAACGGCCGTCGTTCGCGCGCCCGCGAGGAACAATTGTTCCTCGCCGCGTAACGCCATCGTCGTGCGAGGAGCGAGAGACAGGGGTCTCCGAGGCCATCGCAAAACCACCAGAGAGCAGAAAAAGGAGGATCACAATGAAGCGATTCATCATGGGTCTGGGGCTCGCGACGGCGCTCGCGATTCCGGGTGCGAGCCACGCGTCGGGGGTGCTCTACACCTTCCCCCACACGACCCACTTCCCCGAGCCGCTCTACATCGACTGCATCGCGCAGAACTTCAACACCACCCCGCAGACGGTCACGATCGACTTCCTCGACGCGCTGGGCGCCGTCGTGCAGACGACCGGTCCGGTCTCGGTCGCAGCGGGTCAGGCCGCCGACAGGACCCAGAACCCGCCGGCGCCGCCGATCGTGACCGCGTGCCGCTTCACGGTCACCGGCAGCGTGAAGAAGTGGCGAGCCGGGGCGCTGGTCTTCGGTACGGATCTCGTTCTGCGCGCGATCGTCGAAGGCAAGTAACG
>OEKX01000952.1_pt6 | contig 14633 bp, 13 predicted proteins | sample 1503491 | NCBI WGS metagenome assembly OEKX01 (sample SAMEA104379567, study PRJEB20068) | metagenome | isolation source: 1998 | reverse complement strand
GCGCAGGACCTCGCCACGCGGCATGGGGTGAAGACCACGGCCATCCCCGCCGATCTCGGTGTGCCCGGGGGTGGTGAACGGCTCGCCGAGGAAATCGCCGCACGCGGGCTCGTCGTCGACGTCCTGGTGAACAACGCAGGGTACGGGATCGCGGGCGGGTTCAAGGACTCCGACCGCGCGAGCCAGCTCGGCATGATCGATCTGAACGACCGAGCCCTCGTCGAGCTCACGCACATCTACTGGCCCCGCATGCTCGCCAACAAGCGCGGAGGCGTGCTCAACGTCGCGTCCACGGCTTCATTTCAGCCGGGCCCGCTGATGGCGATCTACTACGCCTCCAAGGCGTTCGTGCTGTCGTTCTCCGAAGCGCTCTGGAAGGAGGCCGAAGGCTCCGGCGTGCGTGTGAGCTGCCTTTGCCCCGGCCCGACGACCAGCAATTTCCGCGAGCGTGCCGGCACCGGCCGAACGCGCTTGTCACGCACCGGCACGCCGATGGCCTCCGCGGCGGTCGCGCAGATGGGTTACGATGCGTGGCAGGCGAACAAGCGCGTGATGATCACCGGTCTGCGAAACGCGGTGGTGGCCCGGTTGGTGCCGTTCCTGCCGCGTCGCACCGTGCTCGGTCTCGTGCACAATCTGCAGAGCCCGGTCTGACGGACGGCACGGCGCCCGGCTGGCCCCCGCGGCCGAGGTGGTCTACACGCGAAAGATGCCACGGCTGCGCGAGGTGCCTCGCGACGAGGCGAACCCCTTCGTCCGTCAGATCTACCAGATGCTGTTCGGAGAGCGTGATCCGGTCCACGAGCCGGGGACGGAAACCGGGTCGCCGGGAAACTGGTGGACGGTCTTCGCCCTGTCTCCGGACTGCTTCCGCCACGCCGTGCTCGGCTTCCAGCTCTACCGCAGCGCCGATCGCAAGCTCGACCCGAAGCTGCGCGAGCTGGGACAGCTGCGCGCCGGCTGGGCGCGCGGCTCGCGGTTCGTATTCTCCCAGCACTGCAAGGCGGCGCGCGCGGTCGGCCTCGACGAGGCGCGGATCGCTGCCGTCCCGCACTGGCAGGCCACCGACGTCTTCACGGCGGCCGAGCGCGCCGTGCTGGCCTACACCGACTGCCTGGTGCTCGACGGCGGCCGCACACCGGATGGGATCTTCGCCGCCCTGCGGAGCCACCTCGGCGACGAGGAGATCCTCGAGCTCACCTACGTCACGACCCTGTACGAGATGCACGCCACGATCTGCCGGGCGCTGCGTCTCGAGTACGACGACGTCGACGAACGCGTCACCGAGGTTCCTGCGCCGGGTGGGGCGGCGACGGACGTGATGCGCATGGTCGATTCCTGAGAGGAGACCGCAAATGGGCTACCATCATCTCGCGCTCGCGGCGCGCGACATGGCCGCGATCCATCACTTCTACGAGGAGGTGATGGGCTTCGAGCTGGTGAAGGTCGAGGTCGCCCCGGTACCCGAGGGCGGGTGGGCGAAACACTTCTTCTACCGGATGGACGGCGACGATTCGCGGTTCATCGCCTTCTGGGAGCTGCACGACGTCCCCGGAACGGCGCGCCTCGAGACGAACCTGTCACGCGCCGCGGGCGTGCCCGACTTCATCAACCACATCGCCTTCGGCGTTCCGACCGCGGACGAGCTCGCTCGCCGGAAGGCACGCTGGCTCGCGGCCGGCCGTGACGTCCTCGAGATCGACCACGGCTGGTGCCACTCGATCTACACCAAGGATCCGAACGACAACCTCGTCGAGTTCTGCCTGACGACCGGAGCCTTCACCGCCGCGGACCGTGCCGCGGCGGTCGCGGCGCTCACGGCGACCGCCCCGGCGTTCAGCAAGCGACCGCCGCGCATCCAGATGCACCGATCCTGAGCGGATTCCCAAGCCGGTCGACGCGCACGGACGAAGCGTTCGAACTGTGAATCCGGCCGCGGCGATGCTACCGGGGGACGGATGTCGCGCCTCGGGCCCTGGCTCGTGGGCCATGGCCGACTGGTCGTAGCCTCCATTCTCGCCGTCACGCTCGCGTTTGCAGCGCTGGCCGTGCAGTTGCGGCTCGAGTTCCGCCCCGGCGACCTGCTTCCGCAGGGGCACCCCTTCATGGAGGTGCACAATCGCTTCCACGAGAACTTCAGCGAAGCGAACGTCCTGACCGTGATGATCGAGGCGCGGTCCGGAACCATCTTCACCCCGGACATCCTGTCGACGATCTACCGTGCGACCGAGGCCGTCGACCGGCTCCCCGGGGTGAACCACGACCAGATCGACTCGATCGCAAGTCGATTCATGCGCCTGGTCCGGGTACAGAGCGGCGGTCGCATGAGTGCCGACCCTGTCATGTCGGGCCCGGTGACGAGCCTTCAACAGGCGAATGAAATCCAGCGTCTCGTGCTCGCGTCGGGCTACATGCTCGGCAATCTGGTCTCGCTGAACGAGCATGCGGCGCTCATCCGGGCCGGGTTCGCCGAGCGCCGGTTCGACGCACGACGCACCTTCGCCGCCGTCAACGACACGATCCTGCCGCTGGCGAACGATCAGGTCCGGGTCTACGTGGCGGGTCAGCCCCGCCAGAACGGTTGGATCCTCGAGCTCGAGTGGCAGGTGCTGCTCGTGTTCGCGGCAGCCATCGTGCTCACGTGGATCCTGCTCTATCGCTATTTTCGCGACTGGCGGGGAGCGCTACGCCCGACCATCTCCGGCGGGCTCGCCGCGATCTGGGGCTTCGGACTGGTCCAGCTCTCCGGGTTCGCGCTGAACCCGCTCACGCTGGTCATCCCGTTTCTCATCACGGCGAGAGCGGTGAGCCACTCGGCCCAGATGCACGACCGCTACTACGAGGAGCTCGCCGCCGGTGTTCCAAAGGAGGAGGCCGTGCAGCGATCCTTCAGCCGCCTCCTGACCCCGACGATCGCCGGCATCATGACCGACGCACTCGGCGTACTGGCGATCGCGATCGTCGCGATTCCCGCCCTCCGTGCGCTCGCGGTCACGGCGATGCTCTGGCTCCTGTCGCTCATCGTGACCGAGCTGCTCCTGAACCCGATCGTCTACGCCCGGCTGCGGGCACCACGGCTGGCGACGATCCACGCCCGCGAGGGGGCGCTCTTCGCCCGTGGATGCAGGCGGCTCGCGGCCGGCGTGACGGCGCCGCGCGGCCGCTGGGTCGCGCTGGCCGTCTCGGTGGCGCTGGCGGGGATGGGCGCCGTCCTGATTCCGCTGGTCGACGTCGGCGATCCCAGCTCTGCGTCGCGCATCCTCGCGGCCGACTCCGAATTCAATCGTAGTCACCGTGCGATCCAGGACGCGTTCGGCGGCAGCGAACCGTTCGTGGTGATCGTGGAGGGCGCTGCCGCCCGTGCGCTCTACCGTCCACTGGTGCTCCGCGCCATCGAGAGCTTCCAACGCTACCTCGAGCGGGTGCCGGGGGTAGGGTACAGTCTCTCGCCGGTCGACATCATGAAAGGGATGCGCGAGCGCTTCAACGAGCTCGAGCCCAAGTGGGGAGTCATCCCCTCGACCGAGCGCGAGGTGGCGGAGACCTTCTTCACCTACTGGGGCTTCATCCCTCCCAGCACGAGCGCGCGCTACTTCACGCCCGACTTCAAGATTGGCCAGATCACGTTCTACTGCCGCGACCACACCGTGCGTACGGTGCGCAGCGTGGTCGCCGCCGCGGAGCGCTTCATCGCCGAGCACCCGCTCGAGGGCGTACACTTCCGTCTCGCGGGTGGTCTCATCGGCGTGATGGCGGCGGTCTACGACGAGATCCTGCGTAGCGACGCATTGATGACGACGGCGGCCTTCGGCGTGATCCTGGGCGTGACGTTCATCACCTACCGCTCGCTCGTCGCCGCGCTGCTCCTCGTGCTCCCACTCGCGCTCGCGAACGCCGTGGTCAATGGGTACATGGCGGCGCGCGGGATCGGGCTCGATCTCGATACGCTCCCCGTGATCGCCGTCGGGGTGGGGTTCGGGATCGACTACGGCATCTACATTCTGAGCCGCGTCCAGGAGCGCACGTCGGCGGGCATGCCGCTCGAACACGCCGTGCGCGACGCGATCGGCAACGCGGGCCGCACGGTAGCCTTCACGGCGCTCACGATGACCACGGGCGTGCTGTGCTTCACGCTCACCGATCTGCGCTTCGTCGCCGAGATGGCCGTATTGCTCGCGCTCTGGATGGCGACGAGCGCAGGGACGGCGCTGGTCACGTTGCCCGCAGCGCTCGTCGTCTTTCGGCCGCGCTTTCTTCAGGTGTCCGCAGCTGGCGGCGCGGAGACCAGGGCCCCCTAGTGTCTCCGCATGCGCAGGGGTGACCTCGTTCGGCCCACTTGAGGACGGGGTCCGGACGCCTTCCACGGGTCACCGCGCCCGTTTGCCTTGGACGCGGACTTGCGAAAGTTGGTGACCAATGTCGAGGCTCGAGGTGGTCGTGGCGGCTCTTGGCAGATCACTGCACTCCACGGTCGGCATCGTGCTGGTCGCCGTCGTGTGGATTGGTGCGTGCGGCCGTCAGCCCGCTCTCCTCCGGCAGATCGAAAAGCTGGGGTTGGTCAACAACATCCAGCACCGCCTGCTCGAGTCGGTCGACGCCGAAAAGAGCGCCGTCCTCGCGGTGACGGACGAGGAGTCGAAGGAGTTCGCCGCCCAATCGAAGCGTTCGGCGGAGGAGATCGACGGATTGAAGGCGCAGCTCGCGGCACTGATCACGGAGGATGCGCGTCCGGACGAGCGCGAAAAGCTGGCCACGTTCGACGCGAAGTGGAATGACTTGAAAGCCATCGACGTCCGGTTGCTCGGCCTCGCCGTCGCCAACACGAACCTGAAGGCGGCGCACCTTGCGGCGCGGGAAGGCTCCGCCGCCCTCGACCGGTTCATCGCATCGGTGGATCTGATGACGCTGGCTTGCTCCGACATTGCCGTCGTCCGCTCCCTCGCGAAGGCTGCCACTGCGGTCGCGCGAATTCATTCCCTGCTGTTCGTACACATACCCGAAGCGTCGGACGTCGAAATGACGACGATCGAAGCGCGGATCCGAGAGCTGAGCGGGATGGTGGACACTGCGCTCCGGGAAGCCGGTCCCTCGGTCCCATCCACTGCGTCGGCTGCCGCAGCCGACGCAGCCCAGGCGTGGACCGAATATCAGCGGATCGTGGCGGAGGTGATTCGACTCTCGCGGCTCAACACGAACGTCATCTCGTTCGACGTGTCGACGCACGAGAAGCGGACCGCGACCGAGGTGTGCTTGAAAGCGCTCACCGACCTTCGGGCCGCAATCCAGGGCGGGCCGTATGCGACGCGATAGCGTGCGAACGGTCGATTGCGCCACGGCGGCGTCGCCCACCGACGCGACGGCAAGAGGATCGAGGTGGCGCGTGTCGGCTCAAAAGGTGAATTCCTCGATCGGAACCCCGCGCACCTTCTCGCACTCGCCCTTGAAGTCGTAGGGCACGTCATCCACGCAGTCGGGCCATTTGCCCGTCGCCAACCAGAATTCGACGAGGCCGAGGCGTGCGCAGAGGGTCACGAACCGCGGATCGTTGCGCAGCTCGGGCATTCCAGCGTGGAACAAGAGCCCGGTGCGATATCCGTCCGGACCCATGCTGTCGTCGGCGGTGCCACGCGGACCGAGGTAGGCGGCTTCCGCCGTGCGATAGGCTTCCTCGACGAGACCGAGGTGCGCTGCGTAGACGAGCCGCGAGAGCTCGACACATCCCGTCCTCGTGTAGTGTGCTGCCAGCGCGTCGCGGATGGCGCCGATGTTCTCCGGCGTGGGATCGCGCTTGGTTCGGATGAACGCCAAACCATCCTGGAACTCGCGCAAGGGATGTCGCGCCGCAGGATCCAGCAACCGATCGACCGCCGCCCAGTTCTCGAGGAAGGCCTGCGCCCGCAGCAGGTTCGCGACCGGAAAGCTCATGTCGGGTACACGCGCCATGAGGGCCTCGAAAACCGGCACGCACTCCGCCACGTGCCCGGTCGCCATTCTGGAGAGGCCGGCGAGATTCGCGGACATCGGGTTCAACGCGTCCAACAGGAAGGCGCGCTCCGTCGCTTCGACGCTGTCGCGAAGCCGTCCGATCATCCGGGAGTGCCAGCCGACGTAGATGCCTCCAGCGCCGAGGCCCGGCGCCCGCCGGATACGCTCGACGACGGCGTCGGCTTCGACGAACCGTCCGAAGGGGGCGATGACGAAGAACTGCGCCAAGAGGGCGTCGACGTTCTGGGGATCGAGAGCCAACGCCCGCGCTGCTTCGTTCGCCACCAGGCCGGCGCTCGCAGCGCGATCGGCAAAGGGCTGATAGAGGCGCAGCCAGGCTCGCAAGTAGGCGAGCCGCCCCCAGGCCTCGGTAAACTCGGGGGCGCGTTGCGTGGCGACCTCCAGCAGGCCGACGTTGGTCCGCAGCTCGTCGGGCGCATAGGACGTGGGGCTGGCGTGCAGATAGAGGTCGTAGACCGCCGGATCGATCGCTTTGGTCGAGAAGCTCGTGAAGGTCTGATCGAGGGCGGCCGCGATCTGTTCGGAGATCTCGTCCTGCACGGCGAAGATGTCTTCGAGGCCACGGTCGTAGCGATCCGACCAAAGGGTCGTCTGCGAGGCCGCCTCCACCAGATGCGCCGCGACACGCACGCGCGCGCTCGCCCGCCGGATGGAGCCGTCCAGGATGTGGGAGCACCGGAGCTCCTTCGCGACGTTGCGCGCGGTCTTGTCCGCACCACGAAACTGAAAGCTCGACGTGCGGCCGATCACCTTCATCTGTGCGCCGCGCGACAGCCGTTGAATGATCTCCTCCGACACGCCGTCGGAGAAGAACTGCATCTCCCGATCGTCCGAAAGGTTGTCGAAGGGCAGCACGGCGAGAAGCGGCTCGATCCTGGTGGGTGGCGTCGCAACGTGAACCGACGCCGCGGAACCGAGCGCAAAGGCCTCGATCGTTTCCGTCATCTTGTCGAGCTGCAGCGTGCCGCGTGAGAGGAGACGCTCGGCCAACGGGCCCCGGATCGTGCGGCGCACGTCGGCGGAGACCAACACCGAACCGGGATCGCTGCGCGCCATCAGGCGGGCCGCGACGTTGACGCCGTGGCCGAGGAGGTCGCCGTTGGGCTGCACGACGACGTCGCCCAGATGGACGCCGACCCGCACCTTGGGCTCGCACGTGTCTGCGAGCGTGAACGCGGCCTCGACGGCGGCCAAGCTCGAGCCGAACTCGAGCATGAAGCCGTCGCCCGCGGTGTTGAACACGCGCCCGCCTTGCGCCGCGGCGATGCCTTCGATCACGCGCCGGAGCGCCGCCACTTCGGCAGTAGTCCTGGCCTCGTCGGCCTCCGTGCGCGCGGAATAGCCCGCGACGTCGAGCGCAACGATCGTGGTGAGTCGGCGGGACGGCGGATCGGCGGGCATGGGGCTTTCGCCGGCTCAGGCGATGACGCTTCGAATCACCTCGCCGGCCTCCATCGCGCGGAAGGCGTCGTTCACGCCGTCGAGCTTGATGGTCTTCGACACCATGGACGAGATGTCGAGACGGCCGGTCTCGATCAGCTCGACGAAGCGCGGGAAGTCGCGCCGCACCTGTGCCGAGCCGTACTTGCTGCCCTTCAGCGTCTTCTGGCTGTAGAAGACGTCGAACGCCGGCAGCGTGAACTGCGCGTCGTAGCGCGCCATGCCGACGACGATCACCTCGCCCCCGCGGCGAGCGAGGTTGTAGGTGGTCACGATCGTCTCCGGCAGCCCGATCACCTCGAAGGCGTAGTCGACGCCGCGGCCGCCCGTCAGCGCCTTCACCTGCTCGACGGGATCCCCGGCGGACGGGTCGACGACGTCGGTCGCGCCGAGCTGCGTCGCCATCTTCCGCTTGAGCGGCTGCGGGTCGATCGCGATGATGCGGCCGGCGCCGGCGATGCGCGCTCCCTGGATGACCGCCTGGCCGACGCCACCGCAGCCGAGCACGGCGACGGTCGAGCCGGGACGAACGCGCGCCGTGTTGAGCGCCGCACCGACGCCGGTCGTGACGCCGCAGCCGATGAGTGCCAGCTGTGCGTCGGGAAGGTCGGTCTCGACGCGCACGACCGACGCCTCGTCGACCGTCATGACGCTCGAGAACGTTCCGAGGCCGGTCATACAGAAGTACGGGTTGCCGTCGGGGCGCGTGCCGCGCATCTGCATGCTGATCTCGGTCTCTCTCTCGCAGAGCTCCGTTTGCTCGCGGAGGCAGTGCCAGCATCCGCCGCACGCCGGCACGAACGACGCGACGACGCGGTCGCCCTTTTTCACGCGCGACACCTCGGCACCGACCTCGGCGACGCGGCCGGCACCCTCATGGCCGAGCACCATGCCCGGCGGCACCGGAACGTAGCCACGCATGATCGACAGGTCCGAGTGGCAAACGCCGCTGGCCCCGATCTCGACGACCACGTCGCGTGGTCCGGGCGGGTTCGGCTTCAAATCCTCGAGGGCGAGGCTCTTTGGATCTCCGACGTAGACGGCAGCCTTCATGGGTTCCTCCGGGTGTGGACGTGAAGGCGGAGACTAGATCGTCTCGTCGTCGCGGACCAGTGCCACCTCCCCGGCGACGGCCACGTCGGGGCGGAGGCAAGGGGGGGCGCAAGATCCCAGGGCGGGCTGCTCGGTCGACGCCGCACCGTCGCCGCACCGGAGCAACGGCGATCGCGACGGTACAGGGTCAGGACGGCCAGCGCGCCAAGGTCGTCGGCGGTATAGAGAGACACCGCATGGCCGAAGAGCCGGAGATCGAAACCGCCGAGCTGCGTGAGCGGATCCACGAAGAGGTGGAGCGCGAGGGCGGGGCATTCCTTCGTCGGATCGCGCTCACGACCGCGCTGCTGGCCGCATTCGCCGCCCTGGCCGCGCTGCAGGCGGGCGACACGGTGAACGAGGCGCTCGTTCTCAAGACCGACGCGAGCCGATTGCAGGCACAGGCGTCGGACCTCTGGGCGCACTACCAGGCGAAATCGATCAAGGGCGCGGTCGCACGTGCAACGGCGGCCGCTTGGCAAGCCGGCGGTCGTGAGGTCCCACCCGAAGTGGCCGCCGAGGTGCGCCAGCATGCCGACGGCGAGGCGGATCTCGAGCGCGAGGCACGCGAGCACGAGCGCGAGCGCGACGAGCGCTCGCACGAGGCGGATACGCTCCTGGCGCGTCATCACCGCTTCGCGGAGGCCGTGGCGCTCTTTCAGGTGGCGATCGCTCTCGGCGCCGTTGCTGCACTGACGCGCTTGCGGATCGTGTGGCTCGGCTCGATGCTGCTCGGTGGTGCAGGGCTCGCGCTCTTCGCCTTGCCCTTCCTCGGCTGACGCGACGGGTCGCTCGGCTCGAGAATGAGCCTCAGGTCAGCAGCTCGCGCGCGATCGTCAGGATCTGGATCTCGGTGGTGCCACCGCCGAGCTCGATGAGCTTGGCGTCGCGCGCCAGCCGCTCGACGACGTATTCCTCCATGTAGCCGTTGCCCGCCAGGATGTGGATCGCTTCGAACGCGACGAACGTGCCCATCTCGGCGCAATACAGCTTGCCGGCGCAGACGTCGGCCACCGACTCGCGTAGCGCGCGGCCCGCGAGCCAGTCGGCGTAGACGATGCGCCGGCAATTCGACAACGCCACCCACATCCGCGCCAGCCGCTGCTGCACGAGCTGGAATTCCGAGATCGGCCGGCCGAACTGGGTGCGAGTCTTGGCGTAGTCGCGCGCGATCTCGAAGCAGCGTTCGGCAATGCCGTAGGACAGGACGGAGAGGCCGCCGCGCTCGGCCGCGAGGCTCGACTTCACGTGGCTGCGCTCGCGTACACCGCCGCCCAGCACGCGGTCGGCAGGGATGCGCACCTCGTCGAGGAAGATCTCGCCCGTCGGCGAGCCGCGCATGCCCATCTTCTTCATCGGCGGACCCGTGCCGATGCCTCGATCCGAGCGCTCGACGATGAACGGCTGAATCGAACCGTCGAGCTCGCCCCCCTGGACGCGGGCGTAGACCAGGAAGACGTCGGCGTAGGGCGCATTGGTGATGAAGGTCTTGCTGCCGTTCAGGACGTAGTGGTCGCCATCGCGGCGTGCGGTGGTGCGCATGCCGCTCAACGCGTCGCTGCCTGCGCTCGGCTCGGTGAGGCCCCAGGCGCCGATGCGTTCGCTCCGCAGCACGGGCATCGCGAACCGCTCGACCTGCTCCGGCGTGCCCTTACCCAGGACGTTGGCGCCGAAGAGTCCGGTGCTGGCGCCCCAGCTCAGCGCGAACGACGGGCTCACGCGTGCCATCTCGACGACGAAGGTGGTGCGAGCGTAGCGGGCCACGTTGGCGTCGAGGCCCCCGCGCGCGGTGGGGTCGTTGCCGCGGGTGGCGCCGGCCGTCGTCCGAGCGAGCATGGCGTCCAGGCCGAGCGTCCGATGCATCGTCCGCATCAGCGCGTAAGGCGTGGTGGTGCCGTCCTCCATCGCCGCCACCTGTGGTGCCAGCTCGCTGGTGAACCAGCCGCGGAAGGTGTCCCGCAGGAGCCGCTCCGTCTCGTTGAGCTCGGTGTCCATGGGATCCCTCCGCAGCTCCGACGGGTAGCGCAACGTGGTCGCCGGCGCGAACGCGACGACACCGGCGAGCGTCGCCGACGACGAGCGGCTACCGCAGGGCCCGCTTGGCGTCGAGCTCGGCCCAGCGCGTGTAGAGCGCGTCGACCGCCTCCTGCGCGACGCGGAGCGCCTCACAGCGCCGGGCCAGCTCCGACGCGTCCGTCGCGATCGCCGGGTCGCGCGCCGCCTCGAGGCAGCGCGCCGCCGACTCCTCGGCGGCGAGGATCGCCGCCTCCATGCCGTCCCACTCCCGTTGCTCCGTCCAGGTGAGACGCCCGCGTGCAGGCGTCTTCGTCGCCGGAGGCTCCCGACGCGGCTTCAAAGCGATCGCCGCACGGTCCCGTTGCGTCGTCTCCCACTGTGCGTAGTCGGCGAACGGCACGGCGCCGCCATTCCCGTCGAGCGCGAGCACCGTCGTCGAGACCCGCTCGAACAGGAACCGATCGTGCGTCACCAGCACGACGGCGCCCGGGAACTCGCAGAGGCTCTCTTCGAGCACCTCGAGCGTCGGGATGTCGAGGTCGTTCGTCGGCTCGTCGAGGACGAGGACGTCGGCGGGTTGGAGCATGAGCATGGCGACGAGGACGCGGGCCTGCTCGCCACCGGAGAGCTTGCCGACGGGCATGGTGAGCTGCTCGGCCTCGAACAGGAACCGCCGGGCCCAGCCCGCGACGTGCATCGGGCGCCCGTTCCAGACGACCTGGTCGCCCTCGGGCGCGAGCGCGCGACGGAGCGTCACGGTGGGGTCGAGCCGCGTGCGGTGCTGGTCGAGCACCGCCACGCGGAGGTCGTCGGCGTGCACGACCCGGCCGGCGTCGGGGACGAGGTCGCGCGTCAGGAGGCGGATGAGGGTCGACTTGCCGCTTCCGTTCGGGCCGAGGAGGCCGAGGCGCGTTCCGGGAGCGAGGACGACGTTCACGCCGTCCACCACCCGGCGGTCGCCGAAGCGCTTCGCGACGTCCTCGGCGACGATGAGACGCTTCGTCCGCCGGCTCGTCGCTCCGAAGTCGATCGCGGCCGTCCGCTGCTCGTTCCGACTTCGCACGCTCGCGAGCTCCTCCACGAGCCGGCCGGCCTCCTGGATGCGGGCCTGCGACTTCGTCGTCCGCGCCTTCGGGCCTCGGCGGAGCCACTCGATCTCTCGTCGGACGCGGTTGGCGAGCGTCTCCTGCCACCGGCGTTGCTCGTGGAGGGCCGCGTCCTTTCGCTCGAGGAATTCGCTGTAGCGGCCTCGGGTCTCGAAGAAACCGCTCGCGTGGACGGGATCGAGATCGAGCATGCGCTCCGCGCTGTGCTCGAGGAACCACCGGTCGTGGCTGACGACGAGGTAGGCGCCCGCGTGCGAAGCGAGGAGCTCCTCGAGCCAGATGATTCCGTCCAGGTCGAGGTGGTTGGTCGGCTCGTCCATGAGGAGGAGATCGGGCGAGCGAACGAGGGCCCGTGCGATCGCGAGGCGCTTCTGCCAGCCGCCCGAGAGCGTTTCGGCCGTGCGATTCGGCTCGACGAACCCGCAACGGCCGAGCGTCATGCGCACGCGCGTGTCGCGCTCGACCTCGTCGACGTCGTCCGGAGCGGCGTCGCGGACGATCCGCTCCACCGTGGATTCTTCCGCAAACGATGGATGCTGCGGGACGTACGCGAGCCGCGTCAGGCGGCGGATCGCGACCGTCCCTGCGTCGGGCTCCTCGAGGCCGGCGAGCACCCGGAGCAGCGTCGACTTGCCCGAGCCGTTCGGTCCGACCAGACCGATCCGGTCGCCGTCGTCGATGCCGAAGGACAGGTCGGCGAAGAGGGGCGTCGCGCCGAACGTCTTCGCGATGCCGCGGCATCCCAGCACGAGGCCCACGGGCGCGGTCTAGCGACTCTCCGCCGTCGCCGCCAGCACGGATGCCAAACCCGTGCGGGACGGCGCCTCCGGCCAGCGCGAATTTCCTGCCGGTCGACGGCGCGGCCGGGGCCGCCGCGTCGATTCGATCTTGATCGCCACGACTCCCGCCGCTAGCGAGGAGGTGATGTTCCGTGGCCGCGCAGCATGAGCACCTCCCGACCGATCATCGAGCTCGGCCGCAACGCGTGGCGGCAGGAGGTCGGGAGCGATTCCGGCGTCGTGATCGACGCCGCCGACTACTACCGTGCCTTCTACGAGAGCGCGCGCGGGGCCCGGCACTATCTGCTCATGTCGGGTTGGCAGTTCGACAGCGGCGTGGAGCTCCTGCGCGGCGACGACGTGCCGGAGGGCACGGAAGTGCGCTTCCTTCCGTTCTTGAACGGGCTCTGCGACGCGAACCCCGAGCTCCACGTCTACATACTCGCATGGGACTTCCACGTCGTCCTCGCGCTCGAGCGCCAGTGGATGCAGCGTGTGTATTTCGATTGGATGACGAATCCACGCTTCCGCTTCGTGTTCGACGACTGCCCAGTCCCCGGCGGCTCTCATCACCAGAAGTTCGTGGTGGTCGACGGCACGCACGCCTTCGTCGGGGGCATGGATGTATGCGAGTCGCGGTGGGACGACCGGTGTCACCGCGGCGAGAACCCAGTGCGGACGGCGCGCGGCAGATCGCAGAAACCCTACCATGACGTGCAGGCCTACCTGATCGGATCCGACGTGACGGCGGCGCTCGCGGATCACTTTTGGAACCGCTGGCAATGCGCGGGTGGAGGCGAGCGGCCCGCGCTCCCGTCCTCATGCGAGACTCCGGCGCGCCCGCGGGGTGCGTTGCCCTTGGGAGCAGGCCGCGTCGCAATCAGCCGCACGCAACCGAGCGCGGAGGAGGGGCAGGGCATCCGGGAGGTCGAGAGCCTCTTCGTCGATGCGATCGGCGCCGCCCGGGAGCTCGTCTTCATCGAGACGCAATACTTCAGCAGCCGCCGCGTTTGCGAAGCGCTCATCGAGCGCATGGCGCGGTCCGACTCCCCGCGACTCGAGATCGTCGTCGTAGTGAACGAGCGCGCCGAGGCGTTGAAGGAAGAGCTGGCCGTCGGCCTCCGCCAGGCGCAGAACCTCGAGCAGCTTCGCGCGGCCGCGGCGACGAGCGGCCACCGGCTCGGTCTCTACTATTCCGTGTGCGACGGGGTCACGGAGGCGTTCCGCAACACCTATATCCACTCCAAGGTGCTCGCCGTCGACGACCGCTTCCTGACTGTGGGCTCCGCGAACCTGACGAATCGCAGCATGGGGATCGACAGCGAGCTGCACGTCTCGTGGGAAGCGCTCGGGAGCGACCCCGACGCCCGACGTCTCGCGCGCGCGATCCGGCGCGTCCGCGTGAGCCTGCTGGCGGAGCATGGCGGGCTCGCCGGCCTCCGCACCGTTCGGTCGCTTGCAGGGCCGGGAGACCTGGTCGCGCGCCTCGACGGTTTCGCGATGCGGCCGGGAGCACGCCTGCAACGGCACGGCCCGCCGACGCCGATTCAAGACGCGGCCATGGACGCGGTCGATCCGACGACCTTGCCGTTCGATCCGGACACCTCGCCTGAGCGCGAGAGCGACGAGCCGGTGGACGAATCCCACGCGAGTCTGCTGGCGCCCGTGACCGAGACGATCACGGCGCTGCGCAACTATCTCCGGCGGCAGACGACGCGACTGGGCATCTGACGCAGCCGGGTCCTCAGCGCCTGTCGCCCCGCAACAGCGGGATGGCCTCGCGATGCTTGGAACGCGCCGTGATGAAATCGTCGTGCTCGAGGCCGAGCTCGCTGGTGATCATGCGGAGCTCGGCCTCCTCGGGCGGCGAGACCTCCTCGTCGGCCGCCGCGACCGCGAAGCAGCAGTCGAGAAGCGCGACCTTCTCGTCGCGCGTCGCGGCGGCTGCGAACTCGCGGGTGACGAGATAGCCGTCGGTCTCGCCGAAGAGGAGGTTCTGGCTCTTGGCGATCTGCACCACGATGACGGCTTGAGCTTCCGAAAGGTGCCCGCGCTCCACGACGAGGCGTTCCATGGCCCGCGTCTCGTCGGCGCTGATGGCGAGATCGGCTCGGGCCACACGGCCGAGGATGTACGCGAAGCGGGCCAGGTGACGGGCAGCGCTCGGCTCCATGCGATCGAGAGCCGCGACGAT
>OEKX01000633.1_pt3 | contig 14702 bp, 17 predicted proteins | sample 1503491 | NCBI WGS metagenome assembly OEKX01 (sample SAMEA104379567, study PRJEB20068) | metagenome | isolation source: 1998 | reverse complement strand
CCGCTCCACAAGGTGACCATCATTCCGCGCGGCCGTGCCCTCGGCCTCACCATGCAGCTGCCCATGGACGACAAGTACAACTATTCGCGCGAGTATTTGATCAACCGCATCACGATCCTGCTCGGCGGCCGCACGGCCGAGGAGATCGTGCTCCAGCAGCAGACGACCGGCGCTGGCGACGATCTCGAGAAGGCGACGGAGATGGCGCGCAAGATGGTCTGCGAGTGGGGGATGTCGGACAAGCTCGGGCCGCTGACCTTCGGCAAGAACGAAGAGCACATCTTCCTCGGCCGCGAGGTCGCACGCCAGAAGGACTACAGCGAGGACACCGCGCTCGCCATCGACGGCGAGATCAAGCGGATCGTCGTCGACTGCGCGACGCGCGCGCGGCAGATCCTCGAGGAGAACATCGAGAAGCTGCACGCGCTGGCACGCGCCCTGCTCGAGCGCGAGTCGCTCGACTCCGAAGAGATCGCGCGCATCCTCCGCGCGCGCCCGTTCTCCGAAGCGCCCGCGCCCGCGTAGCAGGCGCGCGCATGCCTGACGCGCGCGCGCGTCTCGCTTCGGTCGAGATCGGCGGACGCGCTTCGGTGGCCGTGATGGGCGTCATCAACGTGAGCCCCGAGTCGTTTCACCCGGGCTCCGTGTACGGTGGCGACGCCATCGTGCGCGTCGCGCTCGAGATGGTGGAGGCGGGCGCTGCCCTCGTCGACGTCGGCGCCCGGTCGACGGCGCCGTACCGGCAGACGGAGATCTCCGAGACGGAGGAGGCCGAGCGACTTGCGCGTGCCGTGGAGCGGCTGGCCGACAAGCTTCCCGTGCCGATCTCGGCCGACACCGCGCGCCCTGTGGCCGCCCGCGCTGCGCTCGAAGCGGGCGCGCGCGTGCTGAACGACGTGTCCACACTGGCCGAGCCCGCGCTCGCCCGGGAGGTCGTTGCCCACGACGCGTCGCTGATCACCATGGCCGCGCCGGCGGCCGGCCGCGCTCTCGGCGAGCCGGTGACGAGCGTGCGCGCGCTCCTCGCCGACGCGCTGACGCGCGCGCACGCCGCCGGCATTCCCGACGAGCGCATCGTGCTCGATCCGGGTATCGGCTTCTTCCGCGAGGCGCCGGTGGCGTGGCACGCCTGGGACGTGGCCGTGCTCGCCGGGCTGCCGGCCCTGCGCGTGCTCGGCCGCCCGCTGTGCGTCGGTGTCTCGCGCAAGTCGTTCGTCGGCGCGCTGACCGGTCGCACCGCCACGGCGGATCGTCTTGCCGGCTCGCTGGCCGCCACCGCCGCCGCCGTGCTCAACGGCGCCGCGCTCATCCGCACTCACGACGTGCGCGAGACGGTCGACGCCGTACGCGTGGCCGAGCGCCTGCGAGAGCTGACGCCGTGAGCGGCATCGCCACCACGCTGGGCTGGCGTGACGCGCTCGACATCGCGCTGGTGGCGCTCGTCCTCTATCGCATCCTGGTCCTCTTCCGTGGCACCCGCGCGGTTCAGATGCTCATCGGTCTCGGCGTGCTCGTCGTCGGCTCGCTCGCCGCCCGCGCCCTCGACCTCCACAGTCTCGGCTGGCTGCTCGACGCGCTCTGGTCGTTCTGGGTCGTGGTCGTCGTCATCCTGTTTCAGCCGGAGCTCCGCCGCGCGCTGGCCTGGATCGGCCACGGCGAGGGACTCCGCTCGCTACTCGGCGGCGCCAGTAGCGATCCGACGCGCGTCGTGGACGAGATCGCGTCGGTCACGGGCTCGCTCGCCGAGCGGCGCATCGGCGCCCTCATCGTGATCGAGCGGGGCACCGGCCTGCGGCAGTACGCCGAGCTCGGCGTCGCGCTGGACGCGCTCGTCTCCGCCGACCTGCTGACGAGTCTGTTCTTGCCGTATTCGCCCCTCCACGACGGCGCCGTGTTCGTGCGTGACGATCGCGTGGTGGCGGCGGGATGCTTCCTGCCGCTGTCGCGCAACTCGCAGGTCGCCCGGCAGCTCGGCACGCGGCATCGCGCCGCGCTCGGCATCACCGAGGAGACCGATGCGGTGGCGGTGGCGGTCTCCGAAGAGACGGGGCGCATCTCGATCGCCCTCGACGGGCGGATCGAGCCCGTGGCGAGTCCGGAGATGCTGCGCGCGCGGCTGTCCGAGCTCCTCGGGACCCACGCGCCGCGGCCGATGTCCGAGCGCCTGGCCACGCTGTTTCGTGTGCGCCCGCGCACGGCCGCACCACCGTCGGAGTCGACTCGCGCCTGATGCCCCGCTGGCTGGTCCACAACTGGGAGCTGAAGCTGCTGTCCGTGCTCCTCGCCGCCATCGTCTGGTTTTTCGTGGTGAGCGCGGATCGCAGCCAGCTCGGCTTCGCGGCGCCGGTGGAGTACGTCGGGCTGGAGGGGTCGCGCGTCGTGCTCGGGACCCCGCGCGAGACCGTGGACGTGCAGCTCGAGGCGGCGCGCTGGGCGGCGGCGCGGCTCACACCGGCCAGCGTGCGGGTGCGCGTCGACGTCTCCAAGCTCGCCGAGGGCGAGCACGTTGTCGCGCTGTCCACGGAGAACGTGGAGGCCCCTTCGGGCGTCCAGGTCCTGCGCGTCTGGCCGTCGGCCGTGCGGGTGACCCTCGCCAGCGCGGCCGTGAAGGCCGTACGCGTGATCCCGCAGATCCGCGGCACGCCCGCTGCGGACCATGCCCTCGGACGGGTCGCCGTCGATCCGCAAATTGTCGAGGTCAAGGGTCCTCGCACTACAATCGAAGGGCGGACGACGGTGGAGACGGCGCCCGTGGACGTCACCGGCATCCGCCAGAGCATCACCCAGCACGTCGGGCTGCTGCTGCCCGACTCCGTTTACGCGACCACGCAGCGCACGGTGCAGGTCACCGTCGAGATACGACCGGAGGAATCGATGCGCGTCGGACGACCGGGCGCTGCCCGGTGAGCAAGCTCTTCGGGACCGATGGGATTCGCGGCGTCGCCAACGAGCCGCCGTTGACGGCGGATCTCGCGTATCGCGTGGGCCGCGAGCTGGTCGCCACGCTCGCCGCCCAGCACGGCAGCGGTCCGATCCGGCTCGTGATCGGCCGTGACACGCGACGCTCGGGGCCGATGCTGGAGGCGGCCATGGTGGCCGGCCTGCTCTCGGCGGGCGCCGACTGCTACGCCGTCGGCGTGCTTCCGACGCCGGGCATCGCGCTCCTGACGCGCGCGCTCGACGCTCACGGCGGCATCGTGCTGTCCGCTTCACACAATCCCTTCGCCGACAACGGCATCAAGCTGTTCTCCGGCGAAGGCACGAAGTTCCCCGACGCGTGGGAGGCGCAGATCGAAGCGCGGTTGGCCGCCGCCGACGGCGCGCCGCGCGCGCGCGGCGCCGGCATCGGCCGGCTGGTCGCCTACGATCGGGCCGAGAAATACTACGTCGACTTCCTGTGCCGCTGTTTCCCGCTCGATCTGGCGGGAATGACGGTGGCGATCGACTGCGCCAACGGCGCCACCTCACGTGTGGCGCCCAGCGTGTTCCGGCGGCTCGGCGCCCGCGTGGTGGCCATCGCCGCCAAGCCGGACGGGACCAACATCAATGCCGACTGCGGCGCGCTCCACCCGGACAGCCTGCAGAAAAAGCTGCGCGCCATCCGCGCCGACGTCGGCTTCGCCTTCGACGGCGACGGCGACCGCCTGATCTCCGTCGATCATCTCGGAGAGATCCGCGACGGCGACTACGCGCTGGCCATCGCCGGCCGCCACATGGCAAGCCGGCGTCGCCTCAAGGGCAATCTGGTGGTGACGACGGTCATGGCCAATCTCGGCCTCGACGAAGCGCTGAAGGCGGCGGGCATCCGCGTGAGCAAGACGCAGGTCGGCGACCGCTACGTGCACGAGGAGATGCTCAAGAGCGGCGCCAACCTCGGCGGCGAGCAGTCCGGTCACCTGTTGTTCCCCGATTACATGCCGACCGGCGACGGCATCCTCTCTGCGCTCGCGCTCCTCTCGGTGGTGCGCGAGACAGGCGAGCCGCTCGCCTCGCTCGCCACCTGCATGCGCAAGTTTCCCCAGGTGCTGGTGAACGTCCGCGTCGCGCGCAAGCCGCCCATCGACTCCATCGCCGGCCTCGGCGAGCGCGTCGGCGCCTTCGAGCGCGAGATGAACGGCGGCGGCCGCGTGCTCATCCGCTACTCGGGCACGGAGCCGCTCGCCCGCGTGATGATCGAAGGCGCCGACGCCGAGCGCATCCAGGCGATGGCCGACGAGCTCGCAACGGTAATAAGAACGCAGCTGGCGCAATGACGGCTTCGCCGAAGCAAAAACCAGTGACGCGTCCGCGGAACCAAAAACCAAAGACCGCGGGACGCAGCCGCCAACCATCTCCGATCAGCCCACCCACGGCTCGAGCGGCACAGGGCGCCGTCGCTACAACAGCCAGGCCACCCACGGCTCGAGCCGCAAACAGCGCCATCGCTACAACAGTCGCTACAATCGCAATCGGCGTCGACCTCGTGAGCATCCCGAGGATGCGCGACGTGATCGCGCGCTGGGACGATCGGTTCCTGCGCCGCGTGTTCACCGAGGCCGAGATCGCCTACTGCCGCGGGCGCCGCGATCCGGTGCCGCATTTCGCCGCGCGCTTCGCCGCCAAAGAAGCGGCCATGAAGGCGCTCGGCACCGGCCTGAGCCTCGGTGTCCGCTGGCGCGACCTGGAGGTCCACCGGGATCGCGGGCAGGCGCCGCGGCTGCTGATGCACGGCCGCTCGCGCGAGGTCGGCCTGGCGCGCGGCGGCCGCGCGATGCTCGTGGCGCTCACCCACGACGGCGACTATGCGCTCGCGCAGACCATGCTGGTGCAGGATGAGCCGGCCGGTCCACCGCCTCGCTAGCGTGGCGGCCGGCTCGCTCGTCCTTTTCGGCTGCGCCACGCAGCGGGTCGAGCATCCGATCGAGACCACGCGCGGAGAGATCGCGGCACGGCTTGGCCGGCCGGGGCTCGTGGTGGCGGCTCCGCACGGCTCGTCCGATTTGAAAACGAGCGAGATCGCGGGGGACGTCGCGCGCCGCACGGGCTTTGGTCTCGTTGTCGCCTCGGGTTTCGAGCTCGAGCGCGACACGCGCGAGACGCCCGGCCGGCGCTTCCAGGTGAATCGCCCGTTCGAGGGACGACCGAGCCGCCCCGCGTCAGAGGACGTCGCCACCGAGCCGGCGCGCCGTGTCTATGACGCGTACGAGCGGCGCGTGCGCGAGACCGCGCAGGGCCCGCTCCGCTTCTACGCGGAGATCCACGGCAACAACCGGTTCGAGTCTGCCGGGCGGATCGAGATCGCGACCGTCGGCGTCGATCGCGAGTACGCCCGGCGGCTGCGCGTACTGGCCGAGCTCGTGCGGGACGCGCACCTGCGCGGGCACACCAGCGCGCCGCGACTCGAGGTCGCCGTCGAGCCCGCCGATCCGGTGTTCTACGGCGCTTCCGGGGCCAAGCGTGACGGAATCCTGAAGCTGCCCGAGCGTGCCGTGCACATCGAGCTGCCGAAGACGGCGCGCGTCGAGCACCGCGAGCTCTACACGGCCATCGTCGCCGACTTCGTCGCCCAGGCGGCCGCGCTTCCGCGGGGTCGCTGACGTGCAGCCCGTCTTCACCGCCGAGCAGATGCGGCGGCTCGACGCGCGCGCCAGCACCGAGCTCGGCATCGCCGGCGCGACGCTCATGGAGAATGCCGGCCGCGGCGCCACCGACGCGCTGCTGCGCGCGCTGCCCGAGCGGGGTCTACGGCCACGCGGACTCCGCGTCGCGCTCGTCTGCGGGAAGGGCGGCAACGGTGGCGACGGCTTCGTGGTCGCCCGTCGACTGAAGGCCGCCGGTGCGCGCCCGGCCGTGTATTGCGCCTTTGCGCCCGCCGCGGTCGGCGGCGACGCGGCGCTGAAGCATCGCGAAATGCGTCGCGCAGGTATCGGTTCGCGCGTGGTGGAAGATGGTGGCGCCTTACGATCCGCGCTGGCCGAGAGCGACGTCGTCGTCGATGCGCTGCTCGGCACCGGCGTCCGTGGCGCGGCCGGCCCGGCCCTCGGCGGATTGATCGACGCGATCAACGCCAGTGGCCGCCCCGTGGTGGCGCTCGACGTCCCTTCCGGACTCTCGGCCGACGGTGCGCCGCCCTCCGGGCCAGTGGTGCAGGCGTGGCTCACGCCCACGTTTGCCGCGCTCAAGCTCGGCCTGGCGATCGGGCCCGGCGTCGAGCTGGCCGGACGGGTCGAAGTGGTCGACATCGGGATCCCGCCCGCCGAGCTCACGCGTGAAGTGACAACGTTCGTGCTCGAGGCGGCCGACGTCGCGCCGCTCTTTCCACGACGACCCCGCGACGGCCACAAGGGGACGTATGGACATCTGCTCGTGGTGGCGGGCTCCGTCGGAAAGACCGGCGCCGCGGCGCTGTGTGCGCGAGCGGCGATGCGGGCGGGCGCCGGCCTCGTGACGGTGGCGACCTCCGCGAGCGCGCAGCCCGTTGTCGCCTCGCTCCTCCTGGAGGCGATGAGCATGCCGCTGCCGGAGACGGACACGCGAAGCGTCGCCTTCAAGGCCTACGACGCGCTCAGCGAGCTTTCGGCCGCGCGCGACGCCGTCGCGCTCGGACCCGGGCTCGGCCTGGACGAGGAGACGCGGCGCCTGGCGCGCGCGCTCGTACGCGAGACGGCACGGCCGATGGTGGTCGACGCCGACGGCCTGAGCGCGCTCGTCGATCATCTCGACGAGCTGCGCGCCGCCGCCGGGCCGCGCTATCTGACGCCCCATCCAGGCGAGATGGCGCGCATGCTCGGCGCGTCGGTGGCCGACGTCCAACGTGATCGACTGGGCCGCGCGCGCGCCTTCGCACAGCAGCACGGCGTGCACGTATGCCTGAAGGGCTCACGCAGCCTCGTGGCCTCTCCCGACGGACGCGTGCTGATCAATCCCACGGGAAATCCCGGCATGGCCAGCGGGGGTACGGGTGACGTCCTCACCGGAATCGTGGGCGCGCTGCTGGCGCGCGGCCTGCCCGCGGACCGCGTTCTTGGCGCCGCCGTCTATCTGCACGGACTCGCCGGTGACATCGCTGCCGCGCGCGTGGGCGAGGAGGCACTCGTGGCGAGCGATGTCATCGACGCGCTGGCCGAGGCATTCCGCCGGCTCGCGCATGACGACTAGCGTCGTCGCCGACTCGCCGGAAGCGACGGCGGCGGCGGGTGAGCGGCTGGGAGCGCGGCTCGGGCCAGGCGACGTCGTCGGCTTGAGCGGTGTGCTCGGCGCCGGCAAGACGTGCTTCGTGCAAGGGCTCGCGCGCGGCCTCGCCGTGAGCACTCCGGCCACGAGCCCGACCTTCGTGCTCGTCAACGAGTATCGCGGCCGGCTGCCCGTGCACCACGTGGACGTCTATCGCACGCAGAGCCTCAGCGAGTTGCTCGACCTCGGTCTCGAGGATCTGCTCGGCGGCGATGGCGTCACGGTGATCGAGTGGGCCGATCGATGCGAGGCGCTGCTGCCGCCGCGCACGATCCGCGTCCACATCGAGGGCGTGGGTGATGAGCCACGGCGCATCACGATCGATGAAGGCAAGACCGATCGCCGCGACGGCGATCGCACGGCACCCCCGCCGCACCGCTGAGCAGTCAGGCGCTCTCGCCACGGTCGACTTGCGTATCGGATTCACGACATTGACGCGTACCTGCCGATAGCGTACTCGAAGGTATGGCGATGCGCGTGTGGCCGGAGAGCGAACGGCCTCGCGAGCGCCTTTACTTCAATGGTCCGACCGCGCTCGCCGATGCGGAATTGCTCGCCATTCAGCTCGGCTCCGGACGCCGCGGCAAGGATGCAGTGGCGGTCGCGCGGGAGGTGCTCGCCGCGTACGGCTCGCTCGCCGACGTCGCCGGGTGTGAGGTTGCGGAGCTCGCACGCCTGCCCGGGGTCGGACGCGTCAAGGCCGCGCGCCTGGCGGCGACGTTCGAGCTGACGCGACGGCTCCGCGCACGGACGCCGGGCGTGCGCACGCCGCTCGGCAGTCCGGCCGAAGTCTATGCCGCGTTCGGGCCGTTGATGGAAGATCTCAAGCGCGAGGTGTTTCGCATCGCGCTGCTCGACGCGCAGAACGGCCTCGTGCGCGACATCGTGATTTCCGAGGGGACCTTGTCGGCGAGCCTCGTGCACCCGCGCGAGGTGTTCAAGCCGGCCATCCTCGAGTCAGCGGCGTCGGTGATCCTGCTGCACAACCATCCAAGTGGTGATCCGACGCCGAGCCGCGAGGACATCCGGCTGACTCGTCAGCTCGTCGAGTGCGCGCGGCTGCTGGACCTCAACATCCACGACCACGTCGTGATCGGCCGCGGCCGGTTCATCAGCCTGGCCGAACGGGGTATCATCTAGGCGTCATGGCCATCAAAGTTCGCAACGTCGGCCACGTGGTGCTGAAGGTCCGCGACATCGAGCGCGCAGCGCGCTTCTATCGCGACGTGCTCGGCCTCAAAGAGGTCGCGCGGGGCACCTTCCGGCGACCGATGGCGTTCTTCTCGACCGGCGACAATCATCACGACGTCGCCGTGATGGAGGTCGGCGCCGACGCGCCGTCTCCGGCGCCGGAGGCGACCGGGCTCTATCACGTGGCGCTACGCATCGGGACGACACTCGACGAGCTTCGCGCCGCTCGAGCGCATCTGGCGGCCCACGGCATCAGCGATATGCGGGTCCGCGACCACGTGGTGAGTCAGTCGATCTACATCAGCGATCCGGACGGCAACAACGTCGAGCTCTACGTCGACGCCGATCCGTCGATCTGGCGGGAGAAGCCGGAGACCGTCGCCACCTCGCGGCCGCTCGCGCTCTGAGCTCAGCCCTTCGCGAGCTTCTCGATCTCCTTCTTCGACATCGTCGATAGCCGCGTCATCAGGCCCTTCACCTTTCGTTCCGAGGCGTGATCGGCGAGGATCGTCTTCTTCGACTTGCTGCCGTTGGTGATGTAAGCGACCCAGTCGTCGAGGTTGGGAGTGCCGCGGTAGGCGACCGTAACGCCGCTCATCCGCAACCGTCGGCGCCCTTCCACCTTCGCAAGTGGTTTTCGACCGTCCATGGGGCAGGTCCTCTCAACGAATGCCGGTCAACGGTAGACACGGTGCAACGCTGAAGAGCCGGGCGTCGAGCACGCCGCGTACCTTACGAGCGAGGCGATTTCAGTGTCAAGGTCTCCTTTTTCCGCATCGAGCGCGCGTTTCGTCGACGTCATGCGCGTCGCGGCCCGTGAATGTGCGAGAAATCTTTCGTCGGTGCGTATCCGTGGACGAATCACGCGGTGTTTTTTTACCACCTCTTCGCGAGACCGCGTCAGTCCGTGCGATTTCGACGGTTGTGGATAGATGTGGACATGTGGATAAGATGTGCGCAATTCAGCGACGCGCGCGAAGCGCGTCGAGGATTCGCCGCGCGAGAATCGGCCCCTGCGTGATGAATCCGGTGAAGTACGACACCGCCGTCGCGCCCGCGTCGAAGAGCGCGAGCGCCTTGTCGGGCGCGTCGATGCCGCCTGTCGCGATCAGCTGCACGCGCTCGCCGAACGCGCGTCGCGTGCGGCGCACGTTCGCGAGCGTCGCCTCGAAAATTTCCGGCCCGGACAGCCCGCCCGCGCCCTGCGACAGCCGCCGCTCCTCGATGCGCCGCGTGTTGCCGTAGTTGACGATACCGATCCCGGCGGCCAGCGCGGCGGGGATGATGTGTCGCTCGTTCTCGTCCGCAAAATCGGGCGAGATCTTGACGATGACCGGCTTCGTCGTCGCGCCGCGCACGGCTTTCATCAGCCCGTCGAGCTCGTGCGGCCGCTCCGACCACGCGTACACGAGCTTGGTGTTCGGCGAGGAGATGTTGACCTCGACGAGGTCGCCGAACGCGCCGAGCTCGCGCGTGAGCGTGACGTAATCGGCCGCCGACTCCCCGGCCACGCTCACGATCAGCGGTACGCGATGGGGCAGGCGCGCGAGCGGCGCGCGAAACGCCTCGAGCCCGGGATTCGCAAAGCCGTTGCAGTTGACGAGTCCCGGACCCGCGGCCGTGCGCACGCGCACGAGATTCGGCTCCGGGTGACCCGGCCGCGGCTGGAGCGTGATCGACTTCGCGGTGACGGCGCCGAAGCCAAGGCCCATGGCGCGCGCGAGGATGCGCGTGTCGTAGTACATCGCGGCCAGGATGATCGGATTCGGCAGCCGCACGCCGCCGAGGCTCACGGCGAGGCGTGGATCGTCGACACGGAAGACGGGGAAGCGATCGAGTGGCAGAAGCCGGAGCGCCGTCTGGCCGAGCGCGATGGCCGTCGGCTCGGGAAGGCGGCTCAGGACCCCCTCGTAGACGGCCCGATAGAGCGTCGCCAGCGCGTGCGTCATGGAGCGGCCGTTCGGAGGATAGCATGCGGCGAGAACGATCCTTGACGGCGGGAATCGAGACAATTTAGGGTGTTCGGGTGGTGCGGCTCGCGGTTCTCGTCCTGGCGGTCCTGGCGGCCGCCTGCGCCCCGGCGCCTCCTCGCCCTGCGGCGATCGTCGCCCCCGACGTCGCCACCGTTCCCGGCTTCTCCTTCGAGAGCGACACCTTTGCGTTTCCCAACCAGATACGGGCCCGCAACCCGGGCGTGCCCGGGCTCTACGCGAATCACTGCTTCGTGCTCGCGCGCAGTCTTCGCCAGTTCCACCAGTTCGCACGTTTCGATCCGGCGGCGCCGCGGCTGTCGCACGCGGAGTACGAGCGGCTCGTCCGCACCGTTGTCGCGCGGGCGCCCTGGCGATCGCCGGTACCGGTCGAGGACCGCGTGGTGATTCCGGGCTTCGCGAACCTGCGCGAGCTGTCCGCTGCCGAGGAACCGGCGGTGAAGGCCGGCCTCGGCGGCCCCTTCTGGACGTGGGTGCACTGGACGAACTGGCGGGTGACGTTCCAGGGGTTACCGCCGGAGCACCAGGGCGAGGTGCTGCATCAGATCCGCGACGAGCTGGCCGCGGGACGGCTCGTGCAGCTGCTCGTCACGAACTGGCCCAAGCCGGAGCTCAATCACACGGTGGTCGCCTACGCCTATCGCCGGCGAGCGACGGGCCTCGACCTCACCGTCTGGGATCCGAACGATCCGAACACCCCCGGCCTCGTGACCTTCGAGGGCGAACGCCAGCGCTTCTGGGCAACCAACGTTTACGACACGGAGCCGGGGACGATTCGCGTGTTCCGGATGTACTACTCGTGGTTCCTGTGAGCGAGGCGCTCCTTCCCGCCGCGGCAACCGCACCGCGCTGGTACGCGCACGGCCTCAATCGCGCCGGCATCTATCGCGTCGGGGCCGCGCTGGCGGGCGTGCTGCCGCGCGCGGTGCGGCTGCGCGCGGCGCAGATGGTGGCCTCGGCGGCGGCCGGGCGCTTCCCCGCCGAGCGTGGCGTCGTGCGGGCGACGCTGGCGCGCGTGCGGCCAGACGCGGCGGCGGCGGAGCTCGACGCGTTGGTGGCCGAGGTCTTCCGGAATTTTGCGATCTGCTTCACCGACCTCATCACCGAGAACCGGGCCGAGCGCGCGCCCGGGCTGCTCGCCAGCACCGAGGGCATGGAGAACCTGGCGGCGGCCCAGCGCCTCGGGCGCGGGCTCGTCGTCGTCACGGCCCATCTCGGCAACTGGGAGCTGGGCGGTCGGCTGCTCGCCGGCACGGTGACGCGCCCAACCCATGTGGTGGTGGCGCCCGAGCAGGATCCCGGTGTCGAGCGCTTCCTGCGCGCGGACGGCGGCCCCGTGCGGTTCGTCACGCGGACGGCGCCGCTCCACGTGCTGCCGCTCGTGTCCGCGCTCCGTCGAGACGAGGTCGTCGCTCTTCAGGGTGATCGGGCCCTCGGCGGGCGCGGCGATCGGCTCCACACGTTCTTCGGCGTCCCGGCGGCGTTTCCCCTCGGCCCGTTCATCCTGGCGCGCGCGGCGCGCGCGCCGGTGATGCCCGCCTTCTGCCTGCTTCGCGCGGATCGCCGCTACACGGTGGTCATCGGCGAGCCGTGGACGGTGGCGCCGGGCGAGGAGCCTGACGCCCTCGCGCGCTGGGTCGGCGTGCTCGAAACGATGGTGCGCCGCCATCCCACGCAGTGGTTCAACTTCTACGACGTGTGGCGGCCGTGCTGATGCGGCCGGTGGCGGTCGTTGCCGCGGGTGTTGCGACGCCGATCGGCCTCGACCTCGAGACGTTCTGGTCGGGACTGGTCACCGGCGTCGATGGCACGAGTCGCATCGAGCGCTTCGAGGTCGGTGATCTGCGCGTCGGACGCGGCGGCGAGATCAAGAAGCTCGCGCCGCTCGCGCAGGCGCCGCGCCAGGCGTGTCGCGCGTCGTCGATGCTCCTGGCGGCCGCGGACGATCTGCGCTCTCACGCCGCCCTCACCGCCGATGCCGCGCGCATCGCGGTGGTGCTCGGCACCGCGCTCGGCGGCGTCGAGGAGCTCGATCGTGCGCTGACCGACACGCCGGGGCCACGGGCGGCCGCGGCGGGACTCTACGACAGTCCTGCGTTCGCGCTCGCGCGACGTCTCGGCGCCGGGGGGCCCGTGCTCACGGTCTCCACCGCCTGCGCGTCGGGCGCGACGGCGATCGGGGTCGGCGCCGATCTGCTGAACAGCGACGCCGCCGATCTCGTGGTGGCCGGCGGATACGACGTGTTGTGCCGCTTCGTGATGCGCGGGTTCGACGCCCTCCGCTCGCTGACGCGCGACCGCGTGCGTCCCTTCGATCGGCGCCGCAGCGGCCTGTTGCTCGGCGAGGCCGCCGGCCTCGTGTTGCTCGCCCGCGCATCGGAGACGCGCGCGCCGCTCGGGCGGCTGCTCGGACACGCGAGCAGCAGCGATGGCTCGCACATCGCAGCGCCGGATCCGGACGGACGGGGGCTCGAGCACGCGGTGCGCGCGGCCATGGCCGCCGCCGGCGTCGGCGCCGAGGACGTCGAGCTGGTGAGCGCGCACGGTACGGGAACGGTGCTGAACGATCGGATCGAGACGGCCGTCCTCAAGCGCGTGCTCGGCGCCCACGCGCACGGCGTGCCCGTGAACTCGATCAAGGGCGCCCTCGGCCACACGATGGGCGCCGCCGCCACGCTCGAGGCCATCATGTGCCTGCTCGCCGCGCGTGACGGCGTGGTGCCGAGCACGCTCGGCTACGAGGAGCCGGATCCGGACTGCGACCTGGATTACGTGCCGCGCGCGGCGCGACACGTGCCCGCGCGCGTGAGCCTGTCGACCTCACTCGGCTTCGGCGGCTGCAACGCGGCGCTCGTGCTCGAGGGCGGCGCGTGACACGGGTGACCGGCATCGGGCTGCTGACCGGATGGGGCGTCGGCGCCGCGGCCTTGCCCAACGACGCCCGCGGTGCGGCGGCCGGTCGCCGCGTGATCCCGCTGTCGACACCGGCGTACGACGGCGAGCGGTTCCGTCGCGCAACGCGAGAATGCCTGCTCGGAGTCGCCGCCGTCGACGCCATGCTGGCCGACGCCGGGCTCGAGCGCGAAACGATCCGCGGCTCGGACACCGCGCTCCTGTACGCTACAGCCGCCGCCTATGGCGCTTCGAACCGCTCGTTTATCGTTGGAGCTGGGCTGGCCGCGGTGCGGAGTGGCTCGGGTGGGGGCTCGGTCTATTTTCCGTATACGGCGCCCAGCGCGGTCCCGGCGGAGGTTGCGATCGAGTACGGAGTCAGGGGCGGCTATGTCATTCTTGTGGGCGGGGCGACGGCAGGCGTCCAGGCGCTCTGGCAAGCGGCCACGCTGCTCGGGACCGGCCGCTGCCGGCGCGCGGTCGTGCTCGCCGTCGAGACGTTCGCCGAGTGCGAGACGCTGTGGGCGCGCGGCCGGTGGACCGTGCGCGCCCCGCTGGTGGAGGCAGCGGCGTGTGCGCTGCTGGAGGGCGACGGTGAGGTCGGCTATGGCCTCGCGGCCGTCCCGGCGCCATTCGAGACGCTGGCAGGGCGCCGCGCCGGCGAGACGCTCGCGTGCGGACCGCTCGTTGCGCTCGCGCTGGCGCGTGAGGCCGGCGAAGCGCAGCCGCGGGTGACCGGGCACTGGCGCGGGCAGCGGATGGGCGTGACGCTCGAGCTGCCGACGGCGGCCGCGCGATCGGAAGCATGACACTGAGAGCGGGGAGGCGTATGGAGCCGAAAGAAGTCCTCGACGAGCTGAAGACGATCCTGGTCGCTCGCCTGAAGTTCGACCCGCGGCGCGCGGCCGAGACGACCGAGGCGACGGCGCTTCCCAAGGGCGTGGAGGGATCGATCGGTCTGGACTCGCTCGACTTCATCGAGCTGTCGATCGCCATCGAAGAGCGCTTCGGTATCACGATGGACGAGTCGGAAGATCTCACCGGGCACTTCGCGTCGTTCGCCACGCTGTCCCGGTTCATCGCGGGGAAGCTGCCGGCCGCATGAGACGGGTCGTCGTCACCGGCCTGGGGGCGGTGAGCCCACACGGCATCGGCGTCAAGGCGTACTGGTCGGGCCTTGCGAGCGGCACGTGCGCCCTCCGTCCACTCAGCGGGATCATCGAGACCGACGGCTTTCGCTGCCGCATCGGCGGCGAGGTGCCAGAGGCGGTGGGCGGCTCTTCGCGGCGCACGCGGGCCGATCGGTTCGCGCTGACGGCGGCCGAGGAGGCGCTGAGCGACGCCGGCCTCGGTCTCGGCGACCGCGAAGACGTCGCGCTCGTGGTGGGCGCCGTCGGCGGCGGGATGCTCGAGGCG
>OEKX01000826.1_pt2 | contig 14708 bp, 12 predicted proteins | sample 1503491 | NCBI WGS metagenome assembly OEKX01 (sample SAMEA104379567, study PRJEB20068) | metagenome | isolation source: 1998 | reverse complement strand
CGTGGTACCAGCCGAGCTTCTCGATCCACACCGAGGAGCCGTACGGGATCAGCTTCGGATCGACGGCGACGATGCGGGAATCCGGATCGGCCTTCATCAGCGTCGAAGTGAGGCCGTCGTTGTCTTTGCCGTAGGCCGGGCTCCGGGGGACGTACTGCGTGACCGTGAAGCGGTGTCCCCACGAGCGGGTCCCGATCGACGGCGCGTTCTCCGTCGCCGACAGGATGCTCTGGTGGCTGCGCGCCAGGGCGCCGAGCGCCGCGTCGCTGTCGCGCGCGCTCTTCCGGTACTCGCGCATCTGATGCGAGAGGTGCTCGATCTGCCCCGCCTGCCGATAGCTCATGGTCGCGCTGAACGCGCACCCGGCCGCGAGCACGGCGACACAAACCTTGAGCGCCGCGCGTGTGCGACGGAGCGTCGAGTTCGCCTCGTGTAACCCCGCGAGGAAGCGCGGATCGACGACGACGGCGGTTCCCCAATGCGTGCTGGTCTGCATGGTGGCCATGGATTGCGAGCCGCGTGCCGGCACGATCGGCATTGAGCTTTCCGTCCGGCGCGATGGGGTCGGCTCGCGCAGCCGGCAAGGCGCGCGAGCCACGATGGCACACGAGTGTGCCACCGGCGCTCACTCAGGCCGTCGGACGTCGCGAATGCGTGGGCGTCATTCGAATGCGCCGTGGCGCCCGGCGCCGGCGGCGAAGCGCTGCGCGCCCGCGAGCGTCTCCCCGGACGAGATCACGGCATTGCCGAGCGTCGTCTCCATGCGGAGCGCGGCGTCCACGTCCAAGCCCCACTGCCGATATGAGGACAGCCGATCGCTGCGGAGACAGCGCTGCGGAAAGGCGGCGAGCTCCTTCGCGAGCGCGACGGCCGCGTCGCGCGTCGCGCCCGGCTCGACCAACCGATTCGCAAGACCCATGCGGGCTGCCTCCTCGCCCGCGACCGCGCGGCCGGTGAGGATCATGTCGAGCGCATGGCTATGGCCGATCAGACGGGGCAGTCGGATCGTGCCGCCGTCGATGAGCGGCACGCCCCAGCGCCGGCAGAAGACGCCGAAGACGGCGTTCCGTGCCGCGACGCGGAGATCGCACCAGAGGGCGAGCTCGAGCCCGCCGGCGACGGCGTATCCCTCGACCGCGGCGATCACCGGCTTGGCGAGCAGCATCCGCGTCGGACCCATCGGGCCGTCGCCTTCATCGCGGACCGCGTTGCCGCGACCCTGCGAGACGCCCTTCAGATCGGCGCCGGCGCAGAACGTGCCGCCGGCCCCGGTCAGCACGGCGGCGGCCAGCGCGTCGTCGCCGTCGAAGCGTCGGAACGCGTCGGCGAGCGCCTCGGACGTCGGCCGGTCGACCGCGTTGCGGACGGCGGGACGGTCGATCGTGACGACGGCGACCGGGCCATCGGTCTCGTAGCGAACGCTGCTCATGTCGGATTCCTCCCGGCCGAGATGAAAGCGCCGCTCGGCGCGCCGGCGCAAGGGCGGCGATCGAGACGACGCTCCCGATCGTCCGGATTCGGGTGATGGACTGGGACTCCGACAGCGGCGACATGGAGCATCAGGCGCACAGGAGCGCGATCGAGGAACCGTGACCATCGGTCGCGATCCCGCGCTGTTCGACACCACGTCATGCTGGTCGAGGTCGCCGGCGATGCGCTCTTCTTCCAGGCGGTGTCCGACGAGGGCGTGACGATCGACGCCGGCACGGTCCGTCGCCGTCTGGGATCGTAGTCGCGAGCGGACCCGACGGGCGCGCCCGTCAGCGACGGCGCTGCGCGACGAGCGCGCTCCCCGCCGCCGACGTCGGCTCGCGCAGCTCGAGCAGGATGTCGGCGATGTCCTGCTGGCGGACGTACGACCCGCGGTGCGCGCGCACCGCATCGGCGATCGCCGTCGCCGGGAGCCGCGGGTGGGCGACGATCAGCGGGATCTCGGAGTCCTTTCGCGACGGGCTCCCGTGCCATGATCGATACGGCGAGGCGAAGTAGTAGCGGTCCTCGGGCCGCGTCCGGTCGCCGTTGTGCGCGATGAGGATGACGTCGCCGGCGCGATCGCCGTGCGGACCGACGGCGAGGTCGCGGAGCCGCGATTCGAGCTCGACGTAGGCCGGATGCGGATGCGCACGCAGGTAGCGCTCGATCGGCACGAGGCTTCCGTTCCCGACGTAGACCTCGAAGGGCAGCGTGACCGCGCCGAGCGGGCGCGGACGGCGCGCGAGCACGAGGTCGAGCGTCCCGCGGAGCGCCGGTACGAGCGAGCCGTCGCGGGTGTTCCGGTAGAACGCGTCGGCGACCGGCACGACGTCCTCGCGCCAGCGCGGCGCGCGCGTCCAGTCGCACGCGCGGCCGGGCTGCGCGCACGTCGACCGGTCGGCGACGTACACGTAGGCCATGGCGCCCTGGTAGGCGAGGACGGCCTGGAAGTCGGCGTCGGGCGGGAGGTCGAGCTTGAACGGACGCACGCGGAAGCCCGCCTTGGCGAGGAGCGCCGGAGGCTCGTGGTCGCCCTCCATCGACATCGCGTGCGCGTCGTCGTGTACGACCTCGGAGTGTCCGTGGTCGGACGTGACGACGACCCAGCGGTCGTCGAGGGCGTGGCGCTTCGCGAGCCCCGTCGCGAGCCGAGCGATCAACGGGTCGACGACGTCGCGGAGGTAGGCATGTCGTGCCTCGTCGGGTCCCTCTTGGGCGACGTGCGCGTAGCTGTCGGTTCCCGAGAGATAGATGCTGAGCACGTCGGGCATCGGGTCGTCGTCGAGATGCTCGTCGACGACGTCGATCACCTCGTCGTCGAGCTTCTCGTAGACGGCCCACGACTCCTTCTGCGAGAGCCGCTTCGCCGCCTGCTCCTCCAGGAACGCCTCCATCGCCTTCGCCAGCACCGCGCGGCTCGTGTGCAGCAGCCGATCGGCGCCTGGGTGGAAGTGCTGCATCGCCACCCAGATAAGGACGTCGGGATCGCGCTCGCGCATCCGCTCCCACACGCTCGGTGCGGTCCGAAAGTGGTCGACGTAGTCGTCCGTGTAGCAGGCGATCACGGGGCTCGTATCGTCGATCGAGACCGGCACCGGCGCCGCGAACTGTCGCGTCTCGCGGATGAAGAACTCGTTCCCAGTGATGCCGTGGCGCGCCGGCGGCGCGCCGGTGAGCGCCGTCGCCCACGCGACCATCGTCGAGGAGGGCAGGATCGAGAGCGCGGTGTCGTCGAAGTGCGCGTGCGGGAACCGTCCACCGCCGTCGCCGCCGAGAAGGCGGGCCAAGGCCGGCATCTCGCCGTCGCGGAGCATGGCGTAGAGGAGCTTCCGATCGACACCGTCGAGGTCGACGAGCAGGATGCCGGGCCGATCCGGCGAGCTCGGGCGGGCGGTCTCGGGCCGTTCCCGCAGCTCGCGGACGCCGCCTTGGCCGAGGAGCTTCGTCGTCCGGATGAGCGTGCAGCCGGTGCCGCCGACGAGGACGGCCAGCACGAGAGCCGCGAGTGTCGCCTCTCGGTATCGCGCGCGCGAAACGGTGGCCACGCGGGATGTGCAACCGCCGTGCCGATACTGCGATCGGAATCTCACGCCAATCCGTCGAACGAGCCGGCAACAATTACATCCGGAGGCCGGTTCGGGGTCCGAGTAGAGCCGTCGCGCCCGGCCGTGTAAGACCGTGCCGGCCATGACGAAGCGGGAGGCTGAGGCGACGGGACGTCCGGCGGGCGGCGCGGTCACCGCACTCGCGAACGACGTTCGTGCCGGCGGCCGCCGCGCGCTCGCGAAGGCCATCACGCTGGTCGAGAGCACGCGGGCCGACCATCGCGAGCAGACGCAGCAGCTCCTGGGCGTCCTCCTGCCGCACACCGGGACGGCTGCGCGCATGGGCATCACCGGCGTTCCGGGGGTGGGCAAGAGCACGTTCATCGAGGCCTTCGGACTGCACTTGATCGGCCTCGGCAAGCGCGTGGCCGTCCTCGCGGTCGATCCGTCGAGCGCGCGCTCCGGCGGCAGCATCCTCGGCGACAAGACGCGCATGGCGCGGCTCTCGGTCGCGCCCGAGGCGTTCATCCGGCCGAGCCCGTCGGGCGGCTCGCTCGGCGGCGTCGCGCGCCGCACGCGTGAGGCGATGCTCGTCTGCGAGGCGGCGGGGTACGACGTCGTCATCGTGGAAACCGTCGGCGTCGGGCAGTCCGAGATGACGGTCGCGTCGATGGTCGACTTCTTCCTCGTGCTCATGCTGCCGGGCGCCGGTGACGAGCTGCAAGGCATCAAGAAGGGCATCATCGAGATCGCGGACGCGCTGGCCGTCAACAAGTGCGACGGCGACAACGTCGCGCGCGCGACCCAGGCGGCGGCGGAGTATCGGGCGGCGCTGCGCCTCTTCCGGCACACGAGCGCGAACTGGGACCCGCCCGTGCTGACGGTGTCGGCGCTCGAGGCGCGCGGCATGGACACGGTCTGGTCGACCGTCGTCGAGCATCGGGAGAAGCTCGGGGCGAGCGGCGAGCTCGGACTCAAGCGCCGCGAGCAGCAGCAGGCCTGGCTGTGGTCGATGCTGCGGGACGGTCTCGAGCGGCAGTTCCTCGCCCGGGCCGACGTGCGCCGGCTGCTGCCGGAGCTCGAGGCCGCCGTCGGCGACGGCCGGCTTACGGCGACCGCGGCGGCCGAGAGACTCCTCATGTTAGCCGACCCGAGCCACGGCTCGCGTTAGCCGACCCGAGCCACGGCTCGGGTCGGGGTAGGGCCCGAGAGTGGAGCGGGGTGGTCCGCGCGGTCGGTGTGTCGCGGCCGGCAAAGCCGGCGCGACATGCGGGTACGCACGGCGACCACAGAGCCGTACGGCGATTGCCGGCGCGCGGGCCACGCTCGGCTGATGCGAGCGCTTCGTCCCTGAATCGTCGACGCGCCCGTGTGCGGGGGTGGCACAGGGGGCTCGCTCGGCGTGTGCCGTCAGCGCCCGCGCGTCTCGAAAAAGTTGGCTGGCCCGCCGACGACGTGGCCGGCCTCTCGCTTGCTTCTGGGTCGTGGCCAACGCGTCCGCATCGCACGAGCCCCTCGTGTTGGTCGTCGACTACGACGTCATGCGTTTGGCGCGGACGCGTGCGCTGCTCGAAGCCGAAGGGCACGCGGTGATGGTCGCCCGGGACTCGGCCATGGCGGCGTCCGCTGCCGACCTCTCCGTCGCGGTCCTGGTGCTCGCGGACGAGATGCAGCTCGTGCCGAGTCGTCGGCTGGTGGGGACGCTGCGGAGCCGCGTGCCGGCGCTGCAGGTGCTGCTGCTCGCGAGCGAGCGTTCGGGGCAGCTCGCGCGCGAGACGCTCGAGCGCCTCGGGGTTCACGCGTACGTGTTCGACGCCGACGGCCCCGAGCGGCTCCTGCTGGCCGTCGAGGCGGCGCTCCGGAGCTACACGGCGATCAGCCAGGCGCAAGCGTCGGATCGGCTCAAGATGGAGCTCCTGGCGTCGGTGTCGCACGAGTTCCGCTCGCCGCTCCACATCATCCTGGGCTACCTGGAGCTCGTGCGCGAGGGGACATTCGGCTCGCTCTCCGACGGCCTCTGCGAGGCGCTCGACAAGGTGACGTGGAATGCGGGGCACCTCTTGGAGCTCGTCGAGGACTTCCTCGACCTGGCGAAGCTCGAGACGAGCACGGTCAAGATCGAGCACGTCGACGTGGCGCAGCTCGTGCGTGCGTTGATCGGCGACAACGAGCTCCTGATCCACGCGCGGCCGATCGCGCTTCGCGGCCACGTGCACGGCGTGCTCCCGCCGGTCCTCGCCGAAGCGTCGAAGCTGCGGGTGATCCTGCAGAACCTGCTCACGAACGCGCTCAAGTTCACGGAGCAGGGCGAGGTCGTCGTGACGGCCGAGTCGCCGCTGCCGGGGATCGTCCAGATCCGTGTCCGCGACACCGGGCCCGGGATTCCCGCCGACGCGCGCGAGCGCATCTTCGATCTCTTCCAGCAGCTCCAGCCGGGCGACATGCGGCGCAAAGGGGTCGGGCTCGGGCTCGCGCTCGCCCGTCGCTTCGCCCGTGCGATGCACGGGGAGCTGACGGTCGACAGTACCGTCGGCGTCGGGTCGACGTTCACGCTGACGCTGCCCGCGTGGGTCGAGCAGGCCCCGGCTGAGCCGCCCGCCGACCGCAGCGAGTGAGGGGCGACGCCGCGGTCGCGCCCGCGCCCGCGGACTGGCGACAGCCGGTCGGGCAGGGGTAGACTCGGGCTCGACCATGACGCGCGACGCCCACCGGCTCTACGACAAGGACGGCACGCCCACGCGCGACCAACCGTGGATCTTCCGCACGTATGCCGGCCACACGAACGTCCGCGCCTCGAACCGCCTCTATCGCGACAACCTGGCGCGCGGCCAGACCGGCTTGTCGATCGCCTTCGATCTCCCGACCCAGTGCGGCTACAGCTCCGACGACGCGATCGCCGGACCCGAGATCGGCAAGGTGGGCGTGCCGGTCAACTCGCTCGACGACTTCGAGGTCCTGTTCGCCGAGATCCCGGTCGAGAAGATCAACACGTCGATGACGATCAACGCGACGGCCATGTGGCTGCTCGCGTTGTACGTCGCGCTGGCGGAGCGGCGCGGGGTCGATCAGGCCTTGCTGCAGGGCACGACCCAGAACGACATCATCAAGGAATACCTCGCGCGCGGCACGTACATCTTCCCGCCGGTGCCGTCGATGCGGCTCATCGCGGACATGTACGAGCACTGCCTGCACGCGATCCCGCGTTGGAACGCGTCGAACGTCTGCAGCTACCACCTGCAGGAGGCCGGCGCGACGCCCGCGCAGGAGCTCGCGTTCGCGCTCGCGAACGCGATGGCCGTGCTCGACGCCATCCGTGGCCGCGACTCGGTCAGCCACGAGGAGTTCGAGCAGTGCGTCGGCCGCGTGTCGTTCTTCGTGAATGCCGGCATCCGCTTCGTCGAAGAGCTCTGCAAGATGCGGGCGTTCGGCGAGATGTGGGACGAGATCACGCGCGACCGCTACGGCGTGAAGACGGCCAAGTACCGGCTCTTCCGCTACGGCGTGCAGGTGAACTCGCTCGGACTCACCGAGGAGCAGCCCGAGAACAACGCATGGCGGATCCTGATCGAAGCGCTCGGCGTGACCCTCTCCCGCAACGCCCGCTGTCGCGCGCTCCAGCTCCCGACCTGGAACGAGGCGCTGTCGTTGCCGCGGCCGTGGGATCAGCAGTGGGCGCTCCGTCTCCAGCAGGTCCTCGCCTACGAGACCGACCTGCTCGAGTATCCCGACCTCTTCGACGGCTCGCCGGTCGTCGCCGCGAAGGTCGCCGCGTTGAAGACGGAGGCTTATGCCGAGATCGCGCGCATCGGCGAGCTCGGCGGTGCGATCAAAGCGGTCGAGTCGGGCTACATGAAGTCGGCGCTCGTCCGCAGCCAGGCCGAGCGCCTCGCGCGCATCAATCGCGGCGAGATCACGGTGGTCGGGCGGAACCGGTGGACCGACGGCCTGCGGTCGCCGCTCCTCTCCGGCGACGACGGCGGCATCTTCAAGGTCGATACGGCCTCCGCGCGCGAGACGGTCGAGATGCTGCGCGCGACCAAGAGCCGCCGGAGCCAGGCCGCCGTCGACGAGGCGCTGCGTGCCCTCGGCGACGCCGCGCGCGGCGGGAAGAACCTGATGCCGTTCTCGATCGCGTGCGCGAAGGCGCTGGTGACGACCGGCGAGTGGGCGGCGGCGCTCCGCGCCGTGTTCGGCGAGTACCGTCCCGCGACCGGCGTCGAGGGACAGCGACTCCCGCTCGACGGCGGCAAGGTCGACAGCGTGCGCGCGCGCGCCAACGCGTGGGCGGCGACGCACGGCGTGCGACCGCGCATGGTCGTCGGCAAGCCCGGGCTCGACGGCCACTCGAACGGCTCCGAGATGATCGCCGTCGCGGCGAAGCACGCGGGCTTCGACGTGATCTACGGCGGCATCCGCTTGAGCGTGCCGGAGATCGTGCAGTCGGCCATCGACGAGGACGCGAGCGTGGTCGGGCTGTCCGTCCTGTCGGGATCGCACCTCGAGATCGCGAAGATGGTGCTCGACGCGCTCGCCGCGCAGCCGCTCTCGCACGAGATCCCGGTCGTCCTCGGCGGCATCGTGCCCGAGGACGACGTGCCGGCGCTCCGCGAGATGGGCATCCGCGACGTGTTCACGCCGAAGGACTTCGATCTGATGACCGTCATGGATCGCATCCTCGACGTCATCGGTGCCCCGGCGGCGACGCAGCTCGCGGCGAGCGCCTGAGTCGAACGACTCGCCGCGCCGGCCGTGTATGGCCGGCTCATGGGCGCGCGACCACGAGGACGGCCGATCGCCGCGCTCCGCGATGCAACGGCGCCATTTCCGCGATCCCGAATCCGGCGTCGGTGAGCGTGGCGCGAAAGTCCGTCTCGTAGGTCACGCGGCCGAAGTCGATGCCGGTGAGCCGGCGAAGCCATGGCTTGGCGACCTCGACCGCCCGCGATCGCCGGTGCTCGAACGTCTGCGTGAAGTAGACGGGCCCGCCGGGTGCGACGAGCGAGCGCACGTGCCGCAGCGTGCCGACGGGATCCGGCATCAGCATGAAGCTCCCGCTGAAGTACACGGCGTCGTACGGCGCCGCCGCATGGGCGTCGATCGATTCGAGGCGGACCGCGACGCGGCCCTCGAGACCGTGCTGCACGATCGCGCGCCGGCATTGCTCGACGTACGCCGCGTCGACGTCGACCCCCGTCACGCGGAGGTCCTTCTCGCGAAGCAGGTCCGCATGGGCGAGCAGCGCGGCCCCCGTGCCGATCCCGACGTCGAGCAAGCGGCATCCGGCCGGAAGGCGACCGAGGACGGCACGATACCAGTCGGCCGTCATGCCGACGATGGCGGCGTCGTAGGTCGCGCTGCGGATCCGGGCGACGAGCCCCATGGCTCCAGCGCGCAGACTCTACGCGTCGGCGCAAGAGCCGCGGTCGTTCCGGCGGTGACGGCCGTCGCGGTGAGGCCCGCTCCACGTCGAGCCGCGTCAATGCGAGCGACACAGGCAAATCAACGCGCCACGCGGCGTGCGCAGCAGGGCCCGCCTCGCGTGGGCGGACATTCCTGTGCCACGAAATCGCCGCCGCGTCGGATCTTCGACGGCCGCGCTCAGGCGGCCTGGGCGGTCACGAGCCGGATCGTCGGGCGCGGGCGTGCTTCATTGCCGGCCGGCAGTCGGCCCTCGTGCTGGATCCGGTGCTCGGCCTTGCGGTCGGCGAGCGAGGTCTCCTCGTCGTCGGCGATGGCCCATCGGACCCAGTAACCGCCTGCACTTGCGGGAACATTTTCGGGGACTGCTCCCAGTCCCGCGAGCCGGCTCTTGAGGTCGCCGTTCGCCCGGCCGATGAAGAGCACGGTTCGGACGAGGTTGCCGATCTCGAAGATGCCCGGCACGGCCGGTACGCAGTCGATCGTCGACGGATTGAGCTTCTGCCAGGGTCCCGGTTGCGCCGCCATGATGACCAATGGCGGAGCAACCAGTGTGCCACGTCCGTTGACGGTCGGGCGCGCCTGCGCGAGAACGGCGCGCATGGGAGCGGACGGGCTGCTCGTCGTCGACGCCGACGGCCACGTATGCGAGCCGCCCGACCTCTGGGAGCGCGGCCTGCCGGCACGCTTCCGAGAGCGCGCGCTTCGGCTGCGCTGGAACGCGGCCACCGGCTACGACGAGGCCTGGGTCGAGGACTGGTGCATCACCGACCGCGGGCTCGTCGGTCTCGGCAACGCAGGCACGTCGTTCGCCGACCTGGGCAAAGGCCGGCGCTACGCCGACGGCAACCCGGCCGGCTTCGAGCCGAGGGCGCGGCTCGCCGTGCTGGATGCGGAGCGCATCGACGTCGCCGTGCTGTATGGCGGGCTCGCGCTCTCACTGCCGGCGATCCACGACCCCGAGCTCGCCGTGTGGCACTGCCGTGTCTACAACGACTGGATCGCCGAGTTCTGCGCCGCCAGCCCGCGCCGGCTCCACGCGGCGGCGGCGCTGCCGCTCCAGGATCCCGCCGCCGCCGTCGAGGAGGCGCGTCGCGCGCGTGGGCTCGGACTCTGCGCCGGCTTCACGCGGCCGAACGCGCTCAACCCCCACGGGCGGCCGCTGCACGATCCGGTGCACGAGCCCGTCTGGGCCGCGCTCGCCGAGCTGGGCATGCCGCTCGCGTTTCATCCGGCGGGCCTCTGGGACATGCCGGGAACGTCGCGCGCGATGGCCGGGTTGATGGCGCCCGGCACGCATCACGCCGTGATCCTCTTCTTCGACCAGTACATGACGCTCGCGAACCTCGTCTACGCGGGCGTGCTCGAGCGCCATCCGGAGCTTCGCATCGCCGTGCTCGAGAGCGGCGGCGGCTGGATCGCGCACTGGATGGATCGGCTCGACGAGTTCACCGAGAGCTACGGCTGGCAGCTCCTGGGCTTGCGGTCGAAGCCGTCGGAGTACTTCCGCCGGCAGGGCTTCGTGTCGTTCGATCCGGGCGAGCACACGATGGCGGCGCTCGGGCCGCTCGTCGGCGCCGACACGATGATCTGGGCGTCCGACTTCCCCCACAGCGACGCACGTTATCCCGGCGTCGTCGACGAGCTCTGCGAGCACACGGCAACCATGACGCGCGAGGCGCGCGCGCAGCTCCTCGGCGGCAATGCGCTCCGCCTCTACGGGGTGACCCCATGACGTTCGATCTCGTCGTCCGCGGCGGCCGCGTCGTCGACGGCACCGGCATGCCGGCCTTCACTGCCGACGTCGCGGTGCGCGACGGACGCATCGTGCGCATCGGCCGCGTGACCGAGTCCGCCGCGCGCACGATCGACGCCGACGGCTGCATCGTCGCGCCGGGCTTCATCGACGTGCACACGCACTACGACGCGCAGCTTCACTGGGAGCCGACCGCGTCGCCGGCCTCGTGGCACGGCGTCACGACCGTGCTGACGGGCAACTGCGGCTTCACGCTCGCGCCCGCGCGTCCCGAGGACACGGGCTGGCTCGCGCAGATGCTGTCGCGCGTGGAAGGCATGTCGACCGAGGCGCTGGCGGCGGGACTGCGGTGGTCGGGCGGCACCTTCGGCCAGTACCTGCATGCGCTCGACGGCCGCATCGCCGTCAACATGGGCGCGTACGTCGGCCACTCGGCGATCCGCCGCCACGCGATGGGCGACGCCGCCTCCGAGCGGCGCGCGACGGCGGAGGAGATCGTCGCGATGCAGGCGCTCGTTCGCCAGGCGATGCACGAGGGCGCGATCGGCTTCTCGACCTCGCAGCTCGACATTCACGTCGCGCACGACGGCCGCGAGGTGCCGTCGAACCATGCGGCGCCCGAGGAGATCGCCGCGCTCGCCGCCGTGCTCGCCGAGTTCGACCACGGTGCGATCGAGTTCATCCCGCGGAGCTTCGTCGAGGGCTACGACGAGCCCGACCGCGCGCTGCTTCACGAGATGTACCGCGTCTCGGGCCGCCCGATCGAGCTCAATACGCTCGTGCCGCTGCCGCACCAGATGGACGGCTGGCGCCGCGGCGTCGACTTCTGTCGCGACGCCTTCCGGCAGGGCGTCCGCCTACACCCGATGTTCGCCGTGAACGAGCTCGGCGCGCACTTCTCGCTCGACACGACCTTCCTCTTCGACGAAATGCCGACCTGGCGGCAGACGCTCTGTCTTCCCGCCGCCGAACGCGCCCGGCGGCTCGGCGATCCAGCCGTGCGGGAGCGTCTACTGACCGAGCTCGCCGATCCGACCGGCCGCGCGTTCGTGTTCGTGTGGCAGGTCGTGTTCGTGGAAGCGGTGACCCGCCCGGAGCACGAGCGCTGGGTCGGACGGCACCTGGCCGACGTCGCCGAAGCGATGGGCAAGGCACCGCTCGACGCGTTCCTCGACCTCGCGCTGGCAGAAGACCTGAAGACGCAGTTCCTGGTCGGCGCGCCGAAGGACCGGTCCCGCGATGCCGCGACCGCCGAGCTGGTGCGCGACCCGATCGCGATGGCGGGCTCGAGCGACGGCGGTGCGCACGTGCTGTCGTTCACGGGCGCCGACTACACGACGCGGCTTCTCTCCGAATGGGTACCCGGTACCCTGACGCTCGAGCAGGCGGTCGCGAAGCTCACCATGGTGCCGGCGGTCGTGCACGGCATCGCCGACCGCGGCGTCGTGCGCGAAGGCGCCGCGGCCGATCTCGTCGTGTTCGATCCGAGCCGGCTCCGCTGCACCGCAACGCGGCTCGTCCACGACTTTCCGGCCGGCGCCGGCCGCTACGTCGTCGGCGCCGAGGGCTACGTCGCGACGGTCGTGAACGGCGAGGTGACGTTCGACCAGGGGAGATACACCGGCGCCCTCGGTGGCGTCGTGCTACGCGGCTGAGGACGGCTCGGCGTCAGTCCGGCACCGAAGCTCGGTGGGCCGATCTTCGGTGGCCCGTTGTCGTCTCTCGCGGGACGGATCGCGTGTAGCTCGGCCGCCGGCGTGCCCATCGGCAGCGGGGACGCAGAGTTCCTGCGAAATCCGCTTCCGCTGACCTAGGTCGCCGAGGGACCGGCGTCCACGCGCTTTTGCAGGCCGCCCGGAAAGCGTGCTAGCGCCCGGCCCGGTGAGCGTCTTCCCACGGATGGGGCGGCTTCTCGGCATGGACGGCCGCTGCTTCGACGTCGCGATCGATCACGGGCTCTACAACGAGCGCTCGTTTCTCGATGGCATCGAGGACATGACGCGCGCGGTCCGCACCGTCGTCGCGGCCGGCCCCGACGCCGTCCAGCTCGCACCCGGGCAGGCGTCGCTCCTGCAGGACCTCCCGGGGCGCGACAAGCCGGCCCTCGTGCTCCGCACCGACGTGACGAACATCTACGGCGTGACGACGCGCGAGCGGCCCTACGTCCGCCTCCTGCGCGGCGCCCTCGAGACGGCGCTCCGGCTCGACGCCGCGTGCGTCGTCGCGAACCTCTTCGTCGTTCCGGGTGCGCCCGGCCTGCACGAGCAGTGCGTCGACAACGTCGGCCGGCTCCGTGTCGCGTGCGATCGCTACGGCATGCCGCTCATGGTCGAGCCGATCGCGATGAAGCCGCGTCTCGAGCGCCTCGGCGTCGACGGCGACGTCGAGCGGATCGTGCCGCTCGTGCGCCAGGCGGTCGAGCTCGGCGCGGACGTCATCAAGGCCGATCCGACCGACGACCTCGCGGCGTTCGCGCGTGTCGTCACGGTAGCGGAGGGCCGGCCGGTCCTCGTTCGTGGCGGCGGCCGCGTCGACGACGACGAGCTCCTGCGCCGCACGCACGCGATCCTGCAGACGGGCGCGCGCGGGATCGTGTACGGGCGAAACGTCGTGCAGCATCGGGATCCTCGCGCGATGGTGCGGGCGCTCATGGCGCTCGTCCACGACGGTACGAGCGTCGACGAGGCGCGGCGCGTGTTGGTCGAGGTGCGCGCCTGAGCGCCGGGCATCCGGGGGCCGCCGCGTTCGCTCCCCGATAATCGCTCGGCGCGGCGGCCCCCGGACGCCCGGCGCTCAGTCGAATTCGTTCCGACCCGCGTGCCCGCACGCCGCGCTCACCGTCGCGGACTGGGCAGCGTGGATGTGGCGAGGGTCCATGCGTTCTTGGCGTAGAAGAGGGCGCGCCGGAGCGCGGTGTCGCCGGCGGTCTGAGCGCCGACCTCGATCGGGGCGCCGACGGCGAGAAGGCCGCCGCGGGTGACGCGGGCGTAGAGGCCGAGGTCGACGTGGCCGTAGTGGGTCTTCAAGAGGCGGACGGTGTCGAGGTCGCGGGTGCCGGTGGTCGGGTCGACTTGCGTCGCGTTGCACCGGCGGATGTGGGCATCGATCGTGAGGTCGACGTCGCCGAGGCGGACGGTGCGACCGATCCAGTCGCGCTCGCTCCAGGCGGGAAGGCCGTCGAGGTACGCGTTGGCGCGGAAGCGCAGTGGGTCGACCGGTCGGCCGACGCGGCGGGCGAAGTCGTCGATGCTCGCGAGGTTGATGATCGAGAGGCCGTTCTGCGGGATGTCGGTGAGCGAAAGGGTGCCGGCGGGGACGACGCGAACGGGACCGTCGCGGCGAGGGCCGAGGAGCGCGTTCAGCATGTGCGCAGCGTCGCCCCGACCCGCCGCCGTGCAGAGGTCGAGTCGGCGTGCGACGCTTCCGGGCGGCGTCGCGATCAGCACGGTGCCGTCGTCCTCGTAGCGGCACGCGAGACGTACGAGCGCCTCGTCGCCGTCGCGCATGAGCATGACGAAGGCTTGCTTGCGGAGCCAGTGGGGTCGCGTCTCGTCGTACTCCGTGCCGCCCGCGGCGATCGCGAAACGACGATCGCCGGGAATGCCGTCGCGGAGCGCGACGACGATGCGGTCGAGCGCCTGGCCCGCGAGCCCCTTCACGGGGTAACGGTAGAGTCGCGCGAGCCGGGCCGCCACCGTCAGCCGGGACGGGCGATGCGGAGCGGGACGCCGTGGCAGCGCGCGGGATCGAGCGCGAGGGCATCGCCGTCGCGACGCGCGCCGAGCGGAGCGAGCGTCGTCTCCGCGGCGTGCGGCTCCGCGACCTCGAGGACCAGTCCCGCGATGCCTTCGCCGGCGCGCTCGATCTCGGCGCCGATGCGGCCGCCCACGCCGGCGTCGTCGCCGACGAAGCAGAGGCGGACGCCGCCGAGCTCGACCGCGGCGACGACCGCGCCCGGACGAGGCGCCACGTTCGTGGCGGTGAGGCCGAGCTTCCCGCGATAGGTCTCGGCGGCG
>OEKX01000216.1_pt1 | contig 14826 bp, 15 predicted proteins | sample 1503491 | NCBI WGS metagenome assembly OEKX01 (sample SAMEA104379567, study PRJEB20068) | metagenome | isolation source: 1998 | reverse complement strand
GCGTACCACGACGGATACGGCACGTTGAACGACGCGAAGAGCCCGACGAAGACCGGCAGGTGCGCCATCCAGCCGAGCGCGACCGCCGCGGCGAGCGCCGTTCCCGCCACCCGTCGCGCGAGGACGAAGATCATCGCCGTGCTGGCGGCGTTGACGACGACCAGGAACGCACGCAGTGGGACGACCGATTCGCCGAACATCCGGAAGAGCAGCGTGTTCAGGTAGAACCCGCCCGGCGCATAACCGGTGTGGAAGTCGAGGTACGGATGCGCCCCGCCGAACGTGCGGGCGATCTGCAGGAGGATCAGCCCCTCGTCCTCGAGCAGGATCCCGTAGTGCACGAACACCGCGAAGTAGGCGACGGCGATAGCGGCGACGACGAGCGGCGCGGCGCGGGTCATGCCGTCGCGCGATCAGCGTGCCCGGTCGCTCGCATCGGGAGAACGCGTAATACGCCGCGCCGACGACCGTCAAACGGAATCGGCCCTTGACCGTCGCCCGCGACTCTCCCAGAGTCCGCCTCGGCTCGCACGCATGCCGACGTCGCTGCCGCTTCCCGTCACCGCCGTCATGGGCACGATCGACGAGGCCGCGAATCTCCGCCTGCTGCTGCCGCGGCTCGTGCCGATCGTGCGCGAGATCGTGATCGTCGACGACGCGAGCCGCGACGACACCGCCGCAGTCGCGCGCGCGCACGGCGCCGTCGTCGTCGAGCGGCCGGAGCGCCTCGGCATCGGCAGCGTCGTCTACGCGGCCGTGGCGCGTGCGACCCAGCCGGTGATCGCCACCATGGACGCCGACGTGAGTCATCCGCCGGAGATCCTCGTCGCCGCCTACGAGGGGATCGCCGGCGGGTACGACATCGTTCGCTTCAGCCGCTTCGCCGCCGGCTCGACGTGGGACGCGCCGCTCGCGCGGCGCCTCGCGGTCCGGCTCTTCGGCGCCGCGCTCGCGACGGTGTCGCGCCTGCGGCTCACGGATCCGACCAACGGCTTCATGCTGGCGCGGCGCGCGTGTTTCGACGGGCCGACGCGCTTCACGAACGATCCGGGGGAAGGGTGGGTGGCCGAGTTCCTCGCCCGCAACCGCACGCGACCGATGATCGAGCTGCCGTACGGGCACGCCGCCCGCGCTCACGGGCGCTCGCGGAACGGCGTCGGGCGCGAGCTCGCGCGCGCGCTGCGGAGCCTGTGGTTCGGCACCTTCGGCTGATCGCTCAGCCGACGGCCGCGCGGAGCGCCATCGCGATGCGATCGACGTCGGCGGCGGCCAGCGCCGGATGGATCGGGAGGCTCAGCACGCGGCTCGCGGCCGACTCGGCGACGGGACACGGGCGTCGCGGTCCAGGATGCGCGGCGTAGGCCGGCTGCCGGTATACGGGACGCGGCCAGCAGATGCGCGTCTCGACGTCCGCCGCGGCGAGCGTCGCCTCGGCGCGGTCGCGCTCGGCCGTGTCGCGACACAAGATCGAGAACAGAAAGTACGCGTGCTGCACGTGCGGCCGTTCCGCCAAGAGCGTCAGGCCCGGGACATCCGCGAGCCGCCCGCGGTACCAGGCCGCAACCTCGCGGCGTCGCGCGAGAAGCCGCGGCAGCTTCGCGAGCTGCGCGACGCCGACGGCGGCCTGCAGGTCGGTCAGGCGTCCGTTCTGCCCGATGGTCGTAAAGGTGTACTTCATGCCCGCCGGCTCGCCCTGATTGCGGATCGTGCGCGCGCGCTCGGCGAAATCGGCGTGCCGGGTGACGATCATTCCGCCCTCGCCGGTCGTGATCAGCTTGGCGGCGTGAAAGCTCAGGATGGCGCCGACGCCGAACCCGCCGGGCGGGCGCTCGCGGTGGCTCCCGCCGAGCGAGTGCGCCGCGTCCTGGAGCAGGAGGAGCCCGTGCTCGTCGGCGAGCGGCACGAGCGCGTCATAGTCGGCCGCGCCGCCGCCGTAGTCGATGGCGACGATCGCCCGCGTGCGCGCCGTGATACCCGCGCGCACCTCGGCAGGATCGACGTTCAGCGTCGTGGGCTCGACGTCGACCATGACCGCCGTAGCGCCACGCCGCGCGATCGCGTTCACCGTCGCGACGTACGTGAAGGCGGGCACGATCACCTCGTCGCCGGCTGCGAGGCCCATCGCGGCGAAGACGATCTCGAGCGCTGCGGTGCCCGACGTCGTCGCGATCGCGTGATCCACCCCGAGCACGCGCGCGATGCCGTCCTCGAACGCGCGCGTCTTTGGACCCATCGTGATGTGGCCCGAACGCAGCGTCGCGAGCACCTCGCGGATCTCCTCCTCGCCGATTTCGGGCGCGGCCCACGGGATGTGGCTCATGATGCATCCGGCAGGCTCGTCTCCTCCCGCTTGAGCGCGAGGAACGGCGTCGGGTCGAGCGGCGGGACGCCGAGGTCGGCGTAGATGTGCGCCTCGAGCGCCTTCATCGTGCGCGACTCGCGCGTGCCGATCGGCCGCGCCGGCACGCCGGCGACGATGGTCCACGGCGCGACGTCGCGCGTGACGACGGCGCCGGAGCCGACGACCGCGCCTTCGCCGATCGTCACGCCGGGATGGACGACGGCGTTCGTGCCGAGGAAGGCGTGGCGCGCGAGATGCACGAACGAGCGCCGCACGGCTCGGTACGCGGGCGGGATCGTCGGGTTGGTGAGGCCCTCGCCGTGCACCAGCTCCGACCCCGTCACGATGCGCGCGCCCGCGCTCAGGCCCACGAAGTCCTCGAGCAGGCAGAGCCCGCCGCCGGCGATGCTCGCGTGGTTCGCGAGATGGACGAAGCTCCCGATCACGGTCGCGATGCCGGCATGGATCCACGTGAACTCGCTCACCTTGACGTGGTGCCCCACGTGCATCCGCTCGGACTGGATGAAGACGCACTGCGGATGGAGGACGACGTGCGTGCCGACGCTCGCGAGCTCGAGGGCCGTCCCCTCGTAGGCGATCGTCGCCATGTCGGTGTGCTACCATCGGAGCGGCGTCCGACCCAAGCCCCGCGCGGTTGCTCGAAGCGGCGATGCCGGGTACGCCGTACCGATCCGATGTTCCTCGATCTGTTCTATGGCCTTCGCAACGAGGGCGTGCCGGTCGCGATCCAGGAGTGGCGCACCTTCCTCGACGCGCTCGAGCAGGGCCTCCACGGGTCGAGCCTGCTCCGCTTCTACCACCTCGGCCGTGCCTGCCTGGTGAAGAGCGAGACGTACTTCGACGCCTACGACCGCGTCTTCGCGCGCGTCTTCAAGGGCGTCGAGGGCGCGCTCGGTGACGAGGTCACGGAGAAGATCCTCGACTGGCTCGCGAACGCGAAAGACCTGCCGGAGCTCACGCCCGAGCAGCTGGCCGAGCTCGAGCGGTTGACGTCGGACGAGCTCATGCGGCGCTTCCTCGAGACGCTCGCGGAGCAGACCGAGCGGCACGACGGCGGCAATCGCTGGGTCGGCACCGGCGGGCGCTCGCCGTACGGCAACAACGGGACGCATCCGAGCGGCATCCGCGTCGGCGGCCAGTCGCGCTCGCGCTCGGCCATGAAGGTGGCCGAGGAGCGGCGCTTCGCCGACTACCGGACCGACGTCACGATGGACATCCGCCAGATGCGCGTCGCCCTGAAGCGGCTCCGTCAGCTCACGCGCACCGGCCTCCCGACCGAGCTCGACCTCGACGAGACCGTCGACGAGACGTGCAAGAACGCGGGCGAGATCGAGCTCGTGTTCCGCGCGCCGCGGAAGAACGACGTGCGCCTCCTCCTCTTGATGGACGTCGGCGGGACGATGGACCCGTACGTCGACTCGATGAGCCAGCTGCTGACGGCGCTCCACGAGGAGCGCGGGCTCCGCGCCTTCGAGCCGTACTACTTCCACAACTGCGTCTACGACCACCTCTACACGAAGGCCCGCATGCTGACGGCCGACGCGGTGCCGACCGCCGACGTGCTCCGCCGTCTCGACGCGCGCTGGAAGGTCGTCGTCGTCGGCGATGCCGCCATGCACCCGGCCGAGCTCATGGAGCCGTACGGCAACGTCGATCCGCGCCGTCACGCGCAGACGCCGGGCATCCAGTGGCTCCACCGTCTCGTCGACCACTTCGATCGCGCCGTGTGGGTGAATCCCGAGCCGCCGCGCGAGTGGGACTACGTGCAGACGACGCGGGCCATCCGCCGGCTCTTTCCGATGTTCCACCTCTCGGTGGACGGCATCACCGAGGCCGTGACCGCGCTCGTGGGCGCACGGGTCTAGTTCCCGGATGCGCGTCTTCCGCGATCGCGTCGCGGTCGTGACCGGCGCCGGATCGGGCATCGGGCGCGCGGTCGCGACGGCGCTCGCGCGCGAGGGCGCCGTGCTCGCGCTCTCCGACGTGAACGACGCGGGCCTGGCCGAGACGGCCGACGCCGCGCGCACGCTCGGGGCGCGTGTCGCGACCGACCGCATCGACGTCGCCGACCGTGCCGCCGTGCACGCGTACGCCGACCGTGTCGTGGCCGCGCACGGAGGAGTGAACCTCGTCGTCAACAATGCGGGCGTCGCGCTCGCCGCGCGCATCGCGGAGATGTCGTACGAGGACCTCGAGTGGCTGTTCGGCATCAACTTCTGGGGCGTCGTTCACGGTACGAAGGCGTTCCTGCCGCATCTCAAGCGGGCCGACGAAGGACACATCGTCAACGTGTCGAGCGTCTTCGGCATCATCGCCGTGCCGGGGCAGGCGGCATACAACGCGGCCAAGTTCGCCGTGCGCGGCTTCACCGAGTGTCTCCGCGAGGAGCTCGAGCTCGAGGGCGCGCACGTGAGCGCCACCTGCGTGCATCCGGGCGGCATCAAGACGAACATCGCACGAAACGCTCGGATGGGAGTCGAAACGCTCGGCGGACCGACGCGCGCCGAGCGCGACGCCGAGTTCGACCGGATCGCGCGCACCACGCCCGAAGCGGCGGCCGAGCGGATCCTCGGCGCCGTACGGCGAAACGCGCGCCGCGTGCTGATCGGCGCAGACGCCTACGCGATCGATCTGCTCCAGCGATTGCTGCCGACCTCGTACCAAAGGGCAGTCGTCGCCGTCGCGCGACGGAGCCCGATCGCGCCCTGAGCGCCGTTCGACACCGGCCCTCGCCTCGGGGCGATTGACGGCCCGATCGGCTTGCGTCGTAGTGACGCCGGGAGGGCCGCATCATGAGGCTCATCGCCGCGACGTTGCTCCTGCTGACCGTCAGGACCGTCACGCCGTGCCTGGCGGTCTACGAGACCGACGGCGTGAGACTTCGGGGCTATGCCTACGCTCCCTTCAGCAACACCGGGGCGGTGCGGATCTCGCTGCGGCTGCAGAACGTCTACGACGAAATCAGCGTGTCGACGTCCGGGTCTTCGACTGCCGTGCGCAAGCCGCCTTGGGCGGAACCTGCCCGTCGTCGTCGCCCGGCGGCGTCGTGGCGACGCTCGGCTGGAGCAACGTGATGGGCGACGTGTCGAGCGTGAGCTTCTACGTGTCGTTCCCGGACGAAACGGTGTGCAACTTCGAGGGCGTGACGCCGCTGCCGCTGAACGGTGGGCCGAAGTTCTTGAGAATACGAAGCCCGCTCCTCCTGGTCGCCGGCTCCTACACGTGTCACGACGCGAGCAACGCCACGACCGCGACGGGAAACTTCTTCACGACCGGGAGCCGGCTGACGATCCCGAAGTGCAAGGACGGCATCCACGTGCTCTGCAGCCCGATCTGACGCCGGCGCTCGTCGTCAGCCGACGCGATCGTTCGTGACGCGCTCGAAACGGGCCACCGTCTCGACGTGGTCCGTGTACGGAAACAGCGCGAACGGCACGAGTGCCGTGAGCCGTGCCTTGCCCCTCTGGAGCAGCGTTCGAGCCTCCACGAGGAACGTGTCGGGATTGCAGCTCACCAGCACGAGGCGCGACGGCGGATCGGCGGCCAGTCGCGCCAGGAGCGGCGCCTCGAGCCCGCGACGCGGTGGATCGCAGACGACGACGTCCGCATCGTCGATCGCGGCCACGTGATCCGCCGCCGGGCCGCGGAGCACGCGCGTCCTGCGGCGCACCTCGGGACCGAGCGCGTCGAGGCCGAGGTTGAGGCCCGCGAGCGACCAGCGCGATACTTCGTTGAAGACGACCTCGTGCCCGCGCGCCGCGAGCCCGAGCCCCATCGCCCCGACGCCCGCGTGCATCTCGAGGACGCGCGCGCCCGGCTGCACCCACTCGTGCACGAGCGCGACCAGCCGGTCGGCGAGCGGCAGGTTCGCCTGGCCGAACGCGCCCGGCGGGTAGAAGACCTGCGCGCCGCCGATCGTCTCGCGGGTGGTCTCGGGTCCCGTCCAGCGATGCCAGCGCGGACCGAGGATGGCGTTCGTGCTCGTCGTGTTGCCGTTCCACCAGAGGCTGTGGAGTTGCGGGCCAAGCACGGAGCGCACCACGTCCGCCGTCGCGTCGAGCGCACGATGGCTCTCGTCGTTGGCGACGAGCACGACCTGCGCGGTGTCGCTCGGACGCTCGACGACGACCTGCAGATATCGCAGCAGGCCGCGATGCGAGCGATCGCCGTAGAGCGTGACGCCGGTGCGGCGGACGGCCGTCTTCACCGCCGCCGCGACCGCGTTCACGAGCGGGTGATGGACGACGCAGCGGGGAATGTCCGTGATCCGGTGCGAGTCCTCCTGGAAGATGCCGATCTTCGGCGACGTCGCACGCCCGCGCACGGCGAGGCGCGCGCGATGGCGATAGCCCGTCCCCGCGCCCTCGACGACCCGCGGTCGCGGGAGCCCTTGCGATCGCGCGAGCGCGATCAGCGCGTCGAGGACGGCCGGCACGATGCCCGACTCGCCGAAGCGCGGACAGCCCGGGCAGGGCGGCCGATGCGGACAGTCCATTCGTGCGACTCGCTATCGCGCTGCGCATGGCGCCACAAACCGGTTCCCCGCACGCGACGCGCGTGGTAACTGCGGTCGCGCGTGATCCGACTGCGCGGCCTCACCAAGCGCTACGGCGACGTCGAGGCCGTGGCGGGGATCGACCTCGACGTGCCGAGCGGCGCGCTCACGGGGCTCCTCGGCCCGAACGGCGCCGGCAAGTCGACGACGCTGCGCATGCTGACGGGCATGCTGCCGCCGACGACGGGCTCGATCGAGGTCCACGGCATCGACGTCGTGCGCGACCCGATCGCCGTGAAACGGATCACCGGCTACGTGCCCGAGTCCGGCGCCGTGTTCGAGACGCTCACCGGGCGCGAGTACCTGACGCTCGTCGCCGAGCTCTACCGCCTGCCCGTCGCCGAAGCGACGTCGCGCGCGAGCCAGTTCGCCGAGCTCTTCCAGCTCGACGAGCGGCTGCTCGAGCGCGAGCAGATGGCGGCGTACTCGAAAGGGACGCGCCAGAAGGTCGTGATCATCTCGGCGCTCCTCCACCGGCCGAAGGTCGTCCTCTTCGACGAGCCGCTGAACGGCCTCGACGCGAACGCGACGCTCGCGTTCAAGACGCTCGTCACGAGCCTCGCGCGCGAGGGCGCGACGATCCTCTACTGCTCGCACCTCCTCGACATCGTCGAGCGCGTCTGCGAGCGCGTCATCGTGCTCAAGCGCGGCCGGATCGTCGCCGACGGCAGCGCGGCCGCGCTTCAGGCGAAGACCGGCGAGGCGACGCTCGAAGCCGCCTTCACACGGCTCACCGCCGCCGAGGACTTGGCCGCCCGCGCGCAGGCGCTGGCGCGCGCGCTCACCGAATGACGTGACGGCGGACCGCGACCTCTTCCGGCCGCTGCTGCGCGCGCAGCTCCGCATGAGCTTCCGCGGCCGCGCCATCCAGGCGTTCGCCGGCCAGGCCGCCGGCCGGCCGCTCGGCGTCGCCTGGCTGTTCGCGATGTACGTCGCGATCGGCGCGGCGACGCTGCCGGCCATCTACGGCGGCGCCGACGCGTTCACCTACGCGTTCATCACGCAGCTCATGACCTGGACCATGTGCGGGCTGTCGCTCACGGCCGAGGCGGGCGACGCGCTCTTCGCGCCCGAGGAGCCCGACGTCATCGGCCACCGGCCGGTTGCGCCGGAGATCGTGCTCGCCGCCAAGGTGACGGTGCTCTACGCGTTCTCGTGCTCGCTCGCGCTCGCCCAGAACCTGCTGCCGACGCTGGCGATCGCCTACTGGGGGTCGCTGCGCGCCGCGCTCGTCCACGTCGGCATGGTCACGCTCGCCGTCGCGCTCATCACGAGCGTCGTCACCATGATCTACGGCATCGCGGCGCGGCTCGTGCCGCGCGAGCGCTTCGACGACGTCGCGGCTTGGTCGCAGATCGCGCTCGCGATCGTGTTCGTGTCGCTGGCGCTCGTGACGCCGCGCTCGGCGATGGGCGAGGGCATCCACGTCGATGCGAATGCCTGGTTCCTGATCGGCCTCGCGCCGGCGTGGTTCGCCGGCCTCGACGCGTGGCTCGGCACCGGCGCACCGGGCACGGGCCACCTCGCGGCGGCGGCCGGCGTCGCGCTCGCCGCCTTGGTCGTCTTCGTGCGCGCGCCGGTGCTCGTGCGGCTCTCCGCGGCGATCGCGCACGTGCAGGACGAGCGCGGCGGCAAACAGGTGCGGCCGGTGCCGAACGGCGAGACGGGATGGCTCCGCTGGTGGATGCGCGATCCCGTCGAGCGTGCCGCGTTCCAGCTCGCGACCGCGTACCTGCGGCGCGATCGCGACGTCCGCCTCCGACTGCGACCCTCGCTCGTCGTGTTCGCGCTGCTCCCGCTGGCGGGCCTCGTGATCGAGGAGAAGCGGGGAGGCCATCTGGCGCCGCTCGCGTCGGTCTGCCTGCTCGGGATGGTCCCGGGCGTGGCGATGGAGGCGCTCCGCATCTCGTCGCACCCCGTCGCCTCCGAGCTCTTCGCCGTCGTGCCGATCGCGGGCACTGCGGCCGTGTTCCACGGGGTGCGGAAGGCCGCGATCCGCTACGTCATGCCCGCGATCGCGCTGTCGGCGTTCCTCGCGATCCTCGTCGTCCCGGGAGGGCTCGTGCTCGCGGTGCCCGGCGTGATGGCATTGCCGGTGTTCTCGCTGATCCCCGGGCTCTTCGGCCCGTACGTGCCGCTGGCGCTGCCGAAGGCGCGCGGCCAGCAGGCGATCGCGAACGCCGTGCTCCTCGCGGCGTCGACGGGTCTCTTGGGCGTGCTCGTGAACGCGACCCTCGCGGCGTCGCGCCGCGGGACGCTCACCTCCCTCTACGTGGGCGAGCTCGTCGTACTCGTGGTCGTCGACCTCGCGATGCGCTTCGTCGTTCGCCGTCGAAGTTCGACAATCCGACGCGCGCCTGTTACCTAGCGCGCCGATGGGTGAGGGCGATCTGCCCGCCGAGACGGCGTCGCGCGTGATCCCGCTGCGCACGCGCTCCGGGCCGCGTCGTGTGCCGCACCTCCTCTCGCCGGGCGACGTCGCGCGGCGACTGGCGGCGCTCGAGCGCCAGGTCGAGGACGCGCTCGGCGCCGAGCGCGTCGGACGCGGCTCGCTGCTCTTCGAACGCGCCGTGGACGACCTGCTGGACGCCTACACGAGCACGCGATCGTGGCTGGCCGAGCAGACGGCCGGGCTCGCGTCGTCGAGCATGCTCGGCGAGCTCTCGCTGACGGCCCTCCGACGCTGGTGGTGGCGGGTCGACGTCGTCGGGCGCGAGCGGATTCCCATCGGGCCGGTCGTCGTGGTCGCGAACCGCGGCTCGGCGTTGCTGCCGTACGACGCGCTGATGGCGGCGGTGGCGCTCGGCGCGCCGGCGCGCGGCGTCCGTCCGTTCGTCGACGAGTGGCTGATGGACCTCCCGCTCGTCGGCGGCGCGCTCGATGCGCTCGGCGCCGAGCGCGCGAGCCCGATGCACGTCCGCCGCGCGCTCGACGCCGGCGAGACGGCGATCGTCTTTCCCGAGGGCCGCGACGCCGTCGCCCGTCCCTACACGCAGGCCTATCGGGTCGGCCGCTTCACGCGGATGGGTCTCCTGCGCGTCGCGATCGAGACCGGCCTGCCGATCGTACCGATCGGGCTGATCGGCGTCGACGAGATCCATCCGGTGCTCGCGCGCGTCCCACTGCCGCGCGTGCTCGCGACCCTCGGCATTCCGGCGTTGCCGCTGACGCCGACCGTCGTCCCGCTCCCGACCAAGTGGCGGCTCTTCGTCGGCGATCCGCTCGACACGGCGGCGCGCCATCGTCCCGACGACGCGCGCGATCCCGCGGCCGTGCGCGCGCTCGCGAACCAGGTGCGCGAGCGGCTGCAGGGCCTCGTGAGCGACGGGCTCCGCCGCCGTCGTTCCCTCTTCCTCTAGCAAGGAGTCCCCATGGCCTGCGTCGTCGCGATCGACCAGGGCACGACCGGCTCGACCGTCCTCGTCATCGACAAGCGGGGGCGCGTCGTCGCGCGGGCGTACAGCGAGTTCACGCAGTACTACCCGAAGCCCGGCTGGGTCGAGCACGATCCGGAGGAGATCTGGCGCGTCACGCTGAAGGTGCTCCGCCAGGCCGTGAAGCGCGCGCGTCTCAAGGCGAAGGACGTCGCCGCGATCGGCATCACGAACCAGCGCGAGACGACCGTGATCTGGGATCGGAAGACCGGTAAGCCGATCCACCGCGCGATCGTCTGGCAGGATCGGCGCACGGCCGCGTTCTGCGAGGCGATGAAAGCCGACGGCCACGAGGCGCGCGTGCGCGCGCAGACGGGGCTCGTGCTCGACCCGTACTTCTCGGGCACGAAGGTCCGCTGGCTCCTCGACAACGTGCGCGGCGCGCGCGAGCGCGCGGGGGCGGGCGGGCTCGCGTTCGGCACGATCGACACGTGGCTCCTCTGGAAGCTCACCGGCGGCACGGTCCACGCGACCGATCCGACGAACGCGTCGCGGACGCTCCTCTTCGACATCCACGAGCGCACGTGGGATCCGCAGCTGCTGGAGCTCTTCGACGTCCCGGCGAGCCTGCTGCCCGACGTGCGGCCGTCGAGCGGCGTCTTCGGCGAGACGACGCCCGACGTGCTCGGCGCGGCGATCCCGATCGCCGGCATCGCGGGCGACCAGCAGGCGGCGCTCTTCGGTCAGGGCTGTGTCGACGCCGGCGCGGCCAAGAACACGTACGGGACCGGCTGCTTCCTCCTGCTGAACACGGGGACGCGCGCCGTCACGTCGCGCTCGGGTCTCGTGACGACGATCGCGTGCGATGCGAAGGGCGGCGTCGCGTACGCGCTCGAGGGCTCCGTGTTCGTCGCGGGCGCCGCCATCCAGTGGCTCCGCGACGAGCTCCGCATCCTCACGAAGGCGGCCGAGTCCGAGAAGCTCGCCGCGAGCGTCGACTCGACGCTCGGCGTCTACCTCGTGCCGGCGTTCGTCGGCTTGGGCGCGCCGTACTGGGATGCCGAGGCGCGCGGCGCGCTCATTGGTCTCACGCGCGGCGCGGGTCGCGCGCACGTCACACGCGCGGCGCTCGAGTCGCTCGCCTACCAGACGCGCGACGTCGTCGACGCCATGGCGCACGATGCCGGCACGCCGCTCGCGATGCTGCGGGTCGACGGCGGCGCGGCCGCGAACGGCTTCCTGATGCAGTTCCAGGCCGATCTCCTGGGCGTCCCGGTCGAGCGCCCGAAGCTGCTCGAGACGACGGCCATGGGCGCGGCCGCGCTCGCGGGCCTCGCGGTCGGCTTCTGGCGCTCGCCGAAGGAGCTCGGGTCGGCGTGCCAGATCGATCGTCGCTTCAAGCCGCGCATGAGCGCCACCACGCGCGATGCCCTCTACCGCGGCTGGCGTGCGGCCGTCGCGCGCGTGCGGAGCGCACCGTGAAGAGCGCCGAGGGAACGTTCGACGGCGTCGGCGGCGTCCGCATCGCGTGGCGTCGCATCGAGCCCGACGCGCGGCCGCGCGGCGTCGTCGTCGTGAGCCACGGATACGCCGAGTACGCGGGGCGCTACCTGCCGTTCGCCGAGCACCTCGCGTCGCGCGGGCTCGTCGCGATCGGCCTCGATCATCGCGGCCACGGCACGTCGGGCGGACCGCGGGGCCATTGCCTCGCGTTCGACGAGTTCGTGACCGACCTGCGGACGCTCGTCGACCTCGCCGCCGGCTGGTGGAAGGACGTGCCGCGCGTGCTCTTCGGTCACAGCATGGGCGGGCTCATCGCGTTCCTCTATTTGCTGCGTCACGGCGACACCGTGCGGGCCGGCGCGCTCTCCGGTCCGGCGTTCGTCGTCCCGTCACAGGGGCCGGCGTGGCAGCTCGCGCTCGTGACCCGTCTCGCGCGGATCGTACCGCGCCTCGCGTTTTCGACCGGCGTCGACGCCGATGCGCTGTCGCGCGATCAGGAGGTCGGCCGCGCCTACCTGAAGGACCCGCTCGTCCACCATCGCGCGACCGCGGCGTTCGCGCGCTCGTTCGGGCGCGCGCAGGCCGAGGCGCTCGCGGGTGCGCCGTCGCTCAAGGTTCCGCTGCTGATCCTCCAGGGCGACGCCGATCGCGTCGTCGAACCGGCCGGCGCGCAGGCGATCGACGCGCGGCTCACGGGCGTGCACGAGCTGGTGATGCTGCCGGGGTACTACCACGAGCTCTTGAACGAGCCGCCGGCCGAACGTGCGAAGGTCGTGGAGCGTCTGGACGCGTGGTTCGACCGCTGGCTCGCCGCCTGACGCACGGTCCGACGAGATTCCCATTGACCCCCGTCCGCCCAGCCCGTTAGGCTCATAGCACCTTCACATACCGAGCCGGCCGTTTCGCCGTGACGCTAGACAGGGGGGAACCATGAATCGCACCGCGCTCGTGATCGCCGCCATCATCGCCCTTGCGACGACCGCTTCCGGGCAGACCCCGACCACGACCTGGTACCTCCACGAGAGCGGAAGTCCCGTCAGCGTGCCGGGCGGGACGACCACGTTCGTGCTCGACGAGAACACGCCCGTCGCGTCGACGCCGGTCGCCGAAATGGTGATCGTTCCCAAGGGCACGACACAGTCGTTCCCGACGTTCATCGCGCCCGCCTTCGCCGCGCCCACGACGCTCGGGCTCGACCTCGACATGCAGGTCCACGTGTCGGCGAACCTCTCGATGAACGACTGCGCGATCTTCCAGGCGCTGATCCAGCGGGTGAGCGACCTCGGGGTCCGGAGCTTCCTTGCGCAGGGAACCCTTCGCACGACCGTCCCGCAGGGCGGCTCCGGGGGCACGGTCGGCTTCGGGCTGCGAGACATCCCGCTCAGCGTCGGATGCGACCGGCCCACGGAGGACGTCACGATCCAAGCCGGGGAGTCGATCGCCGTCACCGTGAGCGTCACCAACGTCTGCAGGGCGAATCGGAGCGTGTTCCTCGCCTACGATTCGACGACCGCGCCGACCGCCGCGGTTCTCGGGCCGACACCTCCGCCGGACCCGGTCTTCGTCCGCGCGTGCTTCGTGAAGTGCCAGCTGGCGACCTCCAAGGCGACCGCGAAGTTCTTCGCCGCGAAGAACAAGTGCGTCACGAAGTGCCAGCAGTCCTACCGGAAAGGGATCGGAACGTTGAGCGATTGCTATGCGCCGTACGGCGGCATCACGCTCACGTGCATCACGGATCCGCTGAAGGGGGCCGAGGCGAAGGCGACGGTGGCGATCCAGAAGGCCTGCAACGCGCCCGGGCGCTGTCCCCCGTGCTACAACGACGGCGACTGCACCGAGTTCTCGCTCGATTGGGTCCAGAACGTCGAGGGCCAACTCGATTCGTTCGTCCCCGGCATCTACTGCGACCCCACGACCGACAAGGCGCTGGGGAAGTGCATGGACAACGCCGCCAAGGTGCTCTGGAAGTACTCGGCGTCGCGGGCGAAGTGCTACGACAAGTGCTTCGGGAACGAGATCAAGGGACTCGTCCCGGCGGGCTCGTGCGACCCCGAACCGAGCGATCCCGCGACGGTCGCGTGCCAGACGGTGGCGCAGAGCAAGGCGACGGCGGGGGTCAACAAGGCCTGCGGCGACATCGGCGCGAATCCCATGTGCGGGCCATTTCCGTATCCCACGGGGGCCGACTGGTCGAACCTCATGAGCATCGCGCTCGACGGCAACGTGCCGCAGGTCTATTGCGGCGGCCCGTGAGCGCCGGGCCCGGCTCGCATCGGTGACGGCCGTGAAGCTCGCGGCCCGGGCCGTCGACCTCGTCCACGACGCCGCCGGCATGAACGCGGTCCAGACGTCGGGCAGCATGCAGCGCTGCGCGACGTCCACACGATCACGCAGCACGTCATCCTCAGTACGGGGCGCTTCGAGGTCGTCGGCCGCATCCTCTTCGGCCTCCCACCCGGAAGCCCGATCATCTGACCAGCGGCACTCCGCCGCGCGCGAGTGTCAGCACGTTGACCGGCGCGCGATGAAGCCGCCGGACCGACGGCACATGTGTCGTCGTAAAGCTCCCTCGCTCGCCTGCCGATATTCCTCGCGATGCCCGCCCTCATCGACCAGGAGGCGCTCCTCGAGCGCGTCGCCGGCGACCCCGACTTCCTCGCCACCATGGTCGACATCTTCGTCGCCGACGCCCCCACACGTCTCGACGCCATCCGCGCCGGCGTCCAGCAATCCGATCCGCACGTCGTCGAGCGAGCCGCCCACAGTCTCAAAGGCGCCCTCGCCACGATGGCCGCCGACACCGCCGCCGCCGAAGCATTCCGCCTAGAGCAACTCGGTCGCTCCGGAAGCCTCGACGGCGCCGCCGAGCTCCTAGCGGCCCTAGAGCGTCAGGTCGAACAAGTCACCATCGCCCTAAAAAACTTGGTCGAGCAGACGACCCCCCCCGACGCCGCCTAGGCGAGCGCACAAAACCGCTGGCGGGTGCGGGTGGGCCAAGGGGTCGCCGCGCCGAGCGATTATCGGGGAGCGAA
>OEKX01000187.1_pt1 | contig 15197 bp, 12 predicted proteins | sample 1503491 | NCBI WGS metagenome assembly OEKX01 (sample SAMEA104379567, study PRJEB20068) | metagenome | isolation source: 1998 | reverse complement strand
CAAGCGGCGGCTCGTACGACGACGGACGCGCGGAGCAGTGCGATGTCGGCGCAGCCGAGGCCGAGCTCGCGACGCGCGTGCCCGACGGGACGTCGCTGGTCGTCGTCGGGTACAGCTTCGGCGCCTGGGTCGGGACGAAAGCAGCGCAAGGGTTGCCGCGCGTCGACCGCGTGGTCGCGGTCGCGCCGCCGCTCGCGTTCTTCGACTGGAATTTCGCTTCGACGCTCCGCCAGCGGCTCCGGATCGTCGTTGGTGACCGCGACCAGTACTGCCCGCGTGCGGCGCTCGATCGGTTGATCGCGGACGGCATCCACACGACCGTCCTCGCCGGTGCCGATCACTTCTTCGGCGGCGTCGCGGCGCGCGTCGGGCGGTCGGTCGTCGAGCTGCTCGCGGACGCGTGATCATGCGCGACGAGCTACTTCCGCTCGAGGCGCGCATCTTCGGCTGGATCGAGGAGGTCTTCGCGCAGGGCGTCCGGCGTCCGGGCTATCCGGCGGACCGTTGGGCCGAGGAGTGGATCGCGCGCGAGCTCTCGAGCCTCGGGCTCGAGAACGTCCGGCGCGAGCCCGTCGAGCTGCCGTACTGGGAGCCGCGACGCGCGATGCTCGCCGTCGCCGCAGGCGGTGGGCCGTGGCGGGAGATCGAAGGCTTCGCGCTCCCGCACTCGACGCCAGAGGCGCGCGTCGAGGCACCGCTCGTCGCGTTCGACGCCGCCGCGCCCGAGCGCGCTCGCGACGCGATCGCGCTCCGCGACGTCGGTTTGATGCGCATCCCGCACCCGGCCATGGCCGGGCTCGCCACCTGGGCGTTCGATCCCGCCGACACCTTCGCCGGCGCGACCCACGTGCTCCCGTTCGGCCGCGAGTTCATGACCGTGATGGATCCCGCGACCGCGGCCGGCGCGGCCGGATTCGTCGGCGTGCTGGCCGACTATCCGGGCGACTCGAAGGACTACTACGTGCCGTACGACGGGATCGCGCGTCCGATCCCCGGCGTCTGGGTGCGCGGCAGCGATGGCGCGGCGCTGCGCGCGCTCGTCGATGGCGACGCGGTCCGCGCGCGGCTCGAGGTCGAGTCGGTCCGTCACTCGATCACGAGCTACAACGTCGTCGCCGAGCTGGCGGGCGCGGACGACGACGTCGTCGTGATCGGGTCGCATCACGACGGCCCGTGGGCGTCGGCGGTGGAGGACGGCTCGGGGATCGCGCTCGTCCTCGCGCAGGCGGCGTACTGGTCGAAGGTCCCGCGCGCGTCGCGCCCGCATCGACTGGTGTTCCTGCTGAACGCCGGCCACATGGCCGGCGGCGCCGGCACGAAGGCGTTCATCGCGGCACATCGCGAGATGCTCGCGCGCGTGGTGCTCGAGGTCCATCTCGAGCACGCCGCCAACGAGGTCGTCGCCGGCGCCGACGGCACGCTCGTGACGACCGGTCTTCCGGAAGCGCGCTGGTGGTTCACGACCCGGCTCGCGCCTCTCGAGCGCGCCGTGCACGAGGCGATCGAGGCCGAGGGTCTCGATCGCTCGCTCGTGCTCAAGCCCGACGTCTTCGGCCCGCATCCGACGACCGACGGCGGCTTCTTCCATCTCGAAGGCGTGCCGCTCGTGAACTACCTCACGGCGCCGTTCTACCTCTTCGACGCCATGGACACGCTCGACAAGATCCACCGCCCGAGCCTCGTGCCCGTGACGCGTGCGACCGTTCGCCTGATCGAGTCGACCGCGGGCGTGTCGGCGGCGGCGATGCGCTCCGGCTCGTGACGCGCGCTATCGGCAGTCGATGCTCGATTCGCAGAACCCGAAGGCGCAATGGCTCGTCGAGCTGTTGGTCCTGCAATCGTCGTCGGTCGTGCACGTCGACTGGCAAGGGAGCATCGTCTGGAAGCACTTGAGGTGCACACGACTCCCTCGTATTTCGACGAAGACGTCCCGTCGCGATCGCAGCCCCGTGAACACCATCTGCGGCGCGCCTGCCGGAATCTGGATCACCATCTCGACCTCCGGGGCCGAGCACAGCACCACGTTGGGATCGACGACCGGGTCGGCGCAGAGAACGAACTGACAGAAAAAGCCGCACGGGTCCGCGACCTTCATGAACCTGAAGGTCTTTCGCTTGCGAGCCTCGACGTCGGTGGTGACGGCGGCTAGCAGGCAGAGCAGGAGCACCAGGCGGGCCGAGCGACGCCGGGAGGCAGTCATGTGCCGCACGCCACGACGGCTACCGCTCCGGCTCGGCCGTGAGCTCGACGCCGTCGATCTGGCGCGTGAGGATCCGGCCGGCGCCGCGGACGTCGCGCAGGTAGCGCCGGAAGAACGGCACCGCGTAGTGCAGCACGAGCGCGTGGGCGGTGTCCTGCGAGATGTCCGCCTCGACGCACAAACTGATGTTCAAGTCGTGGTTGAAGCAGTCGTCGACGACGCTCAGGTGGTTCGCGGCGAGGAGCTTCACGAGGAAGCGCGGACCCGCGAGGCGCGCGAACGCGAGCGGCGACTCGGCGTAGCGGACGATCTGATCGCGCTCGGCGCCGATCACCATGGCGGGGATCGTGATGTCGTGCTCCGCGCCTTGTGCGAGCGCGGACGTGCCGCCCGGGACCATCGACAGCGCCGCCACGAGCCGGTCGTCCTGCTGCGCAGCCTGGAGCGTCGTGAAGCCGCCGAAGGAGAGGCCGGTCATGCCGATCACGTCGGGCCGGAGATGTCGCACGAAGGGCGAGCTCGAGTCGGTCGCCGCCGCCACCATCGCGTCGATCGTCGCCTCCACGTCGGGAAAGCGGTTCACCGCCGAGTCGATGAAATTCCCCGTGCACGCGACGAAGCCGTCGTCGGCCGTGTTCCCGACGTGCGTCGGGGCGACGACGACGAAGCCGCGGCTCGCGAGCGCGGTCGTATAGTACGTCGCCTCGGTCGGTCGCCCGCAGGAGCCGTGCGAGAAGACGATCAGCGGATAGCGACCGCGGCGGACCTTGGCGTCCTGGGTCGCGCTTCCGTCGGCCGGGGCATGCCGGACGACGGCCGGATACCACACGATCGGATCGAGCGCGCGCGGCATCCCGGTCGTGACGGACGTCTTCGCGAGCGACAGGCGCGTGACGCCCACCTTGAACGCCGCCGGGGTCGCGCGCGGCGCGACGAGCACGAGGACGACTGCAAGCAACCATCTCATTCGGCGATCGCCACTCCGTTCTTGGTTCCGAACTTCACCCGATACATCGCGCGGTCGGCGGCGCGAAAGAGGCTCTCCCCGTCGCCCGCGTGATCCGGGAACGTCGCGACGCCGACGCTCGCGGTGAGGGTCCGGATGTCGACGTCGAGCCCGTCGATCGTCGTGCACGCCTCGACTGCGGCCCGGATCTCTTCCGCGAGCGCCGCCGCCGGCGTGCTCGGCGTGCCCGGAAGCAGCACGACGAACTCGTCGCCGCCGAAGCGTGCCGCCATGTCGCCGGGACGCAGCGTCTCGGCGATCAGCCGGCCGACGGTCGCGATCGTGCGGCTGCCGACCAGGTGGCCGTGCCCGTCGACGAGGGCCTTCAGGTTGTCGAGGTCGAGCAGCAGCATCGAGACCGGACCGCCGCGCGCGAGCATCGCGGGCAGCGTCGCGTTGAAGCGGCGCGTGTTGCCGAGGCCCGTGAGATCGTCGGTGAGCGAGGCGATCTCCACCTGATGGTAGAGCTGCGCGTGCGCGATCGCGCTCGCCGCCTGCGCCGCGAGCGCCTGCACGAGACGCATCTCGTCGGCGGTGAAGCACGGCGCGCCGATCTTGTTGATCACCTGGAGCACGCCGAGGAGCGTGTCCCGATGCAGCAGCGGCACGCAGATCATGTTGCGCGCGACGAGGCCGGTACGGCGCCCGAGCGTCGGGTCGTGGCGCGGATCGTCGCGCACCTCGTCGATGCACACCGACTCGCGATGCCGCGCCACCCAGCCCGCGATGCCCTGGCCGTTCTTGAGACGCACGCCGTCGATCACACCGGGCCGCAGCACGCGCGAGGACGTGAAGACGAGCTCGCGGCCTTCCTCGTCGTGCAGCACGAGGACGGTCGTGTGGCTCGAGACGGCATCGGTGATGCGCGTGAAGACCGCGTGCAGCGCGTCGCCGTCGTGCGCCATCGCCGTCGCGTCGATACGGCCGGCGATCTCGGTCGCCACGGCCTCGGCGCGGCGCCGATCGCCGTCGTCGAAGGGGCGGCCGTCGAAGCGGCCGCGCAGCTCGATGACGCCGATCGCCTGGGCGTCGCGACGGAGCGTGACTGCGAGCCGGTCGTCGGCGGCATCGCCGTCGCTCGCCGGCGGGCGCCCGACGAGCGTCTCGGCCGAGATCATCTCGCTGGCGGCGAAGACCAGCTCGTCGCGCTCGGCGTCGTGGAGGAGGAGCGAGAGCGCCTCGGGCGACGTGACGCTCTTGATCGACTCGAGCACGGTCCGAACGAGCTCGCCCAGATCGAGCGTCGACGAGATGGCGCGGAGGCTCGCGTGCAGCCGCTCCAGCTCCTGGAGCCGGCCGGCGAGGTCGCCGTCGGTCGCCATCAGCCGGGTCTATACCAAGTGCCGCCTCCCCGGCGACACCGTAGCAATCGGAGGCGTGCCGCGAACCAAACGCCGTGAAAAGGGAGCTTTTTCCCCGCTTTCACGATGCGTGTTCGCCCGCGCAGGGGATTCGTGCGCGACGGCGCTCGCAATATGCATCGAGCAACGAGCCGGCGGCGCCGTCAGCCGCAGGCCTCCGGAGAGGGGACCCGATGACGCGCATCACGGCAATTGCGATCCTGTCGCTCGCCCTGCTTGCTACGCGGGCGCCGGCGCAGCCGAGCGTGTGCCACTACCAGGAGTTCGGCGACGTCGCCGGCTTCGCGAACGTCGTCGGGCCCGGGCAGGACGGCTCGCTCAACGCGGCCGAGGCCGCGCAGGCGCAGGGCGGTACGTACCCGCCGTACGTGCGCGACCAGCTCGACATGTACGCGAACCTCGTCTACGCGTCGCCCGGCCTCGCCGACGCGGACGTGTCCGACTTCTTCAAGGACGCGTCGTTCGGCTGCCGCGCCGACGACGTGCTGCGCGTCTACTCGCCGACCGCCAACGTGACGATCGTGCGCGACGCGAGCCACGGCGTGCCGCACGTCTTCGGCACGACCCGCTCCGCGACCATGTTCGGCCAGGGCTACGCCACCGCCGAGGACCGCCTCTTCCTGATGGACGTGCTCCGCCACGTCGGCCGCGCGCGCATGTCGGAGTTCCTGGGCGCGTCGCCCGCGAACGTCGAGATGGATCGCGAGCAGCTCGCGGTGGCGCCGTACGAGGAGGCGGATCTGACGGCGCAGGCGAACGCGCTCGCCGCGTCCGGTCCCGAGGGACAGCAGGTCGCCGACGACGCGCAGGCATACGTCGACGGCGTGAACGCGTACGTCACCGAAGCGACGAGCGACGCGACGAAGCTCCCGGCCGAGTACCCCGCGCTCCAGCAGCTGCCGCAGCCGTTCGTGGTCGAGGACATCGTCGCGATCGCGTCGCTCGTCGGCGGGATCTTCGGCAAGGGCGGCGGCGGCGAGCTCTCGAACCACTGCGGCTTGCAGCGCATGACGAGCGAGATCGGGGCCACGGCCGCCCGCGCCGTCTTCGACGACCTCCACTTCGCGAACGACGTCGAGGCGCCGACGACGTCGCGCACGACGACACCGTACATGACCGCGGGCACGGTCGACCCGAGCGCGCATCCCGACGTCGACTGCGACAGCCTGGTGGCGATCGACCCGAGCGGTCCGCCGCTCGACACGCTGCTCGCCGCGATCACGAGCGGGCTCTCGGGCCTCGGCATCCCGAGCCTCACGTCGAACGCGCTGCTCATCACCGGCGCGCACACGCGCACCGGCGCGCCGATCGCCGTCTTCGGCCCGCAGACCGGCTACTACATGCCGCAGCTCCTGGTCGAGAAGGACGTGCACGGCCCCGGCATCGACGCGCGCGGCGTCGCGTTCGCCGGCACCGACGTCTACGTGCAGCTCGGCCGCGGCGGGCACTACGCCTGGTCGGCGACGTCGGCCGGCGCCGACAACGTCGACCAGTTCGTGCTGAAGCTCTGCGAGCCCGGCGGCGGCCCGGCCACGACGAGCTCCATGGGCTACCTCCGAAACGGCGTCTGCGAGCCGATCGAGACCTACCAGCACACGCAGATCGCGAAGCCGAGCGCGGGCGGCATCCCCGGCATCGAGGAGACCGGCGGCCAGTGCACCAACGCGACCGACGACGACGGCGACGGCTTCGTGAACGACGGTTGTCCTGCCGTCGGATCAGGGGAGCTCATCCTCTTCTGTGCGAACGCGACCGACGACGACGGCGACGGACGCGTGAACGACGGCTGTCCCGGGGTGCCGAACCCGAACATCGTGCTCTCCTTCCGCGTCGAGCGGACGGCGCACTACGGGCCGCTGGTCGCGCGCGGGACGTTGACCGACGGCACGCCGATCGCGGTTGCGACGCTCCGGAGCACGTACGGCGCCGAGCTCATGTCGGCGATCGGCTTCAAGCGCGTGAACGATCCGACTTTCATGGCGAACGGCTACCAGTCCTTCCGGAACGCCATGGGCGGCGGCGTCGACTACACGTTCAACTGGTTCTACGTCGACAAGAACGACGCCGGCTACCAGCACTCGTGCAAGTGCCCGCAGCGCGCGGCGGGCGTCGATCCGTACCTGCCGGCATGGGGCGACGGCCGCTTCGACTGGCAGGGCTTCATCCCGCTCGCGTCGCAGCCGTCGGCGCTGAACCCGCCCGAGGGCTTCATCACGTCCTGGAACAACAAGCAGGCGCCGGACTTCGCGGCGAACGACCGGAACTTCTTCTACGGGCCGATCTTCCGGAGCCAGATGCTCGATCACGGCGTGATCCCGCTCGTCGCGTCGAGCACGGCGTCGCGCACCGACATGATCGACGCGATGGAGAGCGCGGCGACGGTCGACCTCCGCGGCGAGGAGGTCCTGCCGCTGCTGCTCCAGGTGATGGGCACGACGCCGCCCGGCGGCAGCGACGCACGCGTGACCGACATGCGCGCGCGGCTCGCGACCTGGGCCGCCGCCGGCGCGCACCGGCGCGACTTCGACCACGACGGCGCCTACGACGATCCGCAGGCCCCGGCGATCATGGACGCATGGTGGCCGCGGCTCGCGCACGCCGTCTTCGACGCGACGTCGGGCCATGCGATCGACAACCTCGGCATCACGATCGACGACGGGAACCGCCGGAACCACATCGGCTCGTCGTTCCAGGACGGCGTCTACGGCCACATCCGCAAGGACCTGAGCCGCGTCTTCGGTCTCCCAGTGCAGGGACCGTTCTCGCGCATGTACTGCGGAAACGGCGTCGCGTCGGCGTGTCGCGACGCGCTGTGGTCGTCGTTGAGCGCGGCGGCAGCGGACCTCGAGACCGAGTTCTCGAGCGCGTCGGTCGCCGACTGGAAGCGACAGATCGCCGATGAGGAGATCCACCACGTCGCGGCCGGTGTGACGAGCGTGCCCGCGATCCCATGGCAGAACCGTCCGACGTTCCAGCAGGTCGTGCAGGTGCCGATCGGCCGCTGCGGCGCCGCGCCGGCGACGTCGTGCCGGACGCCGATCGCGCCGGGCGCGTCCCAGGTGCAGATGCAGAACCGGACGCCCGACACGCTCGACCGTCTCGCGTGGAAGTGGACGCACGGGCAGGCGACCGCGCGGGTCGAATTCGGGGATCCGCCCTCGACGACGGGCTACGACCTCTGCGTGTACGCGGCCGGCGCGCTCGTGTCGCGAACCACGGCGCCCGCCGGCGGGACGTGCGGCACACGCCCGTGCTGGCGTCAGACGTCGACCGGATGGACCTATTCGCAGCGGAGCCCCGGCACGCGCGTCCTCCAGAAGCTCGTGCTCCGCTCCGGTCCCGACGGTCGGGCGAAGATCCTCGCCAAGGGCCGCGGCGCGGGCCTGTCGCTGCCGGCCTTGCCGCTCTCGGGACTCCCGCTCAGGGTTCAGCTCGTGAGCGACACCGGCGTCTGCTGGGAGGCGGGCTACGCGACCACGGTGAGGAACGACAGCACGAAATTGAAGGCCCGGAGCGATTGAACCGTCCATCGGGCGGACCCCCGCGACACTTCGGCGCGGCCGTGGCATCGTACGGGGTCCGAGCCATGACCACACGCCTCGCCTCCACGATCGCACTCTGCCTTCTCGCGCTCGGCCTCGTCCGCGCGCACGCCGCCGACGCCCCGCCCGGGCCCGCGCACGCGACGTTCGCGGGCGGGTGCTTCTGGTGCATGGAGCCGCCGTTCGAGAAGCTCGCCGGCGTCGTCTCCGTGACGTCGGGCTACACGGGCGGCACGGTCGACCGTCCCACCTACGAGCAGGTGTCGGCGGGCGGCACGGGCCATGCCGAGTCGGTGGACGTCGTCTACGACCCGGCGAAGATCGGCTACGAGAAGCTCCTCGACGTCTTCTGGCACAACGTCGATCCGACGACGCGCGATGCGCAGTTCTGCGATCATGGCCGCCAGTATCGGACCGCGATCTTCTTCCACGACGAGACGCAGCAGAAGCTCGCGCTCGCATCGAAGGCCGCGCTCGAGGCGTCGAAGAAGCTGCCCGGCCCGATCGTGACCGAGATCGTCCCGGCCGCCACGTTCTGGCCGGCCGAGGAATACCACCAGCGCTACCACGAGAAGAATCCGATCCGGTACAAGTACTATCGATGGAACTGCGGGCGCGATCAGCGGCTACGCGAGCTGTGGGGCGCCGATGCCCCGCCCGCCATGGAGCCGCCGTCATGACGCGTCGGGTTCTCGCGGCTCTCGTGCTCGCCATCGCTGCCGCCGCACACGCGGGCGATGCGCCGACGAAAGGATGGAACGCCATGGACTGGAAGAAGCCGTCGGATGCGGAGCTGAAGGAGAAACTGACACCGGTCCAGTACGACGTCACGCAGCACGAGGGCACCGAGCCGTCGTTCCGCAACGAGTACTGGGACAACCACAAGCCGGGCATCTACGTCGACGTCGTCTCGGGCGAGCCGCTCTTCAGCTCGCTCGACAAGTACGATTCCGGCACGGGCTGGCCGAGCTTCACGCGTCCGCTCGAGCCGAAGAACGTCAGTGAGCGGTCGGACAACCGACTGTTCATGCGTCGCACCGAGGTTCGTTCCGCCCACGGCGACTCGCACCTGGGGCACGTCTTCCCCGACGGGCCGCAGCCGACCGGGCTCCGCTACTGCATGAACTCGGCCGCCCTGCGCTTCATTCCAGCGGACCGTCTCGAGGCCGAAGGCTACGGCGAGTACGCGAAGCTGTTCGCGAAGGAGTCGAAGTAGCGACGCCGGGCGTCCGATGTGGCTCCGGAGATCGCGGCTGTAATTTTTTCAGGACGCGCGGCCGCGTCGATCGTCATTTCTCGGGGCGACGCGGGACATTGTCTCTGGCATCGGCGTTGCAACCCGTAGCAGCGGGACATGGACGTCGCGCTGCTCCTGATCGACGTCGTCAATCCGATGGATTTCGACGGCGCCGAAGACTTGATGCCGCACGCGCTCCGCGCCGCGGACGCGATTGCCGCCCTGAAGCACCGCGCGCACGTGTCCGGCATTCCGGTCGTCTACGTGAACGACAATTACGGTCGCTGGCATCTCGGCTTCCGCGAGCTGGTCGCGGAGTTCCGTGCCGAGGGCGTCCCGGGCTGCGCGGTGATCGAGCGGCTCCTGCCCGACGAGCATCGCGATCTCTTCGTGCTGAAGCCGCTGCACTCGGGCTTCCACGGCACGAGCCTCGACGTGCTGCTGCAGGTCCGCGGGGTGCGCCGCGTCGTCTTGACGGGTTTTGCCGGCAACATCTGCGTCTTCTTCACCGCGAACGACGCGCACATGCGGGGCTACGAGATCGTCGTGCCCGCCGACTGCATCGCGTCCGAGACGACCGAGGACAACGCCTACGCGCTTCGCCAGATGGGGCGCGTCCTCGGCGCCGACGTCCGCCCGTCGCCGTCGATCGATCTGGTCCGCAACGGCGTCCGCAACGGCCGGCGGAACGGCGAACGCTAGCTCGCTGCGGCGGCCGGGGCGCGGCCGCGCGCGCGTCGTCGGGTCGGCGCGATCATCGCGAGGACCGCGCGCTCCTCCGATGCGAGCCCGCGACGGTGCCCGTTCGCCGGCGCCGCGGCCATCGTGCCGGCGAGGAACGCGTCGATGATCGCCGGATGGATGTAGCACTTCCGGCACACCGCGGCCGTGTTCCCGAGATCGCCCGCCACCCGCTTCACCGCGTCGGCGACCACGCGCTTGCCGTCGGTGGCCGACGTCGGCGCCGGCAGGTCCGCGAGCACGCGCGCCGCGGCCACGGTGCCCGCCCACGTGCGAAAATCCTTTGCGGTGAAGCTCTCGCCGCTTGCCTCGCGGAGATACTCGTTGACGTCGGCGGAGCCGATCGGTCGTACCTCGCCGTCGTCGCCGACGCATTGGAAGAGCTCCTGGCCGGGGATCTCCTGCAGCGCGCGCACGAGTCGCGCGATCCGGCGATCCTCCACGTCGACGTCGTGCATCTTCCCGCTCTTGCCGCGGAAGCGGAACCGGATGCGTGCGCCGGAGACCGAGGCGTGCCGGTTGCGAAGCGTCGTCAAGCCGAACGAGCCGTTGTCGCGCGCGTACTCCGCGTTCCCGACGCGCACGCGCGTCGTCTCGAGCAGCCGCACGACGAGGGCGAGCACCTTCTCGCGCGGGAGCCCGGGGCGACGGAGATCGGCGGCGATGCGCCGGCGGATGCTGGGCAGGCGGCGCGCGAACGGCACCATGCGATCGTACTTCGTCGCATCGCGCACCAGCCTCCACTCGGCGTGATAGCGGTACTGCTTTCGACCGCGCTGGTCGCGGCCGACCGCCTGGATGTGGCCGTCCGCGCGCGCGCAGATCCAGACGTCCCGCCACGCGGGCGGCACGGCGAGCGCGCGGATGCGGGCGAGTGTGTGGCGATCGCCGATGCGGCGTCCGTCCGCATCGAGATAGACGAAGCCGCCGCCGGCGCGGCGGCGGCTGATGCCGGGATCGGCGTCGCTCACGTATCGCAGCTGCGCCGCGCGCGCCGCCTCGAGCGGATCCGGGTCGATTGCGCGCGAGATCGCCGCCGCCGTCGCTCGTTGTGCGCTCACGAGAGGCCCTCGGACCGCGTCCGGTCGACGAGGAGCGACGGTGCGTCGAACGCAATCGACGGCGCCGCTGGGTGCTCGGCCAGGCCGATCTTCCAGGCGAGTGACATCCCCCGTGAAGCAACGGCCGTTCCGTGGCGATTCGCGGGGCCCCCGGGCCCTGTGCGCGGCGAAACGCGGCAGGTTCTACACGACTTTGTAGGTCTTCCCCACGCGCGACGCGCGCAGGGACGGCCCTCAGTCCTCGATCAGGACCGGCGTGCCGACCGGGACGAGCGTCGCCAGGTCCTCGACGTCGTCGTTGCCGATCGAGATGCAGCCGAAGGTCCAGTCGACCTTCTTCGCATTGAGATCCGGCTTGTCGGTGCCGTGGATGCCGACGGCGCCGCCGAGGCCGGCGGGGCGGTTGCCGAGGAGCGGAATCGTACCCGTGCTCATGGCGACGTTGTAGCGCTCGGCGTCGTGCAGGTTCGGATAGTCGAGCAGTAGGAAGCGCCGCCAACGCGGATGGCGCCGCATGCCGACGATCGCGTAGAGGCCGGTCGGCGTGCGGCGATCGCCTTCGTGTAGCTTCCCGTGCGTGCCGCCGATCCCGAAGACGGCCGGGAAGCTCCGGATGCGATCGCCGTAGCGATACACGTCGAGCGTGCGGCACGCCGTCCGCACCACGATGAAATAGGGCTCCTCGGCGGCCCAGTCGATGCGCTCCTCGTCGGCGACCGGCGCGGGTGCGGCGTGCTGCACGCGCCCCGTCCAGCACGCCTGGACCCCGATCGCGAGCGCCACCGCGAGCCCCCACCGTCCCATCCGATACCCCGTCGTCACGCTCAGATCCGTGCTCTCCGCCCATTTTCTGCGAAGTCCGCGCGGGGTGCAATCGGCTGCAAACGCGCGATCCATGTGATAGCCCGCGGCCCGTGCGTCCGCTCGGGGTGATCGTGCTCGCCGCAGGGCTCGGGACGCGGATGCGTTCCGCCCGGGCCAAGGTGCTCCACGAGCTCGGCGGGTTGCCGTTGATCCGCCATCCGCTGGCCGCGGTCGGGCCCCTCGCACCCGACCGCGTCGTCGTCGTGGTCGGGCACCAAGCCCACGACGTGCGCGCTGCCGTGCTGGCGTCGGGGTTGCCGGCCGACACGGCGCTCCAAGCCGAGCAGCGGGGCACCGGCCATGCCGTGCAGTGTGCCGCGCGGGCGATGGCGGGCTTCGACGGCGACGTGCTCATCCTCTACGGCGACGTCCCGCTCGTCACGACGGCGACGCTCCGGCTCCTCGTCGACACGCATCGGCGCGAGGGCGCCGACCTGACGCTGCTCACGATGCGCTATGCAGATCCGACGGGCTATGGCAGGATTCTCCGCGATGCCGCTGGCCGCGTCCGCGGGATCGTGGAGCACAAGGACGCGTCGCCGGCCGAGCGTGAGATCAAGGAAGTCAACCCAGGCCTCTACTGTGTTCGCGCATCGCTTTTGTTTCCGCTCCTGGCCGAGCTCCGCACCGACAATGCGCAGGGCGAGCTCTACCTCACCGACGTCGTCGGCCTCGCGGCCGCGGGCGGCCGAACGATCGCGAGCGTCGAGCTCGAGCGGCCCGACGAGGTCGCGGGCATCAACACCCGTGGAGAGCTAGCGCAGATGGAAGCACGCCTTCGCGACGACCTGACGCGCCGTTGGATGGACGCGGGCGTCACCTTCGAGGATCCCGCCACCGCGTACCTCGGGCCCGAGGTCGAGATCGGCCGCGACACGGTGATCGGACCGAACGTCGTGCTCCGCGGGAAGACGAAGATCGGCGAGGGGTGTCGGATCGACGGCACCGCGTTCCTCGTCGACACGACGCTCGGCGATCGCGTCCACGTACGCTTCGCGTGCACCGCCGAGGACGCGCGCGTCGCCGACGACGCCATCGTGGGTCCGTTCGCGCGGCTCCGTCCCGGCACCGACCTCGGGCCGCGCGTCCACATCGGCAACTTCGTCGAGACGAAGAAGGCGAAGCTCGGCGCCGGCACCAAGGCGAACCACCTGACGTACCTCGGCGACTGCGAGATCGGGCCCGACACGAACGTCGGCGCAGGCACGATCACGTGCAACTACGACGGCTCGACCGGGAAGAAGAGCAAGACCATCATCGGCGCGCGCGTACAGATCGGCAGCGACACGCAGCTCGTCGCCCCCGTGACGGTGCACGACGACGCATACGTCGGCGCCGGCACGACCGTGACGCGCGACGTACCGCGGGGCGCGCTGGTCGTGACGCGGACGCCGCCGCGCGTCTTCGAGGGCTGGGTCGAGCGCCGGCGCGCGGGCGCCGGCGACACGCCGGCCCCGATCTCGGCCGTGAAGCCGAAGGTGCGGCTCGTGAAGGCGGCGAAGAGCATGAAGTCGCGCAAAACGGCGCCGAGCGGCGCGCGACGACGGAGGCGCTGAGCCATGTGCGGCATCGTCGGCTACGTGGGTCCGAAGGAAGCGACGCCGATCCTGCTCGGCGGCCTCCGCAAGCTCGAGTACCGCGGCTACGACTCGGCCGGGATCGCGAGCTTCACGAACGCGCATATCGAGGTGCGGCGCGCGGTCGGCAAGCTCGACAACCTGGAGACGTCGCTCCGCGCCGAGCCGCTCCACGGCACGCCGGGGCTCGGGCACACGCGCTGGGCGACGCACGGCCGGCCGTCGGAGCAGAACGCGCATCCGCACCGCGCCGGCAAGGTGGTCGTGATCCACAACGGAATCATCGAGAACTACCTCGAGATCCGCGCGCGCCTGGTAAAGCTCGGCCGCAAGATGGCGTCGGAGACGGACACCGAGGTCATCTCGCACCTGATCGACGAGCACGTGCAGCAAGGGGTCGGCCTCGCGGAGGCGACGCGCCGTGCGACCCGCGAGCTGCACGGCTCGTACGCGATCGTCGTCATGTCGGAGTCGGCGCCGGACACGCTGGTGACGGCCAAGAGCGCGACGCCGATCGTGCTCGGCCTCGGCGAGGGCGAGAACTTCATTGCATCGGACATCCCGGCGCTCCTCGAGCACACGCGCCGCGTGCTCTTCCTCGAGGACGGTGAGGTCGCCGAGCTCACGCGCGAGAAGATCGCCATCACGACGTTCGACGGCACGCCGGTCGAGCGCGCTCCGAAGGTCATCCAGTGGGACGCCGTCACGGCGCAGAAGGGCGGCTACAAGCACTTCCTCCTGAAGGAGATCCACGAGCAGCCCCAGGCCATCATCGACACGATGCGCGGTCGTCTCCTCCAGGAAGCGGGCGACGTGCAGCTCGACGCGGACGTCGTCGCGAAGCTCCCGACCGACGTGAAGCGCTGCGTGCTGGTCGCGTGCGGCACGGCGTGGCACGCCTGCTTGATCGGCAAATTCCTGCTCGAGCGGCTCGCCGGCATCCCGTGCGACGTCGACTTCGGCAGCGAGTTCCGCTGCCGCGACCCGATCCTCGACGAGCACACCTTGCTGATCGTAGTGTCGCAGTCGGGTGAGACGGCGGACACGCTCGCGGCGGTCGAGGCGGGACGCGAGCGCGGCGCACCGGTGCTCGCGGTATGCAACGTCGTCGACTCCTCGATCGCGCGGCGCGCGTCGGCGGTGCTCTACACGCACGCCGGGCCCGAGATCAGCGTCGCGTCGACAAAGGCGCTCACGACCCAGCTCACGGCCCTCTATCTGCTCGCCGTCCATCTCGGCCGGCGCCGCGGCGTGATCGACGCCGATCGCGGCCGCCAGCTCGTCGCCGACCTGGTCGCGGTGCCGTCGCTCGTGACCGAGTGCCTCGGGCGCGAGAAGCTGATCGAGCGCATCGCCAAGAAGTACGGCCAGGCGCGCGACTTCCTCTACCTGGGCCGAGGCATCAACTACCCGGTCGCGCTCGAGGGCGCGCTCAAGCTGAAGGAGATCTCCTACATTCACGCCGAGGGGTACCCGGCGGGCGAGATGAAGCACGGGCCGATCGCGCTCATCAACGAGGAGATGCCGGTCGTCGTGATCATCCCGCACGACAGCGTCTTCCAGAAGACGCTGTCCAACCTGAAAGAGGTCGAGTCGCGCGGCGGGCGG
>OEKX01000394.1_pt3 | contig 15497 bp, 14 predicted proteins | sample 1503491 | NCBI WGS metagenome assembly OEKX01 (sample SAMEA104379567, study PRJEB20068) | metagenome | isolation source: 1998 | reverse complement strand
CCCGCCGCGAGCCCGCCTGCGACGACGCGCCAGCGCCGCGTCCTCGCGCACCAGAAGAGGAGCATGGGCCAGACGAGGTACACGACGTGCGGCTTCACGCCTGCCAGCGCCAAGCCGACGCCGGCCGCCACGTCACGCCGACGTCCCTCCCACACGAGGAAGAGCGCGAGGCCGAGCAGTACGAGCCCGGTGAGCTGGCCGGTGCGCCACGCGACCATCGTCGGCACGAAGAGGAGCGCGAGCACCCATGCGAGTCCACGCCGCGACGTCGCTCCACCATACACGCGCCATGCGACATCCGCCGCTGCGATGATCACCCCGAGGTGGAAGACGAACCACAGCACCCGTCCCGTCCGGTAGGGGAGCCATGCGAACGGGATGAGGAGGGCGAAGGTCCAGGGCGGCTCCCACACCTGATATGCGTCTGGCCCGGGCCAGTGGACGCTGCGCTCCACCGCGAGCACGGCCGCTCGATCGTACGGGTTGCCGCCGGCGCACAGCACGCGTGCGCTCGCCCAGAAGGCGACGAAGTCGTCGGGACGCGCGCGCGTGGGATCGGACAGCACAACGAGCTCGCAGCCGAGCAGCGCGAGCACGAGCACCAGGACCGCCCGCGTCGCGACCGTCCGAGCACGCATGGCGCCTAAGTAGCATGCGCCGGCACGTGGGCCACATGCCGCGGTGAGCCGCGTTCGAGTTGAACCCCGCGCGTGATCGGCACTAAGGCATCCCGTCAAGAGTCCGCGAGCATCCGGCGCGAGTCGACGATGCCCTCGCTCTCTCGGCGGCAATCGTGCGGGCAGAGGCCGTGCTGGTAAGTGCCAGCGATCGCCGTGCCCGCCTCGGCTGGCTTCCGAAGGATCTCCAGGCCACGCGCGGCATGAGCGCCGCCACGTTTGCCGGCCAGGAGCGCCGCCCGGAAGGCGAAGCTGTAGGTCATTGCCGTCGGGCCGGTGGCGGCGAGCGCCCACCGGAGGCCGACGTACGGCAGTTGAGGTGGGCAGGGCGCTTTTAGGGCACGACGAAATGCGGAGTCGCGGCACAATGACCGACCAAACGAATCAGCGCCAGTCAGCATCGCAAACTAGCACATTCGTCGAATGCCCCCGGCGTGATTCGAACACGCGACCCCAGGATTAGGAATCCTGTGCTCTATCCACCTGAGCTACGAGGGCGACGCTCCGTTGCTACCGGCAACGCCACCATGTCCGCAAATCGCCAGCCCCGCGCCTCATCGCCGACCATTGCAGCGCCGGCGGCACCCGCGTACACCCGATCCATGAACGAGCGCACCCACTTCCGCACGTGTCCGCTCTGCGAGGCCACCTGCGGCCTCGCGATCACCACTCGCGGCCGCGAGATCACCGGCATCCGCGGCGACGACGACGACGTGCTGTCGCACGGCTACATCTGCCCCAAGGGTCCCGCGCTCGCCGCGCTCGACACCGACCCCGACCGGCTCCGCACGCCGATGATCCGCCGCGATTCGACCTGGCACGAGGTGAGCTGGGACGACGCGTTCGCCGAGATCGACCGCCACATCCCGCGCATCCTGAAGGACAACGGCCGCGACGCCGTCGCGGTCTACATGGGCAATCCCTCCGCCCACAACCTCCAGCTCATGCTCTACCCGCGCGCCCTGCTCCGCGCGCTCGGCACGCGGAACGTCTACTCCGCGAGCACCGTCGACCAGATGCCGAAGCAGGTCTCGGCCGGGCTCATGTTCGGGACGGCGCTCAGCGTGCCGGTGCCCGACGTCGACCGCACAGATTACCTGCTCATCCTCGGTGCCGATCCGCTCGTCTCCAATGGCAGCCTGATGACGGCGCCGGACATGAAGGGAAAGCTCCGGGCCATCCGGGAACGCGGCGGGCGCGTCGTCCTCATCGATCCGCGGCGCTCGCGGACCGCGGCGGAGGCGAGCGAGCACCACTTCATCCGGCCCGGCACCGACGCCCACTTCCTGATGGGCATCGTGCACGTCCTGTTCGCCGAGAACCTCACCAAGCTCGGACGCCTCGGAGAGCACACCGCAGGCGTCGACGACGTGAAAGCCCTGGCCCGCGACTGGACGCCCGACGTCGCGGCGCGCCCCTGCGGCATTCCAGCCGACGTCATCCGCACCATCGCGCGCGACCTCGCACGCACCGAGCGCGCCGCCGTCTACGGGCGCATCGGCACCTGCACGCAGGAGTTCGGGACGCTCGCCTCGTGGCTCGTCGACGTCGTGAACGTGCTGACGGGCCACCTCGATCGCGAAGGCGGCGCGATGTTCACGAAGGCTGCCGCCGGCGCCGTCAATACGCGCGGCGTGCCCGGACGCGGCAAGGGCGTGAAGTTCGGCCGCCGGCAGAGTCGGGTGCGCGGCCTCCCCGAGGTTTTCGGCGAGCTGCCGGTCGGCTGCCTCGCCGAGGAGATCGAGACGCCCGGCGACGGCCAGATCCGCGCCCTCATCACGATCGCGGGCAACCCGGCGCTCTCGAACCCGAACGGCGGCCGGCTCGCGAAGGCGCTCGCCTCGCTCGAGTTCATGGTGAGCTGCGACATCTACTTGAACGAGACGACGCGGCACGCGAACGTCATCCTGCCCGGCCTCTCACCACTCGAGTCGCCGCACTACGACCTCGCGCTCTGGCAGCTCGCCGTCCGGAACATCGCCAACTACTCGCCGCCAACATTCGCGCCGCCGGCCGACCGGCCGAGCGAATGGCAGACGATGCTGAAGCTCGCCGCCATCGTCATGGGCCAGGGCGCCGATGCCGATCCGAACCAGGTCGACGACTTCGTCGCGCGCCAGCAGGCCGAAGAAGCCGTCGGCGCGCCGGCCTCACCGATCGCTGGTCGCGATCCCGACGAGATCCTGGCCGCGCTCGCGCCGCGCCGCGGACCCGAGCGCCTGCTCGACCTCATGCTCCGCACCGGTCCGTACGGCGACGGCTTCGGGGCGAAGCCCGACGGCCTCACGCTCGCCGTCCTCGAGCAGAATCCCCATGGCGTCGACCTCGGCGCGCTCACGCCGCGCATTCCGGAAGTGCTCCGCACGCCGAGCGGCAAGATCGAGCTCGCCCCGCCGACGATCACCGCCGACGTCGGCCGCCTTCGCGAGACCCTCGAACGCCCGGCGCCCTCCATGGTGCTGATCGGCCGCCGCGACCTCCGCTCGAACAACTCGTGGATGCACAACGTCGACAACCTCGTGCGCGGCAAGGATCGGTGCACGCTGCTCATGCACCCGACCGACGCGACGCGCCTCGCGCTCGACGACGGCGACACGGCCTGCGTCCGCTCGCGCGTCGGCGTGGTCCTCGTGCCGGTCGAGGTGACCGACGCCATCATGCCCGGCGTCGTCAGCATCCCGCACGGCTGGGGTCACGACGCCGAGGGCACGCGCATGCGGGTCGCGCGCGCACACGCCGGCGTCAACACGAACCTCCTCGCGGACGAGGCGCAGTTCGATCCGCTCTCCGGCAACGCCGTCCTGAACGGCATTCCGGTGACGGTCGAGCGCGCCGCGTAGGCTCAGCGGGGCAGCGCGAGCGTAAAACGTCCCTCGGCGACGAGGCGATCACCCACCCGCGCGCGGCCGCGGAAGAGCGACGCTGCGTTGAAGAACCGCACGAGCTCGACCTCGACGCGAAGCTCGTCGCCGACGCGCGCGTCCGAGCGCATCTCGAACGCGTCGACGCCGGCCAGATAGCCCGCCTGCGGCGCGCCCGTCGACAGGGCGCCGAGCAGCGCCCCGCCCGCCTGCGCCAGCGACTCGAGCACGTACGCGGCCGGCAACGTACCGTCGGGGGCGGTGCAGGGATCGGCGACCGTCACGAACTTCACGAACACGCCGCGGCGCTCGCTCACCTCGATGACGCGGTCGATCATCAGGAACGGGCGGCCGTGCGGCAGCTTCGGGAACGGGTTCATGCTCTCGCTCACGCGGCCGCCCGAACGAGCCGGACGGGCCGGCACGCGCCGCCGCGCGCGATGCCGTTCACGAGCGCCACCTCGGGGTGCACCGCCCGCGGCGCCTCGAGGACGACGTCGAGCGCTTCACGTGCGGGCGAACGACAGCCGGCGGTCGGCGGCACGCGGCCATCGTGCAGCGACATGGCCGCCGCTGCAACCGCGAGCGCTCCCGCCGCACCGAAGTCGCCGAGCGCGCCGCGCGGCGCCAGCACGGGCACGCGGGCGCCGACGGCCTGCACGATGACGCGCGCCTCCAGTGCGTCGAAGGCGGGCAGGCCGCTCGCGGCTGCCACGACCAGATCGGCGCCCTCGGCGAGCGGACACAGGCGGCGCGCGATCGCGTCGGCGTCGCGCGGGTACCCGTGGATCGACGACGGCACGGCGAAGCCCGCGTGCGGAACGACCTCGCAGTAGATGCGCGCGCCGCGCGCACGCGCCCGCTCGCGCGACTCGAGCACGAGCACGGCTGCCCCTTCGCCGAGCGCGCGCCCGTCGGCGGCTCGATCGAGCGGGCGCACGGCACCGCGCGTGAGGCCACCCCATTCGGCGAGCACGGCGGGAACGACGTCCGCCACCTCGTCGACGGCGCCGGCGAGGCACACGTCAGCGTCGCCGTCGGCGACGAGGCGCGCACCCCACGCGATCCCCGACTCCCCGGACACGTCGCCGTCGGTCGTCATGGCGGTCGTGCCCGTGACCCCGAGCTCGATCGACACGTACGAGAGCGCCGCGTTCATGACCATGTTCGGGAAGACGAGCGGGTTGCCGCTGCCGCGCTCGAAGAGGCGATCGAGGAACGGCGACGTCTCCCGCAGGTTGCCGAGCGCCGACCCGACGACGAGCGCAGTGCGCGGCGGCGTGCTCGCGAGCGCGGCGTCGTCGAGTGCGAGACGCGCCGCCGCGAGCGCCATCAGCGAGGCATGGTCGATCCGCCGCCCGGCGGCGGATCGAACCCATGGACGCGGATCGAGGCCGTCGACCATGCCCACGGGCACGCCGGACGCGTGCGGCACGAACGGGCAGCGCCCCGAGAGGAGCCCCTCCCAGAAGCGGGCCGTGCCGACGCCGAACGCCGAGAGCACGCCGATCCCGGTGACGGCGACCGGCGTCACCCGTGCACCTCGGGCCGCGCGAGGACGAGCGTCACGTTGTGGCCGCCGAACCCGTACGACGAGCTGAGCGCGATCCCGAGCGCGGCACGGCGACCGGCCACCGGCACGAGATCGAGCTCGCTCCACGCGGCGTCCGGCATCCGTAGTGTGACCGTCGCGGGCAGGATGCCGTCGGCGAGCGCCGTCACGGTGATGGCGGCTTCGAGCGCGCCGGCGGCGGCAAGACAATGACCGATCTGCGACTTGCTCGAGCTCACCGGGACGCGTGCGAGCCGGTCGCCGAAGACGGCGCGGAGCGCCGCGACCTCGGCGTCGTCGTTGTGCTTCGTCCCGCTCCCGTGGGCGTTCACGTAGTCGATCGCATCGGGGCCGAGCCCCGCGGCCTCGAGCGCCGCGTGCATGGCGGCGATGGCGCCGGTGCTCTCGGGATGCGGCGCGGTCACGTGGTGCGCGTCGGCGCTCGCACCCGCGCCGAGGAGGAGCGCGCACACACGCGCGCCGCGCGCCCGCGCATGATCGACGTCCTCGAGCACGAACGCCGCAGCCCCTTCGCCGAGCGACAACCCCCGGCGTGCGGCGTCGAACGGACGGCACGGCTCCGGGTCGAGCGCCTGGAGCGCGTCGAAGCCGGCGTAGGTCAGGCGGCAGAGCGCGTCGGCACCGACGGCGAGCGCAACCGACGCGTCGCCGCGCCGGATCATGTCGGCGGCCGCGGTGATCGCGAGCGCGCCCGACGAGCACGCGGTCGACACGGTGACGCGCGGCCCGAGTACGCCGAGGCGCTGGGCGACGGCGGCGCCGACGGTCGAGAGCGGCATGCCGGCGAATCCCGACTGCCGTGGGCGCTCGTCCTCGCCCGCACGCCATCGCCGGTAGGCTTCCTCGGCCTCGCGCATGCCGCCGGTCGTCGTGCCGACCGCCAGCCCGGCATCGGCACGCGCATCGACGTCCAGTCCCGCCGCGCGGCACGCCTCGTCGGACGCGGCGAGCGCCAGGAGATCCGACCGCGACAGCCACGGGCTCTCGTTGGGAGTGGTGACGGGCGCTTCCACCTGCGCAGCGATCGACGATCGACCCTGATGCGCGAACGACGTGAGCGGACCGATCCCGCATCGTCCCGCGACGATTCCCGCTCGGAGCGCCGCCATCCCCGCCCCGAGCGCCGAGACTTGGCCGACGCCGGTGATCGCGATCGCCGCGGCCACGCGCCTCCGTCAGGCCGCCTTGGCCTCGAGGATGAAGTCGGCCAGCGCGGCGACCGACGCGAACGCGCGTTTGCCGACGTCCTCGTCCGCGATGGCGACATCGAAGCGCTCCTCGACCAGGACGACGAGCTCGAGCGCGTCTATGGAGTCGAGACCGAGCCCCCGACCGTCCTCGGACTGGCCGAAGATGGGGGCGTCGTCGAGGATCTCCTCGGGGCCTAGGGTGAGGCGCAGCCCGGTCACCAGCAGCTCTTTGACCTCGGTCCGGACGGTCGTACGGTCCATCGAATCGGCTTCTTTAGAGCATCGTCAGGCCCCCGTCCACGTGGAGGACGGTGCCCGTGACGTAGCTCGATGCAGGCGCGGCCAGGTGCACGACGGCGGCCGCGACTTCCTCTGGTGTGGCAAGACGACCGAGCGGAATGCGGCTCTCGATCTCCCGGCGCTGCGCCGCCGCCATCCCGGCGATGAGCTCGGTGTCGACGAGGCCCGGCGAGACCGCGTTCACCGTGATGCCGAAGCGCGCCACCTCGCGGGCGAGCGATTTCGTCAGGGCCACGAGCCCGCCCTTCGACGCCGCGTACGCCCCGGCCCCTTCCTTTCCGAGAAATGCCGCCGGCGAGACCACGTTGACGATCCGCCCCCACTTGCCGGCGATCATCCCGCGGAGCGCCGCCTTGCTGCACAGGAACGCGCCGGTCAGGTTGGTCGCGAGCACGCGCGCCCACGCCGCGTCGCCGGTCATCATGACGAGCGCGTCGTGCGTGACGGCGGCGTTGTTCACGAGCACGTCGGCGGCGCCGCCGAGCTCGCGCTTGGCGTCGCGGAAGAAGCCCGCCACCGCGTCGGCCTCGGCGACATCGGCCTGCATCGCGACGATCGTCGCGCCGAGCGCGCGGCCCGCGTCGACCGTCTCGGCCGCCGCGGCGGCGTTGGCCGCGTAGTTGAACGCGACGGCCGCTCCCTCGCGCGCGCACGCGAGCACGATCGCGCGACCGATGCCGCGCGAGCCCCCGGTCACCACCACGCGCCGTCCGTCGAGCGTCAGCGGCATCGCTCCACCACGACGGTCGCCACGTGACCGCTCGGGCAGCGTCCGGCGACGGCCTGCGGACCGATCCGCTCGAGCGCCGCTATCAGCTCGAACGGTCCCGCCGCGGCGAATCCCGACGCGGCCGATCCGCCGGCGTCGGGATCGAATCCGAGCTCGCAGTCGCGGACGACACCGACCGGACTCGCGCCGCGCGATCGCGCGTGCTCGGCGCGCTCGAGCACCAGCACGGCCGCGCCCTCGCCGAGCGGCGCCGCCGCCGGGAGACCGCCGTCGGCGATCCAGTGCTCGAGCGCCGCGTCGACCGCATCCATGCCGCCCGCCACCAGCACGTCGGCCTGCGCAGCACACAGGAGATCGACGGCATGGCCGATCGCCGCGAGCCCGCCGACGCTGCCCGCGGTCAGGGTGACGGCCGGGCCGCCCAGGCGATACGCGATCGCGAGCTCGCCCGCCGCGGCATTCGACACGGTCGCCGCGAAGAGGCGCGGACTCGCGACGCTCGGACCGCCCTCCCCGAGACGGCGCTGGTAGCTCGCGTTCGTGAGGAAACAGCCGAAAGCGGTCCCGAGGACGACGCCGATGCGCGGCCGCGGGTCGCCGTCCGTGACCGCCAGCCCCGCCATCGCGAGCGCCGGCGCGGTCGCCGAGAAGACGAGCTGCGTCACGCGCTCGGCGCGGCTCGCCCGCGCGCGTACGGGCTCGGGCAGCGTCTCGAGGCTCGGTGCGCGCACGGCGCCGAAGCCGGTGATGACGACGTCGACTGTCGATGTGGTCATCGACTCCGTCATGGCCTTTCGAGCACGAGCGCCGCGTTCGCGCCCGCGAAGCCAGACGACGTCGACACGACCGCCCGGGCGTCGACGCGCCGCGAGCCGCCGTACACGAGATCGAGCGACGCGCAGGCGGGATCGACGTCTTCGAGGCCGGCCGTCGGCGGCACGAGCCCCGTCTCGAGGACACGCGCGCACACGACCGCTTCGAGCGCGCCCGCCGCGCCGAGCGTGTGGCCGACGGCACCCTTGATCGAGTTCACCGGGACGCGGCCCGCGCCGAAGACGCGCGTCAGCGCGGCCGCCTCCATGGCATCGTTGTACGGCGTCCCCGTCCCGTGCGCCGAGACGAACGCGACGTCGGCCGGCGCGACACCCGCGTCGTCGAGCGCGGCGCGCATCGCACGGGCGGCACCGGCGCCCTCGCGGTCGGGTGCGGTCATGTGGATCGCATCCGCCGCCGCCCCCACCCCGCCGACGAACGCCCGCACTCGGGCGCCGCGCGCCCGCGCGTGCGCCTCCGACTCGAGCACGACGACCGCCGCTCCTTCACCCAGGACGAGCCCCTTCCGGCGACGATCGAACGGCCGTGCCGCGTCGCTGGTTGCGCGGAGACAGTTGAACCCGGCGACGACGAAGCGGCAGAGCAGGTCCGTCCCTCCCGCGAGGACGACGTCGGCGCGGCCGGCGCGGATCCACGAGGCGCCGAGCGCGACGGCATGCGTGCCGGACGCGCACGCGAGCTGCGGCGTCGCGACCGGCCCGCGCGCGCCGACATGACGTGCGAGGCGCACGGCCGGCGCGTAGTACGGCACCTGCTCGATTCCGTCGACGGGAGTGCCGGCCGCGTCCCAGCGCTCGAAGATCGTCATGCCACCGAGGGTCGTGCCGAGCGCGACGCCGATCCGCGCCGGGGCGACGGTCGCGGCATCGAGGCCGGCATCGCGGAGCGATTCGGCCGCCGCCAGGAGAGCGAACGCGCCTGCCCGGTCGGCGTCGCCGTCGTCCCACGGCACCTCGGCCGCGACGTTCGGCGTGAGGTCGTCGGCGCGAAAGCGCTCGATGGCACGCGCGCCCGTGCGCCCCGCGAGGAGCGCTTCCCAGAACGCGGGGACACCACGACCGACGGGGGACTCGACCCCCGCGCCCGTCATGGCCACCCGCCGCGCGCCCGTCACTCCGCTTCGACCCTAGCCGAAGGGCGGCAGGCGCGCACCAGGTGTCGTCAGCTCGCCGGACCCTCGTCGCGATGGCCGCGGCTCGACTGGACGTCGTCCGTCGGCGCCTCGGTCACGACGCTGTCGTCCGACGGTCCGCCGGCGAAGTTGATCGCCTCCTCGCCGCGGATCATCCCCGGCGACAGCACGTAAGTCCCGCCGAGGGACGGCGACCAGATGTTGCTCGCCGTGTCGTAGCTACCGCCCGTGCACGCATACGCGAACCCACCAGTGATCCCACCGACCACCGCGTAGATGGTCTTGGCGGGCATGTAGCCGATGTTGGCGAACACGGCGAGGACGCCCCAGCCCGCGCTCGACGGATACTCCTCCGCCCAGGCGACGTTCGGCATCACGAGGGTCGCCGCCAACGCGGCTCCAGCAACAAACTTCCTCCACCTCATCATCACTCCTCCTTCCGCCCCCAACCCCAACGCGCGCCGGTCGGGCGCACGGCCTCCCGTGTACCCCATCGGCCCCTGGTACGCTAGCGGGTCGTCGCGGGTCAGAGCCCGGGGAGCCCGCGGAGCCAGCGCCGAAGGATCGAACGGAGCGTGCCGTCTCTCCTCCAGCGGGCCAGGATCGCGTTGACGGAGGCGCGCAGCTCTTCCTCGTCCGGACGGAGCGCCCAGGCGAGCTGATCTTTCGTCAGCGGGATCCATACGGCCGCCAGCTCGGACTCGTTCGCCGAGACGAGCCAGGCGACGATCGGCGCGTCGCTCACGAAAATGTCGATGCGCTGCTGGCGGAGCTCGAGCGCGGCATCGTTCACGTTGCGATATCCCGAGCGGGTGGCGAACCGCATGTTGTCGGCCACGAACTTCTCGCCGGTCGTCGCGATCCGGAAGCCCACGCGATCGTTCGACTGGAGGATCTTCTCCCTCGTGGAGTACTTCTCGAGCTCGGGACGCCGGACGAGCGCCACGAGACCCGACTCGAGGTACGGATCGCTGAACGCGACGCGGAGCCCGCGCGCGCGCGTGACCGTCATGCCGGACATGACGATGTCGATCCGCTTGGCGAGGAGCTCCTTGAACAGGTCGTCCCACTCGATGTCGATGAAGCGCACGGGACGTCCGAGCTCCTCGCCGAGGGCACGGGCGAAATCGATCTCCAGCCCGACGGCCTTGTTGCCGCGCAGAAACGCCATCGGCGGCGACTCGGTGGCGACGCCGACGACGAGCGGGGCCACCTTCGCAGCCGGTGGCTCCAGGGGCTCCAGGGGCTCCGCGGGCCGCGGCCGCCCGGGGCATCCAACGAGCACGAGGGCCATGAGCCCGATCATCGCCACGCGCGTCACGACCGCGGCCCTGTATTCCGCTCCGACGCCCACCGTCAAGCCGACGACCGTCGCGCTAGGGCTCGACACGCACCACGGTCTCTTGCGGGAGCAACGCGAGCAGGTGCGCCAGCGCGGCCTCGACGTAGGCCTGGTCCTTCGACTCGAGCGTCAGCTTCACCGCGTAGTCCGGATCGCCGAGCTTCGGGTACGACCCGAGCAGCAGCTCCGGAAACTTGGCGACGGTGGCGTTGAGATGCTCGGCGATGGACCCCTCCCCGTCGCGCGTGAAGACGACGCGGAGGTGGTACGGCGAGGCCGTGAAGCGCTCGGCCAGGGCGGCGAACTTCTGCTCCAGGATCTCCGGGATGCCGGGCAGGATGTAGACGTTCTCGCACTTGATGGTCGGAAACCCGAGGCGCGCGTCGACGATCAGCTCGGCACCGTCCGGCACGTCGGCCATTCGCATGCGGGCCTCGTTCGCGTTCTTGCCGAGGTACTCGCGAAGCTTCTTGTCGAGATCGGGATGACGGATGACTCTCCGGCCGAAGCCGCGCGCGATCCCCTCCATCGTGACGTCGTCGTGCGTCGGGCCGACGCCGCCCGAGGTGAACACGATCTCGAAGGTGTCCGAGAAGAGCCTCACCGTCGCTCCGATCACGTCGACGTCGTCGGGGATGGTCGTCATGCGCTGGACCGTCACGCCGAGCTTCCGGAGCTCGCGCGCGAGGAACGGCGAGTTGGTGTCCGTGACTTTACCCGAGAGGATCTCGTTCCCGATGATGACGATTCCCGCGGTACGATCGTGAGGCATGCGGCGCGTTCGCTTCCTACACCGAGATGGCGTCCTTGCGGAAGTCGCTCGAGCCGATGCGGACGTTCACCACGGCGGGTTTGCCGCAACGCAGCGCGCGCTCGATCGCCGGACGGAGATCGGCCGGCGATTCGACCCACTCGCCGTGTCCGCCCATCGCCTCGACCATCAGGTCGTAGCGCGTCGGCGCGAGCTTGCACGCCGGCGTGCGATCGGGACCGTAGAGCTGCACCTGCCCGCGGAGGATCTGCGTCCACGCCGCGTCGTTCCCGATGATGCCGACGATGTTGATCTTCTGGCGGATGCACGCCTCGAACTCCATCATGTTGAGCCCGAACGCGCCGTCGCCGTACATGATGATCACGTCGCTCTTCGGTGACGCGAGCTTCGCGGCCATCGCGTAACCCGGGCCCGCGCCGAGCGTGCCGAGCGGCCCCGCGTCGAGCCAGTGGCCGAAGCCGCGAGGCCGAAGGACGTTCGCCGCCGAGCCGACGAAGTCGCCGCCGTCACCGATGACGATCGTGTCCTTGGTGACGAACTTGTCGACCTCGGCGCAGACGCGCAGCGGGTTCAACGGCGCTTCGTCGGAGACGAGCTGCGGCTGGAGCGCCTCCCACTTCTGCTTCTCGAGGCCGCGGAGCTCGGCGAGCCACGGGCGTGACAGCTCGGGCTTGAACTTCGCGTCCTTCGCGAGCTGCGTGAGCCCCGCCATGACCATGCCGGTGTCGCCGATGATGCCGACGTCGCAGGGTCGGTTGCGTCCCAGCTCGCGGCCGTCGAGGTCGACCTGGATGAGCTTCGCCTCGGGGTTGATGACGCGGTCGCGGCCGTAGCCGATGCGGAAGTCGAGCGGCGTCCCGAAGATGAGGAGGACGTCGGCCTTCTTGAGCGCGTCCTTGCGCGTCTGGAGGAACCAGTGCGGGTCGTCCGGGTCGAGGCTGCCGCGCGCCTGCCCGTTCACGTAGATCGGCATGCCGAAGGTCTTGACGAACTCCGGGTAGACCTCGCGCTGCCGCGACCAGAAGAGCTGGCTCCCGACGAGACCGACGGGCCGCTGCGCGCCGCGGAGCAGGTCGAACGCCTTCTCGACGTAGCGGGGATCCGGACCGACTCCCGCCTCGGTCCGGGAGTTCGACCACTCGGAGATGTCCTTGTCCTCGACCATGTCGAAGAGGAAATCGAGGGGCATCTCGAGGAAGACCGGACCCGGGACGTTCGTCGTGGCGACGCGGAACGCGGTGGCGATGTACTCGCCGAGTCGCTTCGAGCTCGGCACGGCGACGGCCCATTTCGTGATCGGCCGCATGAGGTCGACGTGCGCCATGTCCTGGAGACCGCCCATGTCCTGGAACGCGCGCGGCGCCTGGCCGCCGATGCAGACCATCGGGATGTTCGCACGCCATGCCGTCGCAACGCCCGTGACGGCGTCGGTGAGCCCCGGGCCGGCGGTCACGATCGCGACGCCCGGCTGCCCCGTGACGCGCGCCCAGCCGTCGGCCGCGTGCGCCGCCGACTGCTCGTGGCGAACGTCGATGACGGCGATACCCTCGTCGAGGCATCCGTCGTAGATCGACATGACGTGTCCGCCGCAGAGCGTGAACACGTGACTCACACCTTCGCGCTTGAGCGCGCGGGCGACGACACGACCTCCGTGCATCATGATACGAACCTCTCTCTCGCGATGAATCTGCGCGTGCCGCGGGCATGCGCGTGATGGAGTCTGGGGCGTGCCGCGGGCACGCGCGTCTGACGCGAAAGGGCGAGTCTTGCGGGGGCTCGCCGGAAAATCAAGGCGGACCGCAGCGCATCGGCTACACCGCGCGCCACGCCGCTCGCGACGGCACGCGCCATCGCGTCCGCGTTGCGTCCGCCACATCGCGGGCGCCGTCGCCGAAAACGCGACGCCCGCCGTCCAGTCTCGTCCACTGAAATCCAAGCGATATCCGTGGCCCAGTTGATGCAGTGCCATCCCTGACTCGTTCGCGAGTCGGGGAGGCACGCATGCGGTTCGGACGTCGAGGAGTATCGCTCGTTTTCGCCGGTCTGCTGGCGCTCGCGACGGCGGGCACGCGCGCGGATGCCGCGGTCACCGCGGTCACGTTCGACATCGGCCACTCCGAGTGCGCCAGCCCCGGCGCGCACACCTTCAACCTCTACGTGAACGAGGTCCAGGTGGCGTCCGTGCCGTCGGAAGGCGCGTGCACCTGCCACGAGGGCGGGACGATAGTCACGCTCACCGACCCCGCGACGCTGGCGCTCATCGACCCGATGATCTGCAACAGCGTGCGCGTGAACGTCCAGAACCCGAACTTCCTGCTCCGCATCGCCTGGATCCGCGCCTCGTTCACGAGCGACGAGGGCTCGAAGTCGGCCTGCGTCTACGACGGCTACCCCTGGAACGAGTTCCTCACCTGCGCCGACCGCTCGACCTGCGACGACCCCGGCCAGCTCCGCTACATCCATCCCATCGGCGGCCCCGACGCGGACTTCGACGAGGTCGTCGGCGGCATCGGCATCGGCTGCGACAACTGCGCGAACCGCGACAACGCCGACCAGACCGACACCGACGGCGACGGCATCGGCGACCCCTGCGACAACTGCCCGCTGGTCGCGAACCCCGACCAGACCGACGGCGACGGCGACATGGTCGGCGACGCCTGCGACCTCTGCCCGACCGATCCCGACTGGGACGGCGACGGCGCCTGCCCCGACAACTGCCCGAACGACTACAACCCCGACCAGGCCGACGCCGACGGCGACGGCTTCGGCGACGTCTGCGACTTCTGCGCGGGTCCCGGCAGCGCCGACGACGACGGCGACGGCGTCTGCAACGAGCACGACAACTGCACGTCGTCCGTGAACGCGGACCAGGCCGACAGCGACGGCGACGGCATCGGTGACGCGTGCGACAACTGCGTCGGCCCCGGCAACGATGCCGACGGCGACGGCGTCTGCGACGGCGCCGACCTCTGTCCGTTCACGGCCGATCCCTCGCAGTTCGACCTCGACGGCGACGCGATCGGCGACGCCTGCGACAACTGCCCATCGGTCGCGAACCCGAACCAGGCCGACAGCGATCACGACGGCGTCGGCGACGCGTGCGATTCCTGCCCGAACGACACCGACGTCGATCACGACGGCGTCTGCGACGACGCCGACGACTGCCCGATGGTCGCGAACGCCGATCAGCTCGACAGCGACGCGGACGGCGTCGGCGACGCGTGCGACGACTGCCCGGCCGTCTTCGATCCCTCGCAGACCGACACCGACGGCGACGGCGTCGCCGACGCGTGCAGCGTGCAGGTCACGATCGCGAGCCTCACCGACGACGGCATGGGCCACTTCGGCGCCGCGGTCGACATGACGTCGCCGACGGGCGAGGCTCTAGCGGGCACGGTCGAGGTCCACGACGCGCACGGCGTCTCCGCGCTCCGCTTCGCGTGGCAGGCGACGTCCTGCCGCTTCACGCAGGACACGCTCGACTTCACCGTCAACGGCCACACCGTCGCGCGCGTCGTCCCCGAGCCGGGCGGCCCGTTCTGCGACTGCCAGCCGCAGGTCCGAAACTACGACGTACCGCTCGGCCGCGCGCTCGCGTTCATCCATCCCGGCGTGAACGTCGTCGGGGTGAAGAAGAGCACCGGTCTCCCGGTCGAGGCCCGCACGCTCCTCTCGTGGGCGTACGCCGCCGTCACGGTCGACGGCACCGAGACGGTGCTGCCGCTCTTCGACTACTTCGGCCAGGGCGTCTTCGGCCAGCTGAACATCTGCTTCACCGGCTCGAGCGCCGCCGCGATCGACAACACGATGGACACACCCGAGCTGCCGGCGCCGCCGGTCGCGATGAGCTGGGCGGGCGAGCTCCCGTGCAGCGTCGACCTCTCCGCGGTTCCGATGGGGCCGTTCAACCTGATCGTCACCGCGACCGACGGCACGAGCGTCGGCGCCGATTCGCGCGCGAGCACGCTCACGATGGCGTCGTCGTTGGCGTTCGGCAGCGGCAGCTGCGACGACGGCGATCCGTGCACGATCGATACGTGCGGCGCCAACGGCTGCGAGCACACGGCGGTCGTGTGCGACGGCGGC
>OEKX01000324.1_pt4 | contig 15542 bp, 13 predicted proteins | sample 1503491 | NCBI WGS metagenome assembly OEKX01 (sample SAMEA104379567, study PRJEB20068) | metagenome | isolation source: 1998 | reverse complement strand
GCCGGTCGACGCCCGCGCCGCCGCCGGCCATCCGAAATAGCCGCGTCCACCCGGGTGCATCCGGCGGAACGTCGTCCCGGCGAGCAAGCGCGCGCGCCAGTCGATCCACGCCGGCCGGAGGCGACGGGCGACGGCGCGACGCACGAGGTCGGGGCGCTCGGCCAGCATCATTGCCGTCTCGAGCTCGCCCGCGTGCCACTCGCGCTCCGGACGGGGGCTCCGGAGGAGCGCCGTCACACGGGGATGCAGCATGGCCGCGCTCGGTGTCGGGGCGAAGCCGGCGAAGAGCACGCGGATGGGGCGGCGGCGCTCGGCGTCGCGCTTGATGGCGGCCATGGCCGCGAGATGACCCGGATCGGCCTGATAGTTCACGAGCACGATGCGCGCGAAGCCGTGGCCGGCGAGCGCGGCGATGATCTCACCCACGACGCGGCGAAGGGTCGCGCCTCGCAGCGAGATGGTTCCACTCCAGTCGGCGGCGAGGGGGCTCGCGCCGTACGGCAGCGACGGCGCCAGCAGGCACGGATGTCCGGCGCGCTCGAGGTGCGGAGCGATGTGGCGGGCCAGCGCTTCGGCGCCGAGCCAGTCGACACTGAGCGGCAGGTGCGGACCGTGCTGCTCGACGGCGCCCAGCGGCAGCAGGACGAGGACCTTTCGGTTCCGGGCGAGACGCGCAACCTCTGTGGTGGTGCACTCGGCGAGCGCGCGCATGGCCACCTCCCGCGCGCGAGCATAGCCCCTTCTCGCCTTGACACCCTCTCCGCGCGGGGACTAGGCTGAATTTTGGATGGGACGCGCGATCAGGATCATCGCTGGTGACGTGGTCGCGACGGCGGAGCTGAACGACACGAAAGCGGCGACGGCGATCTGGACGGCGTTGCCGCTCGAGGCCCGAGGCCAGACGTGGGGTGACGAGATCTACTTCGGCATCGGCATCCGCGCCGAGCCCGAGAGTCCCAACGAGGTGGTGCAGCTCGGTGACCTCGCGTACTGGCCACCGGGCTCGGCGTTCTGCGTCTTCTTCGGTCCGACTCCGATGAGCCACGGCGACGAAATCCGACCCGCGAGCCCCGTGACCGTGGTCGGTCGCGTGGTCGGTGATGCAGGCGTCTTCAAAAAGGTGGCGGCGGGAACGACGGTGAGGCTCGAACGACAGGACAGGGGGGCGCGATGAAAATCTTTCTCGACACAGCCAACGTCGACGAGATCAAGGAAGGCGTGGCGCTCGGCGTCGTCGACGGCGTCACCACCAATCCGTCGCTCGCCACCAAGGAGAAGCGCCCGTTCCGCCCGCTGGCCGAGGAGATCTGCCGCATCGTCCCCGGCGACGTGAGCCTCGAGGTCATCGCGAGCGATTTCGAGGGCATGAAGAAGGAAGGCGCGGAGCTGGCGCAGATCGCGCCGAACGTGGTGGTGAAGGTGCCGCTCACCTACGACGGCCTCAAGGCGGTGAAGTACTTCACCGACAAGGGGATTCGCGTCAACCAGACGCTGTGCTTCTCGGCCACGCAAGCGCTCCTGTCCGCGAAGGCGGGCGCGTTCTACATCAGCCCGTTCCTCGGCCGTCTGGACGACATCGGTCACGTCGGCATGGAGCTGGTGCGCGACATCTGCGAGATCTATCGCGTGCAGGGCCTGCGCACGCAGGTGCTGGCTGCTTCCATCCGCAATCCGCTCCACGTGATCGACGCCGCCAAGGCCGGCGCGCACGTGGCGACCATGCCGTTCAACGTGCTCCAGATGCTGATGAAGCATCCGCTGACGGACATCGGCCTCAAGAAGTTTCTCGACGACTGGCAGAAGGGCGGCGCGAAGATCTGACGGCCGCCGGGTGACGACCGCGGACGCGCGGCTCGGCCGCCGGCTCGTCCTCGACGAGCTCTTCGACCTCGCGCTCTACCGCGCGCTGCGTGCGGTGGCGCCGGCCACGATGCGTCCAACCTTCGACGCGCTGATTCCGGTCGAGACGCGTCACGTCGCTTTCTGGCAGAAGTTCTACGGCCTCGAGCGTGTCACCGAGCTCGATCTCGGCCGGCGGCTCAAGCTGACACTGCTGATCGTGGCGTGCCGCGTCTTCGGCGTCTCGGCGATCCACCTGGTGCTCGAAGCCATCGAGATCCACGGCATCAAGAAGTATCTGGACGTGTGGAAGCGCTACGGCGACGGGCCGCTCGGCGCCGCCGTGCGCGAGATCCTCGAGGACGAGTTCAAGCACGAGGACGTGGTCGTCTCCGGCACCGGCGAGCGGCGGATCAATCCGGAGAAGGTGCGCAACGTGTTCCTCGGCCTCAACGACGGCCTCGTGGAGATCCTCGGGGCGGTGAGCGGCTTCTTTGCCGCGTTCAGCAGCACCGTCGCGGTCGTGACCGCCGCCTTCACCGTCGGCGTCGCCGGCGCCCTGTCGATGGCCGCCGGGGCCTACATCGGCGCCGGCTCGGAGGCCGAGCTGCGCGCGACGGAGGACGCGCGCCGGCAGTTCCTCGGTGAGACGGTCGAAACGGAGGCGGTCGAGCGACCGCTCGCGTCGGCGGCGACCGTCGGCACCGGCTACTTCGTCGGAGCGATCGTACCCGTGCTTCCGATTCTCTTCGGCGCGCACACGGTGCTGCCCACCGTCGTCACGGGCGGCGCGATGATCGTGGCCGTCTCCGCCATCGTGGCCTTCATCTCGGGAATGGACGTCCGCCGGCGCATCGCGCTGAACGTGGCCATCACCGGCCTCGCCGTCGTCGTCACCTACATCCTCGGGCTGCTGACGAAGCGTCTGCTCGGCGTCGCGATCTAGTCGAGCTCAGTGCGCGTCGCCGTCGACGACGCGATCGCGCAGCTCGCCGGCGCGGATCATCTCGCCCAGGCGCGCGCGCTGGATCTTGCCGCTCGACGTCTTCGGAATGGTCGACGGCGTGACGAGCAGCACGCGTGACGGCCGATGGCCGACCGCCCGCTGGACACGATGCACCACGTCGCGCGCGAGCGCCGCCCACCCGCCGTCGGGCGGCGCGGCCGGATCCCGCGTCTCGACGACCACGTACAGCCGCTGCGAGCCCGTGCGCTCGCTGTCGATGCCGACGGCGGCCGAGTACCGCACTCCCGCGAGCTGATCGACGGCCTCCTCGACGTCGGCCGGCAGGAGATTACGCCCGCCGAGGATGATGAGGTCCTTCAGCCGTCCGGTGATGTAGAGAAAGCCCTCCTCGTCGACGAACCCGAGATCGCCCGTCCGCAGCCAGCCATCCGCGCTCAGCACGCGCGCGGTCGCGCCAGGATTGTTGTAGTAGCCCTTCATGACTCCCGGACTCTTCACGCAGACCTCGCCCTCGATGTCGGCGGGCAGCCAGACGGTCTCGGCGGGGCCGTCGTCGCGAAGCGGCTCGGCAATCCGCACGGACACACCGCGACACGGCTGACCGACCGACAGCCATCGCCCGCTCGCGTCGGTGCGCAGCGGAACGCCGCGCGGCCAGATGGCCACGGCGAGCGTCGCCTCCGCCAGGCCATAGCACGGCGAGATGACGCGCTTGATCCCGAAGTGCGACTCGAACGCCTCGATCGTCGACGTGCGCACGGGCTCGGCCCCCGACAGCGCCGACTTGACGCTCGAGAGATCGAACTCCGACGTGTCGCGCACGTTCCGGACGCAGTTGCGATAGCCGAAATCCGGCGACACGGTGAAGGTGGCGCGGATCTTCGTGATCGTCTCGAGCCACGGCCGCGGATTGCGAAGATCGGGCGGCAGCAGCCAGATCGGCGTGGCCGTGAGCGGCGGCGTGAACGCGCAGCCGATCAGCCCCATGTCGTGATAGAGCGGGAGCCACGACACCACACGGTCCTCGGCCGTGATGCCGGCCGCCTCCGCCATGAACTTCGTCGTCTCCACCACGTTGGCGTGCGTGAGCATCACGCCGCGCGGGTGACCAGTCGAGCCCGACGTGTACTGCAGGAAGCACAGATCCTCGGGACGCGCGACGTGCTCGGTGGGGGCGGCGCCGTCGTGGTCCAGCTCGTTGGGCTCGAGCACCAGCCGCACGTTCGGCGCGAGCGCGACGCTGGCGTCGACGCCGTGCCGGAACCACCCGATAGTGGCCACGGCCATGGCCTCGGAGTCGCGAAAGATGTTGGCGGTGGCTTCGATCCCGAGCGTCGGATAGAGCGGCACCGGCACCGCGCCGAGGCGGAGCGCGCCGAGGAACGTGTAGAAGAACTCCGCGCACGTGGGATAGATCAGGCAGACCTTGTCGCCGACGCCGATGCCGGCCGCGGCGAGGCCGGCGGCGTAGCGTGCGCTCATCGTCCACAGCCGCTCGTACGTCACCACGTCGTCGAAGAGCGAGAAGTACTGTGCGGTGGGAGTCAGGGCGGCGCGGCGGCGAATGACCTCGGTCAGCGTGGTGGCCGCTTTGGGGTCGAGACTCATTCCTGACTCCTCGCGAGCGTGGCCGACGTCACGTGGTCCCGGCCGTCTCGCAGATAGACGAGCCGCACGACATCGCCGGGTTGCCGAGCCTGGATCGCGCTCCGGAGCTCCTCGAACGTATCGACCGGCTGCTCGCCGACGCGCACGAGCACGTCGCCGTCACGCAGTCCCGCGCGGTCAGCGGCGCTGCCCGGAATGATGTATGCCAGGCGCACGCCGTCGCCAGGCGTGTGGCCGTCGCCGCCGACGCCGAGAAGCGGGCCGCCGGTCGTGCTGCGGCCGCGGCGCGCCGGCGGCGCCACCCGCGCGAATGTCGGTCGATCGCCGTCGGCGAGCGCCTGCGCCGCACGGGCGCCCACCGCCGCCACGCGCGCCAGGCCCTCGGCGTTGATCTTCTCCGCCGTGTCGGTGGGACGGTGGTAATCGGGATGGACGCCCGTGTGGAAGAAGAGGACCGGCGTGCCGGCCGCGTAGAATCGCGAGTGATCGGAGGCCGAGTAGGGCGCGCCGCGCACGTCGAGCGTGACGCCGGGGACGCCGGCGGCGGCCTCGGTGAGCAGGCGGCGGAGACGGTCGCCGGTGTCGGCGCCGCCAACGGTCAGCTTGCCGTCTTGCATGCGGCCCACCATGTCGAAATTCAGCATGGCGACCGTTCGCGCCAGCGGCCACGCGGGATGCCGCACGTAGTGCGCGGAGCCGACGAGCCCGACCTCCTCGGCGCCGAAGAACGCGAACACGAGCGTGCGCGGGGCGCCGCCGGCCGCCGCGAACGCGCGCGCGAGACCGACCACGACCGCGGTGCCCGAGGCGTTGTCGTCCGCGCCGGCATACACGGCGCCGCCACTCTCGCCGAGGTGATCGTAGTGGGCGCCCAGCACAATCGCCTCGCCGGCGCGCACGGAATCGGTGCCGGGCAGCACCCCGATGACGTTGCTGGCGCGCACGTCGTCCGGACGAATGTCGACGCGCACTCGCGCGACGCTCGCGAGCTTCCGATGCGCCGGCGCCGCCTGCTCCGTCTCGCGCGCGAGGTCCGCGATACGCCGCGGCGCCACGAGCGCGTCGGCGGCCGCGGTCGTCAGCGAGCCGGAGACGAGATCGACCGGCGCTGAGCTGGCCTCGAGTGAGGGCAGCGTGTCGGTCACGATCAGGAGCGCGGCGGCGCCGTGATGGCGGGCGAGAATGACTTTGTCGAGGCGCGAGACGCGATGCGCGCCAAGCCGCGAGGGCACGCCGTCGAGGACGACGGCGATCTTGTCGCGCACGTCGCTCGTCCAGTCGTCCCAGCCGGCATCGGGAGCGCTGACGCCATAGCCGAGGAAGACGAGCTCGCCGCGCACCTCGGCGATCCGCGATCCGCCATGCGGCGTCCAGTCGGTGCCCGCCGTGAGCGGCCGGCCGTCGATCTCGAGCGTGCTGGCAGCGCCGAGCTTCTTGCCCGGGGCGAGCACGAACGATTGTAAGAACGTCCCGTCCTGACCTCCGGGCCGTAAGCCCACCTCGGCGAGCCATTCGGCGAGGCGCGCGGCGGCACGCTCGGCGCCGATCGTGCCCGAGCGACGCCCGTTCATCTCGGGGCTCGTGAGCGTCTCGACGGTGGCGAGGAGACCGGACGCGGGCGGCGTCGCGAGCGGGGCGCGGCCGAGAGCGATGCTCGAGGTGAGGACGAGCGCAAGGGCGGCGATGAGGACAGCGCGTCGCCGGATCACCCGCGTATTCTACCGCGAGCGCTTCGCGCGACGCGTCAGGCGACGGCGACGACGCGGCCGCCGGTGAGCCGCACCAGCTCGGCCGGCGTCAGCGGGAACACCGTGTGCGGATGACCGGCCGCCGCCCAGATCCGCTCCCACTTCAGCAGGTGCTCGTCGATGAGCGTGGTGAGCGGCGCCGGATGCGCCAGCGGCGCCACCCCGCCGATCGCGAAGCCGGTGTGCGCGCGCACGAAGTCCGCATCGGCCTTGCCGAGCGGCTCACCGACGAGTCCCGCGACGCGCGCCTCGTCGACACGGTTGGCGCCGCTGGCGATGACGAGCAGCGGCGTGCCGCGCGTGGCCAGCCGGAACACGAGCGACTTCGCGATCTGGTCGACACGGCAGCCGACGGCAGCCGCCGCCTCCGCCGACGTGCGCGCCGCGCGCTCGAGATAGACGATCGTCGTCTCGACGCCGCGCGCGACGAGCGCCTCCTGCACGCGAAGCGCCGCCGCCGGCAGCTCAGCCACACGCGGTCTGCGCGGCGCGGAGGTCACGCATCTGTCCGAGGTGCTCGAGGTCGTGATCCACAGCGTGGGTCGCGTACTGCGCGAGCGTCACCGGGCCGAAGTGACCCGACAGCCCGCGTCGACCCGCGGCCTCGGCGGGCAGGCCGCGGAGGAACGCGAGCGTCGTCTCGCGCGCCTGGCCGAACGCCGCGAGATCCGCGATGAAATCACGCGCGCCGTGGTCGCGCGCACGGCTCCAGGCATCGACATCGAACGTCGCGAACTCCGGAACACCCTCGGCCGCCATCCGTTCGAGACGCGGCAGGAACACCGTGCGCTCGAGGTCTACCAGGTGCGCCATCACCTCGGTCAACGACCATTCGCCCGCGCGCGGCCGCCAGCGCAGGGCATCGGGCCCGAGGCCGCTGGCCACGCCGGCGATCGCGCGCGGCGTGGCGACGAGCGCGCTCGTGAGCTCCGGCATCGCGAGCGCAACGCGCGCCTCGCAGCGTTTCGGGAGGAGCCCGAGTGTCGCGCGCACGTCCTGGAGCTGCTGCAGGTGCTCGGTGTCGTGCTCGACGGTGGAGGCCGCATAGCTCTCGACGCTCAGCGGGCCGCGGCTCGGGCTCACGCCTTCCCGATACCAGTCCGCGTCGCCGAGGCCGCCGAGGACGCGCACGATCTCCGTCCGAGCCCGCTCGAAGACGTCGAGCAGCGTGGCGAGATCGGACTGATCGTGATCCTGGGGCCGGCGGACTGCGAAGACGGGACGCGACTCCGCGAGCATGCGGCGCAGCCGCGGCAGCAGCGTATCGCGATCGCCCTCGACCAGATGCCGGACGACGTCGACGATCGCCCACTCGCCGGGCTTGGGCGGCGTGCTCGCGTGGACGGCCGTGCAGTCACGCGTCATCTCGCGCAGCATCCGCGGCGTCACCCGCAACGACGCGACGATCATCCGTCGCTCGACGGCCGGCATGCTACAGCGCCCGCACCGCGCGGACGACGTCGCGCGGATCCGGCCGCACCTGGTAATTGGAGCTGAGCGACAGCCAGCGCACGACGCCGTTGCGATCGAGCAGCACCGTGGCCGGTCGCGGCACGTCCCGGCCGTCGGGCCCGCCGCGCGGGTGCACGAGGCCGTAGCGACGCGTGACCGCCAGGTCGCGATCGGCGACGAAGCGATAATTCAGGTGCAGCCCGTCGGCGAGACGCTGGCTCTGCGCGTTGTCATCGGGCGAGACCGCGACGATCTCGATCCCGGCACGCTCGGCGTCGGACAGCGCGGCTCCAAGACCTTGGAGCTCGGCGACGCAGAACGGTCACCAGTAGCCGCGATAGAACACCAGCAACACGGGCTTCTTGTCGCGATAGTCGGCGAGCGACACCCGCCGTCCGGCGGCGTCGATCAGCGTGAAATCCGGCGCCGGCTCACCGAGCCTGAGCGCGGTGGGCCCGGCCGGAATGCGCGCCACCACGAAGTTCATGTACGAGCCCAGGGTGAAGAGGCCGAGGGCTCCGACCAGCGCGACCCAGCCATACCAGCGACGGCCGAGCGCGACGCCGAGGCCGGCCACCGTGGCCGCGATGGCGAAGGCCGCGACGTAGCCTTCCGGATGATTGCGCACGGCGGGCACGCCGATCAGCAGCGCATAGGTCGCCACCGTCGCCACGCAGATCAGCGCGCTGAGCGCGGCGGCGCGGGCGGCCGTCATTGCATCACGATCCGGTCGAAGGCCTCGGCGAAGGCGAAGCCGCGCGCGGCGCCGAGCTCCTTGCTCCGCTGGCGCACGCGCTGCTCGACCGCCGCGAAGTCGTTGAACTGGCTCGCGTGGCAGGCGAGGGCTTTCAGCTTGAGGTCGATCACGTCGCTGATGTCGCTCACGATGTGCGGCTCCTGCCACTGCATCACGTAGACCTCGCGCACCTTGTGCGGCTCGAACTCCGGCACGAGCTCGGGAAAGGCCATGTGATCGCGCGCGAGCGGATAGACGCAATCGAGGGTGACGCCGCCGACGGTGCGATGGTCGCGGTGGGAGGCGCCGAGGTTGTAGGTGCGGTTGGGATTCTGGCAGATGACGAGGTCCGGCCGAAAGCGCCGGATCTCGCGCGAAACGTCGCGGCGAAGATCGCGCGTGTCCTCGACCTCGCCATCCGGGTAGCCGAGGAAGGTCACGCGCTCCACGCCGAGCACGCGCGCGGCGTTGCGCTGCTCCTCGGCGCGGATCGCCGCCAGCCGCTCGGGCGTCATCGTGCGGTCGCTCGACCCCTTGTTGCCGTTGGTGACGATGCAGTACGCGACCTCGCGGCCCTCTTTGACGAACTTGGCCACGGTTCCGCCGGCGCCGAACTCCGAGTCGTCCGGGTGGGCGGTGACGACGAGCACGCGGTCAATCCTGTCGGCCATCGATCGGCGATCTCCCTCCGAGGGTTTTCACTTTCGACGTCGTCGCTCAGCATACCGATTCCACGCGCGCCCGCGCTATAATCGCGCGATGTCCGCGGTCCGCTGGCGGTGGCTCGGCATGCTCGGTCTCACGCTTCTCCTCGTGCCGCTCGTGCTGCTGGCGGCCGTGCCCGGCGCACCGGGCACGGTACGCATGGCCGGAGTCAGCCTCGCCTGGTGGTATGCGGGGTTGGTGGCGCCGCTCCTCGCCACCGGAGTCGCGACGGTGCTGCTGGTTCGCTCGCCCGAATGACGGCGCTACGCGGCGTCGCCGCGTGGACCGGTCCCGTGCTGGTCGGTGCGCTGACCACACGTGTCGCAGCCGGCGCGCCGGATGCTCCGATGCTCGTGCTGGCCGCCGTGATCGCGCCGCTTGTCGCGCTGCTGCAGCCGCGCGGCAACGACGCCCCGCACGCGGTCTCGACGGCCGCCACCGCGGTCAGCGTGACACTGATCCTCGCCGCGAGCTTCGTCCCGCTCGGTGACGCCGCCGCGCTGCTCGGCGCCCAACGCTGGCTCGGCATCGTGGTGGCCGCGATCCTCGTCGCGCTGCCGGCGCTCATCCCCGATGGCGATCGCTGGCGCATCGCCGCGCTCGCCGCCGGCGGCGGCGCGCTCGTGCTCGCCCTCGTCGTGCTCGCAGGCGCGACGGCGCTCTCCCCGCTGTCCGCCTGGCGCGACGCGGCGGCGCGCCCCATGCTGGTCTTCAGCGCGCACAGCCCGTGGATCACCGAGGGCGGCGGCTGGTTCGCGCGGCGCACGACGCTCACGTTCGACGAGGGTCACCGGCTGGTGGCCGTCGCGCCGGGCACGTTCCGCGTCGTGGAGCGCGACGGCACGAACGACGTCGTGCGCGACTGGCGCCTGGCCGCCGGCGATCCGTTGAGCGTGCGTCCCGGCGATCGCGTCACGGTCGATGCGGGGAGTCGCGTGCGGTTTCAGGCAGGCAAGCGCGTGCCCGGTGCGGCGGCGTCGGGCGCGGCGTGGGCCGAAGCCGGGCGCTCACCGTTCGTCGGCTCCGTGGCCGCGCTCCTCACGCTGATGCTCGGCGCGATCGGCCTCGTGCCGCCCGCCGGGCGGCGGGGCTTCGCGGCGCCGGCAACGCTGCTCGTGGTGGCCCTCGCCGCCGCGAGCTGGGGTGTGTATGCGGTGGTGACGGCGCCCGAAGTGATGCTGAGCGGCTCGCTCGCCGAGCCGTTCCTGCGAGTACCGGGCGCGGTGCCGGGGGCGCGCGGTCTCGTGCTGCTCGCCATCGGCGCGCTGCTCGGTCTCTTCATCGCCGCCGCGGGGGCGCTGCGCGAGCGATTGGTTGCCCTCGCGGGCGCCCGCGGCAGCGCGGCGTGGCTGCTCGCCGTCGCCGTGGCGGCCGTGGCCAGCCTGGCCCCCTTCGATCCGTGGTTTCTGCTGATGACAGGACTCGGCACCGCCGCCGCGACGCTCGCCGCGCCGCGACTGGCGGGCGCCGGCGGCGTGCGCGTGGTGGGCTGGCCGCTGCAGGCGGTCGGTGCGCTCGCGGGCGGGATCGTCTTTGTAGTCGTCGCCGCGCTCGGACCGCGGCTCCCGGCCGCGCTCGCCGTCGTCGCCGAATGGCCGGTGCTACTGGCGGCGCCGGCGGCGTGGCTCGTCGTGAAATTATTACGATGAGCGCGGCGTGGTCGGCCTTGGCAACCGACCGGCCTCGCTGACACAATAGGCGGGTATGGCCAGCGATCGCATCATCGTTCGTGGAGCACGCGAGCACAATCTCAAGAACGTCGACGTCGAGCTCCCCCGCGATCAGCTGGTCGTGCTCACCGGTCTGTCGGGCTCGGGAAAATCGTCGCTCGCCTTCGACACGATCTACGCGGAGGGCCAGCGGCGCTACGTCGAGTCGCTCTCCGCGTACGCGCGGCAGTTCCTCGAGCAGATGGAAAAGCCGGAAGTCGACTCGATCGAAGGGCTGTCGCCGGCGATCTCCATCGAGCAGAAGACCACGTCGAAGAATCCACGGTCGACGGTCGGCACCGTCACCGAGATCTACGATTACCTGCGCGTGCTCTTCGCGCGCGTCGGCGTCCCGCACTGTCCGTCCTGCGGCAAGCTGATCGCGGCCCAGACCGTGCAGCAGATGGTCGATCGCATCATGCTGCAGCCGGCCGGCACGCGACTCCTCGTGCTGGCGCCGGTCGTGCGCGGGCGCAAGGGCGAGTACAAGAAGCTCTTCTTCGATCTCCAGCGCCAGGGCTTCTCCCGGGTGCGTGTGAACGGCGCCGTGCGCGAGCTCGGCGACGAGATCGAGCTCGACAAGAATCGCAAGCACACGATCGAGGTCGTCGTCGACCGTCTCGTCGTGAAAGACGGTCTGTCGGCGCGCCTCGCCGACTCGCTGGAGACCGCCCTGCGCCTGGCCGACGGCGTGGCGCAGGTCGAACCAATGACTGCAAACGAAGCCGCGACCGCCTCGAACAGGCCACCCGCGCTTCGAGCCGGCGCCGACGCCGTCGCTACAACAGACGCAATCACCTTCTCCGAGCGGCTGGCCTGCTCGGAGTGCGGGATCTCCTTTCCCGAAGTCTCGCCGCGGATGTTCTCGTTCAACAACCCGTACGGCGCCTGCCCGGAGTGCGGCGGCATCGGCACACGCTTCGAGATCGATCCCGATCGCGTGGTGCCCAACACGAGCCGCTCGCTTCGCAACGGCGCGCTGGCTCCGTGGGCCGGGCGCGACAGCGCGTACTTCCGGCAGACGCTGGCCGCGCTCGCCAAGCGCTACAAGATCTCGCTCGACGAGCCGTGGGCAAAGCTGAAGAAGAGCGCGCGCGACCTCGTCCTGCACGGCGACCGCGACGGCGGCTTCGAGGGCGTGATCAAGCTGCTCGAGCGGCGCTATCGGGAGACGCAGTCGGAAGACGCGCGGCGAGAGATCGAGCACTTCATGGCCGAGCGACCGTGCCCGGCCTGCGGCGGCTCGCGTCTGCGGCGGGAGTCGCTCGGGTTGCGCATCGCGGGCAAGTCGATCGCCGACGTGGTGCGCTTCACGATCAAGGAAGCGTCGGCCTTCTTCAACAACCTCACCCTCGGTGAGCGCGAAGCGGCCATCGCGCGGCGCGTGCTGAAGGAGATCCGCGAGCGGCTCGGCTTCCTGATCAACGTCGGGCTCGACTACCTCACGCTGGACCGACCCGCCGGCACGCTGTCCGGCGGCGAGGGCCAGCGGATCCGGCTGGCCACGCAGATCGGATCGAGCCTGGTCGGCGTCCTTTATATATTGGACGAGCCCTCGATCGGCCTGCATCAGCGGGACAACCGCCGGCTGCTCGACACCCTCAAGCGCCTGCGCGATCTCGGCAACACCGTGCTCGTGGTCGAGCACGACGAGGATACGATCCGCGCCGCCGACTACGTCCTCGACCTGGGGCCCGGCGCCGGCGAGCTCGGAGGCCACGTGGTGGCGATGGGCACGCCCGACGAGATCATCGCCAATCCGCGCTCGCTCACCGGCCAGTTCCTGTCAGGCGCGCGCGCCATCGCCGTGCCCGCGGAGCGACGCAAGGGCAACGGGCAGTTCGTCACGATCCACGATCCGCGCGAGCACAACTTGAAGGGCATGGCCGTGCGGATCCCGCTCGGCACCTTCACCTGCGTGACCGGCGTGTCGGGCTCGGGGAAGTCAACGCTGGTGAACGACATCCTGTATCGCGCGCTGGCGCAGATGCTCCACCGCGCGCAGGACCGGCCTGGCGCGCACACGCGCATCGAGGGCGCGCAGCATCTCGACAAGGTCATCGACATCGACCAGTCACCGATCGGCCGTACGCCCCGCTCGAATCCCGCCACGTACACCGGCGTCTTCGCGTTCATCCGGGCGCTGTTCGCGCGCACGCAGGAGGCGCGGATGCGCGGCTACCAGCCGGGGCGCTTCTCGTTCAACGTCAAGGGCGGACGGTGCGAAGCCTGTCAGGGCGACGGGCTCGTGAAGATCGAGATGCACTTCCTTCCCGACGTCTACGTCACCTGCGACGTCTGCAAGGGCAAGCGCTACAACCGCGAGACGCTCGACGTCCACTACAAGGGCAAGAACATCGCCGACGTCCTCGACATGACCGTGCACCAGGCGCTCGAGTTCTTCGACGCCGTGCCGGTGATCAAGACGAAGCTTCAAACGCTCCACGATGTCGGGCTCGACTACATCCGCCTCGGGCAGTCGGCGACAACGCTGTCGGGCGGGGAAGCGCAGCGGGTGAAGCTCGCCACCGAGCTCTCGCGGCGCGCCACCGGACGCACGCTCTACATCCTCGACGAGCCGACCACGGGGCTGCACTTCGCGGACATCGAAAAGCTGCTCGAGGTCTTGAACCGGCTGGTCGACACCGGCAATACCGTGGTCATCATCGAGCACAACCTGGACGTCATCAAGACGGCCGACTGGGTGATCGACCTGGGTCCGGAAGGCGGCGAGGAAGGCGGCCGCGTCGTGGCCACCGGCACGCCGGAGGCGCTCGCGCGACAGGCCGATCGCTCATACACCGGCCAGTTCCTGCTGGCGCCCCTCGTTAAACGCACACCGCGCTAGGCCGCCAAGGAGAACGATGCGCCGTACGAAGATCGTGTGCACGATCGGTCCCGCGTCGTCGAGCGTCGAGGACCTCGACCGGCTTGCCGCCGCCGGCATGGACGTCGCCCGCCTCAACTTCTCCCACGGTACCCACGCCGAGCACGCGGAAGTCCTGCGGCGCATCCGGGAGGGCGAGGTGCGCTGGGGTCGTCCCGTCGCCATCCTTCAGGATCTGCAGGGGCCGAAGATTCGCCTGGGCACGTTCGGCGAGGGCGGCGGCGGGCGCGTCGACCTGGAAGCCGGGCGCGCGTTCACCCTCTGCCGTACGCCGTGCGTGGGCTCGTCGGAGCGCGTCTTCGTGGCGCCGCCCGAGTATCTGCGCGAGGTGAAGCCCGGCGACGAGATCTGGATGGATGACGGCATGATCCAGCTGCGCGTCGAGGAGACGACGCCGCGTGAGGTGCGCTGCCGCGTGGTCGCCGGTGGGCGCATCAGCGACCACAAGGGGATCTCGCTGCCCCACGTCGATCTGCCCGCCTCCTGCCTCACCGAGAAAGACCGCGCTGATCTGCGCTTCGGCATCGAGCAGGGCGTGGACTTCGTGGCCGTGTCGTTCGTCCGCTCGGCGGCGGACATCGCGGACGTCCGGAAGTTCATGGAAGACCAGGGCGCCGACCTGCCGATCGTCGCCAAGCTCGAGCGCCAGGAGATCATCGAGAACCTGCCGGGCATCCTCAACAGCGTCGAGGCGGTGATGGTGGCGCGCGGTGATCTCGGCGTCGACGTCCCGCTGGAGGACGTGCCCCACATCCAGAAGGAGATCATCCGCCAGGCACGCGCGGCCAAGGTGCCCGTCATCGTGGCCACGCAGATGCTCGAGTCGATGGTGACGCACATCCGGCCGACGCGCGCCGAGGTCTCGGACGTCACGACCGCCATCTTCGACGGCGCCGACGCGATCATGCTGTCGGCGGAGACGGCGTCGGGCCGCTATCCTGCCGAAGCGGTGGAGGTGATGGCGCGCGTGGCCGAGCGCGCCGAGCCGGCCGCACTCGCCTCCGACGTCCCGCGCCGGCGTCGCGACGATCTGCCGTCCCCCGTCGGCTTTCCGGAGGCGGTGTCGGACGCGGCGGCGAGCGCGGCGCGGCGACTACAGGCGCGGGCGATCGTGGCCTTCACGCAGTCCGGCTTCTCCGCGCGGCTGATCTCACAGGAGCGTCCGACCACGCCGATCATCGCCTTCACGCCGTTCGTGGCGGTGCAGCGCCGGCTCGCGCTGTCGTGGGGCGTGACGTCCCGGCTGATTCGCAAGGTGGAGACCACCGACGAGATGGTGGAGGAGATCGAGACAACGCTGCTCGGCGACGGCACCGTGCGGGTGCGCGACGTGCTCGTCATCATCTCGGGCTCGCCGATGTGGGTGACCGGCACGACGAATCTCATGAAGGTGCATCGCGTCGGGGAGCATCGCTGAGCCGGCGCACCGTCGCCGTCGTTTCCGTCGTCGTCGCGGCCGTCTGGATCGCCGGCGCCGCGCTGCTGCTGCACGAGACCACGGCCCGCCGCACGGCGCAGCTCGATGTGGAGCTCGGCCGCCTCGAGTCGCAGGTCGTGAGCACTCAAGCGGTCCTCCGGCGCGAGGCCGCGCTGCTCGCGCAGGATGCCGCCCTCATCGAGGGTGTTCGCCTCGGCGACTGGGCCACGCTCGCGCGCAGCGCGCCGCGGCTACGGACGCTCACGACCGAGCACGTGGCCGATCTCGTCATGGTGCTCGGCCGCGGCGCGGTGGTGCTTGCGCAGGTGCCGCCCACGCCGGCCGTGACGCTGCCACTCTTGCCGGGGGTGACCGCACCGACGGTACGTCTGGTCGAGCTCGACAGCGAGGCGTTCGTGCTCGGCGTCGCGCCCGTCGGCGGCGACGCGGCGAACGGGCTCGTCGTCGTTGGAC
>OEKX01000139.1_pt4 | contig 16422 bp, 12 predicted proteins | sample 1503491 | NCBI WGS metagenome assembly OEKX01 (sample SAMEA104379567, study PRJEB20068) | metagenome | isolation source: 1998 | reverse complement strand
TCGTACGGCCCCCGGCGTCGTGCACCGTGAGCTCGCCCCCGATCAGCCTGGCCACGTTTTCCGCCGTCGCCCATTCCACTTCCGTGAGCGTCGAATGGCAGGCGCCGTTCGTGATGCCGGTCGCGCGCAGCGCGACGACCTCGACCGTGCCGCGCAGCTCCGCGCCGACGCGCACCTCGAGCTCGCCGGTCGCATCGGTGGCCGCCGCCACCCGGCGCGCGAGCGCCGAGAGCAGCTGCGAGAGGCGCCCCGGATCGACCATCAACACGCGGTCGGCCGGCACCGTGTCGTCGACCGACGTCGCGAGGGCGCGTCCCGCGAGCCCCGTCGTCAGCTGCCGCACGAGGCCGTCCGCCACCTCGCGGGCGTGCATGCGGATCGGCGTCACTGCGATCGGCCGGACGTACTCGAGCGTCGCGTGCAGCAAGTCCTCGAGGCCGCGGATCGTCTCCTCGAGCATCTGCGTCGCGGTCACGTCGCCGGGACGCCCGTTGCGGCTCTCGGTCAGGAAGTCGGCCCAGTAGTAGAGCTTATGAAAGTAGTTTCCGATCTCGTGCCGGACGTCGGCGACGACGCGCTCGCCGATGACGGGAGCGTCGGCCGGCACGCCCGCCTCCGCGGGCTCGCTCGCGCCGCGCGCGTCCGCCGTCGTGACCTTCGGCAGCAGGCCCTTGCGGACGCGCCGGCTGGCAGCGAGATCGTGTGCCATCGTGATGCTCAGTGCGCCGGACGATCGAGGCTGGCCGCGCGTGTCTCAGCGCGCGGCATCAGAGCCCTCGACTCCGGACGAAGACGGCAGCACGTTCGACGCCACGACACAGCTCCGCGTCATCCCGCACTCCCCGTCCCCGCCGTACCGGTGTCGAAGGCGACCTTCAGGTTGTTCACCTTTCGCAGCTCGTAGTCCATCTTGAGCAACGCATCGATGACGGCCTTGATCTCCAGCGTCATGCGATCGAGCTCGTCGTACGACACGCGCGCGAGCTCGTGCCGGATCTGCTCGTACAGCGCGAGCACGCTCGCGAGACCGCCCGCTTGCATGAAGCGACGGTCGATCTCGGCGTACGCCGAGAGCACGCGTTCGAGCTGCCCCCGGACGTCGCCGCTTCCGGTCTCGACGTTTTGCACGATCCCCTCGCGAAACTTGGCACATTTGCAATCCGGGTGCCACAGGCCTGCCCGAATCCTACGTCAGCCGCAGTGTGGGCTGCGGCAATCCCTCGTCGCAAAGCGTCGCAAAAGTGCAGGCGCGCGCATCGCACGCGCGCGCGGCGACGGCGACGACGCGCTCGCCCTTGAGCCATGCGGGTTTCCTTGACACTCGCCAGGGACGTGCCGTAAGGTGCGCCGCGTTTTTTCCCACTTTTTGTCCGAACGGAGGTGCTGGGATGACGAAGGCGCAGTTGGTGTCGAAGCTCGCGGACTCCGGCGGGATGGGCCGCAAGCAGGTCGACGAGCTCATCAACAGCCTCGTCGACACGATAGTGAAGAGCGTGAAGAAGGGCGAGAACGTGAAGATCCCCGGCCTGGGCATCTTCCGGCTCCGCAAGATGAAGGCGCGCATGGGGCGCAACCCGCAGACCGGCGAGGCCATCAAGATCCCGGCACGCAAGAAGGTCGGATTCTCCGTCGCCAAGACGTTCAAGGAGACGGTGCTCGGCAAGGCCAAGTGACGAAGTCCTCGAGCGAGCTCGACGCACACGGCGCACTTCGCGCCCACGTGACGCTGGGCGGTGGCGGCAGCGAGTCCCCGTGGGCGCTTGCCTCGCACGCCCTGCCAGTAGAAGGGGGTCGTCCATGAAGCGAGAACCACTCGTGCTGGTTGCTGCTCTGGCGCTTCTCGGTGGCTGCGCGACGATCGTGCACGGACCGTATCAGGACGTGCGCATCGATTCGGACCCACCCGGCGCCACCGCCACCATCTCACCGCAGCTCTCCGAGCGCGGTCCCGGCTACATCGACACGGAGAAGTCCCGCAAGGTGACGACGCCGGCGACGGTCCGCCTGCTGCGCGACAACAGCTATCGCGTCGAGATCGAGAAGCCCGGCTACAAGGTCGCCTCGACCCAGCTCGTGCCCGAGTACGACTGGTTCTGGGGAACGGTCACCTGCGGCCCGTGCGAAGCAGTCGGTGCGTTGCCGAACTACGAGATGAAGGACAGCAACGCCGGTGTCGTCTTCCTCGAGCGCGCCTTCTACGAGTACCCGAAGAACTTCATCGGCGGCTGGGGAAAAGGCCTTCGCCTCTTCAGCCCCGACGCGCTGCTCGGCAGCACCTTCAAGCTGAAGGAGAAGGACAGCGGCTACTGGGAGGGCTGGCACGGCCTCGGCACCCCGGAGATCCGCCCGACCCTCGAGAGATAGACTCCGACGCAAGACTGCGTCTTGCATCGGGGGTGAACGCAAGATTTGAGGCGTTGGCTGCACGCGCGTGCAGCATGCCGAGGCCGGCATAGCGGCGCGGCATCCGAAGTACGCGCCGTGTGATCGCACACGCGTCGGCAGTATTGGCCGGCCCTTCGCCGCCACATCGGCAATCACCAACAGGGCGCGCGGCGGATACCGACCGCGCGCGACGTCGAGTCGCGAGGTCGGGCGCGAGGCGGAGGGCGCCTGCGAAGCGGCGCGATGAGCCGTCGGGCCGAGACGCACCGTGAAGTCGCGCGGCGGAGCCGAAGCCTGCAGCCTCGCGCCCGACCTCGCGGACCGAGGCTACGTCCCCGGCGTCCGACGCACGCCGACTACAGACACACGCCGCCGGTGCAGACACCGACGCCGCACACGGTTCCGTCGGTGACCGGCGTGAACACGCAGCCGGTCGTCGGATTGCACGTGTCGGTCGTGCACGCGTTCGTGTCGTCGCACACGGTCACGCCGTGGCTGCAGGCACCCGTAGTGGCGTTGCAGAGGTCCGTCGTGCACGCGTTGCCGTCGTCGCAGCTCAACGTGCCCGTGCAGCGCGTGAGGAACGGTGCGGCGTCGTCGGCGGTCACGTCGCGGAGCCCGCCGTAGAGACCGCGGGTCTCGAGCGGGATGTTCCCCCACGTGACGCCGTAGAAGCGGTTCCCGATGCCGTAGAGGAACCAGATGCCGATCGGCGCATTGGTGAAGAACCCGCCGCGCACGACGTTCTGATCGCCCGTGACGAAGCAGCCCGAGACGCTGGCGCCGTCGACGTCGGCGGCCGTCACGAGGTTCGAGTCGCCGAGCAGGATGATCGCGTCCGACGAATGACGGTGGAACGTGCCGCGCTTCACGCGCGCGTTGCCGCCCACGACCATGATACCGACCTGGTTGTCCTCGAGCAGGTCGCGGCGGTAGGTCACCTTCCCGCTCTCGAGCCCGAGGATGCCGGCGGCGAGCTTGCCGGCCGTGCCCGACGAGATGCCGGTCGCGGTCGAGTTGATGATCTTGCCGCGCGCGCCCTTGGCGAGCTCGAACCCGTACGGGACCGCCGCCCCAGCCGGCGCCTGCGCGTCGCGAAGCGCGTCACCGTCTTCCAGCCGCACGAGCGTGTTCGGTCCGATGCCGACGAGCCCCGCCTTCTGAAAGTTTTCGAAGTGGACCGACTTCGAGATGAATCGCGACTTCCCGAAGATCGGCCGGCCGAGGATGATCTCCTTGACGCCGCTCTCGACCAGGATGCCGATGCCGCTGTCGCAGTCGGGTCGGCCGTTCACGACCGCGTTGTAGATCTCGATCCGGTCGACGGCCGCCCACGCGTTGCGGACGTAGATGCCGGCCAGCACGGGCGAGCACGCGCCGACGGTGTTCATGGACAGGTCGATGTCGACGTCCGAGATCCGTAGCAGGTGGCCGTCGTCGAGCACGGCGGCGGCGACCGGATTCCCACCGTCGAGGGTCGGAAGCGTCTGCGTCATCGCGGCCGGCTTGATGACCGCGCGGCGGCTGCCGAACGCCTCGCCGCGGATCGCCATGTCGAACGGCACGACGACCTGCTCGACGTACGTCCCCGGGCACACGCGGATCTCGTCACCGGGCTTCGCGGCGGCGACAGCCGCGCTGATGGTCGTGTAGGGCGCGTTCGTGCAGTTGAACCCGTCGAGGCCGTCGTCGTCGACGTAGAGTACGCTTCCTGCGTGGGCGTACGCGGCCATGAGCACGCCCCCGAGCACGCCCGCCACTCCTGCCAGTCGCCGTCCTGTGGTCATCGCGTTCGCGTTCCCCCTCGCGTGTCCGGTGATCATGCGATTGCCTCGCGGATGTCGGTCGATGCGTCGGAGAGCATGTCGAGCAGCATGTCGCCGACCGCCGGATCCATCGTGGACTTGATGAGGCCGCTCTGGATCAGATGCAGGACGCCGTCGAGGCTCCGCAACGCGCGGCGCTGGTTGTTGCGCTGGCGGCGTGGGTTGCCCGTGTAGAACTTCTGGGTCGCACGCAGCGCCCCGTTCAGCTTGCGCAGGATCCGCTTCTTCACGCCCGCACCGCCGAGCATCGACGGATCCGTCGCGTTCACGGCGTTGATGAGCGCGATCAGGCGGCACACGCCGACGTTCGGGAACGGCGCGTTCACGCAGCCGAGCGTCGGATCGCAGCTGTCGACGGTGCACTCGTCGTTGTCGTTGCAGTTCGGGATCGACCCGATCTGGCACCCGAGGAGCGTGTCGCAGGTCTCGACGCCGTTGCACGCGTTCGAGTCGTCGCACACGACCGGCGTGCCGACGCACGACCCGCCCGCGCAAACGTCGCCGCTCGTGCACTCCGAGGCGTCGTCGCAGGTCGCGAGGTTCGGTAGGTTCACGCAGCCGAGCAACGCGTCGCACGAGTCGTCGGTGCACGGGTTGTTGTCGTTGCAGTTCGGCGCCGTACCGTTCTCGCAGAGGCCCGTGCCCGGGTTGCAGATCTCGAGCCCGTCGCAGGCGTCGTTGTTGGAGCACACGACCGGCGTGCCCACGCAGCTGCCGCCCACGCACGCGTCGGAGGTGGTGCAGACGTTCGAGTCGTCGCAGGTGTTCGTGTCGTCCGGCGTATAGACGCAGCCGATGATCGGGCCGCAGGTGTCGTCCGTGCACGGGTTCGAGTCGTCACAGGTGAGCGGCGTGCCCGCCTGACAGCCGAGGGTGGCGTCGCACGTCTCGACGCCGTTGCAGATGTTCGAGTCGTCGCACACGATCGCCGTGCCGACACAGAGTCCCGCGGCGCAGGTGTCACCCGTCGTGCAGACCGTGCCGTCGCTGCACGGGTCGATGTTCGGGACGTTCATGCAGCCGAGCAGCACGTCGCAGCTGTCGTCGGTGCAGGGATTCGCGTCGTCGCAGGTGGGCGGCACGCCGGCCTGGCAGCCGAGCGTCGCGTCGCAGCTCTCGGCGCCGTTGCACGCGTTCAGGTCGTCGCACACGAGCGGCACGCCGACGCAGCTCCCGAGGACGCACGTGTCGCCCGTCGTGCACACGGTACCGTCGCTGCACGGGTTCGTATTGAAGAGGTTGAAGCAGCCGAGGGCCGAGTCGCACGAGTCGTCGGTACACGCGTTCGAGTCGTCGCAGTTGAGCGGCGTCCCCGGGTCACACGCACCGGTCAATGGGTTGCACTGCTCGATGCCGTCGCAGACCGTCCCGTTGCCCGCGTTGCAGAGGACGGCGGCCGCCGTGGGCGTGCCGCCGCAGGTCCCGCCGCCGCACACGTCGTTGTCCGTGCAGAGGTCGTTGTCGTCGCACGGGAGCGTGTTGTTCGTGTTCACGCAGCCGAGGGTTGGGTCGCACGAGTCGTCCGTGCACGGGTTCCCGTCGTCGCACATGAGCGCGACGCCGGGCAGACATCCGCCGGTCGCGATGTCGCACGTCTCGACGCCGTTGCAGGCGTCGGCGTCCGCGCACACGGTCGGCGTGCCGCTGCAGGCGCCGGCGGCGCAGGTGTCGCCGGTCGTGCAGAGGTTGCCGTCGTCGCAGCCGCCGGCGACCGGCGTGAAGACGCAGCCGGTGAGGTCGTCGCAGCTGTCGGCCGTGCAGACGTTCGTGTCGTCGCAGACGGGCGGCGTGCCGAGCTGACAACCGAGCGTCGGGTCGCAGGTCTCGAGGCCGTTGCAGAACAGGCCGTCGTCGCACGGGGCCGGGGTCCCGGCGGCGCAGCGCCCGCCGATGCAGGTCTCGACGCCGTTGCAGGCGTTCGTGTCGTCGCAGTCCGCGTCGATGCTGCAGGGCGGGCTGCACGAGCCGAGGATTCCGGGCTTCGCTTCGAGATGGAACTGGAGGAGGAGGTCACGGAGCCCCGCCAGCACGGTGGCGTCGAGCGTCGTCAGATGGCCGGTGAGGGTGACGCCCGCGAGGTCGCCCGCGCGCAGCGCCGGGCAGCTCGCCGGCGCGCCCACGGACGTCGACATGATCGTCGCGAGCGGCGTGTTGTTCGCGTCGGTGATCGATGCGGACGATGTGCCGGTCGTCAACCGGAGCACGCCGTCGAGGTCCTTCAGGTTCGAGTAGAGCTCGCCCGCATCGCCGGAGCAGAAGACGTCGTCGGGCCCCGGATCGAGCGACACCGAGATCTTCACCGGGACGCTCACCCGCAGGCCACCCGCGACGTAGTTCCCGACCGCCGCGCTGAGCGGACGCCCGTTGCAGGTGGACTCCTTGTCGTTCGAGCACGTGAGGCCGTGTTGGCACGGCACGTCCGGATCGACGCACGGCCCACCGCCGGCGCACGCGCCGGAGACGCAGATGATCGGGCAGAAGCCGTCGTTGCACACGCCGAAGTTCGGGCAGTCGCTGTCGGGATCGCACACCTGCCCCGCGGCGGCGCCGGCGTTGCACATCCCGGTGCCCTGGTCGCAACGCGGACAGAGACTCTGGTGCGTGCCCTGGAGCATGCCGACGCACGACATGTTCTCGCGGCAGCCCGTGTTGCAGACGAAATCGGTGTCGTCGATGTTGTGGTCCTGCGCGAGCAGGAGGTCGGAGCCCGTCTCGCCGCCGTTGCAATCGATGGAACCCTGTCCGTCGGCGGTCGCCTCGATGCACACCGTGCCGATGCCCGGCACCAAGGTCGGCGGGAACTGCACGCGGGTGTGCGACACGGTGATCGGGGCGACGCCGGTGAACTCGTCGGGTGCGCCGATGTTCAGGCCGATGCGGCCGTCGTCCACCATCGCGCCCGTCGCCGAGCCGTCGGTCGTGAAGACGGTGATCGCACTCGCGGGCGTCGTCGGCGTCGCTTCCTTGAACTCGAAGGTGCGGAGCCCGATCGTCGAGCGCGGGCTCTGTCCGAGCGCGTCGGGCGGGAGCTGACCGAGCTGCGTCACCGCTCCCCATTTTCCGATCGTGTAGTCGATGATGTAGATCTGGTACCCGCACACGCCAGCGCCGGTGAGATCGCTGGTGGTGGCGAACGCGACGAACCATTGGCCGAGGTTCGACTGCGGCGTTCCCTGCACGTCGCCGGCGCCGGTGATCTGGTAGAGCACGTTCTGCTGGCGGTCGAGGACGAAGAGCCGATTGCCGACGGTGCCGTTCAGGAGCGGGTCCCCGGTGCACACCATCGGGATGCGCTTGCCGCTCGCGTCGATGCTCGGCCACATGCAGTCGCCGAAGATGGCCGGCGGCGTCACCTGCACGATGGCGGGATCGAGCACCGCGTTCGAGACGTCGATGCCGATCTCGTAGATGCTCCGTCCGGGAACCTGCAGCGTGCCTGGCAGGTCCGTCGCGGTCGACTCGAAGACGATCTTCTTCGCCTCGCCGACCTGGCCGGGCGGCGTCTGCGCATCCCCGATGAAGGGGTTGATGCTGTCGGCGTTCCCGTTCGTGACCTTGAGGAGCGCGGTGACGACCGAGTTCTGCCGGTCGTACTTCGCGAACCAGACCTGCGAGATTCCGGTGTCGTGCCCGTCGCCGAGCAGGTCGGCCGTCGACTGGAAGACGATGCCGTTGCCGCTCGTGGTCGGATGCGGGTTCGTGCTCGGGCCGAGCCCGATCGTGTTGATCGGCGGCAGGCCCTTCGAGATGCGACGGATGACGCCGTTGTTGCGCTGGTACAGGTACACCTGCATGGCGCCGGTCGGGTTCGGGAAGCCGTCGAGCGACGCCGTCGACTGGAAGACGACGCTGCCCCCGCGCTCGGCGATGCTCGGCCGCACGCTGTCGCCGGTCGACGAGAACGTCACCTGGCGGATCTCGCCTGTACCGACGTTCTTCAGGAAGATCTGGCGACGCGTCGCCGCGCCGCCGATGTTGCCGTTGAAAGCGCCGAGGGCGTCGAAGGCGACCCACTGGCGGTCCTCGAGGAACCACTGCGGGACGTCCTTACAGAGCTTGTCCGGGCAGAGCTGCGCCTGGTTGCCGGCACTGCACACCGTCCCGGTGGGCGTGCCGTCGCAGGTGGAGAGCTGGGGCGGAATCGCGAGGCTCGGGTTGTCCGGATCGCCGACCCCGTTGGTGAGCTGGCGGAGGTACTTGGCCTGGATGTCGGCGGGCGGGCACGGCGTGTTCTGGCACGACTCCGGCGGGACGTTCGGCGCGCACGTCTTGGTGGTGCCGTTGAAGCAGTCGAAGTAGCCTTCGTTCCAGATGAAGATCTGCCGGCCCGCGGCACGGTTGGCGCCCAGCAACGCGAGATCCTGGGTCGACGAGAACGTGAGCCAGTTCCCCCACGTCCGACCCGGGCTCATGTAGTGATTGTCGACCCCGGTGACGCGCGTGACGGGCGGTGACTCTTCGTGGAGCGCGAATGCTGGACGGCCGGCTACGACGAGGGCGAGGACCAGAGCGAATCTAAACGAATGTATCCGCGTGTGAGCGCGCATCGGGGCATCGAGGCAGCACGAAATATGCCACGGACGATGCCGTCGCTTCAGGACTCAACGTTCGGGATTGCCTTCGAAATCAATCGATTCCGCGGCTCCGACCGACGGCCCGAAGGGTAAGACCAAAGGGACGAACCTGACGACGGCGCAGCACGAGTGCGCGACTGCAAGAGATGGTCGACGCGCACCCCTGCGATCGCCCCTCGCAAACCTGCGGTCGTACCCACTCGCGTTTCCCGCACGCCCGCATGATCGCTGCGCCCGTGCGGACGGTCGCCTCCGACGCTCGCCGGAGCCGAAAAACGACCGGAAGTCCGAAGGATCGTGCGTGATCGCGCGACCATGCGAGCACGCGTCGCGCGTCGCGCGGCGCAGACGACGAAAAGCGCGAGAACTCCGGGCCGACGAGCCGTCTCGCGGAGCGCATCATGGCACACGTCTTGCCCTGGCTACGCGCCGATGAGGCGTATCCTGCAGGTGGTCACGCTCGCCGTGTGTCTTGGCGCGACGGCTCGTTTCGCCGTCGCCGCCTGTGGTGACGGCGTCTTGCAAGCGGGCGAACAGTGTGACCCGGCCACGCCGGTCACCGAAGCGGCATGCCCAGGCCGCTGCGTGACAGTGCCGATCTTCGACGCATGCCAGTGCACGGCCGTCTCGAACGACCCGCGCGACTTCGCGGCCATCGCCGACTTCCAGGCGCGCCTCGCGCCGACCGCGTCGGTCACCGGGGGCGGTGTCGCCGTCGTCACGACGGGCGGCTTCCTGTCCGTCGGCTCCGACGCGCTGATCTCGAACGCGCACCAGGCGGTCGGCGATCGCTGCCGGCTCTTGCCGCACAGCTCGGTCGGGCGCCTCTTCTGCAACGACGCAATCATCTTCCCCGACGCGTTCGTCGCGCTCGGCGGCAACTTCCTGTTCACCCCGCCGCTCACGTTCCCGTCGCTGCCGCCCCCCATGACCGGCAACGGCGGCGGCGCCGACGTCGTCGTGCCCGCTCGCAGCACGCAGTACATCGCGCCCGGAACGTACGGCAACCTGATCGTGGAGCGCGGCGGCACGCTCGTGCTGCACGGGGTCAACGGCTCCTCCGGGTCGGGACGGTTCGACGTCCTCGGCGTGAAGGTCATCGACGGCGGCACGCTGCTCGTCGACAACCCGGTGCAGGTGAACGTGAAGAACGCGCTGCGCTTGACGGGCGAAGCCACGCTCGCGCCGGCCGTCCCCTCGATCCTTCCCGGCGACGTCCGCTTCGACATCGAGGGACGCGGCGCCAAGCTCGGCAAGGGTGCCCTCTTCCAGGGTCACGTGCGCGCGCCAAACGGGAAGATCACGGTCGGCCGCGGCACCCTCGCGATCGGCCGTCTGATCGGGCAGAAGATCCAGGTCCAGAAGACCGCCGTCCTCGCCAACCTGGGCGGCTGCGGCGACGGCATCAAGCAGGGCACCGAGATCTGCGACACGTCGGCCGCCGGCGGCGACGGCGCGTGCCCCGGCAACTGCATCCCACTCGGCGAAGCCGGCCAGTGCACCTGCCGGTGCACGAACAGCGCCCAGTGCAACGACGGCAACGCCTGCAACGGCGTCGAGACGTGCAGCTCCGGTCATTGCGTGCTCGGTACGCCGCCCGACTGCGACGACGACAACCCGTGTACGATCGACTGCGCCCCGAACTCCGGCTGCATCCAGGTCCCCGTCCAGGACGACACCGGCTGCGAGGACGGCAACCAGTGCACGACCGGCGATCTCTGCGAGGGCGGGGTCTGCGTGCCCGGCACGCCGCGCGCCTGCAACGACGGCAACGACTGCACCGCCGACGCGTGCGATCCGGTGCACGGCTGCTCGCACACGTCGCTCGGGACCGGCCTCGCCTGCTCCGACGGCGACGCCTGCACGCAGGCCGACGCCTGCATCCGCGGCGACTGCATCTCGGGCACCACGGTCAGCTGCGACGACACGAACCCCTGCACGGTCGACTCCTGCGATTCGCTCGTGGGTTGCAAGCATCAACCGGTCGGCGACGGCCTCTCTTGCGCCGGACCGAGCCCGTGCTCCGCGCTCGACGTCTGCCAGGGCGGCGTGTGCGTCGGTCACGGGGCGCAGATCTGCAGCGACGGCAAGGAGTGCACGGTCGACAGCTGCACGCCGGTCGGCCCGGTCGGGCAGCAGACGCCCCAGTGCTCGAGCGCGAACGCGACCAACTTCACGCCGTGCGGCCCGAACGGGACGAAGAGCTGCTTCAACGGGGTGTGCCTCTAGCGGGGCGGGGTCGAATCGGGGCCTCGGTCCGCGAGGTCGGGGACGAGGCTCCGGCTTCAAGCTCCGCCTCGTCCCCGACCTCGCGACGCAACGCCGCTTGGACGGAGTCCCGCTCCCGACCTTCGGGGTAAGGGGCGCGAATCGCGGCACGGCGTTCCGCGATCGCTTCGCCCCGCTCCTCCGGCTCGACGACCGCAGTCGAGAGTTCTTTTGCATCCTGCTAGGCGTGCGGGATGTCGACTCTCCGAGATGCCCTTCTCGTCGGCTACGTTCGCACCGCCTTCGGGCGCGCCGATCCGCGACGTGGCGTCTTCCGCGAGGTGCGCTCCGACGATCTCGCGGTCGCGGCGCTGCACGAGGTCCTCAGGCGCACCGGCGTGCGCGCCGAGCAGGTCGACGGCGTGATGCTCGGCGCGGTCGAGATGATGGGCGAGCAGGCTCACCCGGGCACCGCCATCCCGTTCCTCGCCGGCTTCCCCGAGCACGTCGTGGGTCTCAGCGTCGAGCGCGCCTGCACGACCGCGATGATGTCGGTCCACCTGGCGACGATGCACATCCAGACCGGAGTGGGCGACGTCTACGTCGCGGGCGGCCTCGACAGCATGACCCACTTCCGCATTCCGACCATCAAGGACGGGATGGACATGGACGCGGTCATCAAGGAAGGCGGCCACATGCTGGCCGCGATGAATCCCAATCCGAAGCTCTTCGACCTCGTGAACCCGATCGAGCTGAACGGCGGCCAGGGCGCCGAACGGCTGGCGGAGCGGCTGGGCATCTCGCGTGAGGCGATGGATCGCTGGGCGCTCGACAGTCATCGGCGCGCGCTCGCGGCGCGCGAGCGGCTGCGCGCAGAGATCGTGCCGGTCGACGGGCTCGATCCCGACGGCGGATCGATCGTCGTCCGCGACGATCAGGGCCCGCGCGCGGACACGAGCTACGAGAAGATCGCCGCGCTCGCGCCGGTCTACCGTCCCGACGGCCGGATCACCGCTGCCAGCTCGTCCGGCCAGGCCGACGGCGCGGCGGTGTGCCTCCTCATGTCCGCCGACGCTGCCGCGCGCCACGGTGTGACGCCGCTCGCGCGCGTGCACACGATCGCCGCCGGCGCATGCGCGCCGACCGACCTCATCTACTCGGCCATCCCCGCGACCCGTCGCGCGCTCGCCCGATCCGGTCTCCGCCTCGACGACATGGCCGTCATCGAGGTGAACGAAGCGTTCGCATGCGCGCCGCTGGCGCTCATGCACGAGCTCGACTTCACGGACGCGAGCCGCGTGAACCCGAACGGGGGTGCGTGCGCGCTCGGCCACCCCGTCGGCGCCTCGGGCGCGCGCCTCGTCGGCACGACCGCGATGGAGCTCGCACGACGGCGGGAACGCTATGGCCTCGCGACGATCTGCGGCGGCATGGGCCAGGGTGCCGCCACGATCCTCGAGCGCGTCTGAGGCACGATCGTGGACTTCTTCGAGGTCGTCGCGACGCAGCGAGCGATCCGGCGCTTTCGTTCGGATCCGGTCCCGGACGCGCTCGTCCGCCGCGTCCTCGAGGCCGCGACGCGGGCACCGTCGGCGCGCGGGGCCGAGCCGTGGGCATTCGTCGTCGTCCGCGACGCCGGACGGCGCGCCGAGATCGGCCGCCGCTATCGCGACGCGTGGGAGGCCGGCCAGCAGCTCACTGCCGCCACCGATGCCGACCGCGACGTGAAGGATGCCCCGCACTACGCGCGGATGATGCGCGGCGCCGACGCGCTCGCGCGGACGCTCGCCGAGGTCCCGGTGCTGATCGTGTGTTGCCTCGACCACGCCCGGCTCGGCCCGATCGCCGACGGGTCGGGCGGGCTTCGCGCGCCCGGCGCCGCCTACGCGTCGATCCTCCCCGCGGTGCAGAACCTGCTCCTCGCCGCGCGGGCGCTCGGCCTCGGCACGACGCTCACCACGCTGCATCGCACGTTCGAGCACGAGCTGCGTGCGCTGCTCGCGATGCCGGCAACGGTCGAGCCGGTCGTGATCGTTCCGTTGGGCTTCCCCGCCGACCGCTTCGGGCCGACGCGACGGCGGCCCGTCGATGACGTCGCCTTCCTCGATACCTGGGGCGCGCCGCTCGCTTGACGCGACCGCGCCCCGCTTCGTAGGGTCCGCGCCCGTGCCGTCGCCGCGTCCCATCACGCCCGGGCTGTTCACGACGACGGACGACGGGCCGCGCTTGATCGGCGCGCGCTGTGCGGCATGCGCCAGGCTCCAGTTCCCCGCGACGTCGTCGTGCCCCTACTGCGGACGCGACGGGTGCCGCGAGGAGCTGCTCGGTCCGCACGCGACGCTGTTCCTCTTCACGACGATCGCGAGCCGACCCCCCGGGTACCGGGGTCCGCTCCCGTACGGCTTCGGCGTCGTCGAGCTCGCCGAGGGCCTCCGTGTGGTCACCCGGCTCGCCGAGGCGAGCAGCGCCGCGTGGCGCGTCGGGCTTCCGATGCGGCTCGTCGTCGCGCCGCTCGACGACGACGACGACGGGACGCCGGTCCTCTCCTACGCGTTCTCGTCCGCGTGACGGAGACGGTGGCGTGAGGCCAGTCTACGTCACCGGCACGGGGCTCCACCCCTTCGCCCGCTTCGATCAGAAGAGCCTGACCGCCATCGGCGTCGACGCCGTCCGCGCGGCGCTCGCCGACGCCGCGATCGGACACGGCGGCTTCGACGCGGTCTTCTGTGGCTGCGTCTACGGCGGCGTGGCGGCAGGACACAAGGTGCTGACCGCGCTCGGCCTCTCGGGCCCGCCGATCGTCAACGTCGAAGCCGGCTGCGCGAGCGGCGGGGCGGCGCTCGCGCTCGGCGCCGCGCAGATCGCGATGGGACGCTACGAGCGGGTGCTCGTCCTCGGCCTCGAGAAGATGCCGCGCGGCATGATCCGCTCATCGTTTTTCGAGCCGTGGCGCGAGGAGGCCGGGCTCGCCGCCACCCCGGGCTACTTCGCGCTCCGCGCCCAGCGTCTCATGCGCGAGAGCGACGTCCGCGTCGAGGATCTGGCGACGGTCTCCGTGACGAACCACGCCCACGGCGTCGACAACCCGAACGCCATGTATCGGAAGCCCGTGACGGTGGCGCAGGTGCTGGGCTCGCCGCTCGTCTGCGAGCCGCTCCGCCTCTTGATGCTGTGCGCACCGAACGAAGGCGCCGCCGCGATCGTGCTGTCGTCGGCACCTTCGGCGAACGGTCCCGCCGTGCGCGTCGCCGCCGCCCAGCTCCGCTCGCATCTCGCCGGCAACGTGCTGGGCGAGCACACCCCGCTCTGCGGCCTCGTCGACGACACGATGCCGACGCCCACCGAGATGGCGGCGAAGGCGGCGTACGAAGAAGCCGGGCTGGGCCCAACCGATCTCGACGTCGTCGAGCTCCAGGATACCGACGCCGCCCGCCACATCCTCTCCGCCGAGGAGCTGGGACTCACGGCGCGCGGAACCGGCGGCAAATGGATCCGCGACGGCGGCGGCACGATGACTTCGCGCCTTCCCGTGAACCCGAGCGGCGGCCTCCTCTCCAAAGGCGAGCCCCTCGGCGCCTCCGCGCTGGCGCAAGCCATCGAGATCACCTGGCAGCTCCGCGACGCCTGCGGCCCACGCCAAGTCGCGAACGCCCGCGTCGGCCTCGCCCACACCGTCGGCCGCGGCGCCAACGCCTGCGTGATGATCCTCACCACCTAATCCCCGCTGCTCCTCGCGCGCGGCGGATCGTGCTACCGCTCGACCCCTGCGAAGTAGCGACGGGGATTCTCGACCAGCATGGTGTGGATCTTCGCGTCGGACACGCCCGCAGCCCGCAGCTGCGGGACGATCGTCTCGAAGACGTACGTCGGCTTCCACCGCTCCGCGAGCTCGGCCGGGAGCGTCGGCGCGCGCCCGAGCCAGCACCACACGGTATCGTGCGACAACACGAGCTGGCGCTCGAAGCCGACGCCGAGGAGGCCGATCAGCACCGCGAGCCGCTCGCGATCGGGATGGAGGATCTCCAAACCGAAGCGATCGAAGCCGAGCGTCGCGCCGCGATCGAGCATGGTCAGGTGATAGTGGACGTCGCTCGCGCCGCAGGAGTGGCCGACGACGACCGCGCGCGGATCGACGCCTTCGCTCGCGAGGATGTCGAGCTGCTCGACTCCCATCGTGCCCTGGTCGGTGTGCGTCGTGATCGGCGCGCCGGTCGCGCGGTGCGCGTGGGCCGCGGCGCGCAGCACGGTCTCTTCGTACGGTGTGATCCGGCCCGGGCCCGTCGCCACCTTGATGACGCCGGCGCGGATGCCGGTGCCGTCGATGCCCTCGCTCAGCTCGCGCACGAAGAGCTCCGTCATCTCGCCCAGGGCGTCGCCCCAGTGGCTGCGGAACTTGAAGTACGCGGCGGCGCCCTCCTCTTCCTTGTAGAGACCGGTCGCGCAGATGATGTGCACGCGGCTCGCGGCGGCGACCTCGGCCATCAGCTCGACGTCGCGACCGAGGTCGATCGGACACGGGTCGACGAGCGTCCGAAGCCCGTGACCCTCGAGCTCCTGCATCCGTTCGATGCACCGCGCTGCGTGCTCGCGTCGTACCGCGCGATCGGCGCCGGCGAGCTGCCAGCCGGGATAGCCGACGGCCAAGTGCTCGTGCATGAGCGTCGTGCCGAGGCCGTCGGCCTGCACGGGTCCGGTGACGGTGTGGATGGCTCGCATGCCGCGAGCAGAGCCCGCACCCACTGTCGGCGTCAAGCCCGCCTTGCACGCCCCGGCGCCCTTTCGTAGTGACGCTTCCGATGCGCGTGGCGTTGCTGGTCGTGCTCGCACTCGCCGCCGCCGCGCTGCTCCCGCTCGCGGGCGGGATCCTGGTGGTCGCCGACCCGCTGCCGGCCTCGGCGGACGCGATCGTCGTGCTCGCGGGATCGATCCGGGACCGCGCGCTCGAGGCGGCCGCGATCTATCGCGACGGGATCGCGCCGCGCGTCGTGGTCACGCGGGAGACGTCGCCGCCGGGTGCGACGACGTTGCGCGGCTCCGGCGTCGAGCTGCCGGAGAGCGACGCGCTCACACGCACCGCGCTCATCGGGCTCGGCGTGCCGCCGCGCGCGATCGTCACGCTTCGCCGCCGCGCCCAGTCGACCGCGAGCGAGGCGCGCACGATCGCGCGCTGGGCCTGCGCACACGGCATGCGGCGGCTCGTCGTCGTGACCTCGCCGGCACACACGCGGCGGGCACGCGCGATCCTCGTGCGCGCCCTGGGTCCGGACGTCGCCGTCGCGGTGCGTCCCGCGCGCGCGGATCGCTTCTCCGGGCGGCGCTGGCTTCACGTACGCCGCGACGCGAAGATCGTGCTGAGCGAGTGGCAGAAGCTCCTCCACCACTGGCTCGTGGAGCGCTGGCAGATCCGGCCGTGCGGCGGGCTTCGCCGG
>OEKX01000219.1_pt3 | contig 16437 bp, 13 predicted proteins | sample 1503491 | NCBI WGS metagenome assembly OEKX01 (sample SAMEA104379567, study PRJEB20068) | metagenome | isolation source: 1998 | reverse complement strand
GCTGATGGGTGATGCGCTGCGGTGCCTTCAGCGCGAAGCGGAACGTCGGCGGCGTCTCGCGCCGCCACGACGCGAGCAGCGCGGGCGTCGGCAGGCGATAGAAGGAGTGGTTGATCTCGACCGTCTGGAAGACGCCGGCGTAGTAGCGCAGCATGCCGCTCGCCGTGACGTCGGGCGGATAGAACGGGCCGCGCCACGCCGGATAGCTGAAGCCCGACGTGCCCACGAGGATCCGGGGCAGCTTTCGGGAGGGCATCTCAGCGATGCTTCGCGGTGAGCTTCCGGTAGAGCGAGAGGTGGCGGAGCGCGTCGCGGTGTCGCCCGCCGCGTTCGTAGAGCAGGCTCAAGTTCCAGTGCGCGTCGGCGAGCGCCGCGTCGGCGTGGATCGCCTGCTCGTAGCACGGCATCGCGTCGTCGGCGCGTTCGAGGTCTTCCAGCACGACGCCCAGGTTGTACCACGCGAGCGCGCAGGAGGGATCGTAGCGCACGGCCTCGCGGAAGTGCGCCTCCGCGCCGACGAGGTTCGCCTCGGCGTGGAGCAGCCGCCCGAGGTTGATGCGCGCGACGACGCTCGACGGATCGAGGTCGATCGCATGGTGGTACGCGGCGCGCGCCTCGAGCGGCGAGGTCTCCTCGATCTCCATCGCGAGGTCGCACCATTGATCGGCGCTGAGCGGCGGCAGCTTCGACCGGCGGGGCTTCGGCAGCTTCGCGACGCTGGCGGCGCGCTTGAGCACGCCCTCGGCGTCGAAGTTGAGCAGAAACTGCCCCGAATCGGGCTGCCAGCGGCTTTCGCCGTCCCAGGCCACGACGCGCTTGCCGTCGGCGTAGACGGAGAGCCGCGTGAGCGGCCGGTCGCCGATCTGGCGGCGGAGCGACGTGAGCACCGCGCCGATCTTTCGGAGCGGCACGCGCTGCGTGAGGAGGCCGCGCGTCGTCCGTAGCAGCACGAGGTCGACGAAGTCGAACTGCAGCCGGCCGCGCCCGTCCTTGTGGGGCTGGACGAGCCCCGCACGAACGCACTGCCGTAGCCGGCCGGCGGGCAAGCCGACGATCCGCGCCGCCTGCCTGGTGTCGAATTGGGCGGAGGCCGCGGTCGAACGGTCGAGCGTCGTCACTGCCGCTTCTTGGATCCCGACCGTCCGGTGCCGCTGGCGCGACGCCGCGGCTCTTCCGCGACCGCCGCCGACTTGCTTTCCGCCGGCTTGCGCTCGCGTGCGAGGCTCTGCTTGAGCGCCTCCATCAGATCGATGACCTGGGCCCGCGGCGCCGCGGCCGCGACGATCGTCGTCTCCTCGCCGGCGATCTTGCGGTCGACGACCTCGCGCAGGCGGTCGCGATAGTGATCGCGGTACTGCTCGGGCTGGAAGCCGTCACCGGTGAGCTCGCCGATCAGCTGCTGCGCGAGCCGCATCTCGCCGTCGCGGCGCTGGCCGGGCTCGCCGAGCGGGACCTCGTCGAAGCTCCGCACCTCGTCCGCGTAGTAGAGCGAGTGCAGCACGAGCCCCTTGTCCATCGCGCGGATGAGCACGAGCCGCTCCTTGCCGCGGCTCACGTGCTGCGCGACGGCGACGACCTCGCGCTCGCGCATGGCGTCGGCGAGCAGGTGGTATGCCTTCTCACCGCCCTTGTCGGGACCGACGTAATGCGAGGTCTCGAAGTAGACCGGATCGACGTCGGCGAGCGGGACGAACTCCTGGATGTCGATGCTCGGGCTCGCCGCGGTCTCGAGCGCCTTCAGCTCCTCGTCGGTGAAGGTCGCGTACTGGTCCTTCTCGACCTCGTATCCCTTGATGAGCTCGCTGCGCTCGACCGTGCGCTCGCAGCGCGGGCAGTAGATCTGCTGGCGGATGCGGGAGCCGCACGGCTGGTGCAGCAGGTTGAAGCTGGGGGCCTCCGAGTGGGTCGCCACGTAGAGCTTGATCGGAATGGACACCAGACCGAAGCTCACCATCCCCGACCCCACCGAGCGCGCCGGCATCGCGATCAGGAAAGCGTACCGCCGGGGCGCATGTCAATCCGCCCCGTCCCGGCGCCGGAATCAGACCTCGAGACGGATCCGCCACGGGGGCTCGGCCCCGTCGACGGCGATCACGTGATGGCCGTTCGCCTCCGCCGCGCGCGGCAGGTCGCGCAGCGAGCGCGGATCGTCGATCACGACCTCGACGGCGGTCCCGCGCGCGAGGTCTTCCAGACGTACCTTCGTCTTCGCCCACGCGAGCGGACACGCCACGCCGCGGAGATCGAGCACGATCGGCTCCGCCGCCGTCGTCGCATCCTTTCGCTCGCGCACGCGCGGCACGGTGGCTGCGGGAGCCGCGCCGGTCAAACCGTCAGGCCATGCCGCGGCGCGCGTCGTTTGGGCGAGCTTCACCTTGACAGCGACGAGTGCCGGGCAGTAAGCCCCCCTGTACCGGCCGGTACATGCCGACAGAGGCGACGCAACGAGCGACCAGGGAGCTCCCGCAGGCCGACGAGGTCCGAAGCCGCATCCTTTCCGCGGCCGAGCAGGTCTTCGCCGAGCGCGGCTACGCCGGCGCGACGACGCGCGAGATCGCCGAGCGCGCGGGCATCGGGAAGCGGATGCTCTTCTACTACTACCCGAACAAGGAGACGGTGTATCGCGCGGTCCTCGAGCGCATCATCGCCGGGCTCGTCGGCATCTATCAGCAGACGCGGAACGAGCCGGGTCCGATCGGCCTCGCCGACGCGATCGAGGCGATCACGCACTTCACGGCGCAGAACCTTCCCGCGATGAAGGTGTGGCTGCGCGAGATCATCGACGACGGGCCGCATCTGCCCGACCTCGCGCGCCGCTACATGGTGCCGCTCTACGAGCAGGCCGGAACGGGCGTCGCGCGCAACATGGCGAGCGGCATCTTTCGTTCCGGCGACCCGATGCAGGTGCTCGTGAACGTCGGTGGCGTCACGCTCTTCTATTTTCTCATCGCGCCGATGCTGCGCCTCGTCTGGGATCGCGACCCGCTGTCGGCGGACGCGGTCGGCGAGCGGGCGCGCGCGGCGCGCGATTGTCTGCTGAACGGTCTCGCCGGGGTGAGCGGACCGAAGGAGGCGGCGTCATGAAGCGGACGTTCTGGGTGCTGGTGGTGCTGGTGGGGGTGGCGCGCGGAGTCGAGGCCGCCCCGACCAGAACGAGCCCGATCGCGGTCGCGGCCGACGGCACCGTCTTCGCCGTGAACCCGGACTCGAACACCGTCGCACGGCTCGACTTCAGCGGACCGGTCGGCACGCTCACCCACGAGGCGGCCGTCGGCACGTATCCGCGCACGCTCACGCTCGCGGGCGGGTTCGTCTTCACGGCGAACCAGAAGAGCGACAGCGTCACTCGCTGCGCCGAGGCCGATCTCGCCGGCTGCACCACGGGGCCCGTCGGCGCCGGATGCAACCCGTATGGCATCACGGCGACGCCGGCCGGCAACGAGCTGCTCGTCACCTGCCAGGGTTCGAGCGAGCTCCTGATCATGAGCCCGGCGCTCGAGGTGAAGGCACGCGTGAAGCTCCAGTGGCCGCAAGCGCGCGCCATCGCGACCGACGGCTCGAAGGCGTACGTGACGCACTTCCTGACCGAGGAGCCCGGCACCGACGGGCACGTGAGCGTCGTCGACCTCGCCAACAAGTCGGTCGCGGCCGTGTTCCCGATCGCCGCCGACCTGTCGACGTGCGAGACGCAGAACTCCGGCCAAGGCGTGCTGAACCAGCTCTCGGCGATCGCGCTCATTCCCGACGGCGCGCCGAGCGACGTCGCGGGCCAGCTCTGGGTCGGCGGCGCGCAGCAGAACAACGTCAGCAAGGGCCTCTTCAAGCGCGAGCCGGACGCCTTCATGGACGAGGTGAAGAAGCGCCGGAAGACGATCCGCACGCCGAAGCCGGGCACCGCGCTCTTCCCGCTGCTCACCTTCACGCCGTTCCCCGCCGACGGCATCAGCCGGAACAAGTACCAGCCGTCCTTCCACGACATCATCCGCTTCGGCATCGTCAAGCTGAACGCGGCCGACGGCGCGCACGTCGGGAAGATCGACATCGACGAGGCGGCGATCGCGACCGACATCGACTTCTCGGCCGACGGCACGACGGCGTTCGTCGTCGACGAGACGTTCAACAGCGTCCACCTCTTCAACACACGCAAGGGCCAGGGCACCGACGTGACGACGCTCTTCGCCGGCCCCGGGTCGAACGGGCCGGGCGGCGCCGATCCGAGCGTGCCGTGCATCGCGGCCGCGCTGCCGCCGGTCACGAGCGAGGCGCCGTTCCGGATCCAGCCGCAGGCGCAGATCGTGACGATCGACGGCTACAATCCCGTCGATCCCGCGTTCAACGTGGTGAAGACCGGTGTGGACTTCGACGCCGTCACGTACTTCAACACCGGCGTCACGCAGATGCGGGCCGTGCCGGACGGCGTCGGGACGGTCCCGATCGGCATCCGCGTGGCCCCGTCGGGCGATCGCGCCTACGTGCTCAACTACCTCTCGCGGAACGTCGTCGCGTTCGCGACGGGCGAGCCGCTCGACGTCGGCGGCAAGCCGGCGAACCTCCGCTGCACGGGCGCCGGCACGATGACGTGCGGGTCCGACAACGACTGTCCGCGACTGGGCGGGTTCTGCAATCATCCGGGCGGCGCGTCGTGCACGACCGACGCCGACTGCGGCACGATGGGTCCGTGCGTGCGCGCGTCGAACTGCGTGCCGCTCGTGCTCGCCGGGCCCGTCTCGACCATCACGGGTCGCTGCGTCGGCGGCGCCAGCGACGGTGCCGCGTGCAAGGCCGATCCCGAGTGCACGGGCGGGACGTGCGTCGGCATCAAGGGCGATCCGCTTCCGCCGGCGATCCTCGACGGCAAGATCCTCTTCACGACGGCGGCGCGCGACGCGAGCGTGCCGAACGACATCGGCCTCGGCCAGGCGGCGCCCCTCTTCAACGAACCCTACGTCACGTGTGCGAGCGGACCGAAGGCCGGACAGAAGTGCCTCCACCAGGACGACTGCGGCGACAAGAACGCGCGGCTCTGCTCCGTGGGTCACGACGTGCCCGGGGCCATGGTGAGCGTCGCGCACGACGCGTCGTACGTCTCGTGCGCGACGTGCCACGCCGACTTCGGCGGGCAGGACGGTCGGACGTGGGACTTCTCGCAGTTCGGCGCGTCGCTCCGGAACACGATGGATCTCCGTGGTCGCGCGGGGTTCGCGCCGGGCACTTGCAGCGGCGGCCCGAACGCCGGCGCATCGTGCACGTTCGACGCCGCGTGCGGCGACGGGGGCGTCTGCAAGGCCAATCCCGCGACCATCCCGCCGAACGTGCCGGCCGCCGACAAGGGTCGCTGGTTCAACCCGATGCTCACCGTGCACTGGAACGGTGACCGCGACGAGGTCGAGGACTTCGAGCACACGTTCCGCCAGCTCCAGGGCTCGGGCGACTGCGACGGCGTCGAGGACATCCCGAAGACCTGCATGGGCGCGCTCGTCCAGCGCGACTCGGTCACGACGATGGAGCTACCGCGCGTCAACAGCGCCGGCATCAACGACGTCGAGAGCGATCTCGGCCCGCCGAACCGGAACCTACCCGGCGCGGGCGGACACAACGTCGGCGTGCGGCTCACGCACGTCGCGGACTTCGTCTATTCGCTCACCGACTTCCCGAAGAACCCGAACGTGCCCGACGCCACGACCGAGCGCGGGCGCGCGATCTTCAACGATCCCGTCACGCAGTGCGGCGACTGCCACAACGGCGGCAACGGCGGGCAGTTCTTCACCGACAAGGCCCCGTCGACGGCCTTCAACCCGGGGAGCCCGGCGCGCGGCGACGCCAACAACCCGTTCGTCCGCCACGACGTCGGCACGGGAAACGTCTTCGACCAGACCGATCCCTACGCCGTCGGCTTGGCCGAGCAGATCCTCCACAACACGCGCATCCCGATCCCGGCGACCCGCAGCGTGCTCGGCGAGTACGTGACGCCCGTGCTGGTCGACGTCTGGAACACGGCGCCGTACCTCCACGACGGCAGCGCGCACACGCTGCTCGACGTCGTCCGACCGTGCGACGCGACGCTCGACGACTGCACGCGCTTCGGCGCCGGTCGCAGCATCCACGACGCCGGCACCGGCCGGCACGGCAAGACCGACGTGCTCACGCCGGCGCAGCTGAACGACCTGGTCGCGTTCCAGAAGGTGCTCACGACGAGCACCGTCCTCGGCACGCGCTCGCGGGTAGTGAAGGCCGGCACGATGACGATCAAGGTCGCCAAGCTGAGCTTCACGAAGGGCAAGCTGAAGGTCGTGGGGACGTTCGGCGGTGCGCCGGTCCCGGCGGACGCGAGCGCCGGCGCCACGATGCAGCTCGGCGCGCCGAGCGGCGGCACGATGGCCGTCTTCGAGCGCACGTTCACGATGACGTCGCGGGGATCGAAGCTGACGGGCACGTCGACCGAGGGCGGCGGCAAGATCACCCTGACCATCCGCAAGCACGGCGACGACAACCGCTTCACGTTGGTCGCCAAGGACGTCGATTTCAGCACGCTCAATACCGGCAATCCCGATCTGACGGTCGGGTTCGTGATCGGCGAGGCACAGTTCGTTCGCAATCGGACCCTGGTTCTGCGCAAGGACAATTACGTCCTCGCGAAAAAGAAGCGCTGAGAGGAGAACGCCCATGCGAGCAGCATTGGTGGGGATGATCGCGGTGGTGCTCGCCGGAATACCGGCGGTCGCGGGCGCCGCGACCTGCACGGTGACCCAGGCCTTCTTGTTGGTGAAGGACCAGGGCGTGAACGAAGGCGACGTCGCGCTGCTCCCGATGCTCGGCTACGCCATCCCGGTCGAGATCGACGCCCCCACGGGCGCGTTCCGCATGGACTTCACCGCGGTGCCCGACGGCGTCTTCAGTATCAGCGGTGTCGACAACTCGATCGTCACGAGCCGGGCCGCCATGGTCACGGGCCGGATCGACGCCGGCGGCAACGTCGCGCTGCCGCCGATCCCGGTGGACTTCACGACCGACCTGCTGCCCGGCACCGTGCTCAACACGATGGAGCTGCTGACGAGCGGATTGGCCGCCGTGTCGAAGTCGGGCACCGACTACGTGACCGAGGGCATCCGCCTGGACTTCACGACGGGATCGCTGACCTTCGCGGGGCAGGGGCTCATCTTCAACGCCCCCGTCGTCGGGACGTCGACGTCAGGCCTGGTGCTCGGCTGTACGCTCGCGCCGATTCCCGCGCAGAGCGATTTGCCCAAGGCCCCGACGGTCGCCGCGCATGCCGTCATCAAGCCGGGCGACGCCGGTGACTCGATGACGCTCAAGGGCAAGCTCAAGAACAAGCCGGCCGCGTTCGATCCGGCGACGCAGGACGTGTTCGTCCGCATCTCGATGGGCACGACGGAAGTCCTCTTCGTACGCGCTCCCGCCGGCACGTTGGTGAAGAAGGGCAAGAAGTTCGCCGTCGCGAACGCCGACGACGCGACGGTGCACGTGCTGACGGGCGTCGAAGCCGGAGCGACCGTGTCGAGCTCGCTCACGCTCGCCGAGAGCAAGAAAGGCTTCGGCGTCACCCTCAAGCAGAGCGGCCTCGACCTGGCCGCGCTCGCCGCCGGCGGCTCGGCGCGGGTGCTGGTCGAAGTCGGCGCCATCCCGGCCGAGGACGACGTCGCCGTGAAGGTCGGCGCCAAGAAGACCGTGCTCAAGTAGGGCCCGCTGCGGCGGCGGCGAGACATGCTCGCCGCCGCGTCCTTTTGTTGCCGGCCCGTCGGCACCACGGTACAACGACGTGTCGGGCTTCGATGGAAACCTACACGCTCCGCTCGCGCCCGGATGCCCGGGAGACCGTTCGCTACCGGATCGACTACCAAGGCGAGCTGAACGAGGCGCAGTACGAGTCCGCCACGACGCTCACGGGGCCGATGCTGGTCATCGCGGGCGCGGGCAGTGGCAAGACGCGGACGCTCGTCTACCGTGTGGCACGGCTCGTCGAATCGGGCGTCAACCCGGCGCAGGTGCTGCTGCTGACCTTCACGCGCAAGGCCGCCGAGGAGATGCTCCGCCGCGCAGCCGCCCTCGTCGGGTCGGCGTGCGAGCACGTGTCCGGCGGGACGTTCCACTCGTTCGCCAACGTCGTGCTCCGACGCAACGGGCGCGCGGTCGGTCTGTCGCCGGGCTTCACCATCCTCGATCGCGGCGACTCCGAGGACGTCGTCAACCTGCTGCGGAGCCGCGCCGGGCTCGACAAGAAGGACCGCCGCTTTCCGCGCAAGGGCGCGATCCTCGAGCTCTTCAGCATGGCGGTCAACCGGAGCACGACGGTACCGCAGCTGATCGAGGACGCATACGGCCACTTCGCGGATCACCTGGAGGACCTCGTCCGTCTCGAGGACGCGTACCGCGGCTACAAGCGCGAGCGGAGCCTCGTCGACTACGACGACCTGCTCGTGCTGCTCCGCGACCTCGTCCGCGACCACCGCGACGTCGCCGAGCGGCTTTCGCAAACGTACCGCTACGTCATGGTCGACGAGTACCAGGACACGAACCGCCTGCAGGCCGAGATCGTGCGCGGACTCGCCGCGACGCACGACAACGTGATGGCGGTCGGCGACGACAGCCAGAGCATCTACTCGTTCCGCGGCGCCGACTTCCGGAACATCATGGACTTCGAGCGCCTCTTCCCCGGCACGCGGCTCGTGAAGCTCGAGGAGAACTACCGCTCGACGCCGCCGATCCTCGAGCTCGCGAACGCGATCATCGACCGGGCGCGCGAGAAACACACGAAGATCCTGCGTGCGCGCACGCCGGGCGACCAGCGACCGATGCTCGTCCAGTGCGGCGACGAGCGCGCGCAATCCCGCTTCATCGCGCAGCGCATCCTCGAGCTCCGCGAGGAAGGGCTCGCCCTCGACGACGTCGCCGTGCTCTTCCGCTCGAGCTTCCACTCCTTCGACCTGGAGCTCGAGCTCCAGAAGCACGACATCCCGTTCGTGAAGCGCGGCGGCTTCAAGTTCATCGAGACGGCGCACATCAAGGACGTGCTCGCGCACCTCCGGGTCGTCGCGAATCCACGCGACGCCGTGTCGTGGCATCGCATTCTGCTCCTGTTGGACGGGCTCGGACCGAAGACCGCGGGCGACATCTTCAACCACGTGGCGCCCGCGCCCGACCTCGCCGGCGCGGTCGAGCTCCTGCGCTCGGCGCCCCGCCGCGGCGCGTTCAGCAAGGACCTGACGCGACTGGCGGACCTGCTCGCGGAAGCGGGATCGGACAACGTGCCGGTCGCGGACAAGGTCGCGGCGGTGGTCGGCTTCTACGTGCCGATGATGCGGCACGTCCACCCCGAGGACTACCCGAAGCGCGAGAAGGACCTGGAGCACTTCCTCACGATCGCGGCGCGCTACCGGAGCCTCTCCTCGCTGCTCTCCGACATGGCGCTCGAGCCGCCGAACGACAGCGTCGGGGACGTGCTCGCCGCCGAGATCGACGAGGGGCTCTTGACGCTTTCGACCATCCACTCCGCGAAGGGGCTCGAGTGGCGGGCCGTCTTCGTGATCGGGATGGTCGACGGGCGCTTCCCGTCGCTCTTCAACCTGCGCGACGAGAATGACGTCGAGGAGGAGCGGCGTCTCCTCTACGTCGCGGTCACGCGGGCGAAGGAGCACCTCTATCTGACGTATCCGATCGACGTGTACGACCGCTCGACCGGCATGGTGCTCGGCAAGCCGTCGCGCTTCGTCGACGGCTTGCCGAGCGGCGTGCTGCCCGGGTTGCAGGTGGTGGAGGAGGATCTCGAATGGGCGTGAGCGAATCTGGTGCAACGAAGCCGTCGGCGTCGTGTTGCGGCCGCATGATGTCTCGACTGATGCTGATGATCGCCATGGTGCTCGCCCTGGCAGCTGCGGCACCCGGCTCGGCGCACGCCGACTGGGACGATCGCCCCGATCCGGCGGAGTTCGAGGACGAGCTCGCGCCGCACGGCTACTGGGTCGACGACGCGCAGTTCGGTCGCGTGTGGCGTCCGAACACGTGGTGGGCCTGGCGCCCGTACGTCGACGGGCACTGGATCTGGACGTCGTACGGCTGGACGTGGGCGTCCGACGACCCATGGGGCTGGACGTACCACTACGGCCGATGGGGCTTCTCGAACCTCTACGGATGGGTCTGGACGCCGGGCTACGTCTGGGGTCCCGCCTGGGTCGATTGGTACTGGGGTGACGGCTACGTCGGATGGGTTCCGCTCGGGCCCCCCGGCTTCGCGATCGTGCCGACCTACTGGACGTACGTCCGCGACTTCTCGTTCTGCTCGCCGCGCATCACGAACGTCGTTGTCGTTCAGGATCGCCTTCCCGGGTTCATCGTCCACCATCGCGAGCAGGGGTGGGGGCGCCGCCACGCGCCGGACTTCCGCGACATCGAGCACGTGAGCCGTTTCCGCATCGAGCAGGCGCAGGACCGTCCGGACCGCTCGATCGCGCCGTGGGTGAAGCATCGGATGGAGCGGGGAGAACGGGTCCGCGAGCGCGTCGCGGACCGCGGCGGCGAGCGCGTGATCGAGCATCCCGGCCGCGGCGGCGACGGACATCGCGGCGGCGAGGGACGTGTCGATGGACGCGGCGGCACGGACGGCCGCAGCGGCGACGACGGCCGCGGTCGCCCGCGCGTCTCCGACGACGGCTGGCGCCGGCCGAACGAGCGCGCCGATCGCACGCCGCACGTGATCGAGCGGGACCGTCGGAATGACGATGCGAACGGCCCGGTCGTGCGTGGTCGTGCCGACGACGACGATCACATGGGACCGCGCTCGGACGACGACGCTCAGGGCCGACAACGTGACCAGGGCGCGCGCCCTCCCATGTCGCACGGTCGCGACGACGCGTTCCGGCGCTCGCCGCCCACCCCCGCCGGGAGCGGCTGGGTTCGTCAGCCGCCGCAGCGGTCCGAGCCCTTCGAGGCGCCGCGTCCGCAGCGGTCGGACCCCTATCCCGCGCCGCCGCCTTCTCGTGGGGCCGATCGCCCGGCGCCGTCGATGGGACATCAGGCGGGCGGAGGCGGACAGGTGTTCGTCGATCGCCAGCCGGCCCCGCCCCGCGGCGCTCCGGCTCCGCAGGGCGACGCCGGAGCGCGCGGGAACCCCGGAGCCGGCGGATCCACGATGCAGCACGGTCACGCCGGCGGGAGCCCGTCGACGGGACGCCCGGGCCAGCCGAGTGGATGGGATCACAATCCCGCCGCGCGCTGACGCACGCGACTAGCCGTCGTCAGGGACGGCGCGCCGTCATCTGAACGACGCCGACGAGCTCGGCCGCAAGCGCGCGTCCGAGCTCGTCGCGATCGCGCACGAGCGGGTCGTCGGTGCCGAGACGACGGCGGAGCTGTTGCCACGCGAGCTGCTCCTGCGTCGTGTCGCTCGCACGGTTGGCATCGACGTCGCGCGCGACGATCTCGACGAAGCCGGCGCGCGCGAGCGAGTCCCGTCGGGTCTCCGCGCGAACGAGGCCGTGCCGTGCGAGGGAGGGGTCGTCGCGACGGACGACGAGCTCCTGGATCGCGAGATGACCGCCGGGGCGCAGCACGCGGAACGCCTCGGCGAGCACCCGCTCGATCGTGCCGAGCAGCGGCAACGCTTCGACGGCCCAGACGTGCGTGAACGCCGCGTCCGAGAACGCGAGGTGGGAGGCCGCGGCGACCGTGTGGAACACCTGGGAATCCAGGCCCGCGCGCGACGTCAGCAGCCGTCCTGCGAGCGCCTCACCGGCGGTTCGTGCGGTCGCGGTCGCCGTACAGCCGAGACGCGAGGTCAGGTAGCGCGTGGTGCCGGCCATGCCGCCGCCGAGGTCGAGGACGTGCTCGTACTTGCGGAAGATGCCGCGGCTCGCGAGGTGATCGACGAGCTCGAGCGGCGTGGTGCTTCGATGGTCGAGGCCGAAGAACGAGCGACCGCGCACGGGTGGCGACGCGGCGGCGGCGTTGCGCGCGACCTCGATCACGGCCGTCGCGCGCGCGATCCAGCGCGTCGAGTCGTCGAGCGAGCTCATCCGCGGGCCGGAGCCTGTCACAGATTGCGCCCCGCCGCGCGTCGCTCATAATCCGCGTCGCCATGCCGGGAGACAGGCGTCAGCCGGGCACGAAGCCGACTTGGTACCGGCGACTGCCGCCGGTGCTCCGACGCGTCGCCGAGGCCAGCGACCGCGTGACGTCGCTCTCGTTTCGTCCGGGCGCAGCGCTCGTCGAGACGGTGACGGCGCTCGCGGAGGCGCTGCCCGCCGGCAACACGGTCGAGGTGCAGGTCCTCGCCCAGCGCATCGCCGACGGCGTGTGCACCGGCTTCGGCGTCCCGAAGGTCTGGGTCCGCGTCGCAGAGCGGCGCCCCCACGATCAGCGAGGGGAGCTGCACGGCCTCTACACGCCCGGCATCCCGCCCGCGCGCGACACGATCAAGCTCTGGATGTACACGGCCAAGCTCGCCAAGGTCGTCGCGCCCCGCACCTTCCTCCGCACGCTGCTTCACGAGCTCTGCCATCACCTCGACTACACCCACCTCCGGCTGCGCGACTCGCTCCATACGCAGGGCTTCTACCAGCGCGAGTCGAGTCTTTTCGCCGCCCTGGGTGCCGATCGCATTGACAGCGCACGTGCCATCCGTTAGAGCCGGCTCGCTGACCGGGTGGTCTAGACCGAGCGGTCAGGGGGTGCGGGAGAGGGATGAAAGGGCTAGAACCACAGCGCTCGACGATGCTCGGCGCCGAGACCACCGCCCGTGCGAACGTCAACGTTGCGCTGATCAAGTACTGGGGTAAGCGGGACGTCTCCCTGAACCTGCCTGCCACCGGCAGCATCTCCCTGACGCTGGACGGCCTCTGGGTCGAGGCCAGCTGCCAATTCGGATCCGACGCCGACGAGTGCACCATCGACGCCCGCCCGCCCTCCGACGACGACCGCGTCAAGCTGCTACGCTTCGTCGACCTGGTAAGGGCCGAGGCTGGGATCGAGGCCCGGGCGCGCGTGCGGACGACCAGCAGCGTGCCGTCGGGCATCGGCCTCGCCTCGTCGGCCGCCGCGTTCGCTGCCCTCGCGACGGCGACGAGCCGTGCCGCGGGACTTCGCCTCGAGCCGCCCGCTCTCTCCGCGCTCGCCCGCCGCGGCTCGGGGTCGGCCGCGCGATCGATCTTCGGCGGCTTCGTCGAGTGGCACCGTGGCGAGCGTCCCGACGGGTGCGACTCGATCGCCGAGCCGCTGCGCGCACCCGGCGACTGGGACGTGCGTGTCGTCGTCGCCGTCACGAGCGAGGCCCGCAAGCCGGTGTCGTCGCGTGACGGCATGGAGCGCGCGACGGCGTCGCCGCTCTATCCCGTCTGGGTGGAAACCGCGGGGCGCGACCTCGACGAGGCACGGCGCGCGATCGCGGCGCGCGATCTCGAGGCGCTCGGCCTCGTCGCCGAGCACAGCGCGCTCAAGATGCACGCCGTCGGCTTCGCGGCGCGCCCGCCGCTCGTCTACTGGCGCGGCCCGACCGTCGAGTGCATGCATCGGGTCTGGGCGCTGCGCGCCGATGGCACGCGCGGCTACGTCACCATCGACGCGGGGCCGCAGGTCAAGGTGCTCTGCGAGGCGACCGATGCGCCGCGCATCGCCGACGCGCTCCGCGACGTGCCCGGCGTCGCGCGTGTGCTCGTCTGCGCCCCCGGCGCCGGCGTCGAGGTTCTCGCGTGACCGCCGCGACGGCACCCGGGAAGCTCTTCCTCACGGGCGAGTGGGCGGTGCTGCGCGGCGCGCCGGCGCTCGTCATGGCCGTCGACCGCGTCGTGCGCGTCGAGATCGACGCCGAGCCGGGCGAAGGCCCGCTCACCGTCGAATCGCTCGCCGAAGGACGCACGTGGCGCGGTGGGACGGCGAGCGGGGATGCCGGCGCGGTTGCCGCCGTGCTGCGCCGTCTCGGAGCGGTGCGCGGCCGGATCGTCGTCGACTCGCGGCCGTTTCTCGTCGGCGAGCGGAAGCTCGGGCTCGGGCGAAGCGCGGCCACGATCGCGGCCGCCGTCGTCGCCCGGCGTGCGCTCGCGGGCCTGGCGATCGAGCCCGCGACCGTTCTCGACGACGCGCTCGCGGCGAACGCGATCTTCCAGGAGGGCCAGGGGAGCGGCGCCGACGTCGCGGCCGCCGTCTACGGCGGCATCGTCGTGGCCGAGCCGACACCCGCGGCGCTTGCGGTTGCCCGCCACGCGCTCCCTGACGGGCTTCAAGTGATCGCCGGGTGGACGGGCGAGTCCGCGCCGACGACACCGCTCGTCGCCGCCTTCGCGACGATGTCGTCGCCGCCCGTGCTCGCGGACCTCGCGTCGTCGGCACGAGCCGCGGTCGATGCCGTCGCGACCGGCGATCGCGCCGCGCTCTGCGACGCGGTCGAACGCTCCGGCGAGCTGCTGGCCCGCTTCGCCGACGAGACCGGGCTCCCGATCATGACGCCGGCGCTTCGCCGTCTCGTCGAGACGGCTCGGCGGGCGGGCGCCGCCGCGAAGCCGTCCGGCGCGGGCGGCGGCGACTGCGGCATCGCGCTCGCGTCGAGCCCGCGCGTCGCCGCGGCGGTCAAGGCGGCGTGGCGCGACGCCGGCATCCTGCCGCTCGACGTCGCGATCGCGCGCGAGGGAGCCATCCGTGGCTGAGTCGATCAGCGATCGCAAGCGTTCGCACCTCGACGTCTGCGAGCAGGGCGCGGTCGAGTACGCCGGCAAGACGACGCTCCTCGAAGAGGTGGATCTTCTCCACGACGCGCTCCCCGAGCTCGCCGTCGACGAGGTCGACGTCGCCGTCGAGCTGCTCGGCAAGCGGCTCCGCGCGCCGCTCCTCATCACCGGGATGACGGGCGGGACCGCCGAAGCGTCGGAGATCAACCGCGACCTCGCCCTGGTCGCCGAGGAGTACGGGATCGCGTTCGGCCTCGGCTCGCAGCGCGCGATGCACCGGCGGCCCGAGCTCGCCTACACCTTCGAGGTCCGCGCCCACGCGCCGACGACGCTCGTGCTCGCGAACATCGGCATCGTCCAGGCGACCGAGCTGGGGACGGCCGAGGTCGCGGGGCTGGTCGAGCGCGTCGGTGCCGATGCGCTCTGCGTCCATCTCAACCCCGCGCAGGAGCTCATCCAGCCGGGCGGCGATCGCGACTTCCGCGGCGGCCTCGCCACGATCGAGCGGCTCGTCCGCGAGCTCGGCGTTTCCGTGGTCGTGAAGGAGACCGGGTGTGGCATCTCGCGTGCGGTCGCCGCGCGGCTCCGCGGCGTCGGCGTCTCCTTCGTCGACGTGTCGGGGGCCGGCGGCACGTCCTGGGTGAAGGTCGAGGCCATCCGTGCCGACGCGCCGGGTCAGGCGCTCGGCCAGGTATTCGCGGACTGGGGAATCCCCACCGCCGCGGCCGTCATCGGTGCGCGGAGCCTCGGCCTCGACTGCGTCGCGAGCGGGGGCATCCGGACCGGCCTCGACGTCGCCAAGGTGGTCGCGCTTGGCGCACGGGTGGCAGGCGTGGCATTGCCGGTGTTCCGCGCGTATCGGGAGGGGGGCCTCGCGGCCGCGAGGCGGTTCATCGAGCAGCTCACGACCGAGCTGCGGACGGCCATGGTGCTCACAGGATCACGCAACATCGACGCGCTCGGACGGGTACCGACGGTGCTCGGGCCGCGCTTGCGGGCATGGGTTCTTGCGGAGGAGGCGCATGAGTAGTTCGAGGATTCCGGCGTTCTATCGGATGACCGTCGAGGAGCGGCGACAAAAGCTCTCCGAGGTCCTGGGGCTCAGCCCCGATGATCGGGCCGTGCTCGAAGCGGCGGACGCGCTGCCGCTCGACGTGGCGGACATCATGGTCGAGAACGCCGTCGGCACGTTCGCGCTGCCGTTCGGTGTCGGGCTCAACTTCCAGATCAACGGGCGCGACATCGTGATCCCGATGGTCGTCGAGGAGCCGTCGGTCATCGCGGCCGCCTCGAACGCGGCGCTGGTCGCGCGGGCGGGCGGTGGGTTCACCGCCGAGGCCGATCCGGGCGCCATGATCGGACAGATCCAGCTCGTGCAGGTCCCCGATCCGGGCGCCGCGATGGAGCGGCTCTACGCGGCGCGCGAGCGGATCCTCGTGCACGCCGAGACGCTGACGCCCGGGCTCTGCCGGCGCGGCTACGGTCCGCGCGACATCGAGGTGCGGCTCGTGCGCACGCCGCGTGAGGAGACGATGGTCGTCTTCCACGTCATCGTCGACACCGGCGACGCCATGGGCGCGAACGCCGTCAACTCGCTCGTCGAAGGCCTCGCGCCGATGGTCCAGGAGATCGCCGGCGGCGTCGTCTGTCTCCGCATCCTCTCGAACCTGGCCGATCGCCGCCTCGTGCGATCGGGCGTGCGCATTCCCGTCGAGGCGCTCGGCCGCGACGGCATGGCGGGCGAAGAGGTCGCCGAGCGGATGCTCTA
>OEKX01000887.1_pt3 | contig 16531 bp, 16 predicted proteins | sample 1503491 | NCBI WGS metagenome assembly OEKX01 (sample SAMEA104379567, study PRJEB20068) | metagenome | isolation source: 1998 | reverse complement strand
CCGAACTCGACCGGATCGAAGAAGAGCACCGCGACGATCGGCACGAGCATGACCGCGGTCGCATTCCACCAGCTCATCCAGTCGGCACCGCACAGACGCACGAGTGTCGCGCCGACGCCCGCGAAGGCGAGGCCCACCGTCGCGTAGGCGAGTACCTGCGGTACGTACGGGCGCACCGCGTCGAGCAGGCCGCTGCGTGGACGACCGCGGAGCGCGATCCCGATCCAGTTACGCAGCAGCGCGAAGAGACCGCCGGCCACACCGGCGGCGACGACCAGCCGATCGACGAAGAATTGCCAATTGACCGCGAGGTGCCAGATGCTCGCGACCGACGCCCACAAGACCGCCCCGCCGAGCAGGCGGAAGATCACGCGGTCGTATGCGGGCGCGCGTACCCGTCGGCCCTCGTCCGGGCCGAACACGACGGCGAGCGGTGCGCGCGCCAGCAGGAAGACGCATCCGACGACGAGCCACACGAGCGCGAGATCGTAAAGCCGCGGACTGAAAAACCCGGCCGCCTTCGTGTCGAGTCCCACGAGCCTCCACCAGGCATCGTAGGCGCCGAGCCCCACCGACGCGCTCGCCCAATCCTCGTCCAGGATGAGCCAGCGGCCGCCGAGCCATCGCGCGTAGACCCGGGGTATCCCGGCGTGCGCGAGCAGAACGAGCAGCAGCGCGATGCCGGAGCTCCACCAGTACGTCCTCGCGCTGACGTCGGAGTCGGCGTCGGCAGGCCGGCGCCGTCGCCACCCGAGCTCCAGCCCGCCCAGCGCGGCGGCCGTGCAGAGACCGGCCACGACGAGAGCCGCGAAGACGCTCTCGCACGCGAGAAAGAACGTGAGCACGAGCCAGACGATCAGGGCCAAACCGAGGACCGACAGCGCCGACATCACGGCCGGCAGAAGCCCGGCCAACACCGCCACGATCGCCTGCCACGTCTCGGCCTCGAAGAATCCGCGCCGCGCGGAGAGGAATTCGCTGAATTCACGCAGGTGGCGAATCTGCGGCGCCTCGATGCCCGGATGCGCCGAGTCGACATTCGGTAGGAGATGCTCCTCGGGAACGGATTTTCCCTCCCCCCCGAGATCCCGGCGCCGGGCGAGCCATGCGCTCCAAAACGCGCCCACGTATCCACCACCCGACACCGTCGACACGTAGTCGAAGAGAGGCAGTAGCCGCAGCCGATAGAGTCCCTGCAACAATCCCAGGTTGAACGTCGCGCTCCGGATGCCGCCGCCCGAGAGCGCGAGCCCGACGATGTCGGCAGCGCGAAACTCGACCCAGGGCTCGCCGGACTGGCCGTCGCTCGGCACCGGCGTGTCGGGCTTCCCAGAATGCCCGAAATCGAAGAGACCGTCCGTCTCGGACTGCATGAGCCGTTGGAACGCTGTCGTCGCCTGGACGGCGGCCGGCTGAGGCGAGGCCGAGGGCGGGGGGGGAGGACCGACGACCGGTGTCTTCCGAAAACGGCGCCACCACTCTCGGTGCCGGCCCTGGACGACTTGATCGCGCAGCGCATATCCAGCCGCGACGAGCGTGGTCGTGAGCACGGCGAGCAGCAGAATGAACTTCATCTGCGCGAAGAAGCGCCAGCGCATGAGATGCTCGCCGTGAGGATTGGCGCCTGGGGCGAGCACCTCGCGAAGCCCGACGTTCTCGAAATGATCGCACAGACCGACGGCGACCGCCGCGAGCGCTCCGATGACAATCAGGTAGCGGCGGCGCTCCGCCCACCAGAGCGCGAGCGTCACGGCGAGCACCAGCGTCGTCGTGTATGCATAGATCAGGTGGTCGTCCGTGCTGAGGGCAGCGAGCGCGAGAGCGCGCTTGGTGGTCACACCCGCGACATCCGCCGCTTCCGCCTCCCAGCCTCGGACGAACCGCGCGACTTCGTCGCCGTTGCGCGCGAGCTCCAGGCTCACCAAGCGACGGGGCGCGACGGTCTCCAGCGGCTTGGTGAGGCTCTTCAACTCCCTCGCGATGATGGCGGTCACGACGAAGCTCGCCGCGAGCGCCAGCAGCAGGACGCGCCCGATGCGCGCCCTTCGACCATTGCCATCTTTCGCCATGCACGCCCCCCTCGTCGCCTACCGTGCGGACACGACGACCCGTATGCGCGACTGTCAGGCGCGCGAGCAAACCTCGTACCGCGGCGGGCGCGCCGGGGCGCCACTCCGCGCAATGCGGGCGGTCGAATGCGGGTCCGCCATCGCGTGGTGAGTGGGTGACCACTCGACTGGACATTGCCACGGACAAGTGTCGACCACGCGCGACGCGCTCACATCCGAACGGGTGAGAGGTGCTCCGCCAATCGGGTTCGCGTTCCTTGACACCCTCCCACCCCTCCACTAGCCTCGCCTCTTTCCGGCCCCCGCAGCTGGTGAACCCCGATGTTCGAATCCCTGGGCGAGAAGTTCGATGGCTTGTGGCGCAAGCTCCAGGGTCAAGGGAAGATCACCGAGCGGAACATCGAGGAGGCGCTCCGCGACGTCCGGTTGGCGCTCCTCGAGGCCGACGTCAACGTCGGCGTGGTCAAGCAGTTCGTCGAGGCGGTCAAGCGCGACGCGCTCGGCGAGGCTGTGCTCCGCAGCCTCACTCCCGAGCAGCACTTCATCAAGCTCGTCCATCGCGAGCTGATCCGGCTCCTCGGCGAGGAATCGGTCCCGCTCGACGTCGGCGGGCCGGCGCCCGTCGTCCTGATGCTGGTCGGGTTGAACGGCGCCGGCAAGACCACGACCACCGGCAAGCTCGCCCGCTGGCTGCGTGACGAGCGCGGCCGCCATCCGTACCTCGCGTCGCTCGACGTCTACCGACCGGCCGCCATCGAGCAGCTCCGCGTGCTCGCCGAGCAGCTCGGCATGCCGGTGCATCCGACGCCGGCCGAGGACGACCCGGTCCGTATCGCGCGCGACGCGGTCGCGGCGGCGAAGGCGCAGAACGCCGACACCGTCCTGCTCGACACCGCGGGGCGCCAGACCGTCGACGAGGCGCTGATGCTCGAGCTCGAGCGCATCCGCGCCGCCGTCGAGCCGCGCCAGATCCTGCTCGTCGCCGACGCGATGACCGGCCAGGACGCCGTCGCGACGGCCGAGGGCTTCGCGAGCCGGCTGCCGCTCACCGGCGTCGTGCTAACGAAGATCGAGGGCGATGCGCGCGGCGGCGCGGCGCTGTCGCTGCGCTCGGTCACCGGGAAGCCGATCCTGTTCGCAGGGACGGGCGAGAAGCTCGACGCGCTCGAGCCGTTCCATCCCGATCGCGTCGCATCCCGCATCCTCGGCATGGGCGACGTGCTGTCGCTGATCGAGCGCGCCGAGAAGGCCTACGACCGCGACAAGGCCGAGGCGTTCCAGAAGAAGCTCAAGAAGAACGAGTTCGACCTCGAGGACTTCCGCGAGCAGCTCGGAGCCGTGAAGAAGATGGGCTCGATGGTCGACGTCCTCGGGATGATCCCGGGCGTGAAGAAGCTCTTCAAAGGCGCGGAGCTCGACGGTGCCGACGACGAGCTCAAGCGCATCGAGGCCATCATCAACTCGATGACCAAGCAGGAGCGGCGCAACCACCTGATCCTGAACGCGAGTCGTCGAAAGCGGATCGCGGCGGGCAGCGGCACGTCGGTCGCCGAGGTCAACCGGTTGATCAAACAGTTCGAGCAGACGAAAAAGGTCATGAAGAAGCTCGGCACGGCCGCGCCGCAGATGATGCGCGGCATGAACCTGCCGGGCATGTTCCGTTAACCCAGGCGTACGAAGGACGCCGCAACCAGAGGACACTCGATGGTCAGGATTCGACTCGCTCGTCACGGAGCCAAGAAGCACCCGTTCTATCGGATCGTCGTCGCGGACTCCGCGTTCCCGCGCGACGGTCGCTACATCGACCAGATCGGCACCTACGACCCCACGAAGCCGGAGATCAAGCTCGAGGCGGAGAAGCTCGCGAAGTGGCAGGCGAAGGGTGCCCAGCCGAGCGAGACCGTCTCCCAGCTCATCCGCCAGGCGGGAGTGGTCGCCCCCGCGTAACACCGGTCACGGGACCGGTCCGAGCACCGGAGATTCTCCCATGAAGGAACTGGTCTTGTTTTTGGCCAAGCAGCTGGTGAATCATCCCGACGCCGTCGAAGTGAAGGAGACCCAAGGCGACACGGCGTCGGTGCTCGAGCTGAAGGTCGCCCGCGAAGACATCGGTCGGGTGATCGGCAAGCAGGGACGCACCGCCAAGTCGATCCGCACCATCCTGAATGCCGTCGCGTCCCGCACGAACCGCAAAGTCGTCCTCGAGATCATCGAGGAGAAGTGACGGCTCGAGCCCGACGGGTTCGCTGCCGTCGGCCGAGCCCGACGCGACGGCGGTCGCCGTCGCCGAGCTCGGAAGCCCGCACGGGCTCGCAGGACAGCTCCGGCTCTGGCCGTATCAGCCGGGCGCGCCGTCGTTGACGCCCGGGCTTACGGTGCTCCTCGAACGCGACGGCGCATGGTGCACGGCGACGATCCGGACCGTGGTGTCACACGGACGCGGCATGCTGATCGCGCTCGACGGCATCGCCGACCGCGACGCGGCGGCGGCGCTGACGCGAATGCGCATCCTCGTGCGCGCGGACGACATGCCGGCGCTCGACGAGGACGAGTTCTACCACCACGAGGTGCACGGCTTCGCGGTGGTGACGAGCGACGGCCGCGCGCTCGGCACGATCGCCGAGACGATGTCGACCGGTCTCAACGACGTGTGGGTGGTGCGCGGCGAGGGGCGCGAGCACCTGATCCCGATCATCGCCGACGTCGTGCGGGAGATCGATCGCGCGGGACGGCTCGTGGTGATCGAGCCGATGCCGGGGCTACTCGACTGACGGCGCGCGGCAGGACGAGGGCGCCGTGAAGGTCCACTTCATCACCATCTTCCCCGAGCTCTTCGGCGGCCCGCTCGCGACCGGGCCCATCCGGATCGCGCGCGAGAAGGGCCTCCTCGACGTCGCCGTGCACGACCTCCGCGACTACACGACCGACAAGCACTTGGTCGTCGACGACGTCCCGTACGGCGGCGGCCAGGGCATGGTGATGAAGCCCGAGCCCCTCGTCGCGGCGATCGAGCACGTCGCGGCCGACGGCGAGCCGCGCCGCATCCTGCTCGCGGCGCGCGGGACGCGCTTCACCCAGCCGAAGGCGAGCGAGCTCGCGGCGCTTCCGACCCTGCTCTTCGTGTGCGGTCGCTACGAGGGCGTCGACGAGCGCGTCGCGCCGGCCGTCGACGAGGAGCTCTCGATCGGCGACTACGTGCTCTCGGGCGGCGAGCTCGCCGCGCTCGTCGTCCTCGACGCGGTCGTCCGCCTCCTGCCGGGCGTGCTCGGCAACGCGGCGTCGCCGGTCGACGACTCGTTCGCGACCGGCCTCCTCGAGGGGCCGCAGTACACGCGGCCGGCCGAGTTCCGCGGCGCACGCGTCCCCGACGTGCTGCTCTCGGGCGATCACGCCGCGATTGCGCGCTGGCGGCGCGAGCAGGCGCTCCGGACGACGCTCGCGCGCCGCCCCGACGTGCTCGAGACGGCGCCGCTCGACGACGCCGACCTGGCCTTCCTGCGATCGCTCGGATGGAGCCGCCGTGGGTGATCTCCATCTCGCGCTCATCCACCACCCCGTCCTCGACAAGAACGGCGCCGTGGTGACGACGGCGGTCACCAACATGGACGTGCACGACATCGCGCGGCTCGCCCGCACGTTCGCCGTTCGGCGCTACTACGTGTGCACGCCGGTGCCGACGCTCCAGCGCCTGGTGGGGCGCATCATCCTCCACTGGGAGGAGGGACCGGGGGCGACGTACAACGAGTCCCGGAAGGAGGCGCTCGCGATCGTGCGACTCGCCGACGAGCTCGACGACGCCGTGACCGACGTCGAGCGCGAGACGGGCCAGATGCCCCGTGTGGTCGCGACGAGCGCCCGCGAGGGCGGCGTGCGACTGACCTACGAGGCGCTCCGGCACCGCCTTCGGGACGACCCGCGCCCCGAGCTGCTGATCTTCGGGACCGGCTGGGGCCTCACGCGCGAGGTCCTCGACCGCTGCGACGACTTCCTCGAGCCCATCCGCGGGGTCGGGGATTACAACCATTTGTCGGTCCGTAGCGCCGCGTCCATCATCCTTGACCGGCTGCGGAATGGACGGTAGAAGGCCGGTTCCCCATGCACCCGATCGATCGGATCGAGGCGGAGCAGCTCCGGAAGGACGTCCCGCCCTTCAAGCCTGGCGACACCGTCCGCGTCCACGTGAAGGTCGTCGAGGGCGACAAGGAGCGCATCCAGGTCTTCGAGGGCACGGTCCTCGGGCGCAGCGGGTCGAAGAACCGCGAGACGTTCACGGTGCGGAAGATGTCGTACGGCGTCGGCGTCGAGCGCATCTTCCCGGTGAACTCGCCCCGCATCGACAAGATCGAGATCACGATGCGCGGCTCGGTGCGACGCGCGAAGCTCTACTACCTGCGCGACCGGGCGGGACGCGCTGCGCGCGTCACCGAAGACACCCGCGACACGAAGGTCAAGGCCTGAGCCGCGGCGACGCCGCCGCCTCAGGCGTGCGGCCGCAGCGGTGTGCGCGCATCGTCGGCGCCACCCTGCTCGACGCGCGCGGCGGTCGGACCCGCGAGGCGTCGGAGCGCGCGGTAGAGGGCCACGAGCGTCCGCGATCCGAGCAGGCGCTCCCGCACGCGCCAGGTCGCCGAGCCGTGCACGACGGCGAGCTCGCCGGCGAGACGATCGCGCTCGACGACGAGCTCGGCGGCACGCGCGACGAGCGCGTCGACCTCGCGCGCGAGCCGCTCGCGCTCCGCGTCGAGCGCCGCGCGATCGGCCACGACCGCCGCGAGCTCGGCGACGCCGTCGCGATGCGCCGCCTCGATCGCGATCTTCTCGGCACGCAGGCGCTCGCGCTCGTGCGCCGCCCCGTCGGCTGCGCGCCACGCTTCGTCGCGCTCGGCGCCGATGCGGGCGATCGTCTCCGCCCGCTCCTCGAGCGCGCTCCAGAGGCGGCGATCCTCGGCACGCGGGCACCACTCGCGCACGTACGCCGACGCCGCGCGAAGCTCCGCCTCCGGATCCGGTCCGCTGGCCGCTTGTTCCGCGATCACCTCGCGATAGAGCCCTTCGAGCGCGTCGAGCTGCGCCGCGAGCCCCGCCGTCGCGCGGATCGCCGCCGAGACGCGCGCGGCGTCCTCGGGGTCGTAGCGGGCGATCTCGGCGCCGATGACGTCGGGATCGAGCGGGCCCGTGAGCAGGCGGCGACCGAGGTTGTTGCGGCGAAGGTGCTCCAGCGCCGACGCCGTCACCATCGGCCCGCTGCCGGCGAAGTCGACGAGCACGACGGCGCAGCCGACGGCCAGCGCTTCGAGCGCCGAGCGGCCTTTCGCGAAGACGAGGTCGTACCCGCCGAGCAGCTCCTCGGGCGCGCTGCTGACCGTGCCGACGCCCTTGCCGACGACGTCGAGCGGCAGGCCCACGCGCTCGCAGGCCGCCCGCACGGCGCGGTCGTGCGGATGCTCCCCGGCGTAGTGGCTGAACACGAGGGCGCGCCGTGGCCGCGGCGGCAGCGCCGGTCGCGACGCGAAGCGCGCGAGGTCGACCGCGTTCAGGACGACGCGGATACGGTCGCTCGGGACGGCGCCGGCGAGCGCCAGCCGATCGCGGTTCGCCTCGTCGACCGCGACGTAGCGACGGATGCGCGGGAAGCACGGTGCCGCGTCGTGCCAGGCGGTGAAGTCGTGCGAGAAGAAGATCGCGGGCGCGCCGGGGAAGCGCAGCAGCGCCACCATCGTCTCGGGATGATGGTGGCCGTGGATCACGTCCGGCGGCTCGCCGACCTCGGTCAGGTCGTCGACGACGGGGATCGTGCGCGCGCGCAGCTCGTCGGCGATCTCGCCGAGGACCGGCGCATACACGACCGGCGTGTGGCCGCGTTTCTGCAGGCCGCATGCGACGTCGCGCACGTTGATCTCGGTGCCCGTGCGACCCGCGAGCGTGATGTTCGTGATCAGGACCCGCATGCGAGCGCCTCGGCAATCGGGACGACGTGCTCGTCGCGACGCAGCACGTGCGCGTAGGCTCCCTCGGTGACGCGACGCTCGCCGTGACGCTCGTAGAAGGGCGCGTCGCCCGCGACGTCCACGCCGGCTCCCTCGACGCGCTGGAAGACCTCCCGCCGGAACGCCTCGGCCCCGACGCCGTCGAGCGCGTCGCGCACCTCGCGGTCGAGCTCGACGTACTCGCGGGCGGCGACGAGCTTCCGCGCGAAGGCGTCGTCGTCGAGGGTCACGTCGACGTCGCCGGGTCGCGGCGTCGCGACCACCGGCGGGCCCACGAGCGGAAACGCGAACGACGCGAGCGATCGCGCGCGGCGGCGCCGTACGCGGGCCACCGCCGCATCGACGAGGATCCGGCAGACGTCGTGCGTCGGGTTGTAGCCTTCGGCGCCGTCGCCGACGACGTAGTCGGCGTCTGCGAGTCCGGCGGCGACGTCCTCGGCGAGGCCGCGAAAGAGCGCAAGATCACGCCCGAGCATCGCCGCGTAGACGTCGCGATCGGTGAGGCGTCCGAAGACGGCGCCGGCCGCCGCACCCGCGCGGGCGAGCACGCGCGCGGTCGCGGCGAGCCGCGACGTACCGCTGCGTCCGGAGCCGTCGGTCAGCACGAGCACGTGCGGGCGCGTTCGCTCGAGCCACCCGTGCACGCGCAGCTCGTGGCCCGGGTGCGCGATCACCAGCACCGCGCGCCGGCCCGGAAACGCGCCGGTCGCGGGACGTCGGAGACGGGACGGGATGGCGCGTTCTAGAGAGTCGTCCACGCGCGGTCAATGCGCGCAGCGTGCTACGCGCTCGGCTGCACCGGCGCCGTCGCGCCGTCGCCCTGCGTCTTCGCGGCGCTCATCCGGCACTTGCCCTCGAAGTACCCGCCCTCGTCGATGACGAGGCCGCGCGTCTCGACGTCGCCGAAGAGCTTGCCGCCGGCGCAGATCTGGATGCGCGACGCGCTCTGCACCTCGCCGTGCACCTCGCCGAGGATGATGAGGCGATCCGCCCGGACCGTCGCCTGCACGACCGCCGAGGGGCCGATCACGAGGACGTCCGTCGACCGGATCTCGCCCTTGAGCTTCCCCTCGATGCGGGTCGCGGTCGCGAACGACAGCTTGCCCGAGACCTCGGCGTCGGCGCCGAGCGAGACGCGCACGTCCTGCCACCCCTGCTTCGACGTCACGAGATCGGTTGCCATCGGATTCGGGCCGGGACTATAGACCGTGGCCCGGTCCGCTGTAAATGCATCGGAGGTGGCAACAATGATCCTCGCGGGCGACATCGGCGGTACGCACACGCGTCTCACGCTGTTCGACCCCGCCGACGCCGGCGCGCGCGTCGAGCGCATACTGGCGAATCGCGAGTTCCCGAACTTCGAGGCCGCGCTCGCGCGCGTGCTCGCCGACGCCGGCGGGCCACGCGTCACCTCGGCGGCGCTGGCCGTCGCCGGTCCCGTGATCGGCGGCATCGTGCACATGACCAATCTCGAGTGGACCTTCGACGAGCGCGCGCTGTCGAGCGCGCTCGGCGGTGCGCGCGTTCGGCTGTTGAACGACCTCGAGGCGGCGGCGCACGGGGTGATCGAGCTGCCGCCCGACGGCTTCCGGGTCCTCGCCGCGGGCGAGGCCGTGGTCCGCGGCAACGTCGCCGTCATCGCCGCCGGCACCGGCCTCGGCGAGGCGCTCCTCGCCTGGCTCGGCGACGCGCCGGTGGCGATCGCCTCCGAGGGCGGCCACGCCGACTTCGGGCCGCGCGACGCAACCGAGGTGGCACTTCTCGAGTGGCTCGGTCGCACGCGGACGCACGTGAGCTGGGAGCACGTCGTCTCGGGCCCCGCGATCCGATGGCTCTACGAGTTCCTGCGCGACTCGAGGCGCGGCGAGGAGCCGCCCGCGCTGCAGGCTCGCCTCGCCGCGACGAAGGACCCTGCGGTCGCGATCACGCAGGCGGCGCTCGCGGGCGAGTTCCCGATCTGCGTGCGCACGCTCGAGATGTTCGCGCGTGCGTACGGCGCGGAGGCGGGCAACCTGGCCCTGAAGGGCATGACGCTCGGGGGCGTCTACGTCGCCGGCGGCATCGCGCCCGACGTCCTCGACGGGCGATGGGCCGAGATCTTCATGGAGAGCTTCGTCGCGAAGGGCCGCTACGAGCAGCTCATGCGACGCATCCCCGTGCGTGTCGTGCTGTCCGAGAAGGCGTCGCTCGTAGGCGCCGCCGCGGTCGCGCGCCGCGCGGCCTGAGCGCGCGACCGGACGCGTCACTCCGCCGGAAACACCCAGCAGGCGACGGCGTGGCCGTCGCGACCGGTCTCCAGCAGCGGCACCTCGCGTCGACACTGCTCGATCGCGAACGGGCAGCGCGGATGGAACGCGCACCCCGGCGGCGGCGACACCGGGCTCGGCGGCTCGCCGCTCAGAATCTGTCGCTCGGCCTTGCGCGTCGGATCGGGAACCGGCACCGCGGAGAGCAGCGCACGCGTGTAGGGATGGCGCGGGTTCCCGTATACCGCCGCGCGCGTCCCCTGCTCGACGATGCGTCCCAGATACATGATGGCGACGCGATCGGCGAGATGCTCGACGACGCGCAGGTCGTGCGAGATGAAGAGCAGCGTGAGCGCGAGCCGTCGCTGAAGGTCTTGCAGCAGGTTCAGGATCTGCGCCTGGATCGACACGTCGAGCGCGGAGACCGCCTCGTCGGCGACGACGAACTTCGGGCCGAGCGCGAGCGCCCGCGCGATGCCGACCCGCTGGCGCTGTCCGCCGCTGAACTCGTGCGGGTAGCGTGCCGCCGCCTCCGGCGGCAGCCCGACCAGCTCGAGCAGCTCGCGCACCTTCGCGCGCCGCTCGGCGCGCGTGCCCATCTTGTGGATCATGAGCCCTTCGCCGACGATCGCGTCGATCCGCATGCGTGGATTGAGCGATCCGTACGGGTCCTGGAAGATGATCTGCATCGAGCGCCGAAGCGCGCGCAGCTCGCGCGCGCCGAGCGACGTCAGCGAGCGCCCCTCGAACGACACCTCGCCCGACGTCGGCTCGATCAAGCGCAGCAGCAGCCGGCCGAGCGTCGACTTCCCGCATCCCGACTCGCCGACGAGCCCGAGCGTCTCGCCGGGCGCGAGCCGGAGGTCGACGCCCGAGACGGCGTGCACCCACGCGCGCGGCCGGCCGAGCAGCGTCCGGCCGACCGGGAAGCGCTTCGTGAGCGCGCGGGCCTCGACGAGCGCGCTCATACGTGGATGCACGCGGCCGTGTGGCCGGGCCGCTTCGGCTCGAGCGGCGGCGGCGCGACGGCGCACTCGTCGGTCGCGAGCGGACAGCGATCGCGGAAGCTGCACCCGCTCGGACGCCGGGTGATGTCGGGCACGTTGCCGGGGATCGTCTCGAGCCGCTCGCGGTGCGCGCCAAGCGTCGGCATCGAGCGCAGGAGCGCGCGCGTGTACGGGTGCTGCGGATGCGCGAACAGCTCGGTCGTCGTCGCCTCCTCCACGATCCGCCCCGCATACATGATCGCGACGCGATGGGCCTGCTCGGCGACCACGCCGAGGTCGTGGGTGATCAAGAGGAGCCCCATCCCGCGGCGTTCGCGGAGCCCCCGGAGCAGATCGAGGATCTCGGCCTGGATCGTCACGTCGAGCGCGGTCGTCGGCTCGTCGGCGATCAGCAGGTCCGGCTCGCAGGCGATCGCCATCGCGATCATCACGCGCTGGCGCATGCCGCCGGAGAGCTGGTGCGGGTAGTCGTGCGCGCGTGCCGCGGGCTCCGGGATGCCGACCTCGCCCAGCAGCTCGACGGCACGCTGCCACGCGCGCCGTCGCGAGATCGGCTGATGGATCACGAGCGCCTCGGCGATCTGATAGCCCGCGGTCAAGACGGGATTGAGCGCCGTCATCGGCTCCTGGAAGATCATCCCGATGCGCGCGCCGCGGACGGCCCGCATCGCCGGCTCCGGGATCCGCAGGAGATCGGTCCCGTCGAACACGATCCGTCCCGTCGTGATCCGGCCCGGCGGCGGCACGAGGCGCATGATGCAGAGCGCGGTCATGCTCTTCCCGCAGCCCGACTCGCCGACGAGGCCGAGGACCTCGCCGCGGTCGATCGTGAGCGAGATGCCGTCGATCGCGTGCGCCGCGCCGCCACCGGCGGTCGGGAAGGCCATGGTGAGCCCCTCGACGGACAGGAGCGCCATCAGCTCGGCGATCCCGCCCGCTCGAGCGGCAGCACGCGCGGCGCGGCCGGCGGCGCGAACGCGGTCGCGTCGATCGCGACGTTCGGCTCGACCTGGTCGAACGCGATGCTCGCCGACATGCCGCCGCCCGCGTCGAGGTCGATCGCTCGCGCGAAGCCGGCCTCGTAGTCGGCGAAGCGGACGAGGAGCGGCGTCGCGCCCTCGCGGCGCTCCTCGACGCGCGTGACCTCGTGCGTGTCGGTCGCGAACCGGACCTCCTGCGTGCCGCCCTCGTACGGCACCGTCAGCACGTACTCGTCGCCGTCGCGCTCGAGCGACGGCGGCGCGGTCTGCCGGCGGGCCGGCGGCACGCCGAGCAGCACGTCGACGAGGTCGTCGACTTCGAGGGGCGTACCGAGCAGGCGGGCCATGTTCTGCGGGCTCGCGGGGCCCTCGTAGCGGACGCCCTGCTGCGGCGGAAACGCCCACAGCGTGCGCCCCTCGGTGCCGATCGCGAGCGCCAGGCCGAACGGCGACAGCACGTCGACGCGGATCGCCGCCGGGCGCTGTACGAGCACCGCCTGCCGCGTCCACACGCGCGCGAGCCCGCTCTTCAACCGCACGCGCGCGCGCATCGACGTCACCGCCGCGCGGCGTGCGGCGACGTCGGCGAGCAGCTCGTCGACGGTGGTCGGTCGCGCCGGGCGGAGTCGACTCCCGAAGAGGCCGCAGCCCGTCACGCAGACGAGCAGGCCGACGAGCCAGAGCCGGCTTCGGGGCGACCGCCGCCTCACCGTCAGGTGTGCGGCCGATCGGCGTGGATGCCGTTGCCGAGGCCCTGGATCTTGCCCTTCAAACGCTGCACCTGCGTCGCGTCCTTCGCCTGCCCGAGCGCGTCGCGATACGACTGCAGGGCCGAGTCCGTGCGTCCGCTCTTGTGATACGCGTCGCCCAGGTGCTCGACGATCGTCGGGTCCTGACCGACCAGCTCGGCGGCGCGCTCGAGGTACTCGACGGCGCGCGGATAGTCGCCGCGCTGGAAGTACACCCAGCCGAGGCTGTCGATGTAGAAGCCGTCGTTCGGCTCGATCGCGAGCGCGCGGCGGATCAAGGTCTCGGCCTCGTCGAGCTTCACGCCCATGTCGGCGTAGGTGTAGCCCAGGTAGTTGAGGGCGGCCGCGTTCTTCGGGTTGAGCGCGATCGCGCGCTGCATCTCCTCGATCGCGCGGTCGCGGTTGTTCGCCTCGTCGTAGGCGGCGCCGAGCGTGAAGCGGTAGCGGTCGTTGTCGGGGAACTTCTCGACCACCTTCTCGAGCACCGCGATCGCGCGTGGATAGCTCTTCTGCTCGCGGTAGAGCGACGCCAGGTAGCTCATGAGGTCGGGCGAGTCCGGTCGCTGCTCGAGCGCGCTCTCGATCTCCTTGATGGCGCGCGGCACGTCGTCCTTCTGGAGGAGCGTCGCGCGGCGCACGCGCGCCTCGACGTAGAAGTCGGACTTGTCGTCGACCCGGTCGAGCTCCTCGAGCGCGCGGGAGGTCTCGCCGAGCTCGGCATACGCGACGCCCAGGTAGAAGCGGACGCGGTCGTTCTTCGGATCGGAGGCGAGCACGAGGCTGAACTCGGTCGCCGCACGGGCGAGCTCGCCCTTCTCGAAGTAGATGAGCCCGATCTTCGTGCGCGCGTCGCGCGGGTCGCTGTCGATCTTCTCGATCTCGCGGAACTGCTTGAGGGCGTCCTCGAAGCGCTTCTGCCCGACGTAGATGGCGCCGAGCCGCCGCCGCACGACGACGCTCTCCGGATTGGCCGCGAGGATGCGCTCGTAGAGCTCGATCGCCTTCTGGCTCTTGCCCTGCGCCTCGTAGGTGACCGCGAGGTCGGTCAGGATGAGCTCCGACTGCGGCGAGAGCTTCAACGCCTCGAGATAGTAGTGCTCGGCCTTGTCGAGCTGGCCGCCGCCCGCGTTCACGCGGCCGAGGTAGTAGTAGCCGAGGATCGAGGTGGGATTGCGCGCGATCAGCTTCTTCAGCGTGCTGACGGCCTGATCGAGGTCGCCGCGCTTCCCGTAGAGCGCCCCGAGGTAGAGGTACGCTTCCTGGACGTTCGGGTCGATCGCGAGCACTTGCTCGTAGCTCGTGACCGCTTCGGCGTCGCGCCCGAGCGCCGAGAGCACGCCGCCCTGCAGCCCGAGCGCGTCGATGTTCTGCGGCTCGGCGGCGATCACCTGCTCGGTCTGCTTGAGCGCCTCGTCGAGCCGACCCTGCCGTACGTAGAGCTGCGCCAGACGGAGCCGCAGCCACGGCGTGGACGGATCCTTCTCGATCGCCTTCTCGAACTCCTTCACCGCCGTCGGCACGTCGTTCTGCGTGAGCGCGACCTGTCCGCGGAGAAAGTGCCCGAGCGGCTCTGCATCCTCTGGCACGTCGACCGGCGCGCCGACACCACTACCAAGGAGTCTCTGTCGGACCCCCACACAGCCGCTCGCCAAAAGCGCGGCGAGCAACGACACGGCCGCAACGCGGGGCCACATGACGGAGTAGATCGACTTTGACCGACGCTCGCCGAAAACACAAACCCCAATCCGCCCGAAGACTCCGTCTTCGGGCGGCGGCGAGAATGTGACGGGGGTGGTACGCGCCAGCTGCATGCCGCGGCGGCAAGGCCGGCGCGGCACACGAGGGACGCGCGAGAACGCTAGATGACGGCGATGCGTGCTCGCCGGAAGTGCGAGTCAACTCTTTGGCCAACGCCATGCGACCAGAATCGATGGTGCGGCGATCCTTTGCGCGCGTGGCCGCATGCCGCGCCGGCTTTGCCGGCCGCGGCACCCCGTTCGCGCGTACCACCACCGCCACACTCTCGCCCCCCGACCGAGCCGCCCGCAGGGCGGGTCGGTCGGATCAAAGCCCGAGTTTTCGGAGCCAGTCCCGGACGACGCCCGGGGCGAGGGAGGAGAACGGCTGGACGGCGACGACGGGGTCGGTGCGGGGGCCGCGTGCGGTGAAGCTCACGGCTTGCACGGCGCCGACCTTGCCGAGGATGCCGCCGACGACCGGGATGCTCGCGACGCCCTCGTTCAGCATGTAATACGACGGCACCAGCGTGCCCTCGAGGTCGATCGTGCCCGCGGCGTGGTCGACCTTGCCCGCCACCGTGAGCCCGACCTTCGGTCCGCGGGCGACGGCATCCCGGACCTCGATCGTGCTCGGCGGCCGATGACCGACGGTCGCGACCGCACGGTCGACGTCGACCTCCTGCTCGGAGCCGACGTCGAGCAGCCCGCGGAGCGATGCCAGCGACACGGCCTTCACGAGCCATGGGACCTTCGTCAGCGTCACGTGCTCCGCCGTGAGCTGTCCGTCGAACGGCAAGCCGTCGGTGCCGAGGCCGATCGTGCCTTCGAGTAGGAGCGTTCCGCCCTTGGCGTGCTCGTAGCCATAGGCGCGCAACAGTCGGCCGAGGTCCTGGGAGGAGAGCATCATCTTCCAGGGGGACTGGTTGACGTCGCTTCGCCAGAGGTCGAGCGTCATCGTGCCCCGCTCGGCCGCGGCGCCGAGCTCGGCCGCGACGGCGATTCGATCCCAGGGGCCCTTGCCGGGCTGGCGCGCGGCGCTGCCGCGCACCGTGACGGTCCCGGCATCGACCTGGAAGTGCTCGACGGCGGCCACGTCCCAGTCCCCGAGGACCAGGCGCGCGAGGACGCGGCCCGGCGTGCCGGGGGCCTTCTGCAGGGCGAGCGACGGCAGGTCCACGCCGGCGGGAGCGAGGTCGACGTCGACCGCGGCAGTCGTCCGGCGGTCGTGGCCCGGGGCGATCCGCACCCGTGCGTCCACCGGTCCGGTGAGCCACGTGCCGGTGACGAGGCCGAGCGTCTCACGCCGTCCGGCGTCGAGCCGCGCCGCGACCTCGAGGCGGCTCGCGTCCGACCGCCTGAGGCGATCCTCGAAGCGCACCCGGACCGGCACGCCCTGTACCTCGGCCGTGCCCGCGATCACGACGGTGCGATCATCGACGGCGACGGTGGCAATGCCGTGTGTGGCGCTCCACCGGCCGGCGACGTCCGGCAGCGTCACGTCCGCGATCGACGCGCGCGCGCGCAGACCGAGCTTCCCGGGTGCCGGCCGACCCGCGAGCGGGAACGCGAGGCGCACCCGCGACGTCACCGTGCCGGCGACACCTTTGGTCGAAAGCGCGATCCGTTCTCCGAGCGCGGTCGGCTCGTGCCCGAGGACGTCCAAGAGGCTCGCGAGCGGACCTTTCGGTGTCGCCTCGATGGCGATGCGATTCGGCGCGCCCGGCGGATACGCGATCCGCACCGAGGCGGGGGCG
>OEKX01000394.1_pt5 | contig 17056 bp, 19 predicted proteins | sample 1503491 | NCBI WGS metagenome assembly OEKX01 (sample SAMEA104379567, study PRJEB20068) | metagenome | isolation source: 1998 | reverse complement strand
CTTGAAGCCCGCCGGACCACGCGCCAGCCGCCCGCCGCGGCAATACCGAGCGAGCGCGCGCTAGTGCAGCGCCCCGCCCCCGCCGACGACGTCGTCCGGCACCAGCTCCCGGTTCTCGAACCGCGTGTACTCCCGAAGAAACGCGAGCTCGACCTTCCCGACCGGCCCGTTGCGCTGCTTCGCGATGATGATGTCCGCGATGCCCTTCCGATCGGAGTCCTCGTTGTACGCCTCGTCCCGGTAGATGAACATGATGACGTCGGCGTCCTGCTCGATCGCGCCGGACTCGCGGAGATCCGAGAGCCGCGGCACCGGCGGCGTCCGGTTCTCGACCTGGCGATTCAACTGCGAGAGCGCGATCACCGGCACCTGCAGCTCCTTCGCGAGCGCCTTCAACGAGCGCGAGATCTCCGAGATCTCCTGCTCGCGGCTGTCCTTCCCTTCGGAGCTCCGCATGAGCTGGAGGTAGTCGACGACGATGAGGCCGAGCTTCGAGTTGGGATCGCGCCACAGACGCCGCGCCTTCGCGCGCAGCTCCAGCACCGTGATCGCCGGCGTGTCGTCGATGTAGATCGGCGTCGAGATGAGCACGTGCGCGGCCTGCGCGAGCTCGCCGAGCTCGCCGGGCGCGAGGTGCCCGGTGCGCACGCGCGACAGGTCGACGCGCGCCTCCGCGCACAGCATGCGGAGCGCCAGCTGCTCCTTCGACATCTCGAGCGAGAAGACGGCGACGCCGGTCGATCCGCGGAGCGACGCATTCGCGGCGATGTTCAGCACGAATGCCGTCTTCCCCATGCTCGGCCGTGCCGCGATGATGACGAGGTCCGACGGCTGCAGCCCGGCCGTGATCCGATCGAGGTCCGCATAGCCCGTCGTGACCCCCGTGACCGCCTGCTTCTGCTGGTGCAGCTTCTCGACGATCTTGAACGTGTCGGTCATGAGGGCGTCCATGCGCACGAACGCCGGCTTCACCTCTCGTTCGGAGATCGCGAAGATGCTCTGCTCGGCGCGATCGAGCAGCTCCTTCACGTCGCGGGAATCCTCGTAGCCCTTCGAGACGATCTCGGTCGCCGTCGAGATCAAGCTTCGCAGGATCGCCTTCTCGCGGACGATGCGCGCGTAGTGGGCCACGTTCGCCGCGGTCGGGACCCGCTCGGCGAGCTCGGCCAGGTAGGCCGCGCCGCCGACGTCCTGCAGCTCGCCGCGTTGGCGCAGCGTCTCGGCGAGCGTCACGAGATCGACCGGCTCGTTCCGCTCGGCGAGCGCGAGCATGGCGCGGAAGATCCGGCGGTGCGCCTCGCGATAGAAGTCGTCGGGACGGACGAACTCGAGGACGCGGTCGATCGCGGTATTGTCGAGGAGTGCGCCGCCCAGGACCGATTCCTCGGCCTCGAGGCTCTGCGGCGGGAGCCGCCGCACGACGTCGTCGGCGGGCATGCGCGCTCAGCGGGCCCGGGTCGCCTCGACCGGCTTCACGTGGTGACGCGACAGCCGCTCGCCGACCGGGTCGGGCTCGCGCGTGAGCACGTGCCACATGCCGAATCCCGTCGCGAGCGCCGCAAGCAGCAGTCCGAGGGGACCCAGCACCGCGCCCCGCGGCCGCCTATGCTCTCGACGTCCATCCGTCCGCATCATCCACTCCTTCCGTCCCGGTCGAGCGCGCAGTGTAGCGCCCGACCAGGGGTGCCCGCCAGCCGGTGCGGAGGAAAAATCTACGCCCGCTCGACCACCATCGCGATGCCCTGCCCGCCGCCGATGCAGAGCGACGCGACGCCGAGCGAGGCGCCGCGGTCGGCCATCGCGTAGAGGAGCGTCGTCAGCACGCGCGCGCCCGAGGCCCCGATCGGATGCCCGAGCGCGATCGCGCCGCCGTTCACGTTCACGCGGTTCTTCGGCAGCTTGAGCTCGCGAAGCACGCCGAGCGACTGAGCGGCGAAGGCCTCGTTCAGCTCCCAGAGGTCGATCTCTTCCTTGCGGAGGCCCGCCTTGGCGAGCGCCTTCTCGCACGACGGCCACGGGCCCATGCCCATGATCGACGGGTCGACGCCCGCCGACGCGTAGGAGCGGATGGTCGCGAGCGGCGTCAGTCCGAGCTCTTTCGCCTTCGCGTCCGACATGACGACCAGCGCCGCGGCGCCGTCGTTGATGCCCGACGCGTTCCCGGCCGTGACCGAGCCGCCTTCCGGCTTGAAGGCCGGACGCAGCTTGCCGAGCACGTCCTTCTTGGTGTCGGGGCGCGGATGCTCGTCGGTGTCGAAGGTGAACGTCTCGCCCTTCTTGGCGCCCGGCACGGCGACCGGAACGATCTCGGCCTTGAACCGACCCGACTTGATGGCGTCGCCGGCCCTCGCCTGGCTCTCGGCCGCGAATTCGTCCTGCTCGTCGCGCGAGATGCCGTACTTGGCCGCGATGTTCTCCGCCGTGACGCCCATGTGGACGAGCGTGATCGGACAGGTGAGCCCGTCGGCGATCATCGAGTCGAGGAGCTGATCGTGCCCCATCCGAACGCCGAAGCGCGCCTTCTTGAGGATGTAGGGCGCGCCGCTCATGCTCTCCATGCCGCCCGCGACGATGACGTCGGCGTCGCCGAGGAGGATCGACTGCGCGGCCAGCGCGACGGCCTTCAAGCCCGAGCCGCAGGCCTTGTTCACGCCGTAGACAGGGACCTCGTTCGGCAGGCCCCCTTCGAGCTCGGCCACGCGCGACGGGTTCAGGCCGAGACCGGCCGAGAGCACGTTCCCCAGAATGACCTCGTCGACCTGCGACGGGGCGATCTTGGCCCGGGCGATGGCCTCCTTGACGGCGATGGCGCCGAGCTTGGTCGCCGGCTGCTGCGCCAGCGCCCCGCCGAGGGTGCCGATCGCAGTACGCGCCGCGGAGACGATGACTGCCTTCGCCATGGGATCCTCCTACGCTCTCTTAAGTACGGGTCGGTCGATGGGGAAGTCCGACCGGAAAGGGGACGGACTGTACCATACGCCGCCGAGCATACGCCATCCGCGGACGGCGGATCCGATGCAACCCGTGCCTTCCTGGCCGGGCCATGCGGTCTGCAACCCGGCCCTTAGGTCTCGGGATCGGCACCGACCCGCGGGTACCCTTCCGGACGCACCCACCGCCGGTCGCGGCCCGGTGGCACCGGGACCCGCTCGCGCTGCTTTTTGGTGAGCCGGATCATCACCTTCATCGACTGCTCGAACTCGTCCATCGGGCGGACCTCGAGCAGCCCGCGACGGACCATGTCGTCGAAGAGCGCCTCGCCTCGCGCGGAGCGGAGCACCGTGATCGTCCAGTCCATGCACGCGACGCCGCCGCACGAGATGTCCGAGAGCTCGGCCGTGAAGTCGCCGCAGTGGTGGCATTCGGGGCGCGCGTACTCCTGCGCCTTGTGGAGGCTCATCTCCACGACCTCGCCGTCCTTCTTGTAGACGAGGACCTTGCCCTTCACGTTGAACTTCTTGACGTCGGCGAGCGGAATCCCCATCTCGCGCTCGATCTTCTGCACCATCAGGCCTTCGTAGGTGAACACCTCCGTGCAGAGGAGACCGATCGTGAAGTCGACGATCGAGCCGAAGCCCTTCAAGAAGCGCGTCTGCTTCTCGATGTGCGGCGGCTTCTTCCGCGGGCTCTCGGAGAGAAATGCCGGGTCGGCCAGCTGGATCTTCCGGACCGGGGTGATCTGGCACGGGACGCCGACGAACGCGACCTTCTTGAGCCCGCGCTTCTCGGCCTCCTCGAGCGCGAGGTCGTTCGGGCAGTACGTGTACCAGCTGCTGGCGCTCGCGATCGCCTCGTCGACGGTCGTGACGACCTTCGGCTTCGGTGCCGCGGGCATCTCGGGGTCGGCGGCGGAGACGCACGCGCCGTCGAAGAGCCCTTCGCGGAACCCGTGCGCGAGGATCGCGGTCACGACGCCGCCGTCCTGACAGCGCGCGAGGATCTCCGGATCCTTGCAGCGCGCGGCGACGATCCGCCGGTAGCGCCCGAAGACGTCCTCGTGGACGGCGGCCTCGCGCGGGTGGATCGCGTCGCGCATGTCGAACTCGCGAATGCCGATCCGCGGGCAGACCTGCGCGCAGACGTCGCAACCGATGCCTTCGCTCATTCCGCAGTAGTCGAAAGCCGCGGTCTTCTTCGCGACTTGCTTCGGCTTGCCGTCGACGTAGTCGATGACGTTGTGGGGGCACACGAGGACGCAGGTGCCACACTCGCAGCAGCTCCCGAAGGCAACGACCTCGTTCATCATTTCCTTGAACGTCACGTGCGCCATGGGGGAGGAACGTAGCCTACCGGTGGGATCCCGCAAAGCTCCGCATCCTTTGACTGGACCCGCGCGTACATCCACGGTACAGCACCATCACTCGAACGACGGAGGGCGATACATGCGTGCACGTAGCATCTTCGTGGCGATCGCAGTGCTCGGCTGGTTCGGCGGTCTCCCCTCGGCGCACGGCGCCGCACAGCTCGATTTCCGCGAGTCCCGGCTGGCTCACGTCTGCAAGGGAGGCGACCAGGAGGGCACCGTCTGCTGCCTGCCCGATCCGCAGTGCGGGACGGGCACCTGCGTCGTCAACGCCACGGGCAAAGTCTCCGGCACGCTCACCCTCGTCGTCGACGACGACGTGAGTCAGCTCACTGGAACCACCATCGCCGGGCGCCACCTGAAGGCGCTGACGGTCATCTTCGAGACCAAGGGCAAGACCGGCATCGTCGTCGCCCAGACGTTCCAGCGGCTCGAAGGCGCCACGCTCGACGAGTTCTTGACGGGTCTCGAGCAGGGCACTCCCGACGAGTTCGGCCTGTCGATCGACGAGAACCTGCTGAAGCTCACCACCGACACGACCGGCACCGGCGTGCCGCTCGACGTCACCTGGCTCATCTATCGGACGCTCGATCCGGAGACGCTCGTACGCATGCGGACGAACGCGGGGCTCCAACCGAACGGCCCCGAGCTGCTGGTCGTGCAGCCCTCCAAGCTGAAGCTCCAGCGCTACACCAATGAGACCGCGACGGGGTTCGGGTCGTTCCTGCGCGCGAAGGTGAACACCTACTTCGTCGCGCCGAAGGGTCCGCCCTGCCCCTGACGCCACTGCGCTCCTGAGGCCGCGGGCACGACGTCCGCGTTTCAGCCGGGTTGCGGCGCGGGACTCTTCGCGAGGACGCCGCGCTCGGCGAGGATACGTCGAACCTCCGGCGTCAACAGCTTCGCCACCTCCGCCGCGCCGTCCGCGGTGAAGTGGCAGTCGGTGTCGCGGAAGAACTGCTTCGTGAGACCGCGGTGGAGGTCGACGAGCCGCCCGCCGCTCGATTCCACGACGTCGCGCAAGAGCGCGATCCGCGACGCGAAGCGCCCCTCCTCGTAGTGATGCGTCTCGAGGCTGCGCTCCCACGGCATCGGCGTCACGACGACGAGCACCGTGGCGCCGGCGTCGACGAGCCGCGAGACGGTCGCCGCCGTGAAGCGCAGTAGCGGATTCGACGGCCCGAGCGGCCGGTCGAACGCCACCAGCAGCCGCTCGCTCATGTCCGCGAAGCGGAGGAACTGCTCACCGGGAATCGGCGCGCGGTTCTCGGGGCCGAGCCATCGCCAGGCTGCCGCTTCCTGCACGTTCCGGCGCACACCCTCGAACGTGAGGAACACGTCCTCGCCGAGCTGCGTCGCGAGCGCACGCGCGAGCAGCAGTCGCGGCGCCGTCATGCCGCGGATGTAGTACGGGAGCGCAAGCGTGCGCGGCAGGTCCGTGAGCGGGATCTCGCCCGCGAGATCGCTCAAGCCGCGCACGCCGCCCTCGGGCATGAACGTGCGCAGGTTCGCGATCAGCACGACGAGCTTCGGATGGAGCGCCGCGATCCGCCCGCTGAGGCTCCAGTACGAGTACGCGTCCATCCCCGGCGCCGCCAACATGACCGTCCCCACGTGCGCCGGGTCGAGCACGTCGCGCTTGATGAAGTCGACGTAGCTCGGGTACTGCGCGATCCGCATCAGCGTCGAGTCGCCGGCCCAGACGACCTGCGGTCGTGTGCGCACCGCGCCGGCCAGGTCGGCCAGCACCTTGCGATGCCCATAGAGGACGAGCCCAGTCGTGCGGGCGCTCGGGTCGGCGGTGCGATAGACGGCGACGCCGGCTGCTGCCACGAGCAGCAGAAAGACACAGACGATGACGGCGACGCGTCGCATGGTCGGGCGCCGGATTCTCACCGATCGGCCGTCGATTTCAACGCCGACGACCGTCAGGGCACGCCGACCGTCCGCGGCAGGACCTGCGTCGCGAACAGCTCGATCGAGCGCATCAGCTTCTCGTGCGGGATGAGGGCGTTGTAGGTCCACGCGAAGAGCCAGCGGACCGGGAGCCGAGCGACGAGGCGCTCGAGCTGCCGGCAGACCGTGTCGACGGACCCAACCAGCGCCAGGCCCTCGGCGAAGAGGTCGGGCGTCTCGCCGCTATCGGGGTGCACGAGGCCGCGCGAGAAGCCGAACGGCGCGAACCACGCGGCGCCGCAGTACGCGCCGCTGTCGTTCCAGAGCGCCATGGCCTCGGCGTCGGTGTCCGCGACGACCACGTCGCGCAGCACGCCCATGCCGTCGCCGGGTGGACGCCCGGACACCTCGGCGTAGAGCGCCACGAGCCGCGCCTCGAGCACGGGATGGAGCGCCGGCAGGATCGCCGTGACACCCTCCTCCGCGCACCAGCGGATGCTCCGCTCCGAGGAGGCGAACGGCTGGAAGAGCGGCGGGTGCGGCTTCTGCACGGGCTTCGGCACGACGCCCACGGCGCGGACGATCCCGTCCTCGACGCCCGCTCCGAAGCGCCGCGTGTAGTCGATGTCCCACGGCGTCGCTCCGGGTGGGACGCGCCAGTACCGCCCGTCGTGGGCGAGCAGGTCGTCGGTCCACGCCTTCTTGATGATCCGGAACGACTCCTCGAACGCGGCGCGGTTCGCCTCGTCGATGGCATCGTGCTCGTGCGGTCGCGCGCCGTGGATGCCGTGGAGCTGCTGCGCCATGACGTCGACCCAGCGGCGCTGATAGCCGCGCGCGAACCCGGCGTTGGCGCGCCCGCCGCTCATGTGGTCGAGCATCGCGATGTCCTCGGCGACGCGGATCGGGTTCTGCGCGGGCAGCACGACGCCGAGCTGCCCGACGCGGATCCGGCGCGTCTGCATCGCGATGAAGAGGTCGAGCAGGATCGGGTTGTTCGACAGCTCGAACCCCTCGACGTGGAAGTGGTGCTCGGTGAAGCTGATCGAATCGTAGCCGAGGTCGTCGGCGAGCCGCGCCTGCGCGGAGAGCTCGCGCAGCATGCGGTCGTAGAGATCGCCGCGAAGACCGGCCATGCCGCGCTCCATCTCGGCGCGGCTGCCGATGGTCGGGAGGTAGAAGAGGGAGACCTTCACGCCGCCGTCTCACCCCGGCGGCGCGTCGCCCGGACAGCTCACCTGGCCGCGGAGCGTCGTCAGGTCCGTCTCGGCGGATGCGGCGCCGGCCGCCAGGACGAGGGTCATCAGGATCGCTGCTCTCATGCGGCCACCCCTCGGGATCGACGCCGTCGTTCGGCACCACGAGGCGCCGCACGCGTGATCCCTGTCGATGTGAAACGCTTCACTCGTTCCGGCGGTCGTACTCGACGGCCGGGGCAGCGCGCAAGCCGGTCGCTGCTCGTTCTCGATCAGCAGCAGCCGGCGATCGAGATCGACGGTGGAGCGACCGCCCTCAGTTGCAGTGGTGGCTCACCGTGGTGTCGGGGTTCGTCACCTGCTCGCAGTCGCCGTTGCAGCAGACCCCGGCCTCGCCGCCGCCGGTGGCGGGATCCGTGCAATCGGCGGCCGTTGGACCACAGGCACCGAAGGTCCCGATCGAGAACGTTCCGTGGGTCCCCCGATGGCCGGGACGATGACTGTGATAATTCCCCGCCAGCGTTGCCATCGTCGCGTCGAGCCGCGCCTTCAGCCTTCCCGTACTTCCGTCGGAGCAGCTCACGGCGATCCGCACCCGCTTCTTCTGCGTGCCCGACGCCGTGCACGTGATGAGCCCGGCGAAGTCGACCCCGAGCGTCCCCGTGAACGTTCCGGTGCCGGCGAAGTCGGCGAACACCGGCGCAGTCGCCCCCTTCTGATGCGCCTCACCGCTCCAATGGCCCGTGAAGTCGAACGGGGTCACGGCCGCGTCCACGCGAGACGCGATGACGGCCAAAGAAAGCCAGGTGAAAAGTGTGACTTTCATGGCCGCTCCATACTCTTACGAGCGTATCGTGCAACTCCCCTCGGCCGGTCGGCACGCAGCAGGGGGGGATCCGTTTCCACGCCCCGGCCCGAAACGTGATCTGCCCTCAGAACAGGACGATCGCGCCGATGCCGGTGACGAGAATCGCGCTGGTGGCGATGATCACTGGTCGGCTCAACGCACCCGCGCCGAGCGCCACGACCATCGCACACTTGACGATCGTGTTCGCGAGGGTCGCGATGACGATTGCGTCGACCGCCACGTGGTGGTCGCCGCTGCGACCGTACTCCGCCATCGACAGGGTGATTGCGTCGACGTCGGTCAACCCGGCGAGGCCCGCCACCATGTAGAGTCCCGTGGCCGGGAGCTCGGCCTGCACGAAGCGCACGAGCAGCAGCACGACGGCGAAGACGGCGGCGAACTTCGAGGCTTCCGTGAGGCTGAAGGGGTTCCTCAGTCGTACCGCCTTGGTCCTCGCCGTCTTCCCCGTCGATCCCGCGCCGGCCCGTCGGTGCATGAGCCACGCTGCGACCGCGGCCGCCATGCCCATCGCCGCGAAGGGGACGAGCATCGGGCGCACGAGCGCGCGGTTCACGACCAGCACCTCCACGATCACGCGGACGAACATGATGACCCAGGCCAGCAGGATCCCGCAGCCGAGTGTCCACGCCATCGTCGCTCCGCCGCCCTCGCGGCTCTGGCGCGCGAAGGACAGCGTCACCGCCGTCGACGAGACGAGGCCGCCCGTCAGCCCGGTCAGCACGATCCCGCGGTTTGCGCCGAGCCATCGACTACCCACGTACCCGACGAGCGACAGGCTCGAGATCAGGAGCACGAGCAACCAGAGCGAGTAGGGATTGAGCGCGCCCCATGGGTCCACCGGGCGATTCGGGAGCAAGGGGAGCACGATGAACGTCCCGATCAGCAGCCGGAGCCCCGCGAAGATGTCGTCCCAACTGATCTCCGCGACGAGTCCGTGGAGCGGCTGCTTGTAGGCGAGCACCGCGGCGATCACGATCGCGAGCGGCACGGCGACCTCGCGGTAGCCGGTCGTCGTCATCGCGCCGAGCAAACAGACCGCGACGGCGGCGCTCTCCGTGGTGAGCCCGAGCGAGTCCGGATGCGCGCGTCCGGCGAGCACGTAGCCCGCGAGCACGCCCGCCCCGACGAGCAGCACGACGGCGAGGAGGAGCCAGGGGGCGTGCATCGCATTCGCGAGCCAGCCTCCGATCGCGCCGACGAGGGCGATCAGGATGAAGGTGCGCAGACCGCCGATGCCGGGCTCGGCGTCCGCCGCCTTCCGCTTCTCGCGCTCGATGCCGACGAGCGCGCCGATGAGCAGCGCGGTGCCGAAATCGCGGACGGCGGCGAGGTCGAGTCCGGCCTCCATGCTTCGAAGACGTATACCCCATCCCCGCGCGCGTCGGAGGCGGGCTACACCGCGAACCGGAAGTGGACGATGTCGCCGTCCTGCACCACGTAGTCCTTGCCCTCGAGCCGGAGCTTCCCCGCCTCGCGGCACTTGGCTTCGCTGCCGAGCCGGACGAAATCGTCGAAGGCGACGACCTCGGCGCGGATGAAGCCGCGCTCGATATCGCTGTGGATGCGGCCCGCCGCCTTCCGCGCCGCGGTGCCGCGACGGATCGGCCAGGCCCGGCACTCGTCCTCGCCGGCGGTGAGGAAGCTCACCAGGTCGAGCAAGGCGTAGCTCGCGCGGATGAAGCGATCGCGCGCGCTCTCGGCCAGTCCCAGGTCGGCGAGGAACGCGTGGCGATCGGCCGCCTCGAGCTCGGCCACCTCCGCCTCGACCGCGGCCGAGAGCACGAGCGCGTCCGCGCCCGATTCCGTCGCCGCCACCGCGACGTCCGGCGGGACGGGCTTCGCGACGGCGGCCTCCGGCACGTTCACGACCACGAGCAACGGTCGCAGCGAGAGGAATGCAAATCCCGCGAGCGCGTTCTGCTCGTCCGCCGTGAGCCCGAGGGTGCGAAGCCCCCGCCCCTCCTCGAGCACCTGCTGGAGCCGCGCGAAGAGCGCGAGCTCGCGGTCGCTGCCCTTCTCCTTCTTCATGCGCTCGACCTTCTTCTCGACCTGCGCCAGGTCGGCGAGCGCGAGCTCGGTCGCGAAGGCACGGACGTCGTCCGCGGGCGTCGCCGCCGCGCCCGCCAGGTCCGGGAACCCGCGCACGACCTGCACGAGCGCGTCGGCGTCGCGCAGCGCCGTGATCATGTCGGCGTCGACGACGGTCTTCTTCGTCGCCTGCAGCGGCGGCGGGAAGTCGACGAAGGTCACCTCGGCGAACGTCGTCTTCTTGGGCTGGTGGATCTTCGCGAGCGCGTCGACGCGCGCATCCGGGACCTTGATCGTGCCGATCTGCGCCTTGCGTTCGCCTGCCGCCGTGCGAAGCCCCGTCAGCGCCGCGAAGACCGTCGTCTTGCCCGAGCCCGGGAAGCCGGTGAGCCCGACCTTCACGCGAGGTCTCGAACCGCGTCGGCCGCGCGGTACAGGCCGGCGACGGTCTTCCCGTCGACGATCTCGCCGCGCCGGATCATGTCGAGGGCTTCGTCGAGCGGCACCTCGCGGACCTCGTCGATCACCTCGTCGTGGTCGCGGGCGTGCGCCGTGTGCGTCAGGCCGCGCGCGAGGAAGAGATGGATCTGCTCGTCGCAGAACCCCGGCGTCGTGAAGATCTTGCCGAGCGGACGCCACTCGAGCGCCTTGATCCCGACCTCCTCGAGCAACTCACGGACGGCGCAATCGCGAGCAGCCTCGGTCTTGTGGTCGAGCACGCCTGCCGGCAGTTCCCAGAGATAACCGCCGGCTGCGTGCCGGTACTGGTGGATCAGCACGACGCGCCCGTCGGCGTCGACGGCGGCCACGGCCGCGGCGCCGGGGTGGCGCATCAGCTCCAGCTCCACGACCTCGCCGTTCGGCAGTCGCACGGACTCGATCCGCAGCTTCACGATCCGGCCCTCGTAGATGATGCGCTCGGCCATCCGCCTCGGATATCGGTTGCTTCCGACAATTGAAAGCCGGTGCTAGGACGCACGCCTATGAATCGCCGCCAGCAGATCGCGCTCACGCCCGAGGAGCAGCGTCGTTTCCTCGACGACGGACATACCATGATCCTCGGGACGAACGGCCCCAAGGGCCATCCGCAGCTGACGGCCATGTGGTACGTGAACGACGGCACCGACGCGATCTGGATGACGACGTTCGCGAAGTCGCAGAAGACGAGGAACCTCGAGCGCGACCCGCGGGTGACGCTGCTGATCGAGACCGGCCGCACCTACCCGGAGCTGAAGGGTCTCATGATCACGGCACGCGTCGACCTCATCCGCGACGTCGAGCGCGTCCTCGACATGCTCGAGCGCGTGAACGTCAAGTACAACGGTCTCGAGCCGTCCGCCGAGCTCCGGGCGGCCCTGCGCGGCCAGGCGAGCAAGCGCGTGCTGCTGAAGCTCACGCCGCTCAAGACGTCGAGCTGGGATCACGCGAAGCTCGGCGCCGGCGTCTACTGACGCCTACGACGCGCGCGGGTCGAGCGCGCCGAGCCGGCGGACGAGCTGCGCCAGCCGCTCGGCGTCGGCAGTGCGGCCGGTCACGACGGTCTCCGCGAGCCGGTCCATCCGCCGGCGATGCCGGCGATGCGTCGTGCGCATGTTCGCATTGAGGACGGCCACGAGGCGCGTCACGCGGATGGCGACGTCGACCGCCAGCTCGAGCCGCTCCGCCGTCGCCTCGAGCCGCGCCTCGAGCGCGGCCATGCGGCGCTCGAGGCGGAGCATCCGCTCCTGCAGCAGCGAGGCGACCCGGTCGTCGTTCGGCACGGGCTCAGTATCGACGATGGTTCGCGCCGATCAAGCCGCGCGCCGCTACGCCCGCGAGCGCGGACGGCGGACACGGCGCTTCGCCGCCGGCCGTCCGATCCGCGCGATCTTCGCGATCAGGCGATCGAGCTGGCGGAGCCGACGCTCCTCCTCGCGCACCAGGCGCGCGCTTTCCCGCTCGACGCGCTCGAGCAGCGCCGTCGCGCGCTGGAGGCGCGCATCGATCGTGGCGGTCGAGGGCGGCCGGCGCCGGCGCCGTCGCATCACATGAACGACGCGAACCCGGCGAGGCGCTCCACCCACTCCGGCGGGATGACCGCCAGCTCGCCGCCGAACTGCTTGCAGTAGAGGTAGAGCTTCGCCGTCTCCTCGATCATCATCGCCCGCGTCGCGGCGTCGCGCATCGTCTTCCCGACCGCCATCAGGCCATGGCACTGGAGGATGGCGCCGCGGCTCGTCTCGAGGGCCTTCGACACGGCCTCGGCCAGCTCGCTCGAGCCGGGCATGAACCACGGCACGATCTGCGTGTCGGCGAGGAAGATCGCGTCGGTGTTGATGGGCGGAAACTTCTGGTTCGTGATCCCGAACGCCGTCGCTGCCGGGCTGTGCGTGTGCACGGCCGCGGTCGCGTCGGCACGGACCTGATACGACTTCCAGTGCATCTGGTACTCGACCGACGGCTTGCCCTCGCCTTCGCAGATCGATCCGTCCTCGCGAATGCAGAGCAGGCAGTCGAGCGTCAGGCTCCCTTTGTAGAGCTGCGACGGGGTGATCCAGATCTTGTCGTCGTCGGCCGCGCGGGCGCTGATGTTGCCGCCGGTCGGCGTGAGATGGCCCATCGCAAACAGGTCGTTCGAGATCTCGATGATCTGCTTCCTCGCTTCGGCGTCGCTTCGCATGCGTCGTGCGATTCCTTCCCGGCTCAGTGGCCGCCGCGCAGCAGGCGTCCTGGGAGCTCGTCCGTCGGTGCGCCGTCTTCCACGACGGCCGTCCCGTTCACGAAGACCCACGCGATGCCGTCGGCTCCCTGGAGGAGGCGGCGCTGACCCTCCGGGAGGTCGTGCACCAGCTCGGTCCGTCGAGTGCCGATGCGCGCCGGATCGAACAGCACGATGTCCGCGGCGGCGCCGGGCGCGATCCGCCCGCGGCCGGCGAGCCCGTAGCGCTCCGCAGGACGGCTCGTGACGAGTGCGACCGCCTCTTCGAGCGTCAGCCGCTGCCGCTCGCGCACCCAGTGGCCGAGGAGATACGTCGTGAAGCCCTGGTCGCAGAGCGTGTCCATGTGCGCGCCGGCGTCGGAGAGCGCGGTCACGCCGGCGGGGTGGCGCAACATCGGCGCGATGTGCTCCTCGTCGTAGTTCATCACGAGCGCGCCCCACTGATCGGCGAGGTCGCCCTCGAGGACGACGTCGCAGAACGCGTCGACCGGATCGACGCCGCGCTCGGCCGCGATGGAGGCGACGCTCCGATCCTGGAGCCCGCGCGTGCGCTCGGACTGCGGCAGCCGAAGCACGAGATGCTCCCACTCCTTCACGAGCGCCATCACGAACCCGCGCGACCCCATGCTCAGCATCTCGCGACGGAACGCCGGATCGGCGAACAGTCGCCGCCGCTCCTCGCGCGACTTCGCCATGATCGGGCGCCAGATCGGGTTGTTGTCGAGTCCGAAGCCCGCGCTCGCGAAGTCGAAGCGCAGCTCGAGCGGCCGGCAGCCCACCTGCGGCACGACGTCGACGCCGCTCGCCTGGAGCCGCGCCGCCTCGTCGAGGCAGGCGACACCCTGGTCCGGCACGAACACGGAGTGGAGCAGCGGTGCCCACACGACCGTCTTCCCGCTCGCCCGCGCGAGCTCCGCATAGCCGGCGATCTCGTCGATCTTGTCGTCGGTCGAGCCGACGATGAGGCGCGGCGCGATCTCGATGATGCCGCGGTCGAACGATGCGAGCGCTCCGGCCAGCTCGAGCAGCTCGTCGCGGTCGGCGACGCGGCTCGGGGCCGGCTTGTCGTCGTCGGCGAAGAAGTGCGTCGGCGCGAACGACGTCGACCAGCCGAGCGCGCCGGCCGTCATGCCTTCGCGCACGAGCGCGGCCATCGCCGCCCGTTCCGCCGCCGTCGCCGTTCGCTCGAGCGCGTCGGGGCCCATCACGTGGAGCCGCATCGCCGAGTGGCCGATGAACGACGCGACGTTGACGCCGAGCCCGCCCTGCTCGATCGCGTCCAGGTACTCGGGGTAGCTCTCCCACCGCCACGGGATCGCCGCGCGCAGCGTGTCGAGCGGCATGCCCTCGACGAAGCAGAGGAGCCGCATGATCGTGTCGCGGTCCTTCGGCCGGCATGGCGCGAGCGTGAACCCGCAGTTCCCCATGACGACGGTCGTGACGCCGTGCCACGGCGACGGCGTGGCGTGGCGATCCCAGAAGAGCTGGCAGTCGTAGTGCGTGTGGAGGTCGATGAACCCGGGCGCGAGGGCGAGCCCGCCCGCGTCGATCTCGCGGGTGCCGTGCTCGACGTCGCGGCCGACGGCCGCGATGCGCCCGGCGCTCACCGCGACGTCGCCGCGGAACGACGCACCACCCGAGCCGTCGACGACCTGCGCATCACGAATGACGAGATCGGCCATCGCGGAGCGTTGTACCATCACTCGCCTTGCCTTTCTCAAGGGGCTGTGGAACGCACTGGGTCGTGAGCCGCGCGCCGCCGTCGCGCCGCGGCAGGAGGAGCCCCATGAAGATCAGTTGGTTCCACCTCATGCCCTGGCGCTGGCTGCCCGACGACTTCCGCGAACGCTACCACAGCGTGTGGGTCGATCTGCCGAACCGGCTCTACGACCCCGAGCGCGGGCATCACCTCTACAACGAGTACCTCGACATGCTCGAGTACGCCGACCAGCTCGGCTTCGACGCGATCGGCGTGAACGAGCACCACCAGAACGCCTACGGCATGATGCCGTCGCCGAACATCATGGCGGCCACGCTCGCGCGCCGCACGCAGAAGGCCATGCTGCTCGTCCTCGGCAACTCGATCGCGCTCTACAACCCGCCGATCCGCGTCGCCGAGGAGTTCGCGATGCTCGACGTGATCTCGGGCGGACGGCTCATCGCGGGCTTCCCCGTCGGGACGTCGATGGACACGAACTACTGCTACGGCGAGAACCCGGCGACGCTGCGCGACAAGTACCGCGAGGCGCACGATCTCATCATCAAGTCGTGGGCCGAGCGCGAGCCCTTCGCGTGGAACGGCAAGTACACGAAGCTCCGCTACGTGAACCTCTGGCCGCAGCCCGTCCAGAAGCCGCACCCGCCGATCTGGGTGCCGGGCCTCGGCTCGCTCGAGACGTGGGACTTCTGTCTCGACCACGACTACAACTACAGCTACCTCTCGTTCAGCGGCTACAAGCGGGCGCAGAAGATGATGGAGGGCTACTGGGCGCACGCCGCCAAGCGCGGCAAGAGCGAGAATCCGTACCGCGGTGCTTTCTTCCAGCAGGTCTGCGTCTCCGACACCGACGCATCCTGCGAGAAGGAGTGGTGGCCGCACGTCGACTACTTCTTCAACAAGTGCCTCCACCTCTACCCCGGCACGTCGGGCGCGCCGGGGTACATGAGCGAGGCGTCGCTGCGGGCCGGCGTCGTCGCGCAGGTCGGCAACACGTCGCAAAACATGGGCATGAACAAGACGTGGAAGCAGCTCTGCGAGGAGCGCTACATCGTCGCGGGCTCGCCGGAGACCGTGCGCCAGCAGCTGGAAGAGCTCGCGAAGTCGCTCCGCGTCGGTCACCTGCTGATCGGCGCCCACATCGGATCGTCACCGATCGAGCTCACGAACCGGAGCTCGTACCTGTTCGCGACCCACGTCATGCCGCACCTGAAGCCGATCTTCGCCGAGCACGACGACATCTCCTGGCCGAAGCCCATGCCGGCGACGACGCGTGCGACCGCCGGCGCGCAGAACGCCGCCGTCCGCTCGCAGGTGGAGCGCAAGGTCGGAGCCGCGGCATGAGCGGCCCGTCCTCGCGCGTCGTCGACCTCACGAACGATCGCCACATCGAGGTGCTCGATGCAGGCTCGGGCACACCGCTTTTCTTCCTACACTCCGCCGGCGGCATCCCGCAGTGGGACGGCGTGCTCCCGATCCTGTCCAAGCGCTTCCACGTGTACGCGCCGCTCCTCCCCGGCTACGGGAGCTCGACCGGTCTCGACGCGATCGACGACCACTTCGATCTCTTCTTCCATTGCTTCGACGTCATGGAGGCCCTCGGCCTCGACCGCCCCTACGTCGTCGGCGAGTCGATGGGCGGCTGGATCGCGGCCGAGATGGCGGCGCTCCGCCCGCGGGAAGTCGGGCGGCTGGCGCTGGCGGCGCCGATCGGGCTCTGGCGCGACGAGGCGCCCATCGTCGACCTGTTCGGCATGACGACGAGCGAGCTCGTGCCGTTCCTGTTCCACGATCCCTCGTGCGCCGCCGCGCAGCAGATGCTGGGCGTCGGCGCGCTCCTCTCCGACAAGGACGATCGCACCGAGGCGCAGGTCGAGTTCCTCTTGAGCCTCGCGCGCGGCTTCCGCACGGCCGCCAAGTTCCTCTTCCCGATCCCCGACCGCGGCCTCGAGCGCCGCCTCCATCGCATCACCGCGCCGACGCTCGTCGTCTGGGGTGCCGAGGACCGCCTGGTCCAGCCGTCGTACGCGAAGCTCTTTGCCGAGAAGATCGCGGGGGCCGCGCTCACGATGATCCCGAACGCCGGCCACGCGATCGGCGCCGAGCAGGCGACGCCGTACGGCGACGCGCTGATCCGATTCGCGGAGCGCTGATAGTCGGCCGCGGAATAGTCGCTCGAAGGCATCGCGCGCGCGCCGCCTCATATTGCCTGCGCCGTCGTGCGCACGTACGCACGATGTCGTGTCGCGGTGTGGTGGAGCGCTTCTTCTCGCAGTCGTCGCGCTGACGTCGACAGACGTCGAGGCGCGGACGGTGCTCTGCTTCGGCGATTCGACGTCGTGGCGCTATC
>OEKX01000086.1_pt1 | contig 17284 bp, 17 predicted proteins | sample 1503491 | NCBI WGS metagenome assembly OEKX01 (sample SAMEA104379567, study PRJEB20068) | metagenome | isolation source: 1998 | reverse complement strand
CGCAGGCGCCCTCCGCCTCGCGCCCGACCTCGCGACGCGGCGGCGGTCGCGCGCTCGACGACGCGTCTGGTGGTGGCTCGGGAGGGGACTTAGGCGACGTGCAGGTTGCGGCGGGGGACGTCGCGTAGGAGGACGTCGTCGGGGGACTCGGCGGCTTCGTTCGTAAGGAGCCGCTCGAGGCCCTCGCGGACCTCCTTGCGCGTCATCTGCACGCCGTAGCTCTGCAGGATCTGCTTGATGAGCTCGTAGTGCGACTCGACGGTCTCGGTGACCGACAGATATCCGTGCGCACCCGCGCTGCGACCTGCCCACAGGTTCAGCGGCGCCATCTTGAAGAACGCCAGATCGCTCTCCGCCGGCTCGATGAGAATGATGTCGCCCTGGAAGTGCGGATCGTCCTGGTACTGCCGGATCCCCAGCTGGAGGCGCGAGTGCAGCAGCGTCCGGAACACCTGGTTCAGCACCGTGAGCATGCCCTGATCCGCGAGCGGCCGCCCTTCGAACGTGTAGCGGTTCTGCTCCGGCCGGAAGCGCCGCACGACGCGGTTCGAGAACGGCCGGAACGGGTTGTAGCAGATGATCAAGTCGGCGCCGTGCTCGATCGCGACGTCGATGTTGGCCGTCCGCCGCACGCCGCCGTCGACGTAGTCGACGCCGCGGAGCCGCGCCGGCTTGTAGAAGCCCGGCAGCGCCGTCGACGCCTGCACCGCTTCCGAGATCGTGAGCGAGTTGTCCTCGTCGTGGCCGAAGACGGCGCGCTCGGCCGTGTCGAGGTTCATCGCGACGATGTAGAGCTCGACGCCGCGCGTCCGGAAGAGCACGCGGAAGTCGTTCGACATGCCGCGCCGCTCGATGTTCGAGCGCAGGTACCGTTCGAGGCTCGCGTTGTCGAACAACCCCGACGGTAGATAGGCGAGCGGGAAGGGGAACGCGCGGGCGGAGCCGATCGCATCCAGCACGGGCGTCACGCACTCGACGAGCGCGTCGAGCGTCGGCTCGCGGCGCGCGCGGCCGACGGCGGTCTCGAGGTGCCGCATCAGGTTCGGCGTCTGGACGAGGAAGTCGTAGAAGACGCCCGGCACGTACGTGACGAGGTCGACCAGCAGCTCGATCGGCTTCCAGAAGAACTCTTCGAGGTTCAGGTTGTAGAAGTCGGACGGCTGCAGCTGGCTGAAGTCTTCCGAGGAGCCGTCGAGCGACTTCAACATCTCGACGGGCGTCACGCCGCCGGCGAGCGGCGCGGCGAGGAAGGAGCCGGCGGAAAGCCCGACGTAGATGTCGAAGTCGGTCGTCTTCCGATTGACCATGAAGTCGTCGAGCGCCTTCAGGCCGCCGAGCTTGTACGCGCCGCCGGTGACCGCGCCGCCGGCGAGCACGAGTGCGACACGCGGATTGCGCTTCCGTGACGTGAGATCGCTCTTGTGGACGATCGTCAGCCCCATGGCCCCCCCAAACCCCACGTCGACTCGCGCCGATCGTCGCCGGAGCGCCGCGTCATCGCTCCCCTATTACAGCACTCCACGCACTACGAGCAAGCCAAATCTGCCCCGATGCAGGCTCCGAAAAGGATGCAATCGTAGGGACTTACAGGGGCGCCTTGGCGGGGCGTGTGCGGAGCTCCCGGTCCGCGGCCTCGACCGCGGCCGGTGTGTCGATGTTGATCCAGCGCGCGGTGGTCTCGAAGCCGAAGATCGGGAGCCCTTTGGCGAGCAGCGACGGATACGTCTCGCGCGTGATGCTGGCGGCTCGACCGCTCGCCATGTGCGCAAAGACGGCCGGCTCGAGCACGTGCAGGCCGGGGAACATGAGTCCACGCAGTCCCGACCCGACGACGCCGTCCGGTCGCCCGACGATCCGCCGCACGCGATCGTCCGCGTCGACCTCGACCAGCCCGTAGCGTGCCGCGTCCGGGTCGGCGCGCAGTGCGAGCGTTGCGATCCCGCCGCGCGCGCGATGGAACTCGCCGAGCTCGCGGAGCGACACCTCGAGCAGGCTGTCCGCGTTCGCGACGAGGAACGGCTCGCCGGCGAGGAGCGCTTCCGCCTGCTTGATGCCGCCGGCCGTGTCGAGGATCGTCGGCTCGGGTGAGTAGCGCACCGCGAGCCCGAACCGCGCGCCGTCGCCGATGTGGCGCTCGATCACGTCGCCCAGGTGGTGGAGGTTGATCACGACCTCGCGGACGCCGCCCGCATGCAGCAGTGCCAGGAGGTGCTCGACGAACGGCGTGTCGGCGACGGGGACGAGCGCCTTCGGCACCGTGAGCGTGACCGGGCGGAGCCGCGTGCCGAACCCCGCGGCGAGGACCATCGCGCGTCGGATCACGGCGCGAGCTCCGGTGTCCATCGCACGAGCGCCGGCAGCGCCGGCGCGAGGTCGGGCAGCGCCCGCAGCATGCGACGTCCGACCTCGTACACCGACGGGAGGTACGCGAGGTAGCCCGGCTTCTGCTTCACGACCTCGAGCAGGTAGAAGCGCCCGATCACCTTGAAGACGTGCTGGAGGGCGCAGCGCCGGTAACGATCGGCGAAGCCCGGCGCGACCGGGAGCCCCGCGGCGGCGCGCCCGCCTTCGAATCGCGCGACGAGCTCGGCCTCGAGGTCGGCGTCGACCCGCGTGACGGTCGTGCGATCGGTGAGCAGCTGCGCCAGGTCGAAGGCGTCCGGCGCGACGAGCGCGTCCTGGAAGTCGATCAGGACGAGCTCGCCGTCGACGACGTGGATGTTCCAGGCCATGTAGTCGCGGTGCGACAGCGCAAACGGCCCGTCGCGAAAGGGCCCGACGAGCGGCTCGAGCGCGGTGAGCAGCGCCGCGCGCTCGCCGGCCGCCAGCGTCGCGCCGTGCCGCGTCTCGACGCCGTGGTCGACGTAGTGCTCGAGCTCGGCACGGGCCAGCTCGGCGTCGAAGCGACGGCCGAACGCGACGCACGGCGCGGCCGGCCGCGCGCCGGCGACCTGGAGTCGGACGAGCAGGTCGACGGCACGGCCGAAGAGCTCGCGTGCCCGCGCGGGATCCTCCGACACCGCGGCCCACAACGTCGCGTCGCCGACGTCCTCGAGCAGGAGGACGCGATCCGTGCCGGCCCGGTCGGCGCGGACGGCCGGCACACGCAGCCCATGCGTCGTGAGCCAGCGTCCCACCTCGACGAACGGGAGCTCGCCCGCGACGCCGCTGCCGCCGAGCTCGTCCGAGCCGCCGCCGAAGCGATCGTCGCCGAGCACCATGACGACGGCGCTCGCGACCGGCGCGTCGGCGAGCGCGAGGCGGACGTAGCGGCGGCTCGACGCGTCGCCGTGGAGTGGCGTCGTCGCGACGATCCGCGCGTCGTCGCCGAACGCGTCGCGCACCGCGCGCGCGAAGCGCGCCTCGTCGTCCTGCGCGGGCATCGCGCGAGCGCCGGTAGCAAGGGATTTTCGACGCGTCAACACGCGGTAGTGACACGTGTCCGCATTTGACACATAGAGGAGGTCGGAATAGCTAGCGCAGGTTTCGTCATGACGCCGGGACGCGAGTACGTCGCAGTGCTGATCATGGCTCTCGTGGCCGCCGCGATCCCCGCGCTGTTCATCGTGGTGAGTCGCTTGCTCGGTCCACGGAAGCCGTCGGTCGTGAAGTCCGAGGCGTTCGAGTGCGGCAATCCGGCGACGGGACCGGCGTGGGGCCGCTTCTCGGTCAAGTTCTACCTGACCGCGATCCTCTTCATCGTGTTCGACGTCGAGGTCGTCTTCCTCTATCCGTGGGCGATCGTGTTCCGCCGGCTCGGGATGTTCGGCTTCGTCGAGATGCTCGTCTTCGTCGCGATCCTCACCCTCGGTCTCGCCTACGTCTGGCGGAAGGGTGCGCTCGAGTGGGATTGACGCCCGAGGCGGTGCTCGCGCGCGTCGCGACGATCCTCCCCGCGCTGACGCGCCTGCCGCTCGACGGGATGCGGGGGCAGGCGGTGGTGACGACGGTTCCGGACGGGCTGCCCGACGTGCTCCGCGCGTTGCGCGACGACGCCGTGCTGGCCTTCGACCTGCTCTCCGACCTGACGGCCGTCGACTACCTGGGGCGCTCGCCGCGCTTCGAGGTCGTCTACCAGCTCCAATCGATCCCGAAGCACCATCGGCTGCGCGTGAAGGTGCCGGTCGACGGGCCCGAGCCGGTGGTCCCGACGGCGAGCGGCGTCTGGAAGAGCGCGCTCTGGGCCGAGCGCGAGGCGTTCGACATGTTCGGCATCCGCTTCGCCGGCCATCCGGACCTGCGGCGCATCCTCATGTACCCCGAGTTCCAGGGCCACCCGCTGCGCAAGGACTATCCGTTGAACCAGCGCTGGGCGCTCGTGCCGGAGCGCGATCCGATCACCCAGCCCTGGTTCCCGCGGACGGAGGGACGTTAGCCGTGCCGCACGTCCCCGGCTCGACCGCGCCCGATCAGTTCTACGAGAACCAGCGTGGCGACGACGAGATCCTCGAGATCCAGATGGGGCCGTCGCACCCCGCGTCGCACGGCACCGTCAAGTTCAACCTGAAGCTCGACGGCGAGACCATCGTCGAGGTCGACGTCGAGGTCGGCTACCTGCATCGCGGCTTCGAGAAGCAGTGCGAGCAGGGGACGTGGAACCACTGCTTCCCGTACGCCGACCGTTTGAACTACGCGAGCCCGCTCTTGAACAACGTCGGCTTCGCGCTCGCGGTCGAGAAGCTCGCCGGTCTCGAGACGCCCGAGCGCTGCCAGTACATCCGCGTGATCGTCGGCGAGCTGTCGCGCATTACCGACCACCTGACCTGCCTCGGCATGGGCGCGAGCGAGATCGGCGCGATCTCGGCCGGCTTCTACATGCTGGAGGCGCGCGAGTACCTCTACGACCTCGTCGAGGCGATCACCGGCGCGCGGCTCACCGTGACCTACTGCCGGCTGGGCGGTGTCACGAACGACCTGCCCGCCGACATCGGCGAGCGGATCGCGAAGTGCTTCGCGAGCGTCCGCGGCGTCGTCGCCGACTGCCAGCGCCTCCTCTCGCGGAACCGCATCTTCGTCGACCGCATGCACGGCGTCGGCGTGATCTCGCGCGACGACGCCGTCTCCTTGGGCTTGACGGGCCCACTGCTCCGCGCGAGCGGCGTCGCGTACGACGTGCGGAAGGCCGACCCGTACCTCGTCTACGACCGCTTCGACTTCGTCGTGCCGACCGGGACCGCGGGCGACAACTACGATCGCTTCAACGTGCGGCTCGCCGAGATCGAGCAGAGCATGAAGATCGTCGACCAGGCCCTCGCGCAGATGCCGGGCGGCCCGGTGATCGCGAACGATCCGCGCTACGTGCTGCCGCCGAAGCAGGAGGTCTACGGTTCGATCGAGGGCTTGATGAACCACTTCAAGCTCGTGATCGAAGGGCAGAAGGTGCCCGCCGGCGAGGTCTACGTCGCGACCGAGGGCGGCAACGGCGAGCTCGGCTTCTACCTCGTCTCCGACGGCAGCGGACGGCCGTACCGCGTGCGCGTCCGCCCGCCGTGCTTCTATGCGATGGGTGCGCTCGGCCAGATGCTGACGGGCGCGATGATCGCGGACGTCATCACGACCTTCGGCCAGATCAACATGATCGGAGGCGAGTGTGACCGCTAGCGCGGACGCGCCGCGCTTCTCGGAGGCGGCGCTCGCGGAGTATCGCGAGATCCTCGCCCGCTATCCGACGCGTCGCGCGGCGCTCATGCCGACGCTCTGGCTCGCGCAGCGCGAGTTCGGCTGGCTCTCCGATCCCGTGCAGGCGTACGTCGCCGACCTGATGGAGCTGCCGCTCGCCTGGGTCACCTCGGTCGTCTCCTTCTATACGATGTACTGGACGGCGCCGCCCGGGCGCTGGCACCTCCAGCTCTGCCGGAACCTGCCGTGCGCGCTCCGTGGAGCGGGCGAGCTTCGCACGCTCATCCACGACACGCTCGGCATCCGGAACGGCGAGAAGACGGCGGACGGACGGTTCTCGTTCGAAGAGGTCGAGTGCCTCGCGTCCTGCGGCACCGCGCCGGTGCTGCAGATCAACAACGGCGCGTACTACGAAGGCCTCGACCTCACGAAGGTCCGCGCGCTCCTCGCGCGGCTCGCGACCGAGTAGGCGATGGGGGTCGAGATCGCGATCGCCGCCGGGAAGGTGGTGTTCCTGCTCCTCCTGCTCGTGCTCCAGGTCGTCGCCATGGGCGTGTTCTTCGAGCGCAAGGTGAGCGCCGTGATCCAGGACCGGATCGGCGCCAACCGGGCGTCGATCTTCGGCTTCGCGGGCTTCGGGATCATCAACACGCTCATCGCCGACCCGGTCAAGTTCCTCTTGAAGGAGGACGTCGTCCCCGCCGGCGTCGACCGGTGGCTGCACTTCTGGGCGCCGATCGTCGGGCTCATGCCCGCGCTCGTCGCCTTCGCCGTGATCCCGTTCGGCGACACCGTCGAGATCGCGGGGCATACGATCGTGCTCCAGGTGGCGCGCCTCGACGCAGGCGTGCTCTTCGTCCTCGCCATGGCGTCGCTCGGCGTCTACGGCGTCGTGCTCGGCGGCTGGGCGTCGAACAATCGCTGGTCGCTGTTGGGCGGCATCCGCGGCTCCGCGCAGATGATCTCGTACGAGATCGCGATGGGCCTGGCGCTCGTCTCGGTCGTGCTGACCTACGGGACGCTCGACCTTCAGGAAATGGTGCGCGCGCAGGCGGGAACGCTCGGCGGTGTCGTGCCGATCGTGCGCTCGCTGCCGAACTGGGGGATCTTCTACCAGCCGATCGGCTTCGTCGTCCTGCTCGTCGCCGGCATCGCCGAGTCGAAGCGGATCCCGTTCGACCTGCCGGAGAGCGAGTCCGAGCTGATCAGCGGCTACTTCACCGAGTACTCGGGCGCGAAGCACCTGATGTTCATGATGGCGGACTTCGTCGAGATCGTGCTCGTGGCGGCGCTCGTCACGACCTTCTTCCTGGGCGGCTGGCAGGTGCCGTGGCTCGATCGGACGAGCATCGGCGGTGCGTGGGGCCCGTGGATCGTCGTCGTCCTCCAGATCACGGCGTTCGCCGTCAAGCTCGTGCTGCTCACGCTCTTCCAGATCATCGTGCGCTGGACGCTGCCGCGCTTCCGCTACGACCAGCTGATGGCACTCGGCTGGAAGGGGCTCCTGCCGCTCGCGCTCGCAAACGTCATGCTGACCGCCGCCCTCGTGCTGTGGCGGGGAGGGCCGGCGTGAGCGTGCTCCTCTTCCTCGTGATGGCGGTCGTGACGATCGGGTCGGCGCTCGTGGTCGTGCTCCACCGGAACCCCGTCTACTGCGCGCTGGGTCTCGTCGCGGCCCTCGGCTCGATCGCGATGCTCTTCCTCGGGCTCGACGCACACATCGTCGGCTTCCTGCAGATCATCGTCTACGCGGGTGCGATCGTCGTGCTCTTTCTGTTCGTGATCATGCTGCTGAACCTTCAGGAGGAGCCCGAGGCCTTCTCGAGGCCGCTCCTCGTCGTGCTCGGCATGGGCGGAGGCGTCGGGTTCGCGACCATCGTCGCGACGGCGATCCGGCGTGCGCCGCTCGCGACGCCGGCGTTGCGCGGCGACTTCGGCGGCACGGTCCCGCTCGCGGAGCGCCTCTTCACGACCTACCTCCTGCCGTTCGAGCTCACCTCCATCCTCCTCCTCGTGGCGATCGTCGGCGCGGTCGTCATCGGCAAGAAGAGCCCGTCGTGACCGCACCGGCGCCGCTCTCCTGGTATCTCATCCTCTCGGCCGTGCTCTTCGGAATGGGCGCGATGGGCGTCCTCATGCGTCGGAACCTGATCGTGGTGTTCATGGCGATCGAGCTCATGCTGAACGCCGTGAACCTCACCTTCGTCACCTTCGCGCGCAGCCTCCAGACGACGGACGGCCACGTGATCGTGTTCTTCGTGATGGCGGTCGCCGCGGCGGAAGCCGCCGTCGGTCTCGCCATCGTGCTCCAGCTCTCCCGCCTGCGGTCGACCGTCAACGCCGACGAGGTGACGTCGCTGCGATGGTGACCGCCGAGCCGTTGCTGCGCTGGATCGTCCTGCTGCCGGCGCTCGGGTTCCTGTGGAACGCGACGATCGGCCAGCGTGCGCCGCGCACGGCGGCCGTCGTCGGGCCCGGCGCGGTCGGCGCGGCCTTCGTGGTCGCGATCATCGTGGTGCTCCGGCTCCACGGTCTCGAGGCAGCGCACGGCGGCCCGGCGCCGTGGCTGCACGACGCCGTCTACCGCTGGATCGACGTCGGCGGCCTCAGTGCCGACGTCGCCTTCCGCGTCGACGCGATCTCCGCCGTGATGATCCTCGTCGTCACCGGGATCGGGTTCCTGATCCACGTGTACTCGATCGGGTACATGCACGACGACGCGGGCTTCGCGCGCTTCTTCACGTATCTGAACCTCTTCATCACGGCGATGCTCGTGCTCGTGCTCGCCGACAACCTGCTGCTGCTGTTCGTCGGCTGGGAGGGGGTGGGGCTCTGCTCCTATCTCCTGATCGGCTTCTGGTACGACGTCGAGGCGAACGCCGCCGCCGGGAAGAAGGCGTTCATCGTGAACCGGATCGGCGACGCGTCGTTCGTGCTCGGGCTCTTCCTGCTCGCGCAGCACACCGGCACGCTCGACATCGCCGGGATGCAGGCGAAGGCGCCGGCGCTCGAGCACGCGATGCTCGGCTCGTGGCCGCTCCTGACGGTCATCTGCCTGCTGCTCTTCGGCGGTGCCACCGGCAAGTCGGCGCAGATCCCGCTCTTCGTCTGGCTCCCCGACGCCATGGCCGGCCCGACGCCGGTCTCGGCGCTGATCCACGCCGCCACCATGGTGACGGCGGGCGTCTACATGGTGACGCGGCTCCACTTCCTCTTCGATCACGCCCCGACGGCCCTCGCCGTGATCGCCTGGATCGGCGCGCTGACGGCGCTCCTCGCGGCGACGATCGCCGTCGCGCAGCGGGACATCAAGAAGGTCCTCGCCTACTCGACGGTCTCGCAGCTCGGCTACATGTTCCTCGGCCTCGGCGTCGGCGTGTCCGGCGCCGCGCTCTTCCACGTCGTGACGCACGCCTTCTTCAAGGGCCTCCTCTTCCTCGGCGCCGGTTCGGTCATCCACGGCATGCACGGCGAGCAGGACATGCAGAAGATGGGCGGGCTCCGCCGCCACATGCCGGGCACCTTTTGGACGATGCTGGTGGGCACGCTCGCGATCGCGGGCGTGCCGCCGCTCTCCGGCTTCTTCAGCAAGGACGAGATCATCTGGGGCGCGTTCAGCGGGCCGCACGCGCAGCCGGTCCTCGGCGTGCTCGGCTACGTCGTCGCCTTCCTCACGGCCTTCTACATGGGGCGCATGTTCTTCCTGACCTTCTTCGGCGCGGAGCGGTTCGACCATCACCACGTGCACCCGCACGAGTCGCCGCCGAGCATGCTCGTGCCGCTGATCGTGCTGGCGATCCTCTCGGCCGTCGGTGGCGCGTTCGACATCCCCGGGCAGGTACACCAGGTGGTCGGCGTTCACGGCGACGAGGCGGCGGCGCCGCTCGGCATGCTGGTGCTCGCGGCGGCGCTCGCACTCGGCGGGCTCGGGCTCGCCTGGTACTGCTACCTGCGCGAGCCGGCGCTGCCGGAGCTCACGGCCGAACGATTCGCCGGGCTCTACGCGCTTCTGCGGGACAAGTGGCGGGTCGACGAGCTCTACGACGCCGTCGTCGTCCGCCCGCTGTTCGCGCTCGCGGGGCTCGGCGCGCGTGTCTTCGACCCCTACGTCGTCGACGGCATCGTGAACGGCACGGCCGCGACGATCGCCGCGACGTCGCGCACCTGGCGGCGGCTCCAGACCGGCAACCTCCAGCACTATGCGCTCTCGTTCCTCGCCGGCGCGCTCGTGCTGCTCGGCTACTACGTGGCCCGCTGATGGGGTTCCTGAGCGCCATCCTGTTCGCGCCGCTCGCGGGCGCGTGTCTGCTCGCGATCCTGCCGCGTGAGCACGAGCGCGGCATCCAGCGCGCGGCCTTCGCGTTTGCGCTGATCCCGTTCCTCCTATCGCTCCTCCTGCTCGCCGGCTTCGACGCCGCGTCGACCCGCGTGTTCCAGGCCGAGGAGCGGATCCCGTGGATCCAGGCCTGGGGCATCGGCTACCACGTCGGCATCGACGGCGTGAGCCTGTTCCTCGTCCTGCTGACGACGTTCCTGACGCCGATCGTGATCCTCGCCGCCTGGGGCGACGTCCACAAGCGTGCGAAGGAATACTTCGTCCTCTTCCTGCTCCTCGAGACGGGCATGCTCGGCGCGCTCGTCGCGCTCGACCTCTTCCTCTTCTACGTCTTCTGGGAAGTGATGCTCGTTCCGATGTACCTGCTGATCGGCGTATGGGGCGGGCCGCGCCGCATCTACGCTGCGACGAAGTTCGTGCTCTTCACGATGGTGGGGAGCCTCCCGATGCTGGTCGCCATCCTCTACTGCGCGTGGCGGGCGAAGACCGGCGGGACGCCGAGCTTCGACTACGACCGCTTCCTGGCGATCACGCTGTCGCCGCGCGAGCAGCTCTGGTGCTTCGCCGCGTTCGCGCTCGCCTTCGCCATCAAGGTGCCGCTCTTCCCGGTGCACACGTGGCTGCCCGACGCGCACGTGGAAGCGCCGACCGGCGGCTCGGTGATCCTCGCCGGCGTGCTCCTGAAGATGGGGACCTACGGACTGCTTCGCTTCGCGATTCCGCTCTTCCCGGGCGCGGTCCAGACGGCGGGCCCGGTCCTGGTCACGCTCGCCGTGATCGGCATCGTCTACGGCGCGCTCGTCGCCGTCGTGCAGCCCGACGTGAAGAAGCTCGTCGCGTACTCGTCGGTGTCGCACCTGGGCTTCTGCGTGCTCGGCCTCTTCGGCCTCACGACGACCGCGGTCGCGGGCAGCGTCTACCAGATGCTGAACCACGGCCTCTCGACGGGCGGGCTCTTCCTCCTGGTCGGCATGATCTACGAGCGCCGCCACACCCGCGAGCTCGCGGCGTTCGGCGGGCTCTGGAAGGTCGTGCCGACGTACTCGGTGGCGCTCCTGCTGGTGATGCTCGCGTCGGCCGGGCTGCCCGGTCTGAACGGCTTCGTCGGCGAGTTCCTGATCCTCGTCGGCTCGTTCCGGACCTTGCCGTGGGCGACGACCGTTGCGACGTCCGGCCTCGTGCTGGGCGCGCTCTATCTCCTCTGGATGTACCAGCGCATGATCTTCGGGCCGGTGGTGCACGAGGAGAACCGCGCGCTCACCGACCTCTCGGGCCGCGAGCTCGCCGTCATCACGCCGGTCATCGCGCTGTGCATCCTGATGGGCCTCTATCCCGCGCCGTTCCTGTCGCGGATCGAGCCCTCGGTCGAGCGCATCGTCGCGCGCCTCCACCCGCCGCGGGTCGCGAGCGCGGAGCCGGTGGAGCGATGACGCTCGACGTCTCCGCCGCGGCCGCCGGATGGCAGGTGGCGCTGCCCGCGCTCACGGCGCTCGGCGCCGCGTTCGTCGTCATGCTGGCGGACCTCACCATGCGAGGGGCCGAGCGCGACGGCGTCGGCATCGTGGGGGTGCTCGGGCTCGCGGCGACGATCGCGGTCGCCGTGTCGCTCTGGCTCGCCGGCGGCCCGACGGCCGGGTTCAACGACACGCTGCGCGCCGATCCGTACGCGCTCTTCTTCGCGGTCGTGGTGAGCGTCGGCGCGGCGTTCACCGTGCTCATGTCGATCGACTACCTGCACGACCATCCGATGGCGGGCGGCGACTACTACGCGCTCGTGCTGCTCTCGACCTGCGGGATGATCCTCATGGCCGCGGCGAACGACCTGATCGTGATCTTCCTCGCCTTGGAGATCATGTCGGTCGCGGTCTACGTGCTCGCGGGCATCCTCCGCACCGACCGTCGCTCCAATGAGGCCGCGATCAAGTACTTCTTCCTGGGCGCCTTCGCGAGCGGCTTCCTTCTGTACGGCACCGCCTTCCTCTTCGGCGCCTCGGGCAGCACGCAGCTCGACGCAATCGCCCATGCCGTCGAGACCAAGCCGCACGACCCCTTCATCCTGCTCGGTCTCGCGCTCCTGCTCGTGGGCTTCGGCTTCAAGGTCGCGATGGTCCCGTTCCACGGCTGGACGCCCGACGTCTACGAGGGCGCGCCGACGACCATCACCGCGTTCATGGCGGTCGGCGTGAAGGCCGCCGCCTTCGCGGCCTTCGCGCGCGTCCTGTCGGTGACGTTCGGGACGGCGGCGGCGAGCTGGGTCGGGCTCCTCTGGATCGTGTCCGTGCTCACCATGACGGTCGGGAACGTCACCGCGATCTCGCAGCGGAACGTGAAGCGCATGCTCGCCTACTCGAGCATCGCACATGCGGGCTACGCGCTCGTCGGGCTGGTCGCCGGGACGCGGGAGGGCGGGGCGGCGCTCTGCCTCTACCTCGCCGTCTACACGCTGATGAATCTCGGGGCCTTCTCGGTGCTGATCGCGCTCGGTCGCCGCGGCGAGCCGTGCGAGACGCTCGACGACCTCGCCGGCCTGGGCTTCCGCCAGCCGATCCTCGGGATCGCGATGACGATCTTCATGCTGTCGCTCGCCGGCGTCCCGCCGACGGCCGGATTCGCGGGCAAGCTGGCGCTCTTCGGCGCGGCGGTGAACGCCGGATACGTCGGGCTCGTCGTGATCGCCGTGATGAACAGCGTCGTGTCGGTCTACTACTACCTCGGCGTGCTCGTGCAGATGTACATGGCCGAGGGGTCCCGCGACGTCGTCCCGCCGGGGAAGCGGCCGGCGTTGTTCGCGACCATCCTCGCCACGATGATTCTCGTGCTGCTCGTCGGGATCGCGCCGTCGCCGCTCCTCCGTGCGGCGACGGCTGCGTTTGCGTCGTTGCGGTAGTCGCTGTGCGCCGCGCGGGCGCCGGGGACTGCGCTCCGCTTCGCTCTTCGGCGCGCGCGGCGGGCGTGCGCTGTCCGACGTCGGTGCGCGCCTCCGATAGGCGCTCCGCGCAGCCCCCGGCGCCCGCGCGGGGCATGTGGGTGGCGCCACGATGCGAACGCTGGCGTCGCTACGCTCGGCGGGTGGTCGCGTCGAGGCGATCGAGCAGCGCGAGGAGCGTTTGGTTGGTTGGGACGGCGACGCCGACCCTCGAGGCGGCGCGGACGACGGCGCCGGTGATGGCGTCGTGCTCGAGGCGGCGGTGGCGGCGACGGTCCTGGAGCATCGAGGTGGGGAAGTCGGGCAGGCCCGAGAGGCTGTCGTCGAGGACGGATTGCGTCCGACGCCGGCGGACGGGGATGCCGTGCGCGGTCGCGACGGCGTCGACCTCTTCCATCGTGCGGACGACGAGGTCGCGGGTTGCGGGGTTCTCGAGAACGTGGCGGACCGTCGAGTCCGTGAGGGTCGTGACGGCGTTGAAGCCGGCGTTCCAGGCGAGCTTCTCCCAGGCGACGACGAGGACGTCGCGGCGGAGCTGGTTGGGGACGCCCGCGACGGTGAGGGCGTCGGCGAGGCGGCGGGCGCGCGGGGATTCGGTGCCGTCGGGCTCGCCGAAGAGGATCTCGCCGCGTCCGCTGTAGAGGACCGTGGCGGGCGCGATGAGCTCGACGCCGATGCGCGTGAGCCCGACCATCAACGGCGGGAGGCCCAGGCGCTCGGCCAGGATCGATTCGTTCTCGATGCCGTTCTGGATCGAGAGCACGATCGTCTCCGGGCCGACCACCGGGCGGAGCGCGTCCGCGGCGGCGGCCGTGTCGTAGGACTTGACGCAGACGAGCACGAGATCGGCGGGCGGCGCGTCGCTCGGTCGCTCGACCGCGCGGACGGGGTTCACGTGGATCGTCCGCGCGGGATCGCCGCGCAGCACGCGGAGGCCGTCGGCGCGCAGCGCGGCCAGGTTCGCGCCGCGCGCGACGAAGGTGACGTCGTGGCCGCCCTCGGCCAGGAGCGCGCCGAAGTAGCCGCCGACCGCGCCGGTGCCGTGGACGAGGACGTGCATCGCGCGATCTTGCCAGGCGCGCGCACCGCGTGACAACGTCGGTGCGATGACCGCCGCGTATCCGCATCTCTTCGCGCCCCTCGCGATCGGGCGGCGCACGGCGAAGAACCGCGTCGTGTTCGGCGCGCACTTCACGATGTTCTCGGAGCCGGCGTCCCGCTTCGGGGAGCCGGGATACTTCGGTGCGCGGCTCGGCCGGTACCTCGAGCGGCGCGCCGCACACGACGTCGGGATCGTGATCGCCGGCCAGGCGCACGTCCACCCGACGACCGCGTACCAGATGGCGAACAACGCGGTCGCCTGGGACGAGCGTGCCGTGCCGCACTTCGCGCGGGTGGCGGAGCCGGTGAAGGCTCACGGCGCGCTGGCGCTCCTCCAGCTCGCGCACAACGGCGGCGTCAACACCGGGCGCGCGTCGCGCCTGCCGGTGTGGACCCCGTCGCACGTGGTGAACAACTTGGAGGCACCGACGCCGCTCGAGCAGGCCGACATCGGCGAGCTGATCGAGCACTTCGCGCGCTCGGCGAAGCATGCCGTCGACGGCGGCTTCGACGGCGTCGAGATCCACGGCGCGCACGGCTACCTGATCCACGAGTTCCTCTCGCCCCTCTCGAACCGGCGGACCGACGACTACGGCGGCACCCTCGAGAACCGGATGCGCTTCTGCGTCGAGGTGCTGGCCGCGGTGCGCGCCGCCGTCGGCGCGAAGGCGATCGTCGGGCTTCGCCTGGTCGGGGACGAGGAGATCGGCGCGCGCGGGCTCGGGCCCGACGACGCGGCCGAGATCGGCGCGCGGCTCGAGGCGGCGGGGCTCGTCGACTTCCTCGACGTCAGCATCGGTCGCTCGGGCACGGGCATGGTGCGGCCGCTCTACGTGCCGCACGAGGTCGGCGTGTACGCGGCCGCGGCCGTGAAGCGTGCCGTGCGGGCGACTCCCGTCTTCACCGTGCAGCGGATCCTCACGCCGGACGAGGCCGACGCGATCGTCGCGCGCGGGGACGCGGACGCGGTCACGGTCGTGCGCGCCCTCATCGCGGACGAGGCGTGGGCGGCGAAGGCGCGGACGGGACGCGCCGAGACGATCCGGCGCTGCACCGGCATCAACCAGGGCTGCTACGGCAACCTCACGCTCGGGCTCCCGATCGCGTGCGTTCAGAACCCGTCGGTCGGTCGCGAGGAAGAGCTCGGTCCGCTCGCGCCGGCTTCGACGTCGCGATGCGTGGTGATCGTCGGCGGCGGGCCCGCGGGTCTCGAGGCCGCGTGGGTCGCGGCCGCGCGCGGGCACGACGTCGTCCTGCTCGAGCGGTCGGCGCGACTCGGCGGGAAGATCGCGATGGCGGCGGCGCTGCCCGGACGGGGTGAGCTCGCGGCCTTGGCCGACTGGCGCGCGCTCGAGTGCGCGCGGCGCGGCGTCGACGTGCGCCTCGGCGTCGCCGCGACGGTCGACGGCGTGCTCGCGCTCGGCCCCGATGCGGTCGTCGTCGCGACGGGCGGCGTCGCGACCAAGCACGGCAGCTCGAAGTTCCATCCGATGCCCGTGGCGGGTGCGGAGCAGGCGTGGGTCGTCGATCACGAGACGGCGCTCGGCGACCCGGCCGCGCTCGGCCGCCGGGTCGTGATCCTCGACGCCGTCGGGCACATCGAAGCGATCGGTCTCGGCGAGCTGCTCGCGAGCGGCGGCGCCGAGGTGACGATCGTGACGCCGCTCGCCTCGCCGATCTCCCTCGACGCCGAAACGCTCGCGATGGCGCTCCCGCGAGCCGTCCGCGCCGGCTGCCGCTGGCGCCCGAGCACCGCGCTCCTCCGCATCGGCGACCACCAGGTCGACCTCGCCTGCGTCCTCGGCGGAACGCGCGAGACGCTCGGCGACGTCGACACGGTCGTGATCCGCACCCACGGCCTCCCCGACGACGCCCTCTACCACGCGCTACACGACCGCGTGCGCTGCATACGCATCGGTGACGCGCTCGCCGTGCGGACCGTCGACCGCGCCATCCACGACGGTCAGCTCGCCGGCCGCGAGCTGTGAGCGCGCGTACCAAGGATGGCGCGCCGGCTTAGCCGGCCGCGCCACACAGCCCGCGCGTGCCACGACGGCCCCACACTCGCTCCGACCCGAGATGAGTCTCGGGTCGGAGTGCTACTGGTCAGTGCGTCCGTCGCCGCGCATGATCGCGCGGCGCTGATCACGGTACCAGTCGAGGAGCTGGCGGGTCTTCTCGGAGTCCTCGGTGCCGCCCGGCTGCGTGCGGAGCTGCGCCAGGCGCGAGCGGAACTCGTCGGAGAGCGCGCGCAGCTCGGCGCGGCGCTCGGTGCGATCCATGCGGGTGGTCGGGTTGTTCCACGCCGCCGGGCCGCGCGACGGCGGCGGATGCGGGGGAAGACCGCCGGTCACGGGTGGCGCCGTCGCCGGCGGCGTCGCGCCGGACAGCCGTGCCCCGACGTCGCGCATGCTCGCCTCGAGCGAGGAGAGACGGCGGTCCAGACTCGCCTGCTCGTCGCGCAGCCGGTCGACGGGCTCGATCGTGCGCTCGATCGCGGCGATCCGCTTCTCGAGCGCGTCCAGGCGCGCGGCCGTGCCCGCCGCGCCGTGGTCACCCGTTCCGTCCCCACCGCAGGCCGCGAGCGCGATGCTCGCGAGCCCGACTCCCATCAGACGATGCGCGCTGTGCATGGCGCAACCATACCGGCGCCAAGCGAGGGCGCAAATCGCGGCGTCAGCGATTCCCGCCGCCGAAGTCGACCTTCGGCACCTGCTTCGCCTCGGGGGGCGCCTCGAAGTACTTCTGGGGCGTGAAGCCGAACCATCCCGCCCAGATGTTCGTCGGGAAGGTCTTCTGCGAGGTGTTGTACGCGCGCACGGCGTCGTTGAAGCGCATGCGCTCGACGGCGATGCGGTTCTCGGTGCCGGCGAGCTCGTCGGAGAGCTTCGCGAACTGCGCGTCGGCCTTCAGGTTGGGATAGGCCTCCGCGATCGCGATCAGCCGGCCGAGCGCGCCCTGGAGCTGCTCCGCGGCGTCGATCTTCTCGTCGCGCGTGCCGGCGCCGATCAGCCGGGAGCGTGCGTTCGCGACCGCCTCGAAGATCTCCTTCTCGTGCGTCGCATAGCCCTTCGTCACCTCGACGAGGTTCGGAATGAGGTCGTTACGGCGCTGGAGCTGGTTCTCGACCTGCGCCCATGCCGCGTCGACGCTCTCGCGAAGCCCGATCAGGCGGTTGTAGCCGCACCCCGCGACCGCGAGGGTCGCGACGAGCAGCACGATTCGTCCGAGTGTCGTTCGCATTGCCGACTCCTTTCGTTGCGCTACCAGCTGCGCCCCGCGCCGCCTCCGCCGAATCCACC
>OEKX01000872.1_pt3 | contig 17602 bp, 15 predicted proteins | sample 1503491 | NCBI WGS metagenome assembly OEKX01 (sample SAMEA104379567, study PRJEB20068) | metagenome | isolation source: 1998 | reverse complement strand
CCCCCCCGACCCGAGACGAAGTCTCGGGTCGGATCAAATGGACTCGCGTGGCGACTCGCGCTACACGGGCTGGCGTGGTGAGGCTCGTCGACAAGGAGACTGGGCGCGAGGTCGGGTCGATCACCGATGAGCAGCTCGAGCTGCTGCAGGCGGAGCTCGAGGAAGAGTCGCCGGACGACCAGGACTATTGGTTCGACGTCGCGTCGCTCGACATCCTCGAGGAGGCGGGTACCGATCCCGCGTTGATCGCCGTCCTGCGCGCGGCGCTCGGCGATCGCGACGAGATGGAGCTTCGCTGGGAGCGGAGCTGAGCCGGCGCGCTCCGCGGTCGAGACGCGACGGCGTGTAACGTCGGGAACACCGATCGGGGCATCGATCCCGCTCGCGCCACCGCCGGCGTCGGCAGCTCGGCTGCGCGAAACCGTCCCCGTATCGCTACGATACGGCTGTTCCCTCCCGATCCGCCACGTGCAGCCGAGCACGGGCATTTCGCGACGGAACGTCCGGCACGCTCCTCGCATCCAACGGGGCAGGACGTGGCGTAGGTCGAACGAGATGCATCGCCAGGAGGACATGGGAAGCTGGACGCGAGGGCTCGCGGCTGCGCGCGTCCTCGGGAGCGAGCTCTCCGCCCTTGTCGGGGTCGTCGGCTCCCTCCCCTGGCGATCGCTCGTGCACGACACGCTGGCCGAAAACGGAGCGCACCCGGTCCCGGTGGTGCTCGTGCACGGGTTCTTCGGCGACCCGACCAACTTCACCCGGCTCCGTCGTCATCTCGCGCGGCACGGCATTCGACGCTTCGCGAGCTTCGCGTATGCGCCGCGCCTCGACTATCCGCGTCTCGCCCGCGCGCTCCATGCGCGGATCGACGCGGTCCGACAGGTGACGGGCAGCCGTCAGGTCGACGTCGTCGCGCATAGCCTGGGTGGACTGATCGCGCGCTATCTCGTCCAGGACGGCGGCGCGTTGGTCGTGCGACGGCTCGTGACGCTCGGCACGCCGTACCTCGCCCATGCGAACCCGCCGCACGAGCTGGCGGTGTTCGCGTCCGACGATCCGCTCGTGCCGCCGCCGGCGGATCGCATGCGGCGGCGCATGATCGTCGTCCACGACTGCGGGCACCTGGGACTCCTCACGCACCCGCGCGCGCTCGCCGCCGTCGTGCGCCATCTGTCGGCGCCGCCCGTCGTCGCCGGCCGTATCGCGGGGCTCGCCGCCTGACGGACGACACCCGTCGCGTCCCTCGGGTTCTTGCGATAAGCCGAGCATGGATGCGATTCACTACGGCCGCCGCCGTCCTGCTGGCGGTGTCGCTCGGACATGCCGCCACCCTCGAGTTCGTCCGCGACGGGACGACCGTGCGCCGGCTCGACGGCGACGCGCTCGCGCGCACGTGCAAGCCGCGCACGATCGAGGTCGACGATCCATACTACGAGGCCCGCAAGCGCTACCGTGCGTGTCCGCTCGCTGCCGTGATCGAAGCCGGCTTCGGGACGCCCGCCGGCCGGATCGACACGGAGGACGTCGTCTTCCGTGCGCTCGACGGCTACGCGAAGCCGTCGCCGCCGGCGCGCGTCGCCGAGGACGGCGGCTGGGTCGCGTTCGGTGAGGCCGACGGCGCGTTCGCGCCGATGGGCCGGCGCGCGCTCGACCCGGGCCCGTTCTACGTCGTGTGGACGAAGCCCGAGCAGCGCGACACGCACCGCTATCCATGGCCCTATCAGCTCGCGGCGATCGAGCTCACGAGCCTCGCGAAGAAGTTCCCCCACACGGTGCCCGAAGGCCTCGCCGCCGGCGATGCGGGGTGGCGCGGCTTCGCGATCTTCCGCAGCGAGTGCGTCGCGTGCCACAGCGTCAACGGCGAGGGCGGCACCGTCGGACCAGAGCTCAACGTCCCGCGCTCGATCATCGAGTACTGGCCCGTGGAGCAAGTGAAGGCGTACGTGCGGAACCCGGCGTCGTTCCGCTACGGGAACATGCCGTCGCACGAGCACCTGTCGGACGCCGACCTCGACGCGCTCATCGCCTACTTCCGCGCCATGCAGGCGCGCAAGCACGATCCCGGCGGGCGGCCATGACGCACCATCGCGACGGCACGATGCTCGCGATGGGCCGCGAGCCGCTTCCGACCCGGCACGGCGACTTCGTCGTCCACCGCTTCCACGACTTCGCGACCGGCGCACAGGCGCTCGCGGTCACGTGCGGCGACCTCGCCGGCCCGGAGCCGCTGCTCGCACGCGTGCATTCGTCGTGCATCACGAGCGAGGCGTTCGGCGCGCGCGACTGCGACTGCGCCGAGCAGCTCGACCACGCCCTCGCGCACATCGCGGAGCGCGGCCGCGGCGCGCTCTTCTACCTGATGCAGGAGGGACGCGGCGCGGGCTTCGTCGCGAAGGCGCTCGACCGGATGCTCGTGCAGGCGAGCGGGAACCGCCTCACGACGTTCGACGCTTACGCGCAGCTCGGCCTGCCCGACGACCAGCGCACGTACGGCCAGGTGGCGGCGATGGCGCGCCTCCTCGGCGTCGCGGCGCCGCTCCGCCTCCTCTCCAACAACCCCGAGAAGGTCGCGGCGCTCCGCGAAGCCGGCGCGGCGGTCGACGGCACCGAGCCGCTCCGCGTCCGCGCATCGGCCTACAGCCAGCACTATCTCGACGCGAAGGCACACGCGGGGCACACGGTCGCCGCAACGACCGGCGTCGACGGCGCCGTCCTGCCCGAAGCGGTCTCCGTGCTGGCGCCCGCGCCGCTCGCGACCGCGCCGCGCTTCGTTCGCCTCGCCGCCTACCTCTTGCCGGTTCGCCGGCGGGACACGGCCTGGTTCCGCCTCCACGTCCTGCTCGACACCGCGACCCGGCGCGAGCGCGTCGTGCTCACGCACGGCACGAACGGCGGCGACGTGCTCGTCCGTCTGCAGCGCGAAACGCTGCTCGACCGCTTCCCGCGCACCGAGCCACGCTACCGCCCGCGCTGGGACGCGACCGTGGCACGCATGGTCGAGCACGGCGCGGGAGTTGCGCTCTTCGCCGACGCCGACGAGGACGTCCGCGACGTCGTCGGCCCGCTCGTGCGCGCCCACCTCGGCGGCCGGCACGGCGTCGCGCTCGTGCTCGAGGGCGACGAGCCGGGAGACGCGGCGCTCGTGCGCGGCGCGCTCGCCGCGTCGTCGTGAGGTGAGCGGCGTGGCCGACGACTGGCGCGAAGGCCATGCGATCCTGACCGCCCGGCTGCGGACGATCCCGGCGGCGCTCGCGGCGACCGCAGAACGCGCGCTCGTCCCCCTCGCGCTCGGCGATCGCCCGATCCGTCGCGTGATCGCGACCGGCGTCGGCAGCTCGGCCGCGCACGCGGCGCTCCTCGCGCACGAAGTCCGGCGTGGCGGCCGTGACGCGGTCGTCGTACCGCTGTCGGTGTTCCTGGCCACGCCCGTCCCGGCGCCGGACGACGTCCTGGTCGTGTTCTCGCAGGGCTTGTCGCCGAACGCGCGCCTCGCGCTCGACGAGCCGGGGCGCTTTCGGCGGACGGTGCTCGTGACCGCGGTCACCGACGACGCGCGCCTGGCGGCGCTCCGGGCCGCCGGTGTGATCGTGCAGACGATCGACGGCGAGGAGGAGCGCGGCACGCTCGTCCGCGTCGTCGGGCCGATGGCGGGCTACGTCGCGGCGCTCCGGCTCGCGCACGCGCTCGGCGGCGCCGCGATGGCGGACGTCGCGACGATCGTCGACGCGATCGCGAGCGCCGACCCGCCCGCGGTCGATCTCGACGTGCTCGACGCGCCGATCGCCCTCGTCACGAGCGGGACGTACGGCGAGCTCGTCGAGAACCTCCAGTACAAGGTGATGGAAGGCTTTCTCCGGCCGATGCCGCCGGCATGGGACGTCCTCCACCTGGCCCACGGGCCGTATCAGCAGCAGGCCGAAGGTCGCGCGACGTATCTCGCCCTCACCCGGCCCGACGCCCCGGGCGAACGCGAGCTGCTGGATCGCTTCGCGTCGATGCTCGATCCTTCGCGCCACACGCTCGTGCGGATGCCGGCGCGGCTCCCGGCGCCGGGGTCGCTCTTCGAGCACGAGGCGATGCTGAACGTGCTCCTCCTGCGTCATCTGGAGGCCCGCCGGATCGATCAGGTCCGCTGGCCCGGCCGCGGCGCGGACGCCCCGCTCTACGCGATCGCGGAGCGGCCGATCGAACGGCACGTCGCGAAGCTCGTGTGGACGGAGATCGCACGGCGCCGTCCCCGGGTCGCGATCGTGCCGCTCGGCGCGACCGAGCAGCACGGGCCGCACCTCCCGTTCGCGACCGACACCCTGATCGCCGACGCCCTCGCGGCGCGGCTCGCCGAGCGCCTCGACGACGCCGTCGCGCTTCCGGCGTTGCCGGTCGGGTGCTCGCGCGAGCACCTGGCGTTCCCCGGCACGCTCGATCTCACCCCGGCGACTTTGATCGCGGTCCTGACCGACCTGCTGCGCTCGCTCGCACGCCACGGGATCGCGGAGGCGTTCGTGTTCTCGGCGCACGGCGGCAACGTCGCCACGCTGCGCGACGCGCTGCCGGCGCTCGCCGCGGCGGAGCCCGGGCTCCACGTCGCCGCCGCGGTCGATCTCGACGCGCTCATGGGACGGCTGCACGAGGAGGCGCTGCGGCTCGGCATCGCGCCGGAGGCGGCGGGGCATCACGCCGGCGAGGTCGAGACGTCGATCATGCTCGCGCTCCATCCCGACCTCGTGCGTGCGGAGTCCTTCGCGCGCGGGCATGCGGTGGCGGTCGCCGATCCGCAAGCGCTCTTCTATCCCGATCTCCGCCGCCACGCGCCCGACGGCACCGTCGGCGATCCGCGGGGCGCGTCGGCGGTGCGCGGCGCGCGCTACCTCGCCGTCTGGACCGACGTGCTCGAGGCGGCGTTCCGCGCCGCGAAGAAGCGCGCGTAGGCGAACGGCACGAACGCGCCGTAGTAGAGCAGGTTCGGCACGACACGGAGGCCCCAGCCCCACTCGTGGCCGCGCAGCACGAGCACGTCGGCCGTCGTCCAGAGGACGTAGTAGCCGAAGACGAACGCCAGCACCGAGCGCACGTAGCGACGGACCGGATCGCGCTCGATGCCGACCCGCGCCGGCACCACGCGACCGATCAGCGAGAGCGTGAGGAGCGCGAAGGAGGTCTGGTACACGATCCAGAGCGTGACCGGCGGCGGTGGACCGGCGAGCGCGCCGACCGCGCGCGTCGTCGCAACGGCGACCGCCGGCACGACGAGCGTCCAGCCGGCAGCCTCGGCGAGCGCGATCGCCTGCGATCGGCCGGGCTGCATCACGACCAGGACGAGCGCGAAGACGCGATAGTCGCCGAGGAGCACGAACGGCGCGAGCGGCACGCCGAGCAGGCCGGTCGCGATGGGGTCGGCGATCGAGAGCGCCGCGAAGACGATCGCCCAGATGCGGACGAAGCGCGCGGCGTACGGCTCGACCCCGGGTCCGGCGGCGAAGCCCCGCATCGCCAGGTGGACGAGGAAGAGCGCAGGCAGGACGACGAGCGCCCACACGCCCACTACCTGGCTGTCGTACAACTCCTTCCAGCTCGCCGGCACCCGGCGCGCTCTTATCGAACTCCCGCGGCTCCGACCAGCCTACCCGTCACGACTTCCGCGTTCGCTCGCTCGCGTCCGGCGTGTCGTCGGCGGGCTCCGCCGCGCCCTCGGCATCGGCCGCGCGGGCATCCGCGATCGCCGCCAGCGCATCGTGCAGGAGCTCGTCCGCGACGGCGAGGGTCGGCTCGTCCACGTGATCCATCGCCTCGCGGAGGGCGGTCTTCCACCCCTCGTAGATCTCCGGGACGTAGCGGATCATCGATGCGATCCGCATGGCGCGCACGTCGGCGATGACCATCTCGTCGTAGTCGAAGTGGCGCTTGTCGAGCTTCGTCGTGTGCGCGCGCACGTAGAGGCGCGCGTTCGGATTCAAGTGCGTCGACTGCCCCACCGGCTTCTCGGTCGCGCGGCTGAGCAGGCGCCCCGCGATCTCGCGCTCGAGGATGGCGACGATCGTTTCGCGATCCTCGAGCGGGGCCTTCCGGAAGATGGCGATCAGGCGGCCGAGCAGCGGGTCGTCGGCCAGCTGGTGCGTGAGGTCGAGCGCGGCGGCGAGGGCCTTCTGCAGGTCCCCGAGTGCTGCGGCTCCACTCGGAGGCGACTCCTTCGCCATGGCGTCGAGGGACGAGAGTGCGACGTCCGCCCGTCCGTTGTCAACGGGTTTCGATGGACAACGCCCCGAGGAGATGCGCCCCGGTAGCCGAGAGCGCTCGCGCTCGGCGCTACGGGATCACTTCACGCAGGGATTCGGGAAGCAGCTGCCGCTGTCGAGGTCTTCGACGGTTTCGGCGCCGAGCAGCGTCGTGTCGCAACGGACCTCGTCCATGATCTTGCACATGCCCTCCGACTTGGCGGCGAACATGACGCAGCAGCGAACTTTCGTATCGTAGCCGCAGCTCGAGTTGCGCGCGGCCTTCGTGACGAGCCGGGCCGCCTTGCGGCTGAGCCGGCCGTCGGCGCGGCGGGCGTGGAGCTCGCCGTACACGCAGTGCAGGTACTCGCCCCGCGAGTCCCACCCGTCGTCGCACTCGCACACGGCGCAGCCGTCCTCGTCGACCATCTCGTAGGGCGCCGAGTCCGGGCACAAATCGACGTCGTCCATGACGCCGTCCCTGTCGGCGTCCGCGGGCAGCGCCTGCGCACCCGCCCGCCCCGTCGCGGCAGACGCGACGAGGGCCAGCGCGAGCGCGGCGACTGCCCATGGACGCATGTGTGCCAAGAGCAGTGGGCGTGCCAGCGGTGACCCGCCCTGGCCAAGGCCTTTTCGCTGGAAGTGCGACGGACGAGTAACGGTGCGTTACGCGCGCGACGCGGCGGGACGGGGTAGCCTTAGCGCCGACGCGATTGACGTGTGCGACGCGCTCCGGCTACGTGCGGGCGCCGCACGGAGAAGGAACTGGCCCGGTGGCCGGACCGGTCTTCAAAACCGCGCTGTCCCGCCTGGCGCGGGATGGAAGGTTCGACTCCTTCCCTTCTCCGCCAACTCAGCACTCTTCGCCTGGGCGGGCTGGGCGCAAGTCGCGAGGCCTAGCCGGCGGCGAGACTGGGATGGTGACGAGCGTGCAACGCTTCGGGGGCCGCCGTGAATCTCCACGTGCACTTCCATCGCTCGTCCTAGACGGGGTGTTCGTGCGCGAAGGGTAGGCACGTTGTGCTTCCACCCCGCCGCGCCGCTGACGGACGCGGACGTGCAGCGCGTGGTCGCGCGGGTACGGGGGCGGCTCCAGCGTCTGGGTCTCGTGGGCGCCCCCACGCCGACGGGGACGTCCTATTGGCCGATGAGTCCGGCGCCCTGGTGGGCCTCGCAGAGTCCGCGGTGCTGAGCCGCGCGGCATTGGGCGCCCGGACGGGGCGCGGCGATCGTGCGAGGCGAGGGACACTTGCTCGTCCGCTGCGGGCTGGTGGCGACGACCCAGACGCGAGCGACCCGCTCGCGACCGATCGCTCGAGATCACGCGGCGAATCCTTGTTATCCGGATGCGCCTGTGTGTATGCGAAGCTCATGAGAAGGCATTCTGTCCCCATAGTGATCCCCTTCATAGCCACATGTATTGCTATTACCCTCTCCGGCTGCGCTTCCATTCGCGCTTCGCTCACTTGGGAGAACGCGGTGTTCGTGCGTGTCCCGGGACCGCCACCGGCCCGCGATGAGGCGTTCCGGGAGGCGAAGAGCAGCGACTGGTGCTTCAAGCACACGGTCGCCGGCCCCAGGACGGAACCGGACCTACCGGAAGCCCAGTGGTACCTGGCGTGGAAGAGAGACGAGCCGCACATGCTGCCGAACTGCTTGATCGGCTACCCGTGGAACGAGGTCCACGATCTCACCCCGCAGATCGCGGATGCGGTGTTCGAGGTCTTCGGAGTCTATCCGCAGATGGTGGAGCCGAACACCACCGTCGACGGCGCGAAGGTCGATGATCCCGGGCCACGGGTCGCCAAGAGTCCCACCGAGGGCGAGCCGACACCCGAGAGCGGTGTGCTCGAGGTCGAGAACCTTCCCGACGGGGCCTGGCCGACCGGTCGCAGGGACGGCCGGATCGATCCGGTCTGGCATCTGGGCGAACGCTACTCGCAGCTGACCGACGCGCGCGCACGCGTAGTGGCACGCCCGGGGAGTCCGGAGCGGACGATCCGGATCGGCATCCTGGATGCGGGATTCGACAATCGACACGTCGCCCTACCGGAGCAGTTGATCGACGAAAAAGAGGGAGACGCCCTCTATGCGGTGGCGCCCGTGGAGGGCCAGGGATACGGCGAGGCGGGCCGTACGCCCGGTACTGCGCGAGCGGCCGATGGAGCGTCCCATGGTCTCGCGACGCTCGGACTGCTTGCCGCGGGTCGCTTCCGGGTTGTCGACGAGCTACGGCCGCACTGCGACGGCGTGCTTCCGACGACGACCGAGATCGGCGGGGCGCCCGATGCACAGATCGTGGCGGTGCGCGTGGCTCCGTACGTGGCGTCCGTCGCAACGGCGAACCTGGCGTATGGGATCGACTATGCCAGCCGCGTCCAGCGGTGTGACGTCATCTCCATGAGTCACGGCGGATCTCCGTCGAACATGTGGATGGATGCGGTGAATGCGGCATACGAGCGAGGAACCGCGATCTTTGCCGCTACGGGCGATTTCTGGAACGTGCCGTTCTCGGAGTTGGGTCTTCCCCCTTCGGCGACGATCTATCCAGCAGCGTGTCGGCGGGTGATGGGCGTCGCTGGCGTGACGGCGCGGGACCGTACGTACGCCTGGACGGACTGGCGCCACTTCAGCTGGAGGGTGCTGGCCCCGTGGAAGTGGCTCGGAATCCGCGGCAGCTATGGCGGGGACGGCGTGTGGCGGGATCCGCTCCATCGGGGAGCGGCGCACGAGAGGGAATGCACGGACGAGCTGGAAGTCGGGCAGATGGGAGAGCTCCGCGCCAATCCCATCTCGGCGTACACGCCCAATGCCCCGTGGCTGGCACTGCCCGACGAGAACGGCGGGCGCCGCAATGTGGTCGACCTGGACGGGGGCGGCACGTCGGCAGCCACCCCGCAGGCGGCTGCCGCGGCTGCCCTGTGGCTCTCGTATCATCGAGCGGAAATCGAACGGGCGGGGCACTGGAACGACTGGCAGAAAGCGGAGGCGACGTATGTCGCCATGCTCAAGTCGGCGCAGCGCGACTGGACGCAGGCCACATCGGGTGAGACGGCCGACGTCCACCTGGGGGCCGGCATCCTGAAGGCGAGTCGCATGCTCGACGTCTCGTTCGAGGAGGCCCGCCATACCTGCGGAACGACTCTGACGTTCCCGAGCCATGACTCGACGGGTGCGTTCCGGGACAAGCTCAACGGCGCCAGCGGGGCGACGTCGATCCTCCTCGGTGCCTACTCGCTCGCAAAGCCATGGGAGATGGTCGACGCGCGGCTCGGTCCGACGACGGTACGTCGGAGCACGGACCAGCGCGATGCCGCCCTCGACGATCTGTTCTTCAACGAATTGCTCAGCCGTGAGTGGCTGTGGGGCCGGCAGCCAAGGAAGAAGGAAGTGCACGAGTCGTGGACGAAACGCATCCACAAGTGGTTCCGGAAGGATGAGGCCGAGCTCGATGCCGAGGCCAGGCGCATGCGGGAGAGGTACACCCGCGGCGGTAGGAAGGTCGGACGGCAGGCGAGCGGAACCGAAGGCTGACAGAGCGGGCGGGCAGGATCGGGCCGAAAGCCGACCGAACCGTGGTCTCCGCCGCGACGACGCTCTTGATCGCGCCCGGCGCCTCGAGTTGATCCGAAACCACCACGGTTGTGAGGTAAGCCGCATCCCCGGTCGATCGGGCTAGCGATCGAGCGGGAAATAGACCTTCTCGAGCAACGCCGGGATCTGCACCGGTACCGGGTGCGCCGCCTGCGCTCCGGTGATGAAGCCGTCGAGGCTCGTACCGGGAGCAACGCGCGGCGCGTCGTCGGAGGGAAACAAGAAGAAATCCTCCCAGTGTCCGCCGAGGATCGTGCGCGGCTGGAGGTTCCGGACGATCCACCCTGGGCTGTCGTCCACTTCGGCGAAGCCCGCGACGCACAGGATCGCGACGTCGACCGGCGCCTGGTTGGACTTGGGCAGCTCCGGGATACCACCCATCCCGGGACTCGCGGCGGCGTCCTGGTAGTAGATCCGGAACTCGACCGAGCCGTCGGGACGCAGGAAGTCGATCAGGTACGCGAGCGTCTCCCCTTCCGGCCAGCATGCCGGGATGGAGGGCGGGGCCGGCAAGTCTTCCGTCAACTTCTCGGACGACACCAGCTTCGCGCCACAGAGGTGCGGCGCGTGATTCGAGGTCAGCGGCATGAAGCGCACCGGCGCGTTCTCGTCCGGGAACCACCGACCAGGCACGTCGCCGACGGCGGCCTCACCCGGCTCGTCGACGACCTCGAGTCGCGGGGGATCGAGTGCCTTCGCGAACAGGTGGCCGACGGTAGTGCTGCCGTACAGGCGTGCGTTGGGAGCACGTTCCCGCAGGACCGCGGGAAGGTCCATCGCGTGATCGTAGTGCGAGTGACCGATCAACATGATGCGGACGTCCGACATCTCGGGGACCCGTTGCCTGACCCGTTCCACGTCCGAGGTGCCGAAGAAGTAGACGCCGGCGCCGGACGGATTGGTCACGAACGGCGCCGTCGCGATGGCGTCGGCACCTCGCCGGAACACCCAGCCGCCGTTGCCGAGGTAGTGCATCTCCACGTATCGCCCCGCCGGAGAAACGGCTCCGCGAGGCAGCTCCACGCGGGTGCGCGTGATCACCGGACCGCAGCCGGCCATCGCGGCCAGCACGAGCACGAGACCCATCGGTCGTGGCATGGCCGCCGCCTTTGCAAGGATGGCTCTCACGACTCGATGGTGTCGGCGTCGCTCCGCGCGATCGCGCGCGCCAGGTGCGCTTCGCGGAGGTCGAGGTCGTGCTCGATGCGACGGCGCGCCTCGTCCTTCACCCGGCCGCTGCACAGCAATCGGTAGAGGTGTGCGCGCTCCGCCTCGATGAGCCGCTGCTCGAGCTGCTCGGACATGCGGACCAGCTCGAGGTCGAGGGCGTCGGCGCTCATCCGACGAGCGAGCTGCTGTAGCCGCTCGCGGTTGCGCGTCCGCAGTGACTCCAAGATCTCGGACGGCACCTCGCGCTCGCCGGTGAGCTCCTCGAGACGACGTGCGGCGGCCTCGATCGTCTCCCGTCTGCTCGCGAGCTCTTCCGCCATCTCGTCCCGGCGCTCGGCGCGCCCGATGTCGCCGAGACCGAGGCGGCGGATCACGCTCGGCAGCGCCAACCCCTGCCCGACCAGCGTCACCACGATCACGCAGAACGTCAGGAACAGGATCAGATCGCGATGCGGGAACGGCGTGCCGTCCGCGATCGTCAGCGGGATGGCGAGAGCGGCGGCGAGCGAGACGATTCCCCGAATGCCCGTGAAGGCGATCAGGAACGGCGACTGCCACGGCGGCGCCGGGTCGTCGCGCGCGATCGATGGAACGAGCCAGCGCGGCAGGTACGTCGCCGGATACACCCACACGAAACGCGCGACGACCATGGTAGAGCTGATCACCAAGGCCGACAGCAACAGCGTCCCGGCGGCGAGATCGCCGATGCGGTCGATCGTGGTGTGCGCCTGGAGGCCCGTCAGCAGGAACACGATGCCCTCGATGAGGTAGGTGAGCAGGTCCCAGAAGAAGACGCCCTGCAGCCGCGTCGCCGACGGGATCAGCGTCGGCCCGGTCCAGCTCACGTAGAGCCCGGTCGCTACCGTCGCGAGCACGCCGGAGCCGCCGAGATGCTCCGGGAGCCAGAACGCGATGTAGGGCGTCACGACGGCGAGCGTGATCTCGACGCGTGGATCGTGCGCCGCGCGGCGCAGACGCAGCATCAGCCAGCCGACGGCGATGCCGTACGCGATCTCCCCGACGAAGATCGCGGCGAACGTGCCGAGCGCGGGCACGAGCGCGAACGCGCCGGTGGTGACGGCGACGACCGCGAACCGATAGAGGATCAAGGCGGTCGCGTCGTTCGCGAGCCCCTCGCCTTCAAGGATCACGAGGATGCGGCGCGGCAGGCCGAGCCGGCGCGCGATCGCGAGGGGGGCGACCACGTCGGGCGGCGAGATGATCGCGCCGAGCACGAAGCCCACCGGCCACGGCAGGCCGAGCACGGCGTGGGCGACCGCGGCCACCATCACGGTCGTGAAGACGACGCAGCCGACGGCCAGGAGAACGATCGGCCGCAGGTTGTAGCGGAACTCGCGCCAGCTCATCGCGACGCCGGCCGAGTAGATGAGCGGCGGCAACACCAGCAGGAGCACGAGCTCCGGCACCAGCTCGACACGCGGCAGCCCCGGCACGAGCGCCAGCACCACGCCGACGACGACGAGAAGGATGGCCGGCGGCACTCCGAGCCGGCGTGCCGCGTAGGCCACAGCCGCCACGACGACGAGCAGCAGCACCGCGATCTGAATGGTCTCGATCATGGAGGGGTTATGCCCTGCCGCGAGCGCGCAGCACATGCCGCGTCGCTTGGACGTCAGAAGGGATACGGGCCGATCAGACGTCCCGGCGGCGACGGGTTGCCGACGCCGGGCGGGCGCTCACCGAACCGCCACGAAGTCCTCGCACTCGACGATGTGTCCTTGCATGCTCTGGCTGTTGAGGAACGCCGAGCATGGGTCCACCAGCCCGAGCGAGCCGTCGCCCGCCGTGCTGCACGTGAGGTTGAGCGGGGAGGCACCCGAGCCGCACGTCAAGCCGCTGCCCGGGAGCGTGCCCACGTTGTGGACGGTCATCCCCATGGCGACGTCGCCGTTCGCGTTGACGACCGACTGACCGTAGATCGGCGTGAACTCGAAGAAGCCCCGGGTGCGAACTGGCTGTACGCGAGGTGGCCTTGTACCTAGCCGACGTTCCGGCGGCCGAGCTTGGCCTTCATCTGGCACGTTTCCCTTGACGCGATCGTCCGCGCCGTCGTACGCGGTCCGAAGCCACCGGCACATGGGCACGCGCGCGTCGCTAGGTACGGCTGATCCATGACACCGGGGATCGGACTCGCGCTCCTCGCGATGGTCTGCTTCGGCGCGGGCGATCTCATCTACAAGCGCGCGGCGGCGGCGGGCATCGAGGCGCGTCACTTCGTCATGCTGCAGGCGTGGGGCTTCTGCCCGTCGGTGACGCTGTACGCGATCGCCCGACACGAGCTCGTGCTCGCCCCGGCGGCGCTCTGGGGCTCGCTCGCGGGCCTCGTCATGTTCTTCGCGCTCTACAACTTCTCGCGGAGCCTCCGCTCCGGCGCGGTCAGCACCAACGCGCCGATCTTCCGGCTGAGCTTCACGCTCACGGCGGCCCTCGCGGTGTGGCTGCTCGACGAGCCGCTGACGCCGACGAAGGTCGCGGGCCTCGGCCTCGCCTGCGTCGCGGTGGTGGCCCTGGTCGGCGACACGCCGGACGAGGCGGTGCCGACCTCGAGCGACGGGTCCCTCACTCGCGTGCTGCTCGCGACCGTCGCGGCCGGCATCGGCAACCTGCTCTACAAGGTCGGGCTGCGCGCAGGATCGCCGCCGGAAACGTTGCTCGCGACCCAGGCGTGGGTGTTCTGCTCGCTCGCGACGCTGGTCGTATGGCTCTCCGACGGCCGCGTGAGCCCGCCGCGTGCGGGCTTCCGTCATGGCGCGCTCGTCGCCGTCGTGCTCCTCGTCGGCTTCGTCGCGCTCCTCCACGGGCTCGCGATCGGACACGCGAGCGTGGTCGTGCCGATCGCGCAATTGGGCTTCGTGCTCACGGCGTTGCTCGGCCGCGTGCTGTTCGGGGAACCGTTGTCGTCGCGCAAGCAGGCCGGGCTCGCGATCGCCGCCGCGGCGATCGTCACGCTCGCGCTCGGTTGAAGGCCCGTTGCGCCCGGCGACCGCGACGCGATAGCGGAGTCACGTGACGTCGGTCTCTCGTCCCACGGCGCGGCGAATCGCGGTCGCGGTCCTCGTCGTCGCCCGGCTCGCCGTCGCCGCACCGCCACCTCCGCTCTCGGCCGACGACGGTCCGGCGAACGTCGCGTCGACGTACGGGAGCGGCGGCTTCGGCGAGTGGCGTGTGGACGCCACGGGTCTTCCGGTGTTTCGCTATGCGCTCGACGAGACCACCGACCCTCGTGCGCAGCAGGCGGAGCTCGCGGGCGGCACCGAGGCGCAGCACCAGGTGGGGAACGACCGCATCGTCGCGGCCGCCTTCAATCACGGCTACACGCAGCTCTGGAGCCAGGATCGCCTGCAACAGTGGGCCAATCGCTGGGCGCCCGCGTCGCAGCACTATGCCGGCGGCTTCGGCTGGCTCGCCGTCGACGGCACGGCGCTGAGCACGCTCTTCCTCGATCGGCCGCCGGGCACGACGGTCGAGCGCGACTTCGGCGTCGGCTACTTCCGAAAGGTGCTCCACGCCGGTGGGATCGACGTCGAGCAGGTGACGTACGCGCCCTTCGGCGACGATCCCGTGCTGCTCGACGACGTGACGATCACGAACCACGGCGACACGACCCGGAACGTCTCGTGGTTCGAGTACTGGGACGTGAACCCCTACGACCAGACCGACGCCATCACGCGAGGCGTCGCGCAGCCGGTCTGGGATCCGGTCGCGATGACGTTGTCGGCGGCGCAGTCCGGCGGGCGCGCGGCCGACACGGCGCCGCTCGACGTCTTCGCCGCCGTCCTCGCGGGGCCGCTCGACGGCTTCGAGACGTCGGTGGCGGCGTTCTTCGGCGGCGGCTCGCGCGCTGCTCCCGCCGCCGCGATCGCCGACCATCTCGACGGTGGGCTCGCGCCGGCGTCCATCGCGGGGACGCCGTCGGAGGCGTTGTTCGCGTTCCGCGCGCCGCTCGCGCTGGCGCCGGGCGCGAGCGTTCGCCTCCGCTATGCCTTCGGGATGGCGCACGGCGATCAGGTGCCCGCACTCGTCGCAAAGTATCGCGCCGCCGATGATCCGTTCGCTGCGAGCGCGACCGCGTGGGCGGCGTGGGTGCCGAAGGCCGACTTCGGTGCGGGCAACGAGTGGGTCGCGCGGGAGCTCGCATGGGACGCGTACCTGCTGCGCTCGGCGTCGTTGTACGAAGAGCTCTGCGGTCGCCACACGATCACGCAGGGCGGCTACTACCAGTACTCGAGCGGTCTCAACCTCGGCACGCGGAGCTGGCCGCACTACGCGTTGCCGATGGTCTACACCGAGCCCGAGTTGGCGCGTGAGCTCGTGCGCTACACGGTCGGCGTGCAGTCCGCGAACGGCACCCTTCCGTACGGCATGGGGCCGCTCTGCGAGCCCGTCGAGCTCGGGACGTCTGGCGACCTCGACTTCTGGATCTTCCTCGCCGCGGTGGAGTACGGGCTCGGCACGCGCGACCTCGCGTTCTTCGACGAGACGATCCCGTTCCGCGACACGCGCGAGCCCGCGAGCCTGTGGGAGCACGTGAAGCTCGCGTACGCGCATCAGGAGAGTCTCCGCGGGCCGAACGGCGGCTACCTCGCCGGCACCAACGGCGACTGGTCGGACTTCAGCACCGTGTTCCTGCAGATGAGCGAGTCGCTGCTCGTGAGCGCCCAGCTCGCCTACGTCTACCCGCGGCTGGCGGAGCTCGCCGATCGTCGCGGCGATCGCGCGTTCGCTCGCACGCTTCGCAAGCGCGGCGCGGAGCTCCGCCGAACGGTCCGCAAGCGCTGGACCGGAAACGGCTGGTACGCGCGCGGCCTCAAGGCCGACGGCACCGTGATCGGCGCGGGCGCGATCTTCGGCGAGCCGCAGCCGTGGGCGATCCTGGCGGGGGCTCCGACGCCGAAGAAGGCGCGGACGCTCGTCGCGAACCACCGTCGCTTCCTGGGCGGCGTCGACGCGCCGGCCGTCGTGCACGGCCCGTCGAAGATCGGCTCGTCGCTCAGCCCCGCGAGCAACGACCCCGACGTGACCGAGCGCTCGCAGCCGCCGGGCGGCGTCGGCGACAACAACGCCGTCTACGTCGGCGGCACGTGGTTCGACGTGAACGGCTGGCTCACCTGGTCGCTCGGCGAGCTCGACGGCGTCGTCCCGCAAGCGCGCGAGTACGCGTGGGACGAGTACACGCGGAACACGCTCGCGACCCACGCGACGCAGTTCCCGGATCACTGGGCCGGGACGATCTCGATCGACGACGTCTGCTACTCGTACTACTCGAGCCGTCCCGAGCAGTGCGGCAACGACCTGTACCGCGCCTACGACGGCCAGATCACCGAACAGCCGACATGGATGGTGATGGACGCGATCCGGCTCGCCGGCATCACGCCGACGGCGGCGGGATATCGCATCGCGCCGCACCTGCCGTTCGAGACGTTCTCGCTCCAGCTGCCGCGGATCGGCGTCGCGGCGAGCCCGGGAATGCTGCGCGGCTACGTGCGTGTCGAGCAGGATGGGACGCTCGAGATGCGCGTGCGCGTGCCGAGCACCAGACGCGTGCGGACCTGGGCGAACGGGCAGCCCGTCCGACGCCGGGTCGCCGGTCGCGACGTGACGTTCGGGTTGGATGCAACGAAGAATGCGGCGGCCGATTGGGCCGTGACGTGGGGCGGGGGCTGACGAGACTGGTCGCACCCACGAGATCCTCGTGATAGCAGCGCTGCGCATGCGATCATCGACGCATCGAAACGGCCTCCGCGCGGCGATCGCACTCGTCGCGGTCGTGGCCCCGGCGTGCACGCAGTTCACGGTCCACGGCGACCGGAATCCCAGCGCGGACTTCGGGCGTTACCGCACCTTCGCCTGGATGCCGATCGCCCAGGCGCCACCGGCCGACCAGGACACGGGGAGCCGCGGCCTCGACAAGCGGATCTATGGGGCCGTCGAGCGCGAGATGCGGCGCAGCGGCTACACGCCCGCGACCGATGCCGACGCCGATCTGCTCCTCACCTTTCGGATCTTGAAGGAAGACGGCTACGACGACGCCCACATCCCGTATGCCGCGCAGTGGCACGGCGGCGCCTACCGCGAAGCGCTCCACGCGAGCGATCAAACCTACGAACGCGGGACGCTCATCGTCGACGCCGTCGACCGCCGAGAGAACAACCTCGTGTGGCGCGGCTCCGCGTCGGCTCGCCTCCTGCCGCACTTGGAGTATCAGAAGAGGGCGGAGCGCGCCGAAACGGCGATCGCGAAGACCCTCGCGACGTTTCCGGTCCGGACGAAGTAGTCGCGCGAAGCTCGTATCGGACGCCGGCGAAGGACGTGCACGCCTACCGACGGCGTCCCCCGTCCGATGGCCCGACCACGGCTTGCGCGCCGCGTCGTTACAGCAAGCGGATTGCCTGGTAGGGCCCCACCACCGCAGCGAGTAACCTAGTGGGGGGGCCCGATGTATCGCACTCTTCTGTGTAGCATTGTCCTCTCGATCGTCGCCGGCCGGGCGGTCGCGGCGCCCAAAGCCGACGTCGACTCGGCCGACGACGTCGCCGCCTACGCCCTCGGTTGCTACGCGGAGCTGGGTTTCAAGGCCGACGATCTCCCCGCGAAGCTCGACTGCA
>OEKX01000940.1_pt2 | contig 17703 bp, 18 predicted proteins | sample 1503491 | NCBI WGS metagenome assembly OEKX01 (sample SAMEA104379567, study PRJEB20068) | metagenome | isolation source: 1998 | reverse complement strand
CGCGGCTACTGAATCACCATGCCGCCGTCGACGCGCAGCACCGCGCCCGTGATCCACTTGGCATCATCCGATGCGAGGAACACCGCCGCGCGCGCAACGTCCTCGATCGCACCGACGTGGCCGAGCGGGATGAACGCCGCGGTCATCGCCCGTCCCTCCTCGCTGCCGAGGAAGGGCTCGTTCAGCGCGGTCGGCACGGGGCCGGGCGCGATGCAGTTGGCGCGGATGCTCTGCGAGCCGTACTCCGAGGCGAGGTAGTACGTGAGCGTCACGAGACCGCCCTTCGCCGTCGCGTAGTCCGCGACCCCCACCGGCGCCGCCTGGAACGCGCCGTGCGACGACACGATGATGATCGCGCCGCCGCCCTGCGCGACCAGGTGCGGGATCGCGTGCTTCGAGCAGAGGAACGGCCCGCGCAGGTTGATCGCCATCGTACGATCCCACTGCTCGACCGGCATGTCGGCGATGCGGTTCCCGTACGTGATCACCGCGGCGTTGTTGTAGAGGACGTCGAGCTTCCCGAAGTGCGCGACCGTCCCGTCGACGGCGGCGCGCACGTCGTCCTCGCGCGAGATGTCGCAGTGGAAGTAGCGAGCGGCGGAGCCGAGGCTCGCCGCCACCGACGCGCCGGCGTCGTCGAGGACGTCGAAGAGCGCCACGCGGGCACCTTCGGACACGAAGGCTCGCGCCACGCCCTCGCCCTGCCCGCGCGCGGCGCCGGTCACGATCGCGACCTTGCCGTCGAGCCGCCCGCCCATCACGCACCCTCCGGCACGTACGGCATCTCGTACGGCATGAGGTCGAGCGTCGGCGTCTGCACGATCTCGATCGGGAACCCGTCGGGATCGCGTACGACGCAGCACTCGATCCCCGACGGCAGCACCTGCCGCGTCTCCTCGTCGATGCGCACGCCCTGGGCGCGCAGCTCGGCGAGCGCCTCGTCGAGCGAGGTCACGTAGAACGAGAGGTGCGAGTGGCCGATGTCGTTCGACTTCCGCGCGCGGACGGTGCGGTCGGGCGGCGGGTCGGTGAAGCCGATGAGCTCGATGCGCATGCCATCGCGCTTCATGAAGATGCCCTTGAACTTGGCCGACGCGAGCCCCATCACCTTGGCCGTCGCGGCGTCGTCGAAGTCGATCTCGAAGACGGTCTCGAAGCCGAGCACGTCCTCGTAGAAGCGGCGGGACCGCTCGACGTCGGAGACGCAGTGGGAGTAGTGCAGCAGCCTCGCGTTCTTCATCGTGCCTCCGGATGTCGCTCTGTCGAGCCTGGGTGCGGGCGAGCCGGGGGGCGCCGCGTTCGCTCCCCGATAATCGCTCGGCGCGGCGCCCCCCGGCTCGCCCGCTCCTGGTTCAGAGGCCGCCTCCGGGGAGCCCGTAAAGAGCGGCGGCGTTGGCGCCTCGCACCTTGTCCTGCGCCGTCGACGGCAGCTTCTGGAGGTGCTCGTCCAGCTCGTCGACGACGCCGGGAAACGTCGCGTCCAAGTGCGGGTAGTCGGAGGCCCAGACGATGCGGTCTTCGCCGATGATGGGGGTCATGGCGGGGAGCGTGCTCTCGTCGGGGTCGAAGGAGATCCAGCACTGGCGCTTGAAGTATTCGGACGGCTTCGCGCGGAGCTCCGGGGCCATCCAGCCGTAGACCTTGGCGAAGTGATCGAAGCGGTCGAACCAGTGCGCGAGCCAGCCGCCGCCCGACTCGAGGACCACGACCTTCAACGTCGGATGGCGCTCGAGCACGCCGCCGCACACCATGTGCGAGAAGCCGATCATCTCGTCGACGAAGAAGATCGTGGGATGGCCCATGATGGGCGCATCGAGACGGAGGCCCTGCATCGCGCCCGGCAGGTCGCCGCAGCCCGACGGGTGGATGCCGATCGGCATGCCGGCCTCCGCGCACGCCGCCCAGAAGGGATCGAAGTACGGATCGTGAAGCGCGCGGCCGCGGACCGGGTTCGGCCGGATGAAGACGCCCTTCATGCCGAGGTCGCGATGCGCGCGCTGCATCTCGCGGACGGCCGCATTGACGTCCTGCATCGGCATGGCGGCGGCGCCGACGAGCCGGGCCGAATCGGTCCGGCAGTAGTCGGCGAGCCAGTCGTTGTAGACGCGGCAGCAGGCCTCGGCGAGCGCGGCGTCCTCGATCGCTTCGAGCAGAAGGCCGATCGATGGATAGAGGACGGCGACGTCGATGCGCTCGGCGTCGAGATCCGCGAGACGCTTGCGCGGGTCGAAGCCGCCCGGGTGCAGGTCTGCGTAGCGCACGCCCGTGCCGATGTCGGTGAACGGACGACCGGCGAGGCCGACGCCGACGATGCCGAACGGCAAGAGGCAGCGATCCTCGACGTGGACCTCCTCCTGGCGTGTGTCGGGGTTCCAGCGGACGCGGAACCCTTGCGATCGCAACGATGGCGGCAGCTCGCGCTCCCAGAGGTCCGCCGGCTCGATCACGTGCCCGTCAGCGTCAATCGTCTTCATTCGTGCTCCTCGATGCGCGCGGCGGCTGGACGTGGGCGCACGCGGGGGGGACCGGGGGCCGCCGCGTTCGCTCCCCGATAATCGCTCGGCGCGGCGGCCCCCGGCGCCCCCCGCGCGCGCCCCCGTCCAGCTGCCGCGGTCACGTGGCGCCTCATCCTGGTGGTCGGTTGTGTCGTGACGGCGCGGCGGACGAAGCGGACTACTTCGGCGGCGCGGTCTTCTAGGGTCGTGCCGCCTTGGCCGAATTGGCGGCGGGCGTTCCAGGGGAGCATGCACTCGAAGAGGACGACGCCGCCGATCGAGACGATCGTGCCGAGGGGGCGGTCGCGGTGGAACTCGCCGGCGGCGATGCCCCGCTCGATGAAGCGGGTGAAGTCGCGGACGAAGTCGGTGAAGGCGGATCGAGTGTCCGCACCGCGGGGCGGCGGGGCGGAGACGCGGTCGATCTCGAGGAGGCCGTGACAGAGGACCCGCGCGTGGACGGGATCGGCGCCGTAGAAGGCGACGAGGCCGCGCAGCACGCGCTCGAGCCGGTCGGCGTACGAGGCGGGCGGCGCGTCGAACCAGCGGCGCGCGCGCGCCTCGAGGTCGGCGCCGAGCGCATCGAAGACCGCGTGCACGAGCGCGTCCTTGGTGGGGAAGTAGTGGAAGAGCGTCGCCTTCTTGATGCCGACGCGCGCGGCGACGGTGCCGAAGCTGAGACCGGCATAGCCGCCGTCCGCGTAGCCGCGCGTCGCCTCGTCGACGATGCGCGCGCGGACGGTCTCGGCCTGGCTCGGGCCCGGCGGTCGGCCGGGGCCGCGGCGGACGATCCGCATCGTCGCGTGCGCGCGCGGGCTCACGCGGCCACGCTCGTCGGCCAGAATTCCTTCGGCACGAACGCGCGACGGAGCACGCGCTCGGGGAAGAGACCGAGGCTGTAGTTCTCGATCCCGTTCACCATGTAGGCGAGCACGGAGTCGTCGCGCATGCCCTGGTAGTAGCTGCGGCGCGTGAAGCGTTGGTACGCCCTCGCGGTCGCACGCACCACGGAGAGCCGCGCGGGGCCCATCGTGCCGAGCAGGTAGGTCACGTGACCCACCTCGTCGATGAGGATCTCGTCGAGCAGGTCGCGGATGCACGCGAGCGTCGTGGGATGATCCCGCAGCAGTCGCTCGGCGCGCTCGGCCAGCTCGAGGAAGGCCACCGTGCCCATGAGCTCGCCCGCCGCGAGCAGCGTGAACGACAGCGATTCCGGCAGGTACGCCATCAGCTTCACCGACTGCTGGATCGGGCGCGGCGGCGGCCGGAGCTCGAAGTCGAGGCCGAAGAGCCGCACGATCTCCTTGAAGATGCGCGTGTGGTACGTCTCCTCGAGGTCGGCAAAGTCGCGCGGCTGGAGCCGGCCGTGCTTGCCGAGCCCCTGGAAGCCGCCGCGATCGAGCAGGTAGTCGACGCCCCACTCCTCGCCCTCGTTCGCGCGCGCGATCGCGACCAGCCACACGCAGAGCGGCGACGCATCGCGGAGCGGCCGCTCGCCCAAGTGCCAGCGCTTGAAGTCGTCGGGGGCGATGCGCTCGCCCGTCCATTCGGGAAGCGGGCGGCGCCGGAGCTCGGTGAACCAGGCCTCGCGCCGCGCGAGCGTCCGTCGCGCGAGGTCGGGTTCGCCGTCGCGTTCGCGGACGAACGCGAGGTAGCTCTCGCCGAGCGCGCGGCGCTCGGCCACCGGCAGCGCCGTGAACAGACGCGGATCGAGCATCGACCGGCCCGATACCATCCGATCGGTCGATTCGTCAACGGGGCGCGCCGGCGGCTCAGTGCTTCGCCGCGCGCCGCCCGAACGCGTCGTCGACGACGCGGAGGAGCGTGCTCGGCGGAACGCCCTTCAGCAGCGTCGCGAAAACGCCCGGCATCCTCGGGATCTCATGGAGGCCGGTGTAGACGATCACCGGGAGCTCCTGCAGCGCCGGCTCCAACCGCACCAGCGCGTAGAGCGCGTCGCCCGGTATGTCGGGAAGGTGCAGGTCGAGGATGACGAGCTTCGCGGCGTGGGGATTGCGCAAGTACTCGAGCGCTTTTCTTCCGTTCGGGACGGCGACCGGCGCATAGCCTCCGAGCTCGAGCACCCATTCGAGCGCACGACTGGACTCGGGATCGTCCTCCACGATCAGCACGGCGGGCGGTCGATCCCCATCCGACACCGCCCTACTGATACCCCAAAAGTATCGCGTAGTACGTAGTTTCGGGCGACCGATTTTGCCGCGCCCGGCGCGAACCCGATCTTACAAAGTCGACATGCCGGCGGACACCTCCGACGACCGTCGCCGTCCGAGGTGCCGCCGTGACGGTGTGCGGGCCCTCAGCCCGCCGCGTACCCGAAGACCGCCTTCAGCTCGAGGAACTCCTGCAGCCCGGCCTCGCCCCACTCACGGCCGTTGCCCGACTGCTTGTAGCCGCCGAACGCACCGCTGAAGTCCGGCTGCGCGCCGTTCACGTGGACGTTGCCGGAGCGGATCTTCTTGGCGACGCGCCGTGCCCGCTCGATGTCGCCGGACTGCACGTAGCCGGAGAGACCGTATGGCGTGTCGTTCGCGATGCGGACCGCTTCCTCGTCGCCGTCGTACGGGATGATCGAGAGCACCGGCCCGAAGATCTCCTCGCGCGCGATGGTCATGTCGTTGCGCACGTTGGCGAAGACGGTGGGCTTCACGAAGTAGCCCTTGGTGAGCCCGGCAGGAAGGTCCGGTCCGCCGGCCACGAGCTCCGCGCCTTCCTCGATGCCCTTCTTGATGAGCGCCTGCACCTTTGCGAACTGCGTCTTGTTCGCGATCGGGCCGATGTTCGTGCCGTCGGCGAAGGGATCGCCCACCTTGACCGCCTCGGCGGCGGTCTTCGCGGCGGCGATGGCCTCCTTCATCTTCGAGCGCGGGACGAGCATGCGCGTCGGCGCGTTGCAGGACTGGCCGGAGTTCATGACGACGGCTTGCACGCCCGCCGCGACGACCTCGGCGATGTTCGCGTCGTCGAGGACGATGTTCGCCGACTTGCCGCCGAGCTCCTGCGTGACGCGCTTCACGGTCGGCGCGGCGGCCGTCGCGACCGCGACGCCGGCGCGCGTGGAGCCCGTGAACGACACCATGTCGATGCCGGGGTGCGACGAGATCGCCGCGCCGACCGTCGGGCCGTCGCCGTTCACCAGGTTGAAGACGCCGGCCGGGACGCCCGCGTCGTGGAGGATCTGCGCGAAGAGGTAGCCCGAGAGCGGCGCGATCTCGCTCGGCTTGAGCACCATCGTGCAGCCGGCGGCGAGCGCGGGAGCGACCTTGCACGCGATCTGGTTCACCGGCCAGTTCCACGGCGTGATGAGCCCGCAGACGCCGATCGCCTCCTTCCGCATGAGCGTCGAGCCCTTCTGCTCCTCGAACGCGAAGGACGACAGGACCTTCGTCATCTCGAAGAAGTGGCCCATGCCGGCGGCGGCCTGCGCGGCGCGCGACAGCCAGAGCGGCGCGCCCATCTCGAGCGAGATGGTCTCGACCATCTCGTCGTACTTCGCCTGGTAGGCGGCGATGATGCGCTGGAGCAGGTCGAGCCGTTCCTCGCGTGTCGTCTCCGAGTACGTCTCGAAGGCGCGGCGCGCGGCCGAGACGGCCTTGTCGACGTCGGCGGCGCTGCCGAGCGAGATCACGCCGACGTGGTCCTCGTTCGCCGGGTTGGTGACCGGGTAATCGTTCGGGGTCGTGGGCGCAACCCACTTCCCGTCGATGTAGAACTGACGGCAGTCCTTCATGGGATGTCTCCTTCCGATGTCGACGCGTTCGTTGGCGGGGCGGACCTCGATGTCCTAGCCGAGCGCACGCAACGCTGCCAGGGGGTCCGTCGTCAGGGCTGGAGCAGCGTGCGGCGCCACCCGCCGCGCGTCCGCCGCCAGTGCTCGCGGCGATGGAGCCGGTGGGCTCCGCGCTTCCAGAACTCGATCACCTCGGGCACCACGCGGTAGCCCAGCCAATCGGCCGGCCGGGGGACCGGACGGCCGACGAGGTCGCGACGGAGCCGGTGCCAGCGCGCCATGAGCCACTCGTGGCTCGGCATCGGGGCGCTCTGCGTCGACGAGGCGGCCGCGAGCCGGCTGTTCCGCGGGCGCATCTCCCAGTACGCATCGGCCTCGGCGGCCGTGACGCGCTCGATCCGGCCCTCGACCCGCACCTGCTTGGCGATCCCGTCCCAATAGAAGACGAACGCGGCACGCGGCCGGGCGGCGAGCTCGCGCCCCTTGCGGCTCCGGCCGTCGGTGAAGAACACGAAGCCGCGCGCGTCGACCCCTTTCAAAAGCACGAAGCGAACCGAAGGCATGCCGTGACGCCCGGCGGTGGCGAGCGCCATCGCGTCATGGAGCGGGATGCCGGCGCGCGCGGCCGCTGCGTACCACTGCTTGAACTTGACGATCGGGTCGGCGGGCACGCGTCGATCTTCCCGATCGTCGGCGTCGTGGCAACCGGTGCGTCCTCAGCCGCCGGCCGCACGCCGGCGCGCCGCCGCGACGGCTTCCTCCGGGACCGGATCGAAGCGCGCGGCGCCGGCTCGAAAGAGGCCGGGCGCCAGCAGCCGGAGCCACCACGCGAGTCGCATGCGGCCCGGCACCCAGACCTCGGGCAGGCGACGCTCGATCGCGCGGAAGATCGCGTCCGACACCGCCGACGGCGGCAGCTTGCGACCGCGGAACGCCGTCGGCTCGTCCGTCTTCTGCCAGATCTCCGTGTCGATCGGCCCGACGTGGACGACCGTTGCGTGCACGTTCGAGCCGGCGAGGTCGAGCCACAGCCCCTCGGTGAGGCCGGTGAGCCCGAACTTCGACGCCGCGTAGACCGCCTCGCGCGGCGGCGGCAGCTTGCCCGCGACCGACGAGATGTTCACGAGATGGCCCTCTCCCTGCCGCAGCATCGCCGGCAGCGCGGCGACGATCAGACGCGCAGGCGCGATCAGGTTGACGCGCAGCGTGTGCTCGACGTCGTCGGCGGTGACGTCGAAGAACTGCTTGTGCTTCGGCACGCCGGCGTTGTTGACGACGACGTCGAGCCGCCCGAAGCGCTCGAGCGCCCGCGCGACCAGCGCCTCGACGAAGCCCTCGGCCGCGACGTCGCCGGCGACCGGCTCGGCTTTGCCCCCTGCCCGCTCGCAGTCGCGCGCGACCTCCGCGAGCCGATCGGCGCGGCGCGCCGCGAGCACGACGCAGGCGCCGCGGGCGGCGAAGTCCAGGGCCACCTGCCGGCCGATGCCGGAGGAGGCCCCGGTGACGATGACGACGCGGTCTCGGTAGTCCACGCGCCGCCATCGCCCCGGCCGGCCCGCGCCGTCAAGCGGCCCACCTGGCAGACTTCCCGGGGCCGCAGGCGCAAAGCAGCCCGGCCGAGATCCAGCTCACCGAGACGCCGTAGATCCGCGCGGCGGCGGCGCCGGTGCTCAGTACCCGGCGTCGCCGTGCGGAGCGGCGTCGCGCGTGTAGACGAGGAACGTGCGCTCGAACGTCATGAACACGGTGCCGTCCTGCTTCGTGCCCTTGGTCTCGACGGTGACGACGCCCTGCCCCGGCCGCGTCTCCGACGGTCGCTTCGAGAGCACCGTCGACTCGGCGTAGATGGTATCGCCGACGAACACCGGCGCGGTGAGCCGCACCTTGTCCCATCCGAGGTTCGAGACCGCGTTCCGGCTCGTCGATGTGACGCTCATGCCGGTCACCATCGCGAGCGTCAGGCACGAGTTGACCAGCGGCCGCTTGAACTCGGTGTGGCTCGCATACTGTGCGTCGAAGTGGAGCGGATGTGGGTTCATGGTGAGGTTCGTGAACCAGACGTTGTCCGCCTCCGTGATCGTTCGGCCGGGTCGGTGCTCGACGGTCACGCCCGGCTCGAAGTCCTCGTAGTAGAGCCCGACCGACTCGCGGTAGCGGCGGTCGCCCACTTGCCGATAGAGTTTCTTGTCCATCGCCGTTTCCGACGCCCGGTGTAGAAAGGTGACGGCCCGGCGTCAAACGCGTGCGCCGGCCGGGCTCAGGGCATGGGCGCGCGCATCACGATGCGACGTCGGTGCGGCGCACGCGCGGGCCTTCGGCGGCGACCGATGCCGTCGCCGCGCGGGCGGCGTGGAGCAGCCGGTCGAGCGTCGCGCTCTTCGCATCGCGACGATGGGCGAGGCCGAACGTGATCGTGACGGACGGCGGCCGCAACGGGCGGCACACGACGTTCAGCGAGTGGAGCGCCTGCCAGCCGGACGGCACGACGGTGACGCCGAGCCCTGCCTCCACGACCGTCAGCGCCGACGAGAGCGTCGTCGTGTGGTGGCGCGGGCGCAGCACGACGCCCTCCTGCTGGAACGTCGCGAGGGTGAGGTCGAAGAGCGCCGGCGCGACCTCGCGCTCGTAGAGGACGAGCGGCGCCTCCGCGAGCCGTCGCCACGACACCGGCCGCGGGCCGGCGAGCGGATGCCCGGCGGCGACGGCGAGGCAGAGCGGAACCGTCGTGACCCGTTCGATCACGATCTCCGGGTCCGTGGACACGAGCGGCAGGGCCACGATCGCCGCGTCCACGAGGCCGTCGCACAACGCGGACGCGATGCGCGTCGGGGCGTAGTCGTGCAGATCGATGCGGACGCCGGGGTGGCTGCGGGCGATGCGGGTGAGCACCCGTCCGACGATGGCCAGGCGCGCCGCCGGCTCGCAGCCGATGACCAGGGCATCGGACATCTCCGGCGCGGCGACACGCGTGCGGTCGACTGCACGCTGGGCCTCGGCGAGCGTGATGCGCGCCTGCTCGAGGAACACGCGGCCCGCCGCGGTGAGCTCGACACCACGCGAGGTGCGGACGACCAGCCGGCAGCCGAGCTCGCGCTCGAGCGCGCGGATCTGCCGGCTGAGCGGCGGCTGCGCGATGCCGAGCCGGTCGGCGGCGCGCCGGAAGTTCGCATGCTCGGCCAGCGCGATGAAGTAACGTAGGTGCCTCAGCTCCATGGTCGATACCTACGCGGTGCCGATGGGCGCCTCGCGGCGGTATTGGACGCCGTCGCGGACAGTTACGTATGGTCCCGTCGTGACGTGGGCCGGGGGGGATCTACGGGGGCGCGCGAGCGTGCGCATGCGATCGTGAGCGCCTCGCGGCCGGCGTCGCTCCTGCTGGTGGAGCCGCACGTCGAGACGGCCGAGAGCATGCAGCTCCTGCTCGAGGCGCTCGGGTATCGGGTCCACCTCGCGTCGGATGGCGCGACGGCGCTCACCGTCGCCGAGACGACGGAAGTCGACGCGGCGTTCCTCGCGATCAGCCTGCCCGACCTCGACGGCTATGCGCTGGCGCGCCGCCTGCGCGAGCTCGGCCGGCCGCGCGTGCTGATCGCGCTCACCGGCTTCGGCCACGCCGACGATCGCCGGCGCGCCATCGACGCCGGATTCGACGACCACGTGCTCAAGCCCGCGACCGTGGAGCAGCTCGAAAACGTGCTGGCTCGCTTCCTGGCAACGGACGTGCGCTGATCCTGCGGCCGCGAAGGTGCCGAGGTGCCCGCGCGCGCCGTCACGCGTCTTCGCGTGCGCGCCGTGCATCGTAAGGATGCAAAGCAACCCTCATGCCGGCATTAGCGTCGCGTACACGTCGACCGGTCGGCGGTGTGCATGGAACTTTTACATCGCGATGCAAACGGCCTGCCGACACGCATGAGTCCGGAATGGCCGGCGGCTTGGCGCCACGGGGACACACGACGCGAACGCCAGCGTGCATCCACGTCGGACGGCGCAGCGCGCAACCGCGCCGTCTCACGCGACGAGCTTGCGGTACTTGATGCGGTGCGGCTGCTCGGCCTCGACGCCGAGGCGCTTCCGGCGATCGGCCTCGTAGTCCTGGTAGTTGCCCTCGAACCAGACGACGCGGCTGTCGCCCTCGAAGGCCAGCATGTGGGTCGCGATCCGGTCCAAGAACCAACGATCGTGGCTGATCACGACCGCGCACCCCGCGAAGGCCACCAGCGCCTCTTCGAGCGCGCGGAGCGTGTCGACGTCGAGGTCGTTCGTCGGCTCGTCGAGCAGCAATAGGTTGCCGCCGCTCTTGAGCAGCTTCGCGAGATGGAGCCGGTTCCGCTCTCCGCCCGAGAGGTCCTTGACCTTCTTTTGTTGGTCCGCGCCCTTGAAGTTGAACGACGCGGCGTACGCGCGCGAGTTCACCTCGCGCTTCCCGACCATGACGACCTCGTGTCCGCCGTCGGAGATCTCCTCCCAGACGGACCGGGTGCCGTCGAGCGCGTCGCGGAACTGGTCGACGTACGACATCACCACCGTGTCGCCGACACGCAGGGTCCCGGCGTCGGGCTTCTCCTGGCCGGTGATCATCCGGAAGAGCGTCGTCTTCCCGGCGCCGTTCGGGCCGATGACGCCGACGATGCCGCCCTTCGGCAGCGTGAACTCGACGCCGTCCATCAAGAGCACGTCGCCGTACGCCTTGCGGAGCCCCTTCGACTCGATGACGAGGTCGCCGAGCCGCGGGCCGGCCGGGATCGTGATCTGCGCGACGCCCTGGCGCTGCTCGACGGCCTGGTCTTCCTTCAGCAGGTCCTCGTAGTGCGTGATGCGCGCCTTCGACTTCGCGTGCCGCGCGCGCGGCGCCATGCGGACCCACTCGAGCTCGCGCTGGAGTGTGCGCCGGCGCGACGACTGCTCCTTCTCCTCCTGCCCGAGCCGCTGCTCCTTCTGGTCGAGCCAGGACGAGTAGTTGCCCTCCCACGGGATGCCCTGCCCGCGGTCGAGCTCGAGGATCCAGCCGGCGACGTTGTCGAGGAAGTAGCGATCGTGCGTGACGGCGACGACCGTGCCCTTGTACTCGGCGAGGTGGCGCTCGAGCCATGCGACCGACTCGGCGTCCAGGTGGTTCGTCGGCTCGTCGAGCAGCAAAAGGTCGGGCTGCTTCAGCAGCACCTGGCAGAGCGCGACGCGCCGGCGCTCGCCGCCCGAGAGCGTCGCGACGTCGGCGTCGGGCGGCGGCAGGCGGAGCGCGTCCATCGCGATCTCCAGCTGACGGTCGAGCTCCCACGCATTGGCGGCCTCGATCTGGTCCTGGAGCCGTCCCTGCTCCGCGAGGCACTTCTCCATCTCGTCGTCGGACATGGGCTCGCCGAGCTTGGTGGAGATCTCCTCGAACTTCGTCAGCAGCCCGCGCGTCGAGGCGACGGCCTCCTCGACGTGATCGAGCACGCTCTTCGTCGGATCGAGGACGGGCTCCTGCGACAGGAAGCCGACCGTGTACCCTTGCCCGAGGAACGCCTCGCCGGCGACGTCGTGGTCGATGCCGGCCATGATGCGCAGCAACGTCGACTTGCCGGCGCCGTTGTGACCGAGGACGCCGATCTTCGCGCCGGCGTAGAACGAGAGCCAGATCCCCTTCAGGATCTCCTTCCCCTGCGCCGTCACCTTGCGCAGGTCCTTCATCGTGTAGATGAATTGCGGCATGACCGCGTAGTGCTATGGCACGCGGGACGACGGGGCAAGCAGGTAGCGGACCCCGGCGCCGTGGTAGCCGCACGTCGCGATGAGCCGCTCCTCGCCGCCGGGCCAGGCGGTCGCGCGCACCTCGGCCTGCTCGCCGCCGGGCTCCATGCGGATCCATGCGATCGGCGCCTCGCGGGTCGCGCGCGCGCCGGCGTCGGCGAGCGTGGCGATGAAACGATCGCGGCTCTCCTGGTCGAAGTACTGGATGGCGATCGAGTGGTAGACGATCGTCGCGAGACCCGTCGCCGGTCGCGCGAGACGGGTCGCGACCCAATCGGCGCCGTTCGCCTGCTCGATCGTCGCCGGCACGCGGCGCGCGACGTCGCACGCGGCGCGCACGAGCGCCAGGCGATCGGCCTGATCCGGCCACACGAAGGACAGGAGCGTCAGGCGGCCCTCGTCGGTCGTCGGGTCGAGCGGATTCGGATCGCAGCCGGCCCGCTCGGCGACCGCCGCACGCACGGCGAACGGCAATCCGTCCGCGAGCCAGCGATCGCGCAGCAGCACCGGTGAGGCCGGGTCGCCCCACGCGGCATCCGACGCTTCGTACCGGAAGTGGTCCCAGCGGAGATTCAGTCCGGCGCTCGCGCCGACTTCCAGGCATCGAAGCGGCAGCTCCGTCGCGTGCGCGACGTCGAGGAAGCCGCAGACGAGCGCGGCCGTCCGTCCGACCTCGTTCGTCTGCACGCCGCGCTCGACGACGATGCGGCGAAGCGACGTCAGGTTGTCGGCGATGAAGGCGCGGAAATCGGGCCAGGCGCGCGCGGCGTCGCCGTCGCCGCCCACCGACGGATAGCGCGCCGCGAGCGCCGGCGCCCGACCCTCGAGGACGGCGCGGTGGACGGCGCCCATCAGGCGCAGCGCCATCGCCGACAGGATCGGCGCGTGCGGATAGCCTTCGACGACGGCTGCGAGCGGACCGCCCGCCGCATGGTCGTCGGCGGCGCGCGTGAGCAACACCTCGTAGAAGGGCGAGCCGAGCTTGCCGCACCCCTGGCCCTGGAGCCGCAGGTATTCCGCTTGATCGACGCTCACCGGAACGTCTCCCTTCCGCGCCGCGCGCGCTGCAACAGTATTCACAGCGCATGCGCTACGTCGAGCGACGCGGACGCGTCGTGCCGTGACGTCGCGCCGTCGCTCGGCGAACGGGCGGCGCCACGTTTGCGGCGCTCGCGATGCGCGTCACGCACGCGGGACGGCGCGGCCGCCGTGGTCCCTGCCTTGCTACTTCGCTTCGAACCCCCACGTCCGCTGCGCCCGGAGTGCCGACTCGATGAAGACGCTCGCTGCCGCCATCCTGCTGCTCACCTCGTCCACCGTCATGGCCGCGCCGCTCCTTCGGCCGCGCGCGCTGGCCGCCGGCACCGCGTCGACCAGCGAGCGCATGCTCGACGTCGACCACACGGCGTTGCACGAGCTCCGCGCCCGCGCCGCGGCCACGCTCGACGGCTTCCCGCTCGGCGCCGACGGCACGGCCACGCTCGACGTCCATCGCATCGAGCCATTCGCGAAGGACCTCCGCATCGAGGCCGACGGGCCGAACGGCGTCACCACCGTGCCCGCGCCGGACACCGTCTACTTCGGCGGAACCATCAAGGGCGCGCCACGCTCGCTCGTCTTCCTCGCGGCGACGGCGGATTCCGTGCACGGCTTCGTCGTGCGCGACGACCGCACGTTCCCGTTCGGACCGGGCGCGGACGGCGGTCTCCGATCCTATGCGCTCGCCGACGTCGACGCCGCGAAGTACCCGGGGCCGTCGGACTTTTGCGCGAACGACCTGCATCCGGAGCTGCCGGTCGGGAAGCCGCTGATGCGCATGCCGACGGCGGCGACGCCGACGGCCGCGCACACGACGATCCGGGAAGCGCAGGTCGCCGTCGACACCGACACCGAGCTGCTCGCGAAGTTCCCGACCCTGAACGCGGCCACGAGCTACCTGACCGACCTCTTCGCCGCCGGCACCGCCATCTACGAGCAACAGGTGCAGGTGCACCTGAAGCTCAACTACGTCCGTCTGCGCTCCGCCTCCGATCCGTGGACCGCAACCGACACGATCGGCCAGCTCCAGGAGCTCGAGACGTACTGGAAGAATCCCGCGAACGGCATGCCGAACGGCGCCAACGACGTCGTGCACTTCGTCTCCGGAAAGCCCGTGCAGGGCGGCGTCGCGTACATCAACGCCGCCTGCGACAACACTTACCACTTCGGCGTCTCGCAGGTGTACGGCAGCTTCAACCTCTCCGATCCGAACGGCATCTGGGACGTGCTCGTCGTGACGCACGAGATCGGCCACAACATGGGCAGCGTGCACACGCACTGCTACAACCCGCCGCTCGACCACTGCTACAACGGCGAGCAGGGCTGCTACAGCGGCGCGGAGTCGCTCCCGCCCGGCGGCGGCACGATCATGAGCTACTGCCACCTGCTCCCCGGCGGTCTCGCGAACGTCGATTTGGTGTTCGGCACGACGGTCGCCAACACGATCGTCAATTTCGTCAACAGCGTCTCCTGCCTCGACGTGGTCGCCACGTGCGGCGACGGCACGATCGGAATCGGCGAGCAGTGCGACGACGGCAACACCACGAACGGCGACGGGTGCTCGTCGACGTGTGAGATCGAGAGCCCGTGCGGCGACGGCTTCATCGGCGCGGGCGAACAATGCGACGACGGAAACACGACCCCCGGCGACGGCTGTGACGGCTCGTGTCAGCTCGAGACCGTGTGCGGGAACGGGGTGAAGGAAGGCGTCGAGCAGTGCGACGACGGCAACACGTCGTCGGGCGACGGCTGCTCGTCCAAGTGTCGGCTCGAGAGCGTGTGCGGGAACGGCACGAAAGAAGCGACCGAGCAGTGCGACGACGGCAACACGACCGGCGGCGACGGCTGCTCCGCGAGCTGCCACGTCGAGCAGTGCGGCAACCACTACCTCGACGTCGGCGAAGAGTGCGACGACGGCAACACGGTCTCGGGTGACGGGTGCTCGGCGGACTGCATCCACGAGCCCCTCTGCGGTGACGACGAGGTCGACCCGGGCGAGGAATGCGACGACGGCAACGTCGTGAGCGGCGACGGCTGCTCGGCCACGTGCATGATCGAGCCGTGCCAGATCGTCGTGCCGCACCAGACGGCATGGGCGCCGGCGAAGCTCGTCGCGACGCCCGGCAGCGTCGCGCTGCGGGCGCGCTTCGGCGTCTCGTCGGACGTGCTCGACCTGGAAGCGGTCGCCGAGACCGGCATCCACATCTACGTCGACGGCGGCACCGGCGCGCGCGACATGGACGTGGTCGTGCCGGGCGGCGCCGGGTGGGTGGCCGGGACGACGCGCGTGCGCTATCGCGATCCGTCGGGGTCGGCGTCGGGCGTGCGCTCGATCGTGATCCGCGCCAAGGGCGACGGCATCACGACGGTCGATCTCAAGCTCGCGAGTCACGGCGGCGCCGTGCCGGATGCGAACGACGCCCCGCCGACCGTGACCGTGCTCCTCGGCGACGAGATCGCCGGCGAAGACGGCGCCTGCGGCCGCTACGCGTTCGGCGGCGGCCAGTGCGTGAAGCGCGGGAAGAAGCTCACATGTAAGTAGTCCGCCGCGAGACTGCGTCTCGCGGCGGGGGCTAGCGTGTGGCGGGCGTGTACGCGCGGGCGGTATGCCGCGGCCGGCCAAGCCGGCGCGGCAGGCTGGGTACGCGCGGGTGTGGCCGCGGGTCGGTGCGATGTTGCGGCTAGCTCGCACGTCCGATGCGGGCCATCAGCAGGAGTAGGAGCGGCTTGCCTAGGTACTTGCCGGCCGACGAGCGCGCACAGCACGGGGTCGAAGGTGCGCGCGCGGAGCGGCAGCACGGCGTTCAGATCGGCCTGAACGAGCGGCAGCGGACCGATCCGTCGTCGTGCGACGGCGAGCATGCCGCGGGAGCCGTCGAGGCCGACCGGGCGGCTGCCGGCGCGTACGAGCGCGTCGAGATGGACGCCCGTCCTCCGGCGTCGAGGATGCGCTCGCCGGGCTGCGGCCCGAGACGCGCCATCGTGTAGCGACGGTCGAGCGCGACGAGCGGGTTCGCCGTCGCGTCGTAGCTCGGCGCCCAGGCGTCGTAGCCTGACCGTACGTCCGGCCGCTCGACCCGCGTCGACATCGCCGGAACCGGTCAGATGTTGATCGTTCGCTTCGCGACCGCGAGCGCCGCTTCCTTCACCGCCTCGGGCAGCGTCGGATGGGCGTGGACCGTCCGCGCAATGTCCTCGCTCGACGCCGAGAACTCCATCGCGATCGTCGCCTCGGCGATCATGTCGGACGCACGCGGCCCGAGGATCGCGACCCCGAGCACGCGATCGGTCGCGGCGAGGGCGACGACCTTCGCCTGCCCTTCCGTCTCGCCGAGCGCCCTCGCCCGCGCGTTGGCGGTGAACGGGAAGGTGCCGACGCGGACGTCGAGCCCGCGGCGCTTGGCTTCGTCCTCGCCGATGCCGACGCTCGCGAGCTCGGGGAAGGTGTAGACGACGTTCGGCACGAGGTCGTAGCTCACGTGCGCCGCCTGGCCGGCCATCATCTCCACCGCGGCGACGCCGTCCTCCTCGGCCTTGTGCGCGAGCATGGGACCGGGAATGCAATCGCCGATCGCGAAGATGCCTGGGACGCTCGTCTCGAAGCGGTCGTTCACGACGATGCGCCCGCGCTCGTCGAACGCGACGCCGGCCTCTTGCGCGCCGAGGCCCTCGGTGAACGCACGGCGGCCGACCGCGACGAGCACGACGTCGACGTCGAGCGTGCCGGCCTCGCCGTTCTTCGCGGCGAGCGTCACCCGCACGCCGTCTTTCGTGCGCGCGGCGGCGGTGGCGCTCGTCTGGAGCCGGAAGACGAGGCCCTGCTTCTCGAGCGCCCGCTGCAGCAGACGGGCCATGCTCTGGTCGAAGGCGGGTACGATCTGGGGCAGGAACTCCGCGACCGTCACCTGCGTGCCGAGGCGCCGCCACACCGACCCGAGCTCGAGGCCGACGGCGCCCGCGCCGACGACGAGCATGCGCTCGGGCACCGCCGGGAGCGCGAGCGCCTCGGTCGACGACACGATGCGCTCGCCGTCGAACGGCAGGTCGCGAAGCGGCGTCGCCTCGCTGCCCGTCGCGATCAGGATGCGCGCGGCCTCGACCGTCTGCTCGCCGTCGGCGCCGGCGACCGCGACGCGACCGGGCGCGACGATGCGGGCCTGGCCGCGGACGCTCGTCACCTTGTTCTTCTTGAAGAGCCCGACGATGCCCTGCGTGAGACCGCCGACGACCTTGTCCTTCCGCTGCATCATCGCGGCTAGGTCGAGCGTCACGCCGGCCGCCTTCACGCCGTGGACGGCGAGACCGTGGAGGGCCTGGTGGTAGAGCTCGCTCGAATCGAGGAGCGCCTTCGAGGGAATGCAGCCGACGTTCAAGCACGTGCCGCCGAGCGTCGCGTCCTTCTCGACGCACGCGACGCGCATGCCGAGCTGCGCCGCGCGGATCGCGGTCGTGTAGCCGCCCGGCCCGGCACCGATGACGACGAGGTCGAAGGCGGCCATCAGACGTCCAGCACGAGGCGCGCCGGGTCCTCGAGGCGCTCCTTCACGCGGACGAGGAACGTGACGGCGTGCTCGCCGTCGACGAGGCGATGATCGTAGGAGAGCGCCACGTACATCATCGGGCGCACGACGATCTGATCGTTCACGACCACCGGCCGCTTCTCGATCTTGTGCATGCCGAGGATCCCCGACT
>OEKX01000642.1_pt2 | contig 17793 bp, 18 predicted proteins | sample 1503491 | NCBI WGS metagenome assembly OEKX01 (sample SAMEA104379567, study PRJEB20068) | metagenome | isolation source: 1998 | reverse complement strand
CCGCCCCTCGACGTCGAGCGCGCGGCCGAGCGCCTGCGCGCCGCCGGCGTGCGGATCGTCCCGCCGCCGTCCGATCCGCCGCGGAAAGCGCCGCCGCCGCTCGTGCGCGTGACGCACCTCACGCATCGCTACGACGAGGGCACGCGCGCGCTCGACGACGTCTCGGTCGAGATCGGCCGGGGCGAGCTCGTCGCCGTCGTCGGCCGCAACGGCTCCGGGAAGACGACGCTCGTGAAGCACGTGAACGCGCTGCTCGCGCCGAGCACGGGACGCGTCGAGCTCGACGGCATCGACGTCGCGACGCTCGGGCTCGAGCAGGTGGCGCGCCGAGTCGGCTACGTCTTCCAGGATCCGGACCATCAGCTCTTCGCCGCGACGGTTGCCGACGAGGTCGCGTTCGGGCCGACGAACCTGGGCCTCCCCGCCGACGAGGTCGGCCGGCGTGTCGAGGAGGCCCTCACCGCGGTCGGGCTCGAGGCGCGCGACGAGGATCCGTTCCTGCTCGACAAGGGCGCGCGCCAGCGGCTCGCGGTCGCGGCGGTCCTCGCGATGGGTCCCGACCTGCTCGTCCTCGACGAGCCGACCACGGGCCTCGACCATCGCGAGCAGCTCCGCATGCTCGGGCTGCTCCGGCGCCTGCACGCGGACGGCCGCACGATCGTGATCGTGACCCACACGCCGTGGGTCGTCGCCGAGCACGCGGAGCGCGTGCTCCTGCTCGAGCACGGCAGGCTCCGCTACGACGGACCCGTGCGGCCGTTCTTCGCCGATCCGGCGCTCGTCGCCGCCGCGTCGTTTCGCCCGCCCGACGTCACCCGTCTCGGCCAGGCCTTCGGCGCGACGCCGCTCTCCGTCGACGAGCTGGCGGCTTGGATCGTGCGATGACGCTCGCGCTCTACATCGCGCGGCCGAGCCCGCTCCACCGCCTGCATCCGGTGACGAAGCTCGCCGGTCTGGCCGGTCTCCTGCTCGCGGCGTTCGTCGTCGACGCGCCGGCGTACCTCGCGCCGCTCGGGCTCCTCGTCCTGACGCTGCTCGCCGTGGCGGGCGCGCTGTCGCTCGTCCGCCGGTTCCGGACGCTCTTCGTCCTCGTCTTCGTCTTCACGCTCGTCGTGTGGACGCTCTTCTACGCCGGCGTCTTCGTGCCGACGTGGTCGGGGCTCGTCTTCGGCCTCTCGACGGCCGTGCGGCTCGACACCTTTCTCGCGACGGGCCTTCTCTTCCTCGCGACGACGCGCGTCGAGGAAGTGGCCTATGCGCTCGGCCGGCTCGGGGTGCCGTACGCGATCGGGTTCACGCTGACGCTCTCGTTCCGGCTCGTGCCGCTCTTCTTCGAGGCGGCGCACACGATCGTCCAGGCGCAGCGCTGTCGGGGGCTCCGCATGGACGAGGGGAACGTCGTCGTGCGCCTGCGTCGATTCGCACCGGTCGTCGTGCCCGTGTTCATCGGCGCGCTCCGGCGTGCGGATCGCATGGCGATGGCGCTCGAGCTCAGGGGATTCAACTCGGGCCGGCCGCGGACGACGTATCTCCGCGCGACGGTCGGGCGCCGCGACCTGGTCGCGCTCGTGCTCGCGGGCGGCATCGCGACGACGTATCTCTGGCTGTGGGCGCACGGCATGGGTTTGCTCGCACGCTCATCTTGACTCCCCCGGGACCTCTCCCTAGCATCGCGCCCTTGGACGCGACGAACGGATCACGCCGCCGCGTCGTGGTGACGGGGATCGGGCTCGTCACCCCGCTCGGAACCGGAACGGAAGCCACCTGGCAGGGCGTCGTGGCGGGACGCTCCGGTGTGCGCCGCATCACGCGCTTCGACGCGTCGTGCATACCGGCGCAGATCGCGGGCGAGGTCCCCGACTTCGAGCCTGCGCGCTGGCTCGACAGGAAGGAGCTCAAGCGGACGGACCTCTTCGTCCAGTACGCCCTCGCCGCCGCCGAGATGGCCGTCGCCGAAGCGGCGCTGCCGCTGCCGCTCGCGACGCCGGCGCGCACCGGCGTGATCGTCGGCGTCGGCATGGGCGGCGTCATGAGCCTCGAGGAAGCTTACGACGCGTTCGCGCGGCGCGAGTTCCGTCGCGTGTCGCCGTTCTTCATCCCGCGCATCATTCCGAACATGGCGGCGGGGTACGTGGCGCTCCGCTTCGGGGCCAGGGGACCGAACTTCGCGACGACGAGCGCGTGCGCCTCGGGCGCCCACGCGGTCGGCGAGGCGTTCGCGCTCGTGCGCGACGGCTTGCAGGACGTCATGCTCGCGGGCGGTGCCGAGGCCCCGATCGCGCTCATCGGCGTCGGCGGGTTCGCCGCGATGCGCGCGCTCGCGACCAGCTTCAACGACGACCCGACGCGCGCGAGCCGCCCGTTCGACCGCGATCGCGAAGGCTTCGTCGTCGGCGAAGGCGCCGGCATGCTCGTCCTCGAGACGCTCGAGCACGCGCGCGCGCGCGGCGTCCGCCCGATCGCCGAGCTCGTCGGCTATTCCTCCAATTGCGACGCGTACCACGTGACGCAGCCGTCACCCGAGGGCGCCGGCGCCGCTGCATGCATGGCCGGCGCGCTCGCCGACGCGGGGTGCGCGCCCGAGAGCATCGGCTACGTGAACGCGCACGGGACGAGCACGCCGTACAACGACGAAGCCGAGACGCAGGCGGTGAAGCAGGTCTTCGGGCCGCACGCCCGCACGCTCGCGTTGAGCTCGACCAAGTCCACCATGGGGCACCTCCTCGGCGCCGGCGGCGCGGTCGAGGCCGCGCTCACCGTCCTCGCCATCGATCGCGAGATCCTGCCGCCGACGATCAACCTCGACACACCCGATCCGGCGTGCGACCTCGACTACGTCCCGGGAACGGCACGGCCGGCCCGCGTCGACGTCGCGATGTCGAACTCGTTCGGATTCGGCGGCGCGAACGTCTCGCTCGTGTTCCGGCGCATCACATGACGGGCGTGTTCGCCCGCCGGCTGCACTTCGTCGTCGGCAAGGGCGGGGTCGGGAAGACGACCGTCACGGCCGCGCTCGCCCGCACGCTCGCCGCCGCCGGCCGGCGCACGCTCGCGATCGAGATGGAGGCCGGGGGCCGGCTTCCCGGCGTGCTCGGGACGTCGGCCGCGGTGGGCACGCCGCGCCAGGTGGCGCCCGGGCTGAGCGTCGTCTCGATCGACGGACGCGCGGCGCTGGAAGAGTACCTTGGCCTCGTCATCCCGGTGAAGCGTCTCCTCTCGACGGTCTTCTCGAGCCGCATCTACCAATACTTCGTCGCGGCGGCGCCGGGCCTGAAGGAGCTCATGACGGTCGGCAAGGTCTGGTACGAGGCGACGCGCACCGAGGGGACGCGGCCGGTCTGGGACGCCGTCGTCGTCGACGCGCCGGCGACGGGCCACGGGCTCCAGTACCTCCGCATGCCGCAGGCCGCCCGCGACACGTTCGGCGCGGGCCTCGTCCAGCGCGAGGCGGCGCGCGTGGTCTCGCTGCTGCAGGACGCGCGGACGACGGCGGTGCACCTCGTGACGCTGGCCGAGGACATGCCGGTGACGGAGGCGCTCGAGGCGCACGCGCAGATCGCCGGCCCGCTCGGCCTGCCGGTCGGCGCGGTGATCGTGAACCGCGTGCACCGCCGCCGCTTCGCGTCCGACGTGCTGGCGACGCTCGAGCGTGCGGCCGGGGCGGCGGGCGCGGCCGAGCGCGCGTGCCTGCGCGCGGTCCACGATCGCGCCGTCGAGGAGACGAGCTGGTCCGACATCAACGCGCAGCACCTGGAGCGCCTGCGCACGACGCTCGGCGCCGGCTCGCTCGTCGAGCTGCCGTATCTCTTCGCCGAGGAGTTCGGCGAGGCGGAGATCGCGACGCTCGCGCACGACCTGGAGGCGGCCACGACCGCGCGCCAGCCGTGACGCTCCGCGAGCTCGTGGCGCGCCATCGCGTCGTCATCTCCGCAGGCAGCGGGGGCGTCGGCAAGACGACCGTCGCGGCGTCGATCGCGCTCTGGGGGGCGCTCGAGGGCCGGCGGACCGCCGTGCTGACGATCGATCCGGCGCGCCGTCTCGCGACGTCACTCGGCCTCGAGACGCTCGGGCACGAGCCGCGGGAGATCGCCGCCGACGTGTTCGCCACGCAGGGGCTCGCGCCGAAGGCGCCGCTCTCGGCAATGATGCTCGACCAGAAGGGGGCCTGGGACGCGCTCGTCGATCGGTACGCGCCCGCCGACGCTCGGGCGCGCATCCTCGCGAACCCGTTCTACCAGCACCTCTCGCAGACGTTCGCCGGCTCGCAGGAGTACATGGCGATCGAGCAGCTCTGTCTCCTCGTCGACAGCGGTGCCTACGACCTCGTCGTCGTCGACACGCCGCCGACGCGTCACGCGCTCGACTTCCTCGAGGCGCCGAAGCGCATCGACGATTTCCTCGACCGCAGCGTCGTCAAGTGGTTCGTGAAGCCGTACTTCAGCGCCGGCTGGTCGGCGCTGCGCGCGGTCAACCGGACCGCGAGCTTCCTGCTCCAGCGGCTCGAGCAGGCGACCGGCGTGTCGGCGCTCACGCAGATCTCGGACTTCTTCGCGAGCATGAGCGGGCTCTTCGAGAACTTCCACGAGCGGATCGAGCGCGCCTACGACGTCCTGCGTGGAGCCGAAACCGCGTTCGTCGTCGTGTCGAGCCCCGAGGAGCAGGTGCTGGACGACGCCGAGTACCTGGCCGGGAAGATGGCCGAGCTGCGCATGCCGTTGAAGGGCGTGGTCATGAACCGCGTGCACGCCGAGCTCGGCGCCCAGAAGGGGCTCGATCCCGACGACGTCGATGCGGTGACGGCGATCGTGGCTCGTGCGACCGGTGCCGAGGCCGCTGGCCCCCTGGTCGAGAACTTCGTCGACTACCAGGCGCTCGCGCGCGGCGAGCAGCTCCGCATGGAGCAGTTCCGCGCCGGCCTCCCGAAGCGCGTGCCGCTCGTGGTGGTGCCGAACTTCGCGCGCGACATCCACGACCTGGCGTCGCTCGCCGCAATGCACCGGTATCTGTTCGGCTAGGGCGGCGGCGCGCTACACACGCCGTCGATGCACGCGATACGTGCCGGCGGCTCAAGACCGATTGCTTCGCGGGCCGTCAGCCGACGATCGCGCCGAGGATCGGCGTGCGCGTCATGTAGTCCGCGAGCACGAAGACGAGCAGGATCGCCAGCCATGCGAACCCGGCGACCGCGAGCACGTGGATCAGGCGGGGGCCGTAGCGGACGTGCATGAACCACAGCACGACGAGCGTCGCCTTGGTGACGGCGATGCCCAGCATGACGACGTTGTTGAACGCGCCGAGGTTGATCTCGGCGGCGCCGACGGTGGCTGCGGTGAGGCAAAGCAGCGCCACGAAGATCGTGACGTAGACGCGACGCGTGGGGCCGTGATGGGTGGTCGTGGTCACTCAGTGGGCTCCGATCAGGTACAGGAGCGGGAAGAGGAAGATCCACACGATGTCGACGAAGTGCCAGTAGAGCCCGACGATCTCGACCGGCGCGAAGTACGCGGGACCGAAGCGGCCGCGCCGGGCGTCGAGGAGCAGCCACGAGAGCAGGCCGAACCCGATCAGCATGTGGAGCGCGTGGAAGCCGGTCATCGCGAAGTAGAGCGAGAAGAAGATCTGCACCTGCGGGCCGCCGCCGTGGTCCCAGTGGAAGGTCGGTCCCGGCACGTGATGGTGGACCCACTTGTCGTGGTACTCGACTCCCTTGATCCCGACGAAGACCATCCCGAGCGCGAGCGTCGCCGCGAGAAAACCGATGAGCGCGCGCCGCTTCCCGTGCTCGGCCGACCACACCGCCATGGCCATGGTGAGCGAGCTCGCGATCAGCACGGCCGTATTGACGGTGCCGAGCACGCGATCGAGCTCGGCGCTGCCGGCATGGAAGGCCTCCGGATAGAGCATCCGGTACACCGTGTAGGTGCCGAAGAGCCCGCCGAAGAACATCACCTCCTGGCAGAGGAACGCCCACATGCCGAGCGTGACGGCGCGGCGCTGCTGCTCGACGTCGTCGAAGTGATGGGCGAGCGGGTGCGCGGCGGTGACGCTAGGCAAGGGCGGACTCCGGGGCCGGCGAGCCCGGGTGGGCGCCCTGATGCTCGTAGTCGTACGCCTCCGTCGTGACGACGGGCGGCGTCGCGAAGTTCTCGGTCGGCGGCGGCGACGTGACGAGCCACTCGAGGCCCGCCGCGTTCCAAGGATTGGCGGGCGCCTTCGCGCCGTAGCGGAGCGACCAGGCGAGGTAGCAGAGCGGCAGCAGGTAGCCGAGACCCAGGATGGAGGCGCCCGCGCTCGAGAGCACGTTCAGCACCTGAAACTCCTCCGGGTACGAATGATAGCGCCGCGGCATCCCCAGGTAGCCGAGGATGAACTGCGGGAAGAACGTCAGGTTGAAGCCGATGAACACGATGAAGCCCGACACCTTCGCGAGCGCCTCGGGGTACATCCGGCCGGTGATCTTCGGCCACCAGAAGTGGATGCCGCCGAGATACGCCATGATCGTCCCGCCGACCATGATGTAGTGGAAGTGCGCGACGATGAAGTACGTGTCGTGCACGTGCACGTCGAGACCGAGCGACGCGAGCATGACGCCGGTGAGACCGCCGATCGTGAACAGGCCGATGAAGCCGAGCGCGTAGAGCATCGGCGACTCCCAGGCGATCGAGCCGCGGTAGAGCGTCGCCGTCCAGTTGAAGACCTTGATGGCCGACGGGATGGCGACGACGAACGAGAGGAACGAGAACACGTATCCCGCGTACGCCGACTGCCCCGAGACGAACATGTGGTGGCCCCACACGAGGAAGCTGAAGACCGCGATCATGAGGCTCGACGCCGCGATGAACCCGTAGCCGTAGATCTGCCGGCGCGCGAAGCAGGTCACGAGCTCCGAGATCACTCCCATGGCCGGCAGGATCATGATGTAGACGGCCGGGTGCGAGTAGAACCAGAAGAGATGCTGGAAGAGGATCGGGTCGCCGCCGAGCGCGGGGTCGAAGATGCCGATGTGCAGCGTTCGCTCGAGCCCCACGAGCGCGAGCGTGATCGCGATCACGGGCGTGCCGAGCACCATGATGAGGGATGTCGCGTAGTGGGCCCACACGAACAACGGCATGCGCGACCACGTCATTCCCGGCGCGCGCATCGTGTGGATGGTGGTGATGAAGTTGATCCCGGTCAGGATCGAGGAGAAACCGGTGATGAAGATGCCGACCGCCGTCGGCACGACGTTGGTCGCGGAGACCGAGCTCGAATACGGCGTGTAGAACGTCCAGCCCGTGTCGACGCCGCCGGTGATCATGGCAAAGAGCGTGAACAGGGCCCCGATGACGTAGAGGTACCACGAGGCGAGGTTCAAGCGCGGGAACGCCAGGTCGCGTGCCCCGATCATCAACGGGATGAGGAAGTTCCCGAGCACCGCCGGGATCGAGGGGATCAGGAAGAAGAAGACCATCACGATGCCGTGCATCGTGAAGAGCTTGTTGTACGTGTCCGCCTGTACGACGTCGCCGCGCGGCGTCAGCAGCTCGAGTCGGATGCCGACGGCGAAGAGCCCGCCCAGCACGAACATGATCGTGATCGAGACCAGGTAGAGGAGCGCGATCCGCTTGTGGTCGATCGAGAGGAGCCACGAGCGGACGCCGTACTCGACGTTCAGATAGTCGCGACGGCCGTCGGTCTCGCTCATGATCCGCCCTCGGGCTTGAGCGACTTCACGTACGCGAGCAGGCGCATGACGTCCTCCTCGGAAAGCAGCCCCTGGAACGTCGGCATGACCGGCTTGTAGCCAGCGACGATCTTCGCCTGGGGGTTCACGATCGATTCGCGCAGGTAGCCGTCGTCGGCGACGACGGTCGCGCCGGAGTCGAGCGTCACGATGCGGCCGAACAGCCCGGCGAGCGCCGGGCCCTGCCCGCTGCCGTCGGCGCGATGGCACGTCCCGCACCCCTGCGCGTTGAAGAGCTCCTCCCCCGCGACCGCGACCGGCACGTTCCCGGCGCCCGGCGTCTCCCCGGAGAGCCACGCCTCGAATGCGGCGGGCTCCATGACGACGATCCGCCCGATCATCCCCGAGTGGAGCGTGCCGCAATACTCGGCGCAGAAGAGGTGGTACGTGCCCGGCTTCGTCGCCTCGAACCAGGTGGTCGAGTAGCGGCCCGGAATCAGGTCCTGCTTCACGCGGAACGCAGGGACGTAGAAGCTGTGGATCACGTCCTCCGACGTCATCATGAGCTTCACGGGACGGCCGACCGGGACGTGCAGCTCGTCGATCTCCCGCCGGCCCTCCATGTGCTGGAGCTTCCACATCCACTGCTTGCCGACGACGTCGATCTGCATCGCGTCGGCGGGCACCAGATTGAGCTTCGCGTAGAGCGAGGCGCCCCAGAAGAAGATGAACAGCGAGATGGCCAAGGGGATGACGGTCCACGTGATCTCGAGAGCGAGCGAGCCGTGGGCGAGGCCGGGCGAGGCGGGCGGGACCGGGACGTGCTCGGTTCCGGTGCGCCGTCGGAAGCGCACCATGAAGTAGACGATGAGCCCGGCGATCAAGAGCGCGAAGAAGAGCGAGACGCCGACCAGGAAGAGGAAGAGGGCGTCGGTCTCGCCGGCGATGCTCGACGCGGCCTCGGGGAGGAAGAGCCGGCTCATGCGACGGCGCCCCGCGAGCGCTCGCGCCGGAGCCACCATCCGATCGCCGTCGCGAGGGCCGCGATGGTGAGCACGCCGCCGGTGCGCACCGCGTCGAGCGCGAGCCGGCTGTATCGGCCGGTGACGGGATCGTAATGGAAGCAGAAGAGCAGGAGCTGGTCGACGACGGTGCCGATCTTCTCCGCCGACGCCTCGACGATGCCGAGGCGGAGATCGCGCGGCGCGAACTCGACGCCGAAGAAGTAGCGCGTCACGCGGCCCGCGGGCGTGAGCAGCACGATGCCGCTCGCGTGCGCGTACTGGTGGTTCGTCTCGTCGTAGGTCGCGTGGAACCCGATGGCGTCGGTCAGCGCCGCGATCGACGCGACGTCGCCGGTCAGGAAGTGCCACCCCGTCTCCGCGCCCTGGCGCCGGTACTCGCCGAGATACGTCGCGCGCTTCGCCGCGGCGGCCTCCGGGCCGTCCTTCGGATCGAAGCTGAACGTCACGACCGTGAAGGCGTCGCCGACGTCGAACGGCAGCGCACGGAGCGCGCTCACGACGCCGTTCAGCACGAGCGTGCACAGCATCGGACAGGTGTAGTAGGCCGGCACGAGGAGGATCGGTTTCCCCGTGTAGCGGCGGAGCGTCACCGCGGCGCCGTTCTCGTCGCGAAACGGCACGTCGAGCGGTACCTCCACGCCCAGCCGCTGCGCGAAGGCGACGTCCCGGAGCGCGGCGGGGCGCTCCTCGGCGCGCGCGACGGAGGTCGCGAGCGCCACCGTGAGGGCGACGGCGAGAATGCGCCTCATTTGCGCGCTTCCTCGGCCAGGAGCGTCATCGCGCGCTCGACCGGGATGCGCACGCGCCCCGCCGTGCGGTCGCTCCACGCATAGTGGTCGAGCAGCGTCTGCTCGCGGGCGCGGAGCGACTCGAGGTCGCGGCGGGGGTCGTCCTGCAGGCGTGGCGCCGGCGGTGATTGCCGGCCGTAGGAGCGCGCGAGCGGGCTCGCCGGCGCGCTCCGCCCGGTCTCGCGCGCGACGAGCATCCGGTCGAGTCCGTACATGAGCCCGATGGTTCCGAGGATGAGGAGCGCAAGGAATGCCGCCGCGATCGCGATCGGACGGAAGGCGACGTCGCGCTCCTCGTAGGGCTTCGCGCCCTCGGGTCGATCCACCGGTACGCTCACGCGTGCTCTCCGAGCGGCAGCGACGGGTCGTTCACGGGCACGAGCGGGTGGCCGGCGAGCTGCCGGATCGCGAGGCCCACGAACACGCCGCCGACCGCGACGAACGCGGCGACGTCGAGCCAGTGGAACCCGCCGCCGTCGAACGACGGTACGATCATCCAGTACATGTCGACGAAGCGTGCGACGAGCATCGCGGCCGCCACCGCGCCGAGGACGCCCGGGCGCCGCTTCACGGCGCGTGAGAGGAGGATCACGAACGGGAGCACGAACTGGACGAGCACGAGCGCGATCGTGATCGCGCGCCAGCCGCCGCGCGTCCGCGCGAGGTACCAGGAGATCTCTTCCGGCAGGTTGCCGGACCACACGATGATGAACTGCGACACGTTGAAGTACGCCCACAGCATGGTGAAGGCGAGCAGCAGCTTGCCGAGGTCGTGGAACTGCTCGGGCGTGATCGCGTCGGCGAGCCGGGTGCCGTCGCGCGCCAGCGCCGAGAGCACGATCGCGAGCGCCATCGCCGTCAGCACCGCGCCGCCCATGAAGATGACGCCGTAGATCGTCGAGAACCAGTGCGGCTCGAGCGACATCATCCAGTCGATCGACGCGAACGACATCGTGAGGCCCATGAGCAGGAGCCCGCCGCGCGAGACGAGCTCGAGGCGTTCGGTCGGGAGGGCGTCGGTGGTGCCGTCCTGCGCTTCCGACCAGCGCAGGAGGACGCGCGAGACGAGCGTCCAGACGACGAAGTAGCCCGCGGTGCGTGCCAGGAAGAAGGGCACGTTCAGGTACGCGCTCTTGTGCCGCAGGAGCTCGTCGTGCGCGACTGCATCCGGACGTGCCCAGTCGTAGAGGTGCGGAAGCCCGAGCGCGATCGGCAGGAAAAGGAGCGCCAGGACCGGAAAGAGCCGGATCATCGCCTCGAGGAAGCGGCGGATGGCGACGCCCCACGCGCCGCCGGTCACGTGGTTGATCATGAGGAGCGCCACCGACCCGAGCGATGCGCTCGCCCAGTAGAGGTAGGCGACGAGATAGGAGCGGAAGACCTGCCCACCGCCGTCGATCGTGCCGCCGATGACGCAGAGGACGGCGGCGATCCCGCCCGCGACGAGCGCCGCCCGCGCGGTGCGGTGGAGCGGATGGTCGTCGGGCAGACGGATCACTTCGCCTCCGGACCCCGCTCGAGCGCCGGACGCTCGGCCGGAGGCACGTCGCCGATGGTCGCGTACTGGCTGCGCTGAAGGACGCGGATCCACGCAGCGATCGCCCAGCGGTCGTCGATCGGGACCTGCTCGGCATAGCTCGGCATGACGCCGAAGCCCTGCGTCATGACCTCGAACAGGTACCCGTCGGCGACCGTGCGCAGGCGGTCCTGGTGGAACGTCGGCGGCGGCTTGTAGCCGCGCTCGACGATCATGCCGTCGCCGGTCCCGACGCGGTCGTGGCAGGGCGAGCAGTAGATGTCGAAGCGCTCGCGCCCGCGCTGGAAGACCACCTGACTTCGTGGCAGCGGGTTCGCCGCATAGTCCGAGCCGACCTTGCCCGTCGTGCGAGCCGGGTCGAGGTCGCGCGCACCGTGCGCGACCGTGCCCTCGACGACCGGCCGCGAGGCGCGCCCGTCGGCGAAGAACGGGCTCGCGCGGAGCGCCTTGTACTTCGGCTGGTCGTGCATGTCCTGCCGGCAGGCCGCGAGGACGAGCGCGACGCCGATGAGCACGAGTCGAGACACTAGTGCTCGACCTCCGACACCTGTCGCGGGATGAAGCGCTCGAGGAAGCGGCGCGTGTGCTCGCGGTCGAAGAGCGGGTCGGTGGCTTCGATGCAGAGGAAAAAGCGGTTTCGCGTCGAGAGCGCGAAGCGCGGCACGTTGAAGACCGGATGGTACGGCATCGGTAGGCCGTTCAAGGCGAGCATGCCGAGGACGGTCGCGAGCGCGGCGCCCAGCACGGTGGTCTCGAACGTGATCGGGATGAACGCGGGCCAGCTGTGGAGCGGCCGCCCGCCGATGTTGAGCGGGTAGTCGATCACCGAGGTCCAGTACGCGAGCGCATAGCCGCCGACGAGCCCGGCGATGCCGCCGAGCAGGACGAGCAGCGGCAGCCGGTTGTGGTGATCGCCCATGGCCTCGGACACGGCCTCGACGGGAAACGGCGTATACGCGTCGTACTGGCGATAGCCGGCGGCGCGCGTCGCCTTGACGGCGTCGACGAGCTCGGCCGCGGTGTCGAACTCGGCCATCAGGCCGTGGATCGGGGGACGCGTCATACGGTCCACCGTGGCTTCGTGCCGGCGAGTCGACGGTGCAATGACCCGCCGCCCGCGACGTCCGTCGGAAGGGCGTGCGCCGGCGCGCATTGGCGGATCGTCCCCGTGCGTGCGGCGACGGCGCCGCCGTGCGCTGAGGGGAGGTGAAGGAGGGGCCCGCTACGCATGCTCCTCCTTCACCTCGACTTCGGCGCCGGGGAGGAGGACGCGCATCTCGAAGATGGAGATCATCGGGAGGAAGCGGATGAAGAGGAAGAAGAGCGTCAAGAAGAGGCCCATCGTGCCGAGGAACATGCTCCAGTCCCAGAACGTGCCGTGGTACATGCCCCAGCTCGACGGCAGGAAGTCGCGGTGGAGGCTCACCACGATGATCACGTAGCGCTCGAGGAACATGCCGACGTTGACGAACATGCAGACGATCATCAACGCGATCTCGTTCAGGCGCACGCGTTCGAGCCAGAGGAACTGCGGCACGATCACGTTGCACAGGATGAGCGACCAATAGACCGGCGCGTACGGGCCGGTGAAGCGGTTCAGCATCATGAACATCTCGTACTGGTTGCCCGAGTACCAGGCCATGAACGTCTCCATCATGTAGCCGTAGGCGACGACGAGACCGGTCGCGAGGATGATGCGGCCCATGTAGTTCAGATGCCGAAGCGTGATCAGGTCCTGCAGGCCGTAGACGCGACGGAGCGGGATCGCGAGCGTCAGCACCATCGCGAAGCCGGCGAAGATCGCGCCGGCGACGAAGTACGGCGGGAAGATGGTCGCGTGCCAGCCGGGGATGATGCCGACCGCGAAGTCGAACGAGACGATCGTGTGGACGGAGACGACGAGCGGCGTGGACAGGCCCGCCAACAGCAGCGTCGCCGTCTCGTACTTCGACCAGTGTCGCGCCGAGCCGCGCCAGCCCATCGCGAGCATCCCGTAGACCCAGCGCCCGACGCGCGACGGCGAGCGGTCGCGGAGCGTCGCCAGGTCGGGGATCATTCCGACGTACCAGAAGAGCAGCGAGACGGTCGCGTACGTCGAGACCGCGAACACGTCCCAGATGAGCGGGCTCCGGAAGTTCGGCCAGATGCCCATCGTGTTGGGGTAGGGAAAGAGCCAGTAGTCGAGCCACGGCCGTCCCGTGTGGAGCAGCGGATACATGCCCGCCGCCATCACGGCGAAGATCGTCATCGCCTCGGCGAAGCGATTGATCGAGTTCCGCCATTCCTGGCGGAGCAGCAGCAGGATCGCGGAGATCAGCGTGCCGGCATGGCCGATGCCGATCCACCAGACGAAGTTGATGATGTCCATGCCCCAGCCGACGGGCACGTTGGGACCCCAGATGCCGATGCCCGTGAAGACGAGGTGGGTGATCGTCACGAGCATGCCCATCAGCAGGAAGAAGCCGATGGTGAAGCCGATGTACCAGAAGCGCGGCGTCGGCTTCGTGAGCACGACCGCGCTGATCTTGTCGGTGATCGACGCGAAATCGTGCTCGCCGCCGACGAGCGGGACGTCGCGCAGTGGACGGTGCTCGGGCGTGCTCATGTGTGACCGCGCCCGCGCTCCGGCGCGCCGTCGCCCGCGACCGGGTTTCGGACCTGCGCCAGGTACGTCGTCCGCGGACGCGTGTTGAGCGACGAGAGCAGCGCGTAGTTCCGCGGGTCGGCCTTCAGCTTCGCGACGCGGCTCTCGGGGTCGTTCACGTCGCCGAACACGATCGCCTCGGTCGGGCAGACCTGCTGGCACGCCGTGACGATCTCGCCGTCGCGGATCTTCCGGCCCTCGGCCTCGGCGTGGCCGCGCACGTATTCGATGCGCTGGACGCAGTACGTGCACTTCTCCATGACGCCGCGGCTTCGCACCGAGACGTCGGGGTTCATGGCCATCTTCACGGTCTCGTCGGCCCAGTTCGAGTACAGGAAGAAGTTGAACCGGCGCACCTTGTACGGGCAGTTGTTCGAGCAGTACCGCGTGCCGACGCAGCGGTTGTAGACCATGTCGTTCAAGCCTTCGCTCGAGTGATTCGTCGCGTTCACCGGGCAGACGACCTCGCACGGTGCGTTCTCGCATTGCATGCACGGCACCGGCATGTGCACGGTCTCCGGCGCGTCGAGCTCGCCCGTGTAGTAGCGGTCGACCCGGATCCAGTGCATCTCGTGCCCGCGCATCACCTCCGTCTTGCCGACGATCGAGATGTTGTTCTCCGCGACGCACGCGGCGGTGCACGCGTTGCACCCGATGCACGCGCCCACGTCGATCGTCATGCCCCAGGCGTAGCCGGTGTACGCGACGTTCGGGTACAGCGTGTCGTCGTGCGCCGGCGTCTCCTCGAGGTGCTGCGCGAAGTCGGGATGCTCGCGCCAGTGCGCGAGCGTCGCCGAGCGCACGATCGGCCGGCCTTCCATCGAGTGATGGTCCTGGGTCGTCGCGAGCGGATGGTTCGCGCCGGTCGGACGGACGGTGACGCCCGTGCGCACGACCGGCGCCGCGGCGACGCGGAGCGGCGAGACGTCGACGCCCGTGCCCTCCGCGACGCGTCCGGCGCGCGCGCGCCCCCAGCCCATGTGCAGCGTGACCGACTCGGCCGCGTGGCCCGGCACGATCCACACGGGCGTGCGCACCATGCGCGTGCCGTGCGTCAGCTCGACGACGTCGCCGTTCGCGACGCGCAGGCGCTCCGCCGTCGCCGGCGCGACGAGCGCAGCGTTGTCCCAGACGAGCCGCGAGAGCGGTCGCGGCAGCTCCTGGAGCCAGCCGTTGTTCGCGAAACGGCCGTCCGCGACGTAGGGATCCGGGCGGAACACGACCTCGAGGCCTTGCTGCTCCGGTGCCGTGCGCGTCCACGTCCAGTCGGCGCGCGGCGCGACCGATCGCGGCGCGGCGGCCGTCTCCGGCACGACGCCGTCGTGCAGCGCCTGCTCCCAGACGCGCTCGAACTCCGCCGCGTCGGGCCGCCCGCCGCGCCAGGTCGCGCGCAGCACGTCGTAGGCGCCGCGCTCGGGCGACTCGAGCAGCGCGGCGAGCACCTCGCTCGCGGTCCTGCCGCCGTAGAGCGGCGCGATGAGCGGCTGGATCAGCGTCGCCGTGCCGTCGAACGCGCGCACGTCGCCCCAGCTCTCGAGGTAGTGCGCCTCGGGAAGGTGCCAGTGGCAGTGGAGCGACGTCTCGTCCTCGTGCAGGCCGAGTCGGACGGCGAGCCCGACGCGCGCGAGCGCGCCCGCGAAGTCGAGATCGGACGGCGCCGTGTAGACGGGGTTCCCGCCGAGGATGAGGAGCAGGTCGACGCGGCCGCCGTGCATCTCGTCCGCGAGCGTCTGCAGCGCGGCGAGCTGGAGCTGCGGGACGGCTTCGACGGGCTCCGTGTAGACGACCGTACGGCCGACGTTCCCGAGCGCCGCGTTCATCGCGTGCGCGAGCGCGTGGACGCTCGCGGGTTGATCGTCGCCCGGGATCACGACGCTCCGACCGCGATGGGCGACCAGGTCGCGCGCGATCGTCTCGGCCGAGATGGCGCCGGCCGCGCGCTCGCCGAGCTGTGCGCCGTCGACGCCCTTGGTGCGGCACCGGCTCGCGACGTCGGCCGCGAACGATCCCACCTCCGACGCACGGAGCGCCAGCCGGTGGTCGGCCACGGCGCCGGCCGTCGTCGGCGTGCATTCGATCGCGTAGAGCCGAAGCGGATCCGCGGTCCGCCCGTCGAGACGCCTGGCGCGCGCGACGTCGCGCGCGAGGCGCAGCCGCGCGGGCCCGCGGCCGAAGAGATCGGCGTCGAGCGCGAGCACGGCTTTGGCGTCGGCCAGGCGGTACTGCGGCTCGACCATCGTGCCGAACACGGCCTGGCCGCCGGCGCGCACGTTGTCGCGCCCGTCGGCATCGTACTGCACCCACTTCGCCTCGGGGTACCTCGCGAGGAGGTCGCGGAGCTGGCGCGCGAGCGTCGGCGACGTGACGGTCTCGGTCAGGATGCGGAGACCCGCGCCGCGCTTCGCTTCCTGCGTGCCGAGCGCGGGTCGCACGGCGGCGAGGAACGCTTCCCAAGTCCGGATCGCGCCGGCCGACACGATCGTCTGCGAGCGGTCGGGATCGTAGAGGCCCAGGACCGACGCCTGCACGGTCGCGTCGGTCGCGCCGAGGCTCGCCGGGTGCGCGGGGTTGCCTTCGACCTTGGTCGGCCGGCCCTCGTGGCTCTCGGCGAGGAGCCCGATGCCGAAGCCGTGCATCGGCATGGCCGTCGCGTAGTAGAGCGGCTCGCCCAGCACGAGGCGCTCGGGCTGGCGGACGTACGGCACGATCCGCTCCTCGGGCTGCTTCGTGCACGCTCCGAGACCACCGAGCGCGAGCGACGCGCCCATGAGCTTGAGGAAGGCCCGGCGATCGAACGCCGCGATGCCCGCCAGCTGGCGCGGGAACTCGACGCGCAGGAGCTCGAGCAGCTCCGGCGTCTCGACGAGCTCGTCGAGGCTCCGCCAGAAGGTGCGGCCGGCGGTGCCGGCGAGCCGTGCGCGGAGAGGGGCGAGATCCGTCATCGGTGGCAGGTCGAGCAGTCGGTGCGGGTGTGGATGGCGTTCTGCTTGACGAGCCAAGCACCGAGCTTCGCCTGGTCCTCGTCCGGCTCCCAGCTCATGTCGAACACCTTGTCGAGCGGCCGCACGAAGCGCTCGGGATTGCGATGGCAGTCGAGACACCACTCCATCTGGAGCGACTGCGTCTGGTAGAGCTGGTTCATGCGGTCGACGCGGCCGTGACACGTCACGCAGCCGACGCCCTTGGCGACGTGGACCTGATGGTTGAAGTACACGAAGTCGGGGAGGTCGTGGACCTTGATCCACTGGAGCGCGGTCTGCGTCGCGAGGCTCCGTCGCACCGGGTCGAGGAACGGGCTGTCGCGCCAGATCTGCGCGTGGCAGTTCATGCACGTCGCGGTCGGCGGCACGTTCGCGACCGCGGCGCGCTCGACGCCGGTGTGACAGTAGCGGCAATCGATGCCGAGCTCGCCGGCATGGTGCTTGTGGCTGAACTGCACCGGCTGCTCCCGCGCGACGCTCACTTGCGTCGCGTACGACGAGCGATTGATCGTCGCGAGGCCCCACAGGCCGCCCGCCACCGCGAACGCTGCGCCGAAGATGCTGAGCCGCGACAGCGTGTTGGTGCTGCGGTGGAAGATCTGCGGCATGCAACGCCTCGGGAGTCTAGCCGGGCGCCTCCGTCACACAATGGTCGACGCCCGTATTTCGTCTTGGGAACGGAATAAGACCGGCTGATGAATCGACTGCGTGCGCTTCGGATTCGCTCGCGACCGTATCCCAGCGACCGCAGCGCGCGCAACGCGGTCGCCAGTCCGGCGCGGGCTCGCCGCACGCACGGCAGCGATACGCGCCCGGATCGAGCTGCGTCTCGACCGCGCGGGCGAAGTGGAGCACCGCCTGCTCGGTATGCTCGCGACGCCGGTGGCATTCGCCGCGGAGCGCTTCGAGGGCCGGCACGGCGGGTCCGTCGTCGGGCCAGCTTGCAAGCACGGCTTCGGCGGGGTCGAGCGCATCCTCGCGGAGGTGCTGGCGCACGAGCATGGTCACGACGTGCGAGTCGTGCGGATGGGTCCGGCGGAGCCGCCGGAGCGTGCGGATGGTGCGCTCCGGGTGGCCCCCGGCGGCGTCGAGGTCGGTCAGGCGTGCGAGGAGCACCGCCGCGGGTCTCACGCGCGCGCCGTGCTCGTAGGCGCG
>OEKX01000327.1_pt2 | contig 18542 bp, 13 predicted proteins | sample 1503491 | NCBI WGS metagenome assembly OEKX01 (sample SAMEA104379567, study PRJEB20068) | metagenome | isolation source: 1998 | reverse complement strand
CCGTGGGTGTCGTTCGCGCTCACGCCGGAGGAGATCGAGACCAAGCGTGCCGCGCTGGCAGTGTACCGCTCGCAATGGCCGATCGTGGGAGGACTCCTCGAGCGCTTCGTGCGACGGAACGAGGTCTTCGCCGTCCAAACCGGCGACTGAGCTCACAGCCCGACGACGCGCAGCAGATCGCCGAGCACCCGCTCGGCTGCGAACCACTCCCGCGCGACGGCGCTCGCATGCGCGGCCGCCGCGTTCCAATCGCGCTCGATCGCGCCGATCGCCGCCGCGGCCTCGGCGACGGTGTGGAACACGTGCACGCCCGGGCCGAGCGGGAGGACGTCGGCGAAGCCGGTGTCCTGCTCGACCACCGGCCGCCCGGCGGCGAGGTAGCACGCGGCACGATCGCTGAACCACCCGCTGCGGAGCCGCACGTTCAGCTCCTTCGCGACCGTGAACTCGCCGCGCGAGGCGCGCACGAAATCGCGGTAGCGCCACGGGTCGCCCGAGACGACCCGCGGGTCGGTGATGCGCCAGCCGTGCGCGCGCAGCAGCGCCGGATCGTCGGGCACGCTCTCGACGTCCATCGCGAGCTCGAAGTCGGCGCCGGTGCGTGCAGGCAGGTCGAGGCAGCGGAGCCACTCGGTGCGCTTGCGCCACTGGAACGTCTGGCCCGCCCACACGAGGTCGCGCTGTGTGTCGTTCCAGCGGCCGATGGTGGTGTACGCGGGCGAGCTCGGACGCGTCCCCTCCCAGAGCTCGAGCACGATCGGGCATCGCGTCGGGTGCCAGCGATAACCCGCGTCGGGCGTCCCCGAGCGCGGGGTGCCGATGTTCTCGCCGTACGTGAACAGCGCGTCCTGCTCGTCGAGGATCGAGCGGAGCAGGCTCGATCCCTCGGTCGCCTTGATCTGCGTGAACGCCGGATCGACGTCGACGAAGATCTGCGGGCGGCCGCCACGCTGGTCGGCGGTGATCCGGTTGACGCCGGACACGTTGACGACGAGGTCGGCCTCGCGCACGAGCGCGTCCACGTGCGCGGCCGCCGGCCCATAGCGGCGTCCGCGGTCGAGGTCGGCGAACGCCCACCGGTCGCCGAGCCCGATGCGGTCGAGGAAGCGGCCCGCCGCATCGAGACCGTACTCGTAGTCGGGGCCGTACTCGTTCGTGACCGGGTTGTAGGCCTGCGGGTAGAGGCCGGTGTCCTCGTAGAACCACACGTCGTGGCCGAGGGCACGAAAGCCGAGCAGGTAGTGCGCCGCCTGCCACGCGTACCCGCCGATCGGATGGCGGACGAGGAAGCCGGAGAGGACGAGGCGTGCCATGTCGCTACCGCAGGGCCTGCTCCAGGATCCGCTCGCACACGCGCTCGGCGTCGAAGCATTCGACGGCGACCTCGCGAGCGTGTCGTGCGGCGGCGGCGTAGTCGCGATCGACGACGCCCAGCGCGGCCACCGCTTCCGGGATGGTCGCGAACGCCTGCAGGCCGGGGCCGAGCGGCAGGTGCGCCGAGAAGCCCGTGTCCTGGAGGATCACGGGACGCCCGGCCGCGAGATAGGCTGCGCTCCGCGTGCTGAACCAGCCGCTCCGCGGCGCCACGTAAGCGTTCTTCGCGATCGACAGTTCGCCGCGCGAGCCCGTGATGTAACCGCGGTAGTCCGCCATCGTGCGCGACACCGCGTGGGCGTCGACGACGCGCCAGCCGGCGGCTTCGATGCGGGCGCGCGGCGCCGCGCCGGCGATCGCGACCTCGAGCCGTGCCGGGGTGTGTGCCGGCAGCTCCAGGAAGCGCTCGAACTCGACGTCCTTGCCGCCGTAGACGCGGCCGTCGACGATCGGCGACGGCGGATCGATGCGCCACGACATGACCGTCGTGAACGCGTCGCCGGTCGACGGCGGCGCGTCCCAGCGATCGAGCAGGATCGGTTGGCGGGTCGGACGCCAGCGGATCGCGCCGGTCGGGATCGCGCAGTCGGGAGCGCCCAAATGCTCGCCGAGCGAGAAGAACACGTCGTGCGCGCGCATGATCTCGACTGCGTCCTGCATCTGCGGGTCGACGGTGCCGAGGTCGACCGCCGCCGCTCGCGCCTGGCTGTAGCCCGGATCCGTGTCGATGAACGCGAGCACGCGCGCGCCGCGGTACTCGTCACGGAGCCGCGAGGCCCCGGACACGTTCAGGAAGAGATCGGCGCCGTTGCACGCCTGGCGCACGGCGTCCGTGCTGCGGCCGTGGACGACGCCGTCGGGGCCGCGGACGCTCCAGGCGTCGGCGAGCGGGGGGGACATCGTCGCGATCGCGCTCGCGAGGTAGCGCGCGCCGGCCGTCGCATCGCGGATGAAAGTGGCGGCATCGGGGTCGTAGCACCACTGGCCCGTGTCCTCGAGGTAGAAGACGTCACAGCCGAGGCGCCGGAAGCCTTCGACGTACTGGAGGTAGTCCCACGCGACTCCGCCCACCGGATAGGTCGCGACGAGCCCGGTGACGACGATCCGCATCGACGTCGCTCAGCCGAGGCCCGCGTCCGCGAGCAGGCGTCCGAGCACCGGCTCGGCGCCGAAGAAGTCGCGGGCGACACGGCGGGCGGCGGCCGAGTGCCGCGCGTAGTCGGCGTTGATCCGGGCGAGCGCGTCGACGGCCTCCGCCATCGTCGAGTACGCAAAGAGGCCCTCGCCCGTCGGGATGTGCGTGCCGAACGCGCTATCCTGCGTCACGACCGGTCGCCCGGCGGCGAGATAGCAGACGCTCCGGTCGCTGAACCAGCCGCTCCGGGGCCGGACGTAGATGTCCTTCGCGACCGTGAACTCGCCGCGCGACTCCTGGATGAAGCGGCGATAGCCGTCGATGTCGCGCGAGGTCGCCGCCGGGTCGGCGAGCTCCCACCCGGCTGCGCGGACGCGCGGCTCGACCGCCGGGTCGGGCTTCATCGCCATCACGAACGGCTGCGGCGTGTGCCGCGGCAGGTCGAGGAAGCGGAGGAAGTTGGTGTGCTTCGACCACTCGTAGGTGACGCCCTGGTAAGTGATGTCCTTGCCCTTGTTCGCGAACGACGCGACCGTCGTGAAGGCGCGCGCGGCCGGATCGGCGTCGCCGGCCCAGCAGTCCATGACGACGGGCGGGCGCGTCGCGTGCCACGTGAACCCCGCGTCCGGGATGATGCAACCCGGCGTGCCGATGTTCTCGCCGTAGGTGAAGAGCACGTCGTGCGCCCGGAGAAAGCCCGTCGACGCCTCGTCACCGAGCGTCACGTTCATCTGCTCGTACACCGGATCGGTCTCGACGTAGACGAGCGTGGCGCCGCGCTTGTGCTCGGCCCGCGGCGCCGTCGCGCCCGAGAGGTTCACGATCGCCGTCGCCGTCCGGTAGAGGTCCTCGAACGCGGAGCGCTCCATGCCGTGGACCTCGTTCTTCAGCATGTCGAGGTACGCCCAACGATCCGCGAAGCCGAAGCGGTTCATGAGCTCGCCGACGTAGCGGACGGCGTAGCCGACGTCGCCGGTCACGCTGTGGACGTCGGGGTCGTAGGGCGACGCGCCGGAGTCCTCGACGTAGTAGACGTCCCAGCCGAGGCTCCGGAAGCCCAGCAGGTGGTGGATCGTCTGCCAGGTGACGCCGGCCATCGGGTACTGGCCCATGATGTGGAGGAGGAGCAGGCGTTCACGAGCTCGCGGCACGATCCCCCTCCAACGCGAACTGCGTCCGATAGAGCCGCGCGAAGTGTCCGCCGCGCTGGACGAGCTCGGCAAACGATCCCGACTCGACGATCTGCCCCTGATCGAGCACGAGCACGAGGTCGGCGCGACGCACGGTCGACAGGCGGTGGGCGATCACGAACGTCGTCCGTCCCGTCATCAGGTTCTCGAGGCCGGCCATGACGCGCGCCTCGGTCTCGACGTCGAGCGCGGCGGTCGGCTCGTCGAGGATGAGGATGCGGGCGTCGCGCAGGATGGCGCGCGCAATCGTCACGCGGAGCTGCTCGCCCGACGAGAGCGTCGCGCCGCCCTCCCCGACCACCGTGTCGAGCCCCTCGGGCAGCCGGGCGACGAAGCTGTCGAGCTGCGCCAGGGCGGCGGCCCGCTCGACGTCGGCCGCGCTCGCCTCGGGCCGGCCGTAGGCGATGTTCTCGCGGAGCGAGGTCGGGAAGACGAGCGGCGGCTGGAGCACCATGCCGACCTGCGTGCGGAGCGACCGTAGGCGAAACTCCCGCACGTCGACGCCGTCGAGCAGCACGCGGCCGGCTCGCACGTCGTAGAAGCGCGGGATCAGACTCACGAGCGTCGTCTTGCCCGCGCCGGTGGCGCCGACGATGGCGACCAGCGACCCCGGCTCCGTCGTGAAGCGGACGCCGCGCAGCACGGCGCGGCTCGCGTCGTAGCCGAACTCGACGTCCTCGAACGCGATCTGCCCACGGACGTCGGCGGCGACGAGCTCGCGCGTGCCGTCGACGAGGTCGGGCGCCGTGTCGAGGATCTCGAAGACGCGCTCCGCTCCGACGCGCGCGCCCTGGATCAAGCCCCACGTCTGCGTGAGGCTGTTGATCGGCGCGTAGAGCGACGCCAAGTAGCTCGTGAAGACGAGCACGTCGCCGATCGTGAGCTTTCCAGTCATCACGTGTGCGGCGCCGAACCAGAGCACGGCGGCCGTCCCGGCCGCGATGAGCACGTTCACGAACGCGGAGTAGATCGACTGGAACGTGTAGAGCCGGAGGTTCGCGTCGAGGCTCGCGGCCGAGGTGTCGACGAAGCGACGGTGCTCGGCCTGCTCGGTCGTGAACGCCTGGATCACGCGGATCGCGCCGATCGTCCGCTGCGCGACCGACCAGAGCGCGCTCTCCCGCACCCGCGCCTCCGTCGCGAGCCGGTTGATCCGCGACGACATGACGACGATGGCGGCGAAGAGCACGGGCACGATCGCGAGCGCGACGAGCGTCATCGTGACGTCGAGGCGCAGCATGACGACGATCATGCCGCCGAGCAGCACGAACGAGGTCAGGATCGGGAAGAAGCCGTTCATCGTGAGCGTCTGGATCGCGAGCGTGTCGGCCGTCAGCCGGAAGAGCAGATCGCCGACCTCGCGGCGGCTGTGGAAGGCGAGCGAGAGGCGCTGGAGGTGCGCGTAGAGGTCGGCGCGGAAGTCGTTCACCATCCGCTGCCCGATGCTGATCGTCGCGTAGTTCGACGTCACGGTGAGCGTGCCCAAGAGGGCGTAGACGCCGACCAGGGCCGCGCAGGCGACGGCGAGCATTGCCGGGCGCGAGAGGTCGTCGAGCGCCGGCCAGCCGAGCCGGCCGCCGCCGAGGACGTCGTCGACGACGACCTTGAGCGGCCATGGCTTCGCGAGCTCGAGGACGCCGATCAGCAGCACTTGCGCGACCGCGCCGGCGAAGATCGCGCGGTGCGGGCGCAGGCGCCCGAGCACCTTCAGGACGACCGGGAGCGTCCCGCGCATCGGCGCGCTCAAGCCGCCTGCTGGCTCGGCTCCGCGCTCGGCGCGACGCCGTTCATGGGCTTCAACGCAATGCTGTTCGCGACGATGTCGAGCGCGTCGTAGATGATGCGGGCGAGCCGCACCGTCTCGGCGATGATGACGGCGAGGTTGACGACGCCGAGCCCGCCGCCGACGACGGCGAGCTCGGGCACGCGGAAGAGGAGGCCGCACGCCGCGGCGAGCGCGAAGCCCGCGATCGCGAGCTGCGAGACGCGGGTGAGGCGCACCTCGACGCGCGCGTTCATCACGCGGTGGGTGCCGCCGTGGTTCTCGGTCGCGACGGCCACGCGCGCCTTCGTCCAGATTCCGCGGTAGACCTCGAGGTCCCACGGGTTCCACCCCGGATCCATCGCGATGAGATATTTGCGCGGGATCAGGAACTCCATGAGGCCGCCGAGCAGCCCTTCCTTCTCGTGGCCCTGCTCGCTCCAGTAGCGCAGCACGTAGGCGAGGTGGAACCAGTCGACGCGATTCGGTGCACGCCGCCGCGGCAGCTCGATCTCCTCGCCGTCGGAGTGGCCGCGCGCCCGCCACAGGTAGCGCTGGCCGCCGCGCACGAGAGGTCCCAGGTAGGTGAGGAGCGCGATCAGCGCGCGGGTCTGCAGGCCCCCGAAGCGGGGATCGACGCGTGCCCCGACCGCAGTGCCGATCGCCCACGCGACCGAGACGCCGATCGGGATCATCGCGAGCGGCAGCATCGTCGGCGACACGATCCCCGCCAGGAAGAGGAGGATCCCGATCATGTTCCACTCGAGCGTGAACGGGAGATACGCGAGCAGCGACGACGGTGGCTCGTACATCGACTGGAAGAGGCCGCGACCGAACGTTCCGAAGTAGATGACGGGCTTGCGCGACAGGACGGCGTTCGTGAGCTCGCCGTAGATGCGACCGAGCCAGCGCGACTGCCCGAGCATGTTGAAGCGGTACGGATGCTTGAAGTAGAGCAACGCCTCGGCTTTCCCGTAGCCCATCTGCTGCTTCAGGTACGCCTTCACGGTGTTCCGCCGGTAGTGCCACACGGTCGCCGCCGGGCTGAAGCCGACCACGTAGCCCTTGTTCTGCAGGCGCCAGCAGAAGTCGACGTCGTCGCCGGCGGCGGCGAAGATCGGCTCGAAGCCGTTCGCCTCCTGCATGACCTTCTTCGTGAAGGCCATGTTGCAGCCGGGGATGTGCTCGGCGATCTCGTCGTCCAGGAGCACGTGGGTCGGGCCGCCGGGCGCGACGGCGACCGCCGCCGGGACCATGCTCGGCTCGGCGGGGGGGAAGTTCGGCCCGCCGACGGCGACGTAGCCGCTGCGGATGAACTTGTAGACGAGGAAGTACAGCCAGTCCGGATCGGGCACGCAGTCCGAGTCCGTGTAGGCGATGATCTCCCCCGTCGCCGCTTCCATCCCGACGTTGCGCGCGATCGAGAGGCCGCGGTTCGGCTGGTCGATGACGACCATGCGCGGGCCGCTCGGGTCGGCGTCGTAGGCCGCCTTGTGCTCCGCCGTGATCGCCGGCGTTCGGTCGGTCGAGCCGTCGTTCACGACGATGACCTCGTAGTCCGGGTAGTTGAGGTGCCGGAGCGAGGCCAGGCACGCGTCCATCGTGCGCTCGGCGTTGTAGGCGCAGATCACGACCGACACGCGCGGCGCGTTGTCGAGCGGCGGCGGCAGCGGCGCCGTGTACTGCTTCTGGATCGCGTGGAACGCGGCCTTCGGCTTCCGGTCGACGTCGACGAGGCCGAACTTCCAGTCCGTGATCTGGACGTTGTTCGTGTACCAGTCGTCGGTCCACGCGAAGACGGTCGTGCCGGCGACGCCGCACTCGAAGGCGGCGCGGACCATCCAGGCGAGCAGCTTCGCCTGCTCTTCCTCGCCTTCGCGGATCGAGTCGACGCCGAACTCGGTCAGCACGAGCGGCCGGTCGACGGCGAGGTTCTGGAGCCGCGAGAGGTAGCGCCGGAAGTCGGCTTCGCGGTGCAGGTAGACGTTGAAGGAGACGAAGTCGAGGAAGTCGGCGAGGTCGAGATACTCGGTCGAGGGGAAGTTCGCGTACGAGATCAGCGTCTGCGGGCTCGCCTGCTTCACGTCGTCGCCGAGCTCGCGCAGGAACGCGGCGACCTTGTCGGGGCCGTGCCACCGCACGATGTCGGGCGGGATCTCGTTCCCGAGCAGGAAGCCGAACAGCGCCGGATGCCCGCCGAGGCTCTGCGCGGCCGCACGGACGATCCCGTGCGTCTCCTGGATCGTCGCCTTGTCGTCGAGGAAGCAGGTGTACTCGAGCCACGGAATGGTGACGAGGACGCGCAGCCGCGCGGCCGCGGCGCGGTCGAGAAACCAGCGCGGCGGCACGGTGAAGGTACGGACCACGTTCGCGCCGACCTCCCGCATGAGCGCGAAGTCGCGGTCGATGGCGGCTTCCGACGGGAACGGAAAGCCGTGGCTCGGCGTCGCGAAAGGCCCGTAGGAGACCGAGCGCATGTAGAACTTCTGCGCGCCGATGAAGAAGAACTTGCCGCCGACGGCGGGCAGCACGCCGTCGATCGGCGGTGCCGGATCGCGTTCCGGCCTGGGGCGCAGCATGGCGTCGAGCATGAGCGGGAGACGATCGCCCACGATAGTCGAGCGCCCGGCGCGCCACAATCGCGTGGTCGGCGGTGCGGCGTACGGGATCCGCGGCGTGCCGTGCCGGTCGTGCCCGGGCAGCGTGACGCGGCCCCTGCCGTTGACGACCGGGGGGCGGTCGGTCGAAATGGCGCCGTGGCGAGCGCGCCCGGCACATGGACCGTCGACGACTTGGGTCCCCTGCTCGAGGAGCTCCGTCGATCGCAGGAAGCGCTCGAGGCGCGGGTCGCGGAGCGGACGGCGAGCCTGGCGGCGGCGAACGAACGGCTTCGCCAGGAGGCGACGGAGCGCGAGTCGGCCGAACGACAGCTCCGCATGGCCGAGCGGCTCGCCGCGATCGGTACTCTCGCGGCGGGCATCGCGCACGAGGTCAACAACCCGCTCGCGGCGATCCTGGCGACCGCGGAGCTCGCGCGCGCGATCAATGCGGACGGCCGCCGCGGGCACGAGCTCGACGCCGCGCTCGCCCGCATCGTCGAGGAGGCGCATCGGGGCGGCGCGATCGTGAAGAGCCTGCTCCGGCTCGGCCGTCGAGACGGCGGCGAGCGCTGGCCGGTCGACGTGAACGGGCTCATGCGGCGCTTCGCCGATTCTCCGCGCGTCCTCGCCCTCCTCGACGACTGCCGCCTCCGCACGCGGTTCACTCGCGGTTCCGTGTGCGCGGTGATCGATCCGACGGAGCTCGAGCAGGTCGTCCTGAACCTCGTGCAGAACGCCGTCCAAGCCGGTGCGAGGGAGATCGGGTTGCGGACCGCCGTTCGGTGCGGCTGCGCGCGCATCGTCGTCCGCGACGACGGTCACGGCATCGATCCGCACGACCTCCAGCGGATCTTCGATCCGTTCTTCACGACTCGAGCCGACGATGGTGGCACCGGGCTCGGACTCAGCATCGTTCACGGCATCGTCACGCGCTACGCCGGCCGGATCGACGTGCAGAGCCGCGTCGGTCGCGGCACGCGGTTCACCGTCGACTTACCGGTGGGAATTCGAGACGGCCACGCCGTGTGAGCGTGGCGGCGGCTCGACGGTCGCCCGAGGGACCGTGTAACTAGCCGAGAGCATCCTCGGCCGGGATGGCGAAACTGGCAGACGCGGGGGACTTAAAATCCCCTGGGCTCATCACCCGTGGGAGTTCGATTCTCCCTCCCGGCATTGTGAAGTCCATATGTTAGACGGTATCTCCCGTCGTGCCCGTCGGACGATCGGCCTCGACTGTGCGTGAAGTGTGCGCGTCCGGGTGGAGTGGCACGGGCCGGGGGCCCTTCCCCTGCTCGCGAGCGACGTAGCGCGACACGGCCCGGGTCGCGGCCGCGATGTCGTCGTCACTCACGACGTTGTAGCGATCGAAGATCGACCGGGTCTCGTGCCCCGACACCTGCATCGCGACCTTCTCCGGGACGCGGGCGCGCACCATGTTGCGGACGGCCGAGCGCCGCAGATCGTGGAACAGAAGCCCCTCGACCTTCGCCGTCGTGCAGGCATGCTCCCAGGTCGCGCGGAAGTCACGGATGGGGCGACCGTCACGGTGGAACACCAGTGTGGAGGCGGCGCGGTCGGTGGCCCGGCGCTGGAGGAGCGCGAGGAGCTCATCCTCGACCACCAGCATCCGCGGGCGCTTGTTCTTGCTCTTCGACGCCGGCAGCGAGATCACGGCACGGTCGTCGCTCAGGTCGACGCGCGACCATTCGAGCGATAGCACGTTCCATGAAGGCAAGGGCTTCGATCGCAACAAGCATTTCGGCAAGAAGGTGTTCGCCCACCGAGTCGTTCGGTCGAATGCCGATCAGATCGACTTTGCTGGGTTTCGTCCGCTCCTGACGAATTTGCGGCGGCGATCGGCGCGCACAAAGCGACGGCATAGGGCTAGCAGCGCGCTGGGCCGATGGCACGCCGAGCATCGCCTTCCCCCCATCGCACAGGGTAGTATCCGCGGCATGCTCGCTCAGAACAGCGGGGAAACAGCGGTAAGTGTTCGCGGCCGGCCATTCCTCAAGGGCGTAAGCGGTAACTCCGGGGGACGTCCACGGGGGTTCGTCCAGGCGATCCGGGAGGCGACGAGCGACGGCGGCGAGCTCGTCGAGTTCATGCTCCGCGTGCTGCGCGGCAAGATCCCTGGAGTGAGGCTCCGCGATCGACTCGAGGCGGCAACGTGGCTCGCCGATCGAGGCTTCGGAAGGCCCGCGCCCGCTCCTCCGCCCGACGCAGGTGACGCCCGCCTTTCACTCGAGACTCTGCGGGCGGTTCTCTCGGCGTCCAGCGAGGGCAAGGTCTACGACGTGTAGTTCCATCGCATGAGTCGATGCCACTTCTAGGGTATTCTACGGTTTTTCTCCTCCAGTAGCCTGCGGAGCAACGGACGAGGGGCGAGCCCGAGACTTGATGCGCACACCTCGCGCACAGGCGCTAGGAAGTCCGCGCCGCACAATGGCAATTGCCAGCGCGGGGGATTCGCCATCCCCACCGTATCGCGACGGATTCGGCGGAGGGCGTCGCGTGGGCTATGGGCTCTCTCGCGCCAGCCACATCCCGGCATACTGAAATCGACGGCTCCAGACCCGACCGGATGGCGATTGCATCGCCATCCGGTCGGTGAGCGAACCGGAACGCGCGCAGACGCGAGCTTCCTGTCCGGACGCGACGTCTGAGAAGAGCCCGACATCGGGTCGAAGTCAGAGCGCTCCCCGTAGGTAGACGTGCAGTCACGTCGAGCCCGTTGAGAGCAGACCGCAGCTCTTCCATCGACGACGAGACAGGAGAAGAAGAACGAACCGAATTGCCTTACGCCGGAGGCGCTCCGTAAGCCTGGGGATCCCACGTGCAGAGCCAGGACACCGAACTCGTTCCCTGATTGTAAGCCTCGATGTTGATGATCTGCGTGACGGGGAAGGACGTCTCGATCTCGTTGGCCGTCGTGGTGCATGTACCTCCAGGACACGTGAGGTAGCCGCCACACTTGTTCCCGTTGTTCGCACCTCCCACGCAGCGCCGCAGATGATACGTCTTCGCCGCGCACGCCCCGCCCCAGAGCTGCAGCGTACCTGCCGGACACGTCGGCGCCGTGGCATCCTTGAAGTAGTACCAGCAGTCCGCGTCGAACGAGTAGTTGACCGGATAGTTCGACGTGTTGTCGTAGACCTGCGTCAGGCAGGCGTAGGCCTCCACGCCGCGGAACGGCCCCGTGTCGTCGTCCACTCCCCACGTCCAGCACTTCCCCGAGCCCCTCCGCGTGTCCTCGTTGAATTGGAGGGCGAATGCGCTCGTTGCGACGAGTAGAACCGCGATTGCGATGATCTTCATCTCAGTACCCCTTTTCAGTCTGGGACCTTCAACGGATGCGTCTCGTCTCCACCAACCCTCTCATGACGTTATCCTAGAGTGGCACCTCCCTGTGCGGACAGCTCGCGTCGATCCCTGCGTCGAACCGGACGACGCCTGCCAGCGCGAAGACGTCGCGATCACTTCGATGTCGTCGGTGAAGCCCGTGTCTCCGCGATCGCGCAGGTGCTCCCCGAGCTCGGACATCCCGGCGACTGCGAATGAACCTGGGGCGCGTGGCAGGCGACCAACCGTTGGGCGTCTGCTGGCCTCACCCCAAGGAGCGCGATCTATGCGCCGAGTAGCATCGAGGAACCGAACGCGAGACCTGACTTCCGGGTGAGAAACCTCCCTCTCCGATCGATTTATCGCCCGTCTCGACGAACTCGATAGCGGAAGTCCGTTGACACGTCAAGTACTTCTGCATGAGATACTGTCACTTATCGGCCATATGTTACTTTGCGCGCGGTACGCGGGGCCGATCGGAGCTACGGCCTGCGACCTTTGGACGATACGGCTGCTACGAGATCGCCCAACCGTACGAGCACCTGGGGATTCGTTTCGCACGCTTGGAACCCACGAACATGCACAGCGACTAATCGCACGCGCGTGGCCTTCGAGCTCGCGCGTTCCAGGGCGCCGGTCTCGGCGCGCGCTGGAACCACCGGCGTCGCCGAGGAAGAGGATCAGAGCTGGAAGTCGACGTGCGGCTGTTTGGCGCCACGAACGACGGCGGTCAAACGACGTGGCGCAACTTGTAGCGAAAACGCGAAACTCGTGCGGCACCCAAGTCGCGCTTGCCAACGTCCAAGGTGCCCGTAGCTGTGCGCCAATTGTGCGCGGACACCAGACGACAAGAGCAACAGGGACCAGCTCGCGCTGACAAATTCTCTTGGTTAGTTCCGCTGGAGGCGGTTCCTGTCGCACCCGGGAAGCGGCTTAAAATCCCCTGGGCTAACCCCCGTGGGAGTTCGATCCTCCCTCCCGGCATTTCTAGCCCGAATCGCCGGCGGGTTCTCAAGGCGCGAATTTGGCGAGGAAGCCGTCGGAGCCGCCAGGGCTGCTCATGGGCCCGCCGCCGAAATCTTCTTCGTCGGTGAAATCTCCGGTCAGCAGCACGTTCCCGCCGGCGTCGACTGCGATCCCGTTCCCGTGGTCGTCCCACGGCGCCGAGAAACGCCTCGACCACTGATGCAGGCCTCCCGACGAGAACTTCGCGACGAACGGGTCGTATGTGATCGTCGGCGGGATGAGCGCGCCGCCGCCGAAGTCGACGTTGCGGATGATCTCGCCCGTCAGCAGGACGTTCCCCGCGCCGTCGATCGCCACACCTTTGCCGACCTCTCCGTACGTATCCGGCGTCCCGAATCCCTTCGACCAGACGTGCGACCCGCTCGCGTCGAGCTTCGCCAGGAAGATGTCGGCGCCGCCGCCGGTGTTCGGCAGCGCGACGCCGCCGAAACCGATGGTTCCGTAGTAGTAGCCCGTCAGCGCGACGTTGCCTCCGGCGTCCACCGCGGCCGCGTACGCCCGCTGATCGTCGGCGTCGCCGTATCGATTCGACCATTGGTGCGCGCCCGCCGCCGAGTACCGCACGACGAACACGTCGTTGTTCCCGGCGCTGGTCAGGTTCGCGCCACCGAAGTTGGCCGTGCCCGCGAAATAGCCGACCGCCGTCACGTTTCCGCCCGCGTCGACGCCCATGCCCGTCACCGTATCGAGGCTCGCGCCGCCCAGGCGCTTCGACCACTGGTGCACGCCGTCGGTGTCGTACTTCGCGAGGAAGCCGTCGTAGCCGCCCGCGCTCGTCAGGTCCATCCCGCCGAAGTTGGCGGTGCCCGCGAACTGCCCACCGACGATCACGTTGCCGGCGCCGTCGACCGCGAGCGTCTGGCCCATGTCGTAATTCGCGCCCCCGATCCGCTTCGACCACACGTGCGCGCCGTTCGGCGTGTACTTGGCGAGGACGATGTCCCACGCGTTGCTCGTGAGCGCGGCACCCCCGAAGCTCGCCGTGCCGAAGAAGTACCCCGTCACGTAGATGTTCCCGGCCGTATCGGTCGCGACAGCGGTCCCGAACTGATCCGCGTCGTCGCCGAACGCCTGCACCCACTGCACGGCACCCCCCGGCGAGTACTTCGCGATGAACAGGTCGCCGCGGCCCGCGCTCGTCACCGCGATGGTGTCGAACTTCACGCTTCCGTACACGGCGCCGGTCACGATGGCGTTGCCACTGCCGTCCACCGCAACCCCGGACGGCACGACCGAGTCCGCCAGCACCGAGCCGCCCATCTGGCGTGACCAGGCGAATGCGTCGTCCGCAATCGTGGTCGTGGTGGACTGCGTGGTCGTCGTCGTCGCGGTCTGCACGGCCGGGCAGCTCGCCGGCGCCGTGCATTTGTGGGCAACGAAGGTCCCGGCCTGGTCCTTGGCCGGGACGTCGCAGGTGACGCAGTACCGGTCGCTTCCCACGCTCACCGTGACCGTCAGGCTCCCCTGCGTCGCCTCGTCGAGCGTGAGGACCGTCGATCGCGTGGCGAGCTTCAGCCGAGATCCCGCCTTCATTCGGAGCACCCGGACGGGAGCCGGCGTGCCGTCGATGGACCGGCCCACGTACGACGTCTTGGACGCGTCGGAGGTCCAGCCGTCTCCGGAGGGAATCGGGAGCGTCGCCAGCTCCCCCGTCGCCGAGTTTCGGATCTCGATGGTCGCCCCGGTCGAGGCCGGCGACTCGGTCGGGAGCGCCAAGGCCGAAGGTAGCGTGGTCAGCCGCATCCGCTGGCGAACCCCCGAGTCCTTGAGGACCAAAGCCGACGCCTCGAGCGGATGGTCGGCCGCCGTGGCGGCACGAGAGGCGATCAGGAGGAGCGCCACCAACGCCGCGCTCGTCCACCTGGTCGGAAGCGCACACCCGTATCGCTGTAGGCGAGAAGCCATTGGTCCTACTTGCCATACACGTGCCATGGCCCAGCCGCTAGGGACGTCGCCGGCGCAGACGCAACGATGCATGACCCTGGCAGCATCGTCGCGGGGTTGCCCGCTGGTATCAGCCGTCGGCCGGCATCACGACGGCCAGCCCGACGGTCTGCGATCATCCGCAGAAAGCTGATTCGGCCGAAAGGCCGTCCGAATCTGGTCGACCCACGCGGCCGTTGTTCAGGGCGCGCGGGGCTTGCGAGGGCGCCCGCGCTACGGCTACGTCCGGTCCCTCGATGTCGACGGAGACGAAGGACGACGCGCTGCCCAATCACGTGCGCCGCAACCGCGAGGTGTGGGCGCGGTGGGCGGAGAAGTACGTGCCCTCGGCAGAGGCCAACTGGGTGAGCGCGGAACCGACGTGGGGCATCTGGGACGTCCCCGAGGCGGAGGTCGGGATGCTCGCGGTCGACCTCGACGGCAAGGACGCGATCGAGCTCGGCTGCGGCACGGCGTACGTGGGCTCGTGGATGGCTCGCCGTGGCGCGCGCGTCGTCGGCATCGACAACTCGGTCGAGCAGCTCGCGACGGCGCGGCGGCTACAACGGCAGCACGGTCTCGACTTTCCGCTGATCCACGGGAACGCCGAGCGCGTCGACTACCCCGACGCCAGCTTCGACTTCGCGATCTCCGAGTACGGCGCCTCCATCTGGGCGGACCCGTACTTGTGGGTGCCGGAAGCCGCGCGACTGCTCCGTCCGGGCGGCCGCCTCGCGTTCCTCGTCAACTCCGAGCTGCTCGCGCTGTGCGTGCCGCCGGAGGACGACCTGGCCGCCACCGATCGTCTCCTGCGGCCGACGTTCGGCTTGCACCGCATCGACTGGCCGGACGGATCCACCAACTTCTATCTGCCGCACCAGGAATGGATCCGGCTGCTGCGCCGCTCCGGCTTCGAGATCGAAGACCTCGCCCAGCTCCGGCCTGCGGCCGACGCGACGACGCGGTATCCGTTCGTCACCCTCGAGTGGGCACGACAGTGGCCCAGCGAGGAGGTGTGGAAGGTCCGGAAGCGGACCTGACTCACGCGCGCGGCGCCGGCATCTGCCCGCGGCCGAGCTGGATGCTCGACACGCGAAGCGCGGCGCACCGCCGCCGGCGCGCCGCTTCGCCGTTCGAAGTCAGCTCGTAACCGAACGCATCGAACGTGATTGGTGGAGCCGACCCTGGGGACCTATGCTCCAGAGCCTACCGGATGGCGATTGCATCGCCATCCGGTAGGGTGAGCGAACCAGAAGGCGTGTAAACGCGAGATTCATCGCGTCTATCGCTTTCTTCTTCGCATTTGGAGCGAGGTCCTCAGCGAGAACAGTCAGCGCTGTTACGTAGTCGAGCGACGTGAGGTCGAGGCAATCCTTCGTGTCCATACGCGACGTCTGAGCAAAGCCCACATCGGGTAGAACTGCAGAGCACACCCCGTAGGTAGACGCGCAGTCACGTCGATCCCGTTCGGGAAGCAGACCGTAGCTCTTCCCTCGACGAGGAGGGATAGGACACGAAGGACAACGCGGATTGCCTTACGCCGGAGGCGCTCCGCTGGAACCCGCGACACACTTGGCGACGAATCGCGCCCGTGCAGCCTTCGAGCTCGCGCATCCTCCACGCGCCGGTCTCGGCGCGCGTCGCGCGATCGGAGAAGCGGTAGCGGTGGCCGGCGATGCGGACGGCGAAGGGCCGCGCGTCGGGAAGCGGGTTCGCGACCAAGAGCGACGCCACCGCGTCGGAGTCGTGCAGCAGACGATCGAGCAAAGCCTCGACGTTAGTCGCCGCCGCGGTGGCCGAGGAAGAGGAGCCGGAGCTGGAAGTCGACGCGCGGCTGGTGGGCGCCACGAACGGCGGCGGTCGATTGACGTCGCCCGGCTTGTAGCGAAACTCGTACGGCACCCAGGTCGTGTCGTCGGGCGTGCCTTCGACGATCGGCTCGCGGCGTACGAGCGTCATCGAGGGGAAGAGGTGGTAGGCGTTGATCGAGCGATAGGGATCGATCACCCGGTGGATCGGCCGCGCAATCCGGACGACCGCGGACGGACGGCAGGAACGGCACGAGCGAGATGGGCACGAGCACCGCCGCCGTCGCCGCGAGCCCGATGGTCGGGAGCCACGACCGGTGCGGCCCCTCGTGCTCGCGCACGCCGAGATCGTGGTCGTGCTGCTGGGGAAGCGGCTTAAACTCCCTTAGGCTAACGCCCCGTGGGAGTTCGATTCTCCTCCCGGCACCAAACCCGAATGTTGGCGACACGCGTCGCAGCCCTGCCCTCGGCGTCCGCACCGCGTTTGACCCACGTTCTGATCACGTTCTCGATCTCGAGTTCGGGGCGGCACGCCGCGATGCTGTGCTCAACTTGTCTGCGCCCCTTCATTCCATGCGCCGCGCGTGTATTTACTCTGCATTCGAACCCACTTGAGGTTCGCCAGTCATCGACAAGGGAGGGTGAACCATGAAGATCGTCGTCATCGGTGGCACCGGCCTGATCGGCTCGAAGACCGTCCCCATTCTGCGCCAGGGCGGCCACGAGGTCGTCGCCGCCTCGCCCAAGAGCGGCGTCAACTCCATCACCGGCGAGGGCCTCAAGGAGGCCATGGCCGGCACGCAGGTGGTGATCGACCTCGCCAATTCGCCCTCATTTGAGGACAAGGCGGTGCTGGAATTCTTCGAGACCTCCGGCCGCAACCTTCACCCGGCGGAGGCCGCAGCCGGCGTCCGGCACCATGTCGCGCTCTCCATCGTCGGAACGGACCGGACGCCCGACAATGGCTATTTCCGCGCCAAGGTCGCCCAAGAGAAACTGATCGTGGCGTCCGGCATCCCCTACACCATCATCCGCTCGACCCAGTTCCTGGAATTCCTCGGCGGCATCGCCGCTTCGAGTGCGGACGGAAACATGGTCAGGGTTTCGCCCGGCCTCTTCCAGCCCATCGCGGCGGACGACGTTGCCGCCATCGTCGCCGATGTGGCGCTCGCGGCGCCGCGAAACGGAATCGTCGAGATCGCCGGCCCGGAACGAGCACCGTTCAACGAAATCGTCGCCCGCTACCTGAAGGCGGTCGGGGATCCGCGTGAGGTCGTGAGAGACCCCGAGGCCCGATACTTCGGCGGCCGGGTCGAGGAGCGCTCGCTCGTGCCGTTGGGCGACGCGCGCCTCGGCCGCATCGGTTTCGACGAATGGCGCCGCTCACAGGCAAGAGCCTGATCCTGCATCCGCCAACCGAAGGAGAGGGCTCCATGAAACGCATCCTCTGTTCGCTGCTCGTCGTCACCGTGCCGTTCGGCAGCGTCCTCGCCGATACGCCGAAGTCGAAGAACGCCTACGTGACACTCGTCTACCAGCACGAGCTGCCGAACGTTCCCGGCAAGAGCATCAAGGGCGTGCTCGTCGAATACGGCCCCGGCGGCTACTCGCCTGGCCACACGCATCCCAAATCCGCCTTCATATACGCGACCGTGCTCGAGGGGGCGATCCGCAGTAAGGTCAACGACGGACCGGTGACGACCTACGAGGCCGGGCAGAGCTTCTCCGAGCTGCCCGGCGACCGCCACGCCGTCAGCGCCAATGCCAGCGAGACGAAGCCGGCCAAGCTCCTCGCCGTGTTCGTGGTGGATACGAACGAGACGGAGCTGACGATCCCATTCGGGAACTGAGGTCTTGGAGGGGCGGGCCGGCGGTCAGCGAAACCTTGGGATTACCGCCCGCTGCGCCGACGGCGAGTCCGAGACCCGCTCGACGACGTTCACGGACACCCGCGGCTGTGCGCAAACTGTGCGCGGACACCGGCCGACAGGAGCAACAGGAACCAACTCGAAACGGCCGTCTCTCTTGCTTCGCGTCGATGGAGACGGCTGCTGTCAGCCTAGGGAAGCGGCGGAGAATCTCCGGGCCAACCCCCCCGGTGGGAGTTCGATTCTCCCTCCCCGGCACTTCGACGGCGCCGTCGCGCGCCCGTTCACTGAATGATCGCCATCGCGTTCTCGCCGCCCGTGAGACAACCGGGGTTGCTACCCGTGAGCTGCTCGCGACAGATAGAGGTAATGTAGACACCCTTCTGAGCGGCGGCGCCGGTCTGCTGCACGTGATCGATGATGATTCGGGCGAAGGACACTATGTTCTGGGTGCCGCCACCGCCGCCGCAGCTACCAGCCGGGATTACCGGCACCACGAATTCGGTCAGGGGCG
>OEKX01000206.1_pt1 | contig 23851 bp, 18 predicted proteins | sample 1503491 | NCBI WGS metagenome assembly OEKX01 (sample SAMEA104379567, study PRJEB20068) | metagenome | isolation source: 1998 | reverse complement strand
CGGAGCCCTCGTCGGAGCCCTCGCCGTCGCCGTACGCGAACGTCGCCGTCGACACGCGGCCCCTCTGGCGCATCCTCCTCGATCGTTCCTACCGTCCGGCCGTGATCGCACTCGGCGTCGTGCTCTACGTGGGCGTCCGGCTGGCGCCGTCGATCGGCAGCCTCTCCGAGCCCGGGCAGAAGGCGTTGGCCGTCTTCGTCGTCTGCCTCGTCTACTGGGTGACGAACGTCCTGCCGCTCGTGATCACGAGCCTGCTCGCCATGGTCCTGCTGCCCGCCACCGGCGTGCTAACGACGAAAGAGACCTACGGCCTCTTCGGCAACGAGGCCGTCTTTTTCATCCTGGGCGCGTTCATCCTCGCGGCCACGCTCATGAAGTGCGGGCTCTCGACGCGCCTCGCGCTCGCCATCCTGCGCCGCTTCGGTCGCACGCCGCGGACGCTGCTGCGCTCGATCTTCCTCATGAACGCGTTCCTCTCGTTCTTCATGTCCGAGCACGGCGTCGCCGCCATGACGTTCCCGATCACGCTCGAGATCGCGAGCGTGCTGCGCCTGCGGCCGCGGCAGAGCAACTACGGCAAGGCGCTCTTCATCGCGATGGCGTGGGGAACGCAGATCGGCGGGATCGCGACGCTTCTCGGCGGCGGGCGGGCGCCGCTCGCCCTCGGCATGCTGCGCGAGGCGAGCGGCCAGACCTTCACGTTTCTCGAGTGGTCGCTGACGGCATGGCCGATCGTCGTGGCGCTGCTCGTCGCCGGCTGGATCATCATCTCCCGATGGTTTCCGATCGACATCGACTCGGTGCGCGCCGCCGACGAGATCATCGAAGAGAAGATGCTGCGCATGGGCCGCATGTCGGTGCGCGAGCGATCGATCGGGCTCGTCATGCTGGTCACGCTCGTGGTCTGGATCGTCGGCGGCGAGGAGCTCGGGCTCGCGAACGTGGCGCTCGCGTCGGTGGTCGCGATGTTCGCCCTCGGGCTCGTGCGCTGGCCGGACGTCGAGCCGTTCGTCAACTGGGGCGTGCTGCTCATGTACGGGGGCGCGATCGCGCTCGGCTCAGCGCTCAATCGCTCCGGCGCGGCGAGCTGGCTCGCGAGCGTCACGATCAGCCGTTGGGCGACGAGCCCTATCGGCGTGATCGCCGTCATCTCGGCGCTCGGTATCGTGCTCACCGAGGCGATGAGCCATTCCGCGGTGGTGGCGCTCTTGATGCCGGTCGCGCTCGGCATCGCGACGCAATACGGGATCGACCCGCGCATCATGGCGCCGGCGGTCGCGCTGCCGTCGGGCCTCGCGTTCACGCTGCCGGTCGGCACGCCGGGCAACGCGATCGCCTACTCGTCGGGCTACATGCAGCTCCGCGACATGCTGATCCCCGGCTCGCTGCTGGTCGTGATCGCGTGGGCGGCGTTCAACCTGACGGCCATCTACTACTGGCCGTACATCGGGCTTTCGCTCGTCGCCCGATAGCGCATGGATCGCCGTCGGCGTACGCGAGAGAGCCCGCGCCCGAGTCATTGACACCTCACAGGGCGGGGCCCTAGTTTCCTGCCTGGCTCGTTGGCTTGCGATGAGCCCGGCGGGCAATCGTGACATTCCAGCGCGACCGCGTGATCGCCTCGACGATCGGCGTCGCCGTCATCGGAACGTTTCTCGCCGCTCACGCGGCCAAGCCGCCGCTCTGCTCCGGTGGGCGCTTTCTCGTGACCGGTCCGTCGATCCTCACGGGCGAGGCCGTGCACGAGCTCGAAGCCGTCGTGCTCGAGGGCGGCCAGCTCTCCGTCGGCGACGCCTGCCCCGCCGTCCGCGCCAAGGTGAAGCGCACGAAGCACGGGACCACGGTGCGTGCGGCGTGGAAGCAGTGCACGGGGCTCAAGGGCCGCGCGAAGCTCACCGGCAAGATCGCCCCCGAGGCCTGCACGACGCTCACCGGCACGTTCGCCGCCAAGAAGGCGAAGGTGAAGCGGTCGTTCACCGCCATCGTCACCCGTTGCGGCGACGGCATGGTCGACGCCGGCGCCGGCGAGGAATGCGAGCCGCCTGGCTCCCTCACCTGCGACGGCGGCTGCAAGAGCGTGGCCCCGCCCGCGCCGGCGCTCGCGATCGACACGCCGGCGGACTTCGCGCTCACGAACGCCGCCGCGATCGCCGTCTCCGGCACGGCGTCGGCGTCCGTCGTCGCGATCGCGTGCAACGGCGTCACGGCGACGCGCACGAACGCGGCGTTCTCGGCCACCGTCGCGCTCGGTGAAGGACACAACACGATCGTCTGCGTCGGGCCGACGGCCGACGCCCGCGCCGCGACGGCGTCGGTCAGCGTCTCGCGCGACGCGACCGGCGCACGAGTCGGCATCACGAGCCCGAAATCGGCGGCGATCCTCACGGCGAGCTCGGTCACCGCCGCCGGCTTCGTCAACGACCTCGTCGCCGGCGATCTCACGACCGCCGAGCCGACGGTCGCCTGCAACGGCATCGCCGCGACGGTCGCGAACCGCACGTTCGTCGCGCACGGAATCGCGCTGGGGGCAGGGCCGCGCACGATCACGTGCACCGCGACCGACGCGGCCGGGAACCAGACCGCCGCGAACGTGAACGTGACGGTCGCACCGCCGACCGGACCGTCGACCCATGCCTTCTCCGGCGACGGCCAGAGCGGACCGATCGGCACGATACTGCCGGTCCCGCTGGTGGTGACGCTCGACGACGGGGCCGGGCAGCCCGTTGCCGGCAAGACGGTGATCTTCCGCGTGATCGAGAACGACGGCACGCTCGCGGGCGGCAGCGGCACGTCGCGCGCGATCATGGTGACGAGCGCCGCGGACGGCCACGCAGCCGCCACGTTCACGCTCGGCACGCGCGCCGGGGCCGGCAACCAGCAGGTGCGCGCGACGGCCGTCGGCTTCGCCGGCGAGGTCGTGTTCACGGCGTCAGCGACGGTCGGCGCGCCGGCGCGCATCGTCGTCGATTCGGGCACCCTCCAGCAGGGCGTGGTCGGGCACCGGCTGGCGCGGCCGTTCGTCGCCACGGTGATCGACGGCGGCAACAACCGCCTTGCCGGCGTGCCCGTGACCTTCACCGTCGATGCGGGCGGCGGCAGCATCGACGCTTCGCCGGTCGCAACCGATCTCGACGGCCGCGCGCACGTGTTCCTGACCCTCGGTCCTACGCCCGACGAGGACGGTCAGATCGTCTCGGCGACGTTCGCGGGCAACCCCGGCGCGACCGTGCGCTTCGTTGCGAGCGCGCGCCCGGGAGGCGATCCCGCCGCGACCCGCATCTCGGGCGTCGTCCTCGACGGCAGCAACCTCCCGGTGCCGAACGCGCTCGTCGGGATCGGCGACACGTCGATCTCGACGATGACCGACACGCAGGGGCAGTTCACGATCGCCCCGGCGCCGGTCGGGCGCGTCGACCTCTGGATCGTCGGGAGCACGACGACGCGCGCGGGCGTGTGGCCGAGCCTGCCCTACGAGCTCGTCACGGTGCCCGGGGAGGACAACACGGTCGGCATGCCGATCCACCTGCCGGAGCTCGACGTCGCCCACGGCGTCACGATCGACGAAACGCACGGCGGCACCGTCGCGCCGCCCGACCTGCCCGGCTTCGCGCTCACGATCGCCCCGGGCTCCGCGACCTTCCCCGACGGCACGCATCACGGCCTCGTCACGGTGACGGCCGTCCATCCCGACAAGATCCCGATGGTGCCACAGTTCGGGCAGCAGCCGCGCGTCATCGTGACGATCCAGCCGGCCGGCACACGCTTCGACCCGCCCGCGCCGCTCACGATCCCGAATGCCGACGGCCTCCCGCCCGGGCAGAAGACGGAGATGTTCTCGTTCGATCACGACCTCCGGAGCTTCGTCACGATCGGGACCGGCACCGTCAGCGAGGACGGGAGCGTCATCCGCTCCGATCCCGGCGTCGGCGTCGTGAAGGCGGGCTGGCACTGCGGCGGCAACCCGGCCGGCATCGGCACGTGCGACCACGAGTGCGACGACGGCAACGACTGCACGGCCGATTCGGCCGGCGGCGGCTGCCAGCATTCGCCGGAGGCCGACGGCACGCCGTGCCGCGGCGCTCCCGATACGTTCAAGTGCGGCGGCGCCTCGTTCGCGCTCGCGGGGTGCGGCGGCGGTGGAATGTGTCAGTCCGGCAAGTGTCAGGAGCCGTCCCCGGCAGGCGGCGGGCCCACGGGCGGGCAGATCAACGCCGCGCTGAAGATCGTCTGCGGCGACGTGTGCAGCGACGACGGCGGCTGCTCCGGCAGCGTCGGCAAGGCCATGTGTCGCAACATGAAGGGCAACGCGGTGATCGCGTGCAAGGGCGGGGATCCCGTTTCGCCGTGTGCCGGCAAATGCGGCTGCACGGACTTCGAGAACGACACGATCAACCTTCTCGATACGACGAGCCAATGCTCGGGCGCGTCGCTCGGGAACGTCCTCCGTCACGAGATGCAGCACCTCCTTTGCCGAACGACTCATGCGCTGCAAGGGGAAGAGCGTCTGTGCGGCACCGACTCGGTCTTCGCATGCGACGCGTCATGCGGCTTCGACATGTCGATTGCGGGTCGATGCAACGGCACGATCGACCAGGCGAACTGCAAGGCGGAGGGCCAGTGCCAGTGACGCGCTTGCTCCTCCTCGTCGCGCTCGCGCTGCCGGCGCACGCGCTCGCGTTCGACTTCGACGACGTGAGCGTGACCGGTCCGGTGCATCCGAAGCCGAAGTTCGTCGGCGCGCTCGACGAGCACTGCGTCGTCTCGATCCTGAACCGCACCTCTCGCGTGCAGCACGACGGCACGTGGCGGCTCGACAACGTCCCGACCAACTTCGGCCCGCTCCGCGCGCGTGCAACATGTGTCGTCGACGGGGAGACGATCGCGGGCCAGTCCGATCCGTTCGTCGTCCCGCAGGACGGGAGGGTGGGTGCAGGGTGGATCTTCTTCGTGGACCGGGTCCCCATCCCGACGCGGCTCGAGATCGTCCCGCCCCCCGGCCTCTCGAGCCCGGGCGCGACGGCGCAGCTCATCGTCACCGCGCACTACTCCGATGCGAGCACGAAGAACGTGACGGCGGACCCGACGACCACGTACCGCACCAGCAATGCAGCGATCCTGTCCGTGAACGCGAGTGGGCTCGTCACCGCCGCCGGCAGCGGCACCGCCCTCGTGACCGTGCTACACGAAGGCCTGACCGGCTTCGTCATGGTCCCCGTCGTGCTCTCCTCGATGGACGCCGACGGCGACGGCATCCCCGACGACGTCGAGCTCGCGAACGGCCTCGACCCGCACGATCCGATCGACGCCGTTGAAGACCTCGACGCCGACGGGATCACGAACAAGGACGAGCTCCTCACCTACGGCACCGGCCTTCGCGACCCCGACAGCGACGACGACGGACTGAAGGACGGCGAGGAAGTCGCCGCCGGCGCGGACGGCTTCGTCACGAACCCGCTCGCGTCCGATACCGACGGCGACGGCGTGCGCGACGGGCTCGAGATTCAAACCGGGAGCGACCCGACCGATCCGAACAGCTACAACCTGGCGGGCGCCCTCTCCTCGCTGAGCGTCGATCCGTCGAGCGTCCCGCTCCGCAGCACGATCGTCGGCCAGGCTTCGCGACAGCTCATGGTCACCGGCCATCTCAAGGACGGCACCACGCTCGATCTCACCTCGACCGCTCGCGGCACGAGCTACCTCTCGAGCGATCTGCTCGTCTGCACCGTGGGTCCGCCCGACGGCCGCATCTTCGCCGGCGGCGACGGCGTGTGCACGATCACGATTGCGAACGCCGGCTCCATGACGCAGGCGACGGCAACCGTCACGACCTTCACGCCGAAAGCGCTCGCGAAGCTCGACCTCCCGGGCTTCGCGAATGCCGTCGACGTGAGCGGCAGCTACGCCTACGTAGCCGCCGGCGCGGCCGGTCTACAGGTCGTCGACGTGACCGATCGCACGAAACCGGTGATCGTCGGCGCACTCGACACGCCCGGCAACGCGAACGACGTCCGCGTCGTCGGCACGGTCGCGTTCGTCGCGGACGGCAGCGCGGGCCTCCGTCTCGTCGACGTGAGCAATCCGACCGCGCCCGTCTCGCTCGGCTCGACGGCCACGGCGGGTCCTGCAGCCGACGTCGTCGTGCGCGGCAATCGCGCATTCGTCGCGGAGGGCGCGGCGGGCATCGAGATTTTCGACGTGACCGATCGCACGGCGCCGACGCACCTCGGCACGAAGAGCACGATCGGCGCGGCGCACGGCCTCGACGTGCGCGCCGACGGGACGCTCGCGGTGGTTGCCGAAGGCACGACCGGAATCCAGACGCTCAACGTCTCCAATCCCGCAAACGTCACCAACCTCGGGAGCGTATCGACGGGCGGCGATGCGCGCGACGTGGCGCTCGACGGGACGACCGCCTACGTCGCCGACTTTGCAAAGAGCCTCACCGTGGTCAGCGTGGTGAACCCCGCGAGCCCGATGCTCGGCGTCTCGACGCCGACGGCGACCGGCGGGATCCTCGCCGATGTCACGCGCGTCGGCCGGTTCGCGATCGGCGCCGACGTCTACTTCACGAATGCCGTCCCGATCATCGACGTGAGCGATTCGGCGAATCCGATCCCGCGCGCGATCATCGACTTTGCCGCCTTGGGCGACTTCAACGGCACGGGGATCGCCGCCGACGGCACCTACCTCTACCTCACGGGCGCCTCGGGAACCCTGGCGGAGAACGGCGTGGTCGGTACGACCAGGCTCTTCGTCGGACAGTACTTACCGCTCGAAGACTTAGCCGGCGTACCGCCGACCGCCGACGTCGTGGCGCCCGTCGGGGGCACGCCACTGGTCGCGGGGTGCGCCGTGCCGGTGCGGGTGGATGCGACGGACGACGTTGCCGTCGCATCGGTCGATCTCCTCGTCGACGGCGCGCTGGCGTTCCAGGACACGAGCCCGCCGTACGAGTTCTCCGTCACGCCGGGGCTCGGCGCGACGAGCATCACGCTCGACGCCACGGCGACGGATCTCGGGTTCAATGTCGGCACCGCCGAATCCGTGGTGCTGGCCGTGGTCGCGGACCCCGGCACGTCGGTCACCGGCGTCGTCGTCGACGGCACGGCGACGCCCGTCGTCGGCGCAGCCGTGTCGTGCAACGGCGTCGACGGGACGACGGGTGGTGACGGGCATTTCACCATGCCGCTCGCCGCGACCTGCGCGAACGTACGCTGCGTCGCCACGCTCGATCCGGGCGGCGGCACGACGTTCAAGGCGGTCGTGACGAAGCCGCCGGTTCCGGGCGGCACGACCGACCTCGGGACGCTCACGCTGAAGCCCTTCGGCTTCACCGTCACGTCGTCGAGCGACGTCACCGATGCGGTGCCCGGCGACGGGCACTGCGAGACGGCCGTCGGCAACGGCGTCTGCACGCTCCGCGCCGCGGTGCAGGAGACGAATGCGCTCACGGGCGCACAGGAGATTCACGTGCCCGCCGGAACCTACGAGCTCACCCAGGTGGTCACCTGCATCCGGAAGTTCCCGGGCGGCACGCAGCCGAGCGACCAGGTCGCGCTGTGCCTGACCGACGAGATCACGATCGACGGCGCCGGCGCCGCAACGACAATACTCGACGGCAAGGGGCAGCACCGCGTGCTCTTCGTCAGCTACGGCGCGACGGCCGAGCTCCGCGACGTCACGCTCACGAACGGACGCGGCGAAGCCCCGGGCGGCGGCGTCAGCGGCGGCTGCGTGAACAACCAGGGGACGCTCCAGCTCACGGACGACACGGTGAGCAACGGCACGCTTCCGGGCGGCAGCGCCGGTGGGGGCGGCATCTACAACGGCGGTTCGCTCACGTTGCTGCGCAGCGCGGTGACCGCGAACATCGGCGCCGCCGGAGGCGGGGGCGGGATCTTCAACGACGGAATAGCGGGCACAGTCTTGACCGTGATCGACAGCGTCATCAGCGGAAATACCTGCCCCGCCATTGGCGGCGGCATCTTCAACTTCGGCGGCCTCGTGATGCTAAGTGGCAGCACGATCGCCGGGAACACGGCGCCCGTGTCCCAGGGCGGCGGCATCTACAACGACGGCACGCTCGCCGCCGTCAACTCGACCATCAGCGGCAACCAGAGCGGCAGCAGCGGCGGCGGGATCTCGAACTCCCAGCACGGCATGACGGATCTCAGCAACGTCACGATTGCGGCGAACACGAGCGGCATCGCCGGGGCCGGCCGGGGCGGCGGCGTTTCCAACATCGTCGGGACGCTGACGCTCCGGAACTCGATCATTACCGGCAACACCGACCTGGCGAGCGGCACCGCGTCGCCCGACTGCTACGCGCCCAACGTCCAAGGGTCCCGTTACCCGCTCACCTCGGACGGCTACAACCTGATCGGCAACACGACCGGCTGCGGCATCGTCGGCGACACGAACGGGGACATCAGGAATCAGAACGCGATGCTCGCCCCGTTGCTCGACAACGGCGGCCCGACGCCGACGCACGCACTCCAACCGGGTAGCCCCGCGATCGATGCGGCGAACGCGTTGCCGCCGGGCAGCGGCGGGCGATCCTGTCCCGCGACCGATCAACGCGGCGTCGCGCGCCCGCAGCCCGCCGGCGGGCGCTGCGACATGGGCGCCTTCGAAGCCATGCCCTGAGTCGCCTCGACGGCGAGCCCTGCGGCCGTCGATAGCGCACTCGCGCCAATTTGAGCCGGCCGTGGCTTTCGCTTAGGGTTGGCCGTTCGTCATTTTTCCAGCGAAAGGAACCAGTCACCCATGGGCGATCTCATCCCTCCGCACGGCGGACTCACCGAGCCGGTCTCCTGCACCGTCCCTGAAGCCGAGCGGCAGGCATTCGAGGCCAAGGCCGCGACGCTGCCGAAGATCCCGGTCTCCGACGCCGACCTCTCGACGGTCTACCGCTTCGGCGACGGCGGCCTCTCGCCGCTCACCGGTCCGATGGATCGCGCGACGTACGAGCGCGTGCTCGACGCCTGCTACATCGAGCACGGTGGGGCGCGCTACGCGTGGACGATTCCCCTCTCGCTCCCGGTGACGGCCGCGCTCGCGGGCACGCTCGAGAAGGGCCAGACCGTCGCGCTCACGAACGGCGCGGGCACGATCGTCGGCACGCTCGCGATCTCCGACGTCTTCCCGTGGGACAAGATGCGGTACCTGAAGAGCGTCTACGGCACCGAGCGGACGGATCACCCGGGCGCCGACATGGTGCTCAAGAACGACGCCGACAAGACGCACCTCCTCGGCGGCACGATCCGCGTCCTGCCGCAGCCGAAGCACCCACGCTTCGGGAAGTTCGTGCTGTCGCCGCGCGAGGTGCGCGCGCTCTTCCGCCAGAAGGGCTGGGAGCGCGTGGTCGCGTTCCAGACGCGCAATCCGCTCCACCGCGCGCACGAGTACGCGCTCGTCTACGGGCTCGAGACGCTGATTCGCCAGGGCCTGAACGCCGGCGCCGTCCTGAACCCGCTCGTCGGCGAGACGAAGGGCGACGACGTCGATGCCGACACGCGCATGAAGACGTACGAGGCGTTGATCGACACGCGCGCGCTCGGCGAGGGCGACAGCGATCAGGCCCTGTGGGGTCCGCGCAAGGAGTCCGTCCCCGATCGCGTCGTCCTCCTCGGCCTCGACATCAAGATGTTCTACGGCGGCCCGAAGGAAGCGGTGATGCACGGCATCTATCGCCAGAACTTCGGCTTCACGAACATCATCATCGGCCGCAAGCACGCCGACGCCCCGTATCACGACGGCACCGCCATCTGGGGCGACTTCGACGCGCAGGAGATCTTCGGAAAGCTCGCCGGCGACCTCAAGATCCAGCCGGTCAAGGTCGGCTTCGCGGCGTTCTACGAATCGATCGGCCGCGTCGACCTGACCGACAACCACGCCGGCGAAAAGCCGGTGTCGATCTCGGGGAAGGACGTCCGGAAGGCGCTCCAGGAGGGTCGCGAGGTCGATCCGCGCATCATGCGCCCGTCGACGTCGCGCATCCTCGCCGCCGCGATGAAGCAGTGAGCCCGCGCGCATGCGCGTCGACGTCGTCTGCCGGAAGTGCGGCGGCCGCCAGCGCCTCGACGTCGGCGCGCCCGCGCAGGGCCAGTCGATCGAAGACTACGTCCATTTGGTGCAAGAGCGCCTGACCCACCGCCCGAGCTTCGAATGCTTCGGCGGGCATGTGGAGCTCGCGCCGCCCGTTCCACGATACTGGGACGTTCAATGGGACACCCTGGGCGACTAGCGAGATCACCACACGTGCTCCGGAGCTAGCGCCACCGGCGTCTCAATCCTCGTCGTCCTCGACGGCCCGAGGGTCGGCATGCTTCGGGAGCTCCGAGGGGGAATGCCGCCGCCGCCCCGTGCCGGGGATGCGTTCTGCACGGGACGGCGGCAGCACGGCGGCCTCATCGTCCGCCTCGGCATCGAGCTCCGCGCGAGCCAGGGGACTGTCATGGAGATAGTGCGCCAGGCTCGGATGATGCTTCAGGTAGTTCGGGTCCTGGGCGAGCGACGGACGCCGCGTGAGCGCCCTGCCGATGTTCTCGTGACCCTCCACGAACTCGTCGAATCCGGTCACGCCGTGCAGGTCGGCGGCGTACACGCTCGCCGCGAGCGCGAGCGCGGCGACGATCAGGAGCGCCCTCATGCCGCAGAGTCGAGCGAGCCCAACAGCGACGTGAGCGCGCTCAGGTCGAAGGGCTTGTCGAGGATCGCGATGGCGCCGAGGTCGTGCGCCTCGCTGTGCGTGTCGACGTCGCCGAAGGCCGTGATGAGGATCACCGGGACCTGGGTCGACGAGGCCCGGATGACCGCAAGCACGTCCATGCCGGAGAGGAGCGGCATTCGCACGTCGGAGACGATTACGTAGGGCACTCGCCGCGCGACGACGAGCTCGAGCGAATCGAGGAGCTCCATTCCGTTGGCGGCCTCGATGACCTCGTAGCCTTCGGCGCGGAGCGTCGCCGCGATCAGCTTCCGCAGCTCGGCGTCGTCCTCGGCCAGCAGGACCAGCGTCGGCCGGTCGAGTGCGACCTCGCGGGCCGGCGCAATGATTGCTTGTGTCGGAGACATGCAAGGTACGCGTAGCGAACCGCGTGCCCGCGCATGGGACCGCAATCACTGCGTTGAGCCGCGTGTCGCCGAGGCGGCTCGCCCGGGCTCGGGTGAATCGCCCGAGCCGGACGCCGCGCGGCCCCCGACCGCCCTGGGGCGGAGCTTCCGCAGCAGAGTCTTCCGGTCGACCTCCAGCGCCCGCGCCGCCGCCGTCTTGTTGCCGCCCATCGCCTCAAGGACGCGGAGCACGTGGTTGCGCTCGACCTCGTGCAGCGGGGCCAAACGGGATGGCGGCACCTCGGGCGCGCCGATTCCCTCCTCGGACGGCCGGAAGAGCCGTGCCGGGAGATCGGCCGCCGTGACGACGCCGCCGCGCGCGACGGCGGCCGCGTGCAGCATCGCGCTCTGCAGCTCGCGGACGTTCCCCGGCCAGTCGTGGACGAGGAGCCGTTCGACGGCGTCATGGCCGAGCTCGCGCTCCGCGCCGTCGAGCTCCGCCGCGGCCCGCCGCAGGAAGTGTCGCGCCAGCACGACGAGGTCGTTGCCGCGCGCGCGCAGCGGCGGCACCGCTACCGTGAGGACGGCGAGCCGGAAGAAGAGGTCCTCCCGGAAGCGCCCAGCCTGGACGAACGCCTCGAGGTCGCGGTTCGTGGACGCGACGACGCGCACGTCGCAGGCGATCTCGACGTCGGAGCCGACCGGTCGCACCACGTGCTCCTGGAGCGCGCGCAGGAGCTTCGGCTGCAACGCCGGCGGCAGCTCGCCGACCTCGTCGAGCAGGATGGTGCCGCCCGAGGCCTCGAGGAACAGGCCGGGGCGCGCGCCGCGCGCGTCCGTGAAGGCGCCGCGGACGTGGCCGAAGAGCTCGCTCTCGACCAGCGTCTCGGCGATGGCGGCGCAGTTGACGGCGACGAACGGCCCGTCGCGGCGCCGGCTCCGGCGATGGAGCGCGCGAGCGACGAGCTCCTTCCCGGTGCCGCTCTCGCCGGTCACGAGCACGCTCGCGTTCGAGACGGCCGCGCGATCGAGCAGCTCGTAGAGGTCGCGCATGACCGGGCTCGTCCCGACCAGCTCGCCGAAGCCCTGCGCGTCGTCGACGGTGCGGCGGAGGTGCGCGACCTCGCGGCGGAGCGCCCGGCGCTCGAGCGCGCGCTCGAGCGTCATCACGAGGGCGTCCACCTCGACCGGCTTCGTGATGAAGTCGTACGCACCCGCGCGGATCGCGCCGATCGCGGTCTCGAGCGTGCCGAACGCCGTGATCACGATCACGGGCACGTCGGGTCGGCGCGCGGCGATCGCGCTGCAGAGGTCGAGGCCGCTCGCACGCGGCAGGTTCAAGTCGGCGACGACGACGTCGGGGTCGAGCGCGTCGACGAGCGGTCCGACCTGGTCGGGATCACCGGTGCTCGAGACGTCGAAGCCCGCGGCGCGGAGTGCCGTCGCGAGGAACTCGCAGAACGGCACGTCGTCGTCGACGACGAGGACGCGACGGCTCACGCGCTCTCCGCGGTCGGTCCGGGCATGGCACCCGGAAGCACGATGTCGAAGCGGCTGCCGCGGCCGAGCGTGCTCGTCACGTCGATGCGCCCGCCGTGCTCGCTCACGATGCCGTAGGCGACCGCGAGGCCGAGCCCCGTACCTTCACCGACGTCCTTGGTAGTGAAGAACGGCTCGAAGAGGTGCGCCACGTGGTCGGGCGCGATCCCGACCCCTTCGTCCTCGACGACGATGCGACACGCCGCCGCGTGCACGGGAGCCACCGAAGCGGACGGCTCGAGGCGCACGCGCAGCGTCCCGCCCGCCGGCATCGACTGGATGCCGTTCACCAGCACGTTCGCGATCGCCTGCTGCAGCCCCGGATCGGACGCGAGCAGGATCGGCTCGGCCGGGACGTCGACGGCGATCGCGACCTTCCGGGTGCGCGCGAAGACGCCGAGCATGTCGGCGGTGTGCCGAACGAGGTCGCGGAGGTCGCCGGTCGAGCGCGCGAGGTTCCGGCGGCGGGCGAAGTCGAGGAGCTGGCGGATGATGCCCGCCATGCGATCGGTCTGGCCGGAGATGATCGCCGCGTTCTCGTCGATCTCGGCGCGCGTGAGCCCGCCCTTCGCGATCAGCTTCGCGCGGCCGCCGACGACGTTGAGCGGCGTGCCGAGCTCGTGCGCGACGGCGGATGCGAGCTGACCGACCGTCTTCAGGCGATCGGCGTGCCGGAGCTGGTCGAGCGCGGCGATCCGTGCCTCGGTCTCGTCGTGGACGCGCGCGTTCGCGAGCAGGAGGCGGTCGCAGCTGGCGTTGAGCTCTCGCGCGAGCGTCCCGATCTCGTCGCGCTGCGCGAGCGTGATCCGGTGCGAGAGATCGCCACCGCCGATGCGCCGGGCTTGCTCCGTGAGCTGACGCATCGGACGTCCGACCAGGATGACGCCGATCCAGAGCGCGACGGCGCCGCCGAGGACGATCAGGATGACGAGCGTCCCGAGCACTTGCAGCTCGGTGCGGCGCAGAAAGCTCCGCTGCGAGCTGAGCGGCTCCGAGAGCTCGAGGGCCGCGGCGCGCTCGCCCGGGAGGTGCAGCGGGACGTAGGTGAACTGGCGCTCGTCACCGTCGGCGTCCTCGCGCACGACGTGGGCGATCTCACCCGCGCGGACCGGGGCGTCGAGACCGTCCGGCAACGGGTGCGTGGCCTCGGGATGATCGAGCCACAGCCAGTGCAGGCCGACACGCGTCTGGCTGCTCCGCATGCGCGCGAGGACGTCGGCCGCCGCCTCCGCGCCGTCGCTCGCGGCGACGCGCTCGACCGCGACCTGGAGGACGCGGCCCATCGCCTCTTGGTCGCGTGCCATGTCGTCCTCGAAGAGCGCGATCTCGCGACGGAGCTGTAGTCCGGCGTCGGCGGCCATGACGACGATGATCGCCGACATGAGGACGAGGACGAGCTTACGGGTGAGTCGCACGACGCGTCCGGCCGAGACCGGCCCGCGCGACCCGCTCGCCGCCCGTTCCGACGGGCACGCATGACGGCGGGGCGTGCGGCACCGCCCACGAGCCTAGGACGATCGGGGGCGGATTTGATTCGGACGGCCCGGAGCGTGTGGCGTCGGATTCAGCGAACGGCGAACGCGTTCAGCTCGACGGAGAAGCCGAAGACCTCGACCAACAGGACGTAAAGCGCCAGCAACGTGAGCAGCAGGCTCCCGAACGCCGTCACCGCGATGCCGGAGAGGAGGAGGATCCCGAGCAGGCCGCCGATCGCGACGGCGGGCGAAAGGAACCCGGGCCGGTTGAAGGGCGGCACCGGCTCGAGCAGCGGCAAGAGGCCATGCTGCCGGACCTCGCCCCAAAACGCGTCGACCACACCGGTGAGCTGCGTCCGCACGTCCTCGAGCCAGGTTCCGCCGTATGCCATCACGGGATCTCCGCCTTCAGCAGGATGATGAGCGCGTCGTCGCCCATCCGTGGATCGCGCCCGACGCCGAACATCATCGTGCCGCCGTTCATCACGCCGACGTTCGTGTCGACCAGACGCCGGCGCCCCTCGAGGAGCCGAACCTGCATCTTCACGACGTCGCGGCCGTCCATGCCCTTCGGCAGGAGCTGCAGACGCCGACCGCCGGGGAGCGCGAAGCGAACTTCGGTCCGCCAGTCGCACGGCCGCTCCTCACGATTGACGATCTGGAACGCGCGGTAGCCGACGAGACGCCGCAGGCGCGGTCGCAGGCTCACGAGCTGCGGATCGGAGGGCCCGGACTCGGCGGCCCGCACGGACGTGACCTGGATGCGCAGCACGTCCGGCGAGCCCGCGAGCGCCGTGGCCGCGGATGCCGCCAGGGCAACTCCGAGCGCGGCAATTACCATCCGTTGCCGTCGACCTCGTGATTCACCCAGATCATGGTCGTGCCGCTCTTCGACTCGCGACGGAGCGCGATGTCCTTGCCGGCCAGCCGATCGATGAACACGTGATTCGGCAGCCGCTTCTGTGCGACGCGCGTCGGACCGGGCGGTGTCGCCTCCTTTGCGATGCCGGGCACGGCGGTCGGTGCGACGGGCATGCGCAGGAAGAGTGCGGCGCCGGCTGCGATCGCCGCGATCGAGCTTCCCCACGCCATGCCGCGCGTCAGACGGCGGCTCGACGGCCGGCGCTCGCGCCACGCGGCCTGCTCACGCAGGCGGGAGGTCTCGGCGTCGACGCGAGGCCAGACGCGCGAGAGATCGAGGCCGGCGACGGCACGCTCGCTCTCGGCGATCAACGCCTCGCGCACGGTCAGCAACCGCCGCACCGCGCCGTCGCAGCGCACGCACTGTCCCACGTGCCGGGCGACGTCGACCGAGATCGACGGCGACAGCTCGCCGTCGACGAAGGCGTCGATGCGCACTCCGGCGTCGGCACAGGTCATGACGTCAGCGCAGTCCCCGCAGGCGCGTCTGCAACTGACGGCGTGCGTAGTGGAGTCGGCTCATTACGGTGCCCTTCGGACACTCGAGAACTTGGCTGATTTCTTCGTACGAGAGGCCGTCCACTTCGCGGAGAAGTATGACGGCGCGATGTTCGGGGGTCAATTCCTCGATGGCCTGCACGAGGCGTCCGCCGAGCTCGGCGCTGCGAGCGTCGTCGAACGGTTGATCGCGCTCGAGCTCCTCGGCCGTCGGCGGCACCAGCTCGTCGCCCGAATCCTCGGAGTCGACGGTGAGCGGCACGTAGCGAGACTCCCGACGCTGATGGTCGATGCAGAGGTTCACCCCGATGCGATAGACCCAGGTGTAGAAGCTCGAGTCGCCCTTGAACTTGTCGAGGCTCTGGTAGGCTTTGGTGAACGTGTCCTGCACGACGTCGAGCGCGTCCTCGCGATTTCGGAGCATGCCGAGCGCCATTGCTGCCACTTTGCGTTGATACCTTTCGACCAGCACGCGGAACGCCTCCCGGTCGCCCTGTCGCGCCCGCTCGACGAGCTCGCCGTCGCCAGGAGACACCGTGTGCTGGTCGGTCTGACGGGTCATGGCCTGCTTAATTCAGTAGATTCCCGGTCCTGACCCGCGGTCAGTGGGCCTCGGACCAGTTCGCCCCTGAGCGAACGTCGACACGGAGCGGCACTTTGAGCGACCACACCCCCTCCATCGATTCACGGACGAGGCGGCAGACACCGTCGACCTCCGCCTCGGGCACCTCGAACACGAGCTCGTCGTGCACCTGCAGCAGCATGTGCGCGCTGGATCCGGCGTCCTGCAACCGACGTCGAACCGCGAGCATGGCGAGCTTGATGAGGTCCGCAGCCGACCCCTGGATGGGCGTGTTGGTCGCGGCCCGCTCGGCGAACTGACGTACGCCGGGGTCGCGGGCACCGAGCTCGGGCAGATAGCGGCGGCGGCCCAGGACGGTCGTGACGTAGCCGCAGGCGCGCGCATCGGCGACCGTGGCGTCGAGGTAGGTCCGTACGCCGGCGTAGCGGGCGAAGTAGTCGCGGATGTACGTCTCGGCCTCTTTCAGCGAGACGCCGAGCTCGCGCGCGGCGCGCGCCGGGCCCATGCCGTAGACGATGCCGTAGTTGATCACCTTGGCGAGTCGCCGCCCCTCGGCAGGCGGCAACGCCCCGAACACGTCGGTGGCGGTGCGGGCATGGACGTCGTCCCCGCGCGTGAAGGCGTCGATCAAGGCCGCATCGTTCGCGAGGTGCGCGAGCACGCGCAGCTCGATCTGCGAGTAATCCGCGGACACGAGGCGGCAGCCCGGCGCGGCGACGAACGCCGCGCGGATGCGTCGCCCTTCCTCGGTGCGAATGGGGATGTTCTGCAGGTTCGGATCGGAGCTCGAGAGGCGCCCCGTGGCCGCGACCGTCTGGTTGAAGGAGGTGTGGATGCGGCCGGTCGTCGGATCCAGCAGCGCCGGAAGCGCGTCGACGTACGTCGACTTCAACTTCGCGAGCTGCCGGTACTCGAGGATCTTCGCGGGCAACGGATGCTCGGCGGCGAGCTTGGTGAGCACGTCGACGTCGGTCGAGAGCCCGGTCTTCGTGCGCTTCACGTTCTTCGTCGAGAGCTTCAGGCGGTCGAAGAGCACCTCGCGCAGCTGCACTGGCGAGCCGATGTTGAACTCGCCGCCGGCGAGCGCGTAGATCTCCGCGATCACCCGCTCGAGCGCGCTCCCGAACTCGGCCGACATCGCCGCGAGCGCGCCCGTGTCGAGCGCGACGCCGGCGAGCTCCATGTCCGCGAGGACCTCCGCGAGCGGCATCTCGAGCTCGCGGTAGAGCTTCTGCATCTCGACGCGCGCGAGACGCTCCTCGACGACCGGACGGAGCGCGTGCGCGACGCGCGCGGCGCGGCACGCCGCGTCGACGGGATCGCCGCCCGGCACCGCCGGCTCGCCCAGGAGGAGGTGCGCGAGCGTCGCCGCGTCGTGCACCGGCTGCGACGGGTTCAAACAGTACGACGCGAGGCCGAAGTCCATCGCCGGCCCCGCAAGCCCGATCCGGCGGCGCGCGAGCGCCACGCGGAGGCTCTTGAGATCGTCCCCGAGCTTGGCGACGGCGAAGTCGCCGACGAGCGGCGCGATCGCCGCCAACGTCTCGGGCGCCTCGGGTGTGGTGAGAACGACCGGCGGGCCGGCGGCCCCACCGATCACGATCGCGGTCAGGCCCGCGCTGCCGGCCCGTGGAGAGTCGAGCACGGCGAGCACCGCCACCGCGCCCTCCTTCGCCAACGTCGCGACGGCGGCCCCCACCTCGGAGGGCGAGCCCGCCTCGCGACGCTCGACCTCCGCCGTCGCGGCCGGACCGGTCGGCGCGAGCTCGCGGAGCAGCGCCATGAACTCGAGCTCCATCAGGAGCGGTCGCAGCGCGGAAACGTCCGGGCCGTGCCAGCGGAGCTGCTCCCAGTCGACGGCGACCGGGACGTCACGGCGGATGGTCGCGAGGTCTTTCGAAAGGCGGGCGACGTCCGCCTCGGCGACGAGCGTCTCCCGGATCTTTTTCGCGCCGCGGACCCCGCACTTCTCGATCTCGTCCAGCCGCTCGAGGATCGCCTCGACCGGGCCGAGCCCCTGCACGAGCGCGCTCGCCGTCTTCTGTCCGATGCCGGTGACGCCCGGGATGTTGTCGATCGTGTCGCCCATGAGCCCGAGGACGTCGGCGACGCGCTCGGGGTCGACGCCGAAGCGGTCGCGGACCTCCGGGATGCCGATCCGGCGGTTTCGGACGTCGTCGTAGAGGGTCGTCCGCTCGGTCACGAGCTGCATCATGTCCTTGTCGGCGGTGACGATGACGGTATCGAGGTCGGCCGCCTCGGCGCGCGTCGCCAGCGTCCCGATGACGTCGTCCGCCTCGACCCCCGTCTCCTCGATGACCGGGAGCCGCAGCGCCGTCACCAGCTTCCGGATGTATGGGATCTGCGGCCGCAGATCGTCGGGCATGGGCGTCCGGTTTTCCTTGTACTCGGCATAGAGCGTGTCGCGGAACGTCTGCCCCGGGGCGTCGAAGACCACGGCCAGGTAGTCCCGCTCCCCCCCGCTCCGGAGCAGCTTCGCCACCATGTTGGCGAAGCCGAGCGTCGCATTGGTGGGCAGACCGCGCGACGTATTGAGCGCCGGGAGCGCGTGGAAGGCCCGGTACACGTACCCGCTCGCATCGATCAGAAACAGCCGCCCACGCGCCATCCGGCCTCGTCCCTAACGGACCCCTCCGAGCGCCGCAAGGAAGCTTGACAGCCTCGGAGGCGCCTCGTAGTAACCGGCCGCGAATTTTCTCGACGCTTCTCCGTCTCAGCGTGTCGGATGATCGAAGTCGCGCAACTCACCAAGCGATACGGTGATCTCGCTGCCGTGCAGGACGTGTCCTTCACGGCGGTGCCCGGTCAGATCCTCGGCTTCCTCGGCCCGAACGGCGCCGGGAAGACGACCACCATGCGGATCATCACCGGCTTCATCCCGGCCACGTCGGGCACGGTGCGCGTCGCGGGCTTCGACGTCTTCGACCAATCGGCCGAGGTCCGGCGGCGCATCGGGTACCTCCCCGAGAACCCCCCGCTCTACAACGACATGCTCGTCGTGCCGTACCTGCGCTTCGCCGCCAGGCTCCGCGGCATGAGCCGGGGCGACATCGACGACGCCATCGATCGCGTGCTCAAGACCTGCAGCCTGACCGGCGTCTCCGGCCGGCTCCTGGGGCACCTCTCCAAGGGCTTCCGGCAGCGCGTCGGGCTCGCGCAGGCACTGATCCACGACCCGGAGGTCCTGATCCTCGACGAGCCCACCAACGGCCTCGACCCCGGGCAGATCGACGAGATGCTCCAGTTCATCCGGAGCCTCGCGCCCAACCGCACCATCGTCGTTTCGACGCACATCCTCGCCCAGGTCGTCGCCGTCTGCGAGAAGGTCGTCATCATCAGCGACGGCCGCATCGTCGTGGAGGACCTGCTCGCGAACCTCACGCGGGACCAGCGCCTCGACGAGGCCTACAAGCGGGCCATCGCCGGCGGTCTCACGCGAGGAGCCGCCTAGTGACGGGACACTAAGTGAGGAACGTCTTCACCATCGCCGGGCGGGAGGTGCGCTCGTACTTCTCGTCACCCGTCGCGTACGTGCTGCTGGCCGCGTTCCTGGGGCTCGCGGGCTACTTCTTCTTCGCCCTGCTCTCCGCCTTCAACCAGGCGCTCGCCGTCTACAGCATGATGCGCAATCCGGAGATGCTCCAGCGCTTCAACCTGAACGAGATGGTGATCCGGCCGCTGCTCAGCAACATGTCCGTGCTGCTCATCTTCGTCATCCCCGCGATCACCATGCGCATGTTCCCGGAGGAGAAGACCTCCGGGACCTACGAGCTCCTGATGACGTCGCCGGTCCGCGTCGGCGAGATCGTGCTCGGGAAGTTCCTCGGCGGACTGATCCTGGTCCTTCTCATGATCGTGCTCTCCGGATTCTTCGGGCTCGTGCTCCTGCGGTTCGGTAACCCCGAGGTGCCCATGATGCTGAGCGGCTACCTCGGGCTCTTCCTCATGGCGATCTCGTTCCTCGCCATCGGCACCTTGATCTCGTCCTTCACGGACAACGTCGTGGTGGCCTACGCGGGCGCCCTCTTCGTGCTGCTGATGCTCTACACGATCGGCTGGCTCGGCGAGACGGTGCAGGGGCCCTGGGGAAGCATCGTCAAGTACATCTCGATCACCGATCACTTTCAGGAGCTGCTGAAGGGGCTCATCGACACGAAAGACCTGGTCTACTTCGCGACCGTCCTGGTGGTGAGCCTGTTTCTCACGCAGCGCTCGGTCGAGTCGGTGCGCTGGAGGTAACGCGTGGGTCGGTACGCGTCGCTCATCGGCCTCCTCGGCCTCGTTGCCCTCAGCTTCGGCGTCGTCGCGCTCGTGGTCCTTCGACTCGACGGCTTGCTGCCGTGGGTCCACATCGGCGGCGGCATCCTCTGCCTGGTCGCTTACCTCGCGTTCGGGTTCGAAAGCTTCCAGTCTCTCCTGGGCCAGCGCTCGACGCGCTACGGCGCCGGTGCGGCCGTCTACTCGTTGCTCTTCATCGTCCTCGTCGCCGGTGCCAACTACCTCGGCCACCGCCACCACAAGCGCTGGGACGTGACCGAGGGCGGCGTCTACACCCTCTCGCCGCAGTCCACGAAGGTCGCGGAGAGCCTGCAGAACGACCTCGCCATGACCGCCTTCGTCGAGGGCGGGATCAATCCGAGCCTCGAGTCGCTGCTCGAGAGCTACACCTACGCGAACGCCGCCCGTGTGAAGATGCGGCTCGTCGATCCGGACAAGGAGCCGACGCTCGTCGATCAGATGAAGATCACGACCGCGCCGTCGGTGCACCTCCAGTACGGCAACGAGAGCTTCGTCGTGACGCAGCCGTCCGAGGAGACGATCACGAACGGCGTCATCCGCGTCTCGCGCAGCACGAAGAAGGTCGTGTACTTCGTCGAGGGGTTCGGGCAGGCGCTCACGAGCGCCGAGGACGACCCCAAGGGCTACGCCGCCGCGAAGCTCGCCCTCCAGCAGGAGAACTACGAGGTCAAGCCGCTCCTACTGCCGTCGGTCGACAAGGTCCCCGACGACGCCAGCGTCGTCATCATGCCCGGCGTCGGGCAGCAGCTCACCGACACCGCGATCGCGGCGCTCGACGGCTACATGAAGGCGGGCGGCCACCTCTTCGTGCTCGTCGGGCCGCGCCAGGGCGACGACAAGCTCGCGACATTCCTCTCGAGCTGGGGTGCGAAGCTCGGGAACGACATCGTCCTCGACCAGGAGGTCCGCCTGTTCGAAGGCCCGCGCGTCGGGATGCAGCCGCTCGCCAAGGAGTACGGCGCGCACCCGATCACGCAGGAGCTCAAGGACTACACCGTCTTCCCGCAGACGCGCACCGTCGAGCCCGACGCCACCGGCAAGAAGGGCCTCGCCGCGACCACGCTGGTCAAGACGAGCGCCTCGTCGTGGGGCGAGACCGCCATCGACGACGTCTTCACGAAGGGCGTCGCCCGGCTCGACGACACCGACAAGAAAGGCCCGCTGTCGGTCGCCGTCGCGACTACTGCCAAGCTGAAGGACATGGGCCTCACGCCCACCGCCCCGGAGGGCCAGAAGGCATCCGAAGAAGCGCGGCTCGTCGTCATCGGAACGCCGCGCGCGGCCGACAGCCAGACCTTCACGCAGTCGCGTACGAACGGCGACCTCTTCCTGAACGCGGTCGGATGGCTCGTCGGCCAGGAAGAGCTCGTGTCCATCCGAAGCCGCTCCGTGCGCGCGTCGCGCGCCGAGTTCTCGCCGAGCCAGGCCGGTCAGCTCTTCTACCTCTCCGTCCTCATCATCCCGGAGCTGATGGTCGTCCTCGGCATCGCGGTGTGGTGGCGGCGGAGAAACGGGTGAGCCTGGTCCGCATCCTGATCCTCGCCGTCCTGGTGGCGGCGCTCGGCAGCTACATCTACTGGAAGGAGCTGCCGCAGGCCCAGAAGGAGGCCGAGAAGGAGAAGCTCGCGGGCGTCACCGACGACGCCGTCACGGGCATCGAGCTCGTCTACCCCGATCGGACGATCGCACTCACGAAGGGCGACGCGGGCTGGCGCCTCACGCAGCCGATCGAGGCGCCCGCCGACGAGCCGGTCGTGAAGAGCCTCCTCGGCGCAATCACCGGGGCGCAGGTTCAGAAGAGCCTCGACGACGTCCCGCAGGGCGACCTGGCGCCGTTCGGCCTCGAGAAGCCCGCGACGACGATCACGCTGCGCACCAAGGACGGCCCCCTGCCACCGATCCACGTCGGCAAGAACACGGCGATCGGCGCGAAGACCTACGTGCGCAAGGGCCAGGAGGGCAAGATCTTCCTCACGGCCAGCACGATCCAGACGAGCATCAACAAGCAGGCACGCGATCTCCGCGACAAGCAGCTCCTCGCCTTCCAGGACGACGACGTGCAGCGCATCGAGATCGCGAAGCCGGGCGCGCCCGCACTGACGCTCACGCGCAAGGACAAGGACGCCTGGACGATCGAGCCCGGCGGCGTTCCCGCCGATCCCACCGAGGTACGCTCGTACGTCTCGTCGCTCCGCACGACCCGCGCGACCGATTTCCCCGACGACGCCCCCGCCGACCTCGCGAAGTTCGGGCTCGACAAGCCCCGGCTCACCGTCACCGTCGCCACCGGCAAGGACGGCGCGGTCACGCAGCAGCTCCTCGTCGGCGGGGAGTCGAGCGGCGAGCAGACGAAGCAGGTCTACGTGAAGCGCGGCTCCACGCCCAACGTGTTCGCGGTCGGCGAATGGGCGTTCCGGAGCCTCGACAAGGACGCGTCGGCGCTGCGCGACAAGACGGTGCTCGCCTTCGACGGCGACGCGGTCGGTCGCGTCGTGCTCGAGCGGAACCCAGGCACCGGCGCGACGCTCGTGCGCGGTGCGTCGGGTGGGTGGACGCTCGACGGCGTCGACGAGGCGAAGGCCAAGGTCACCGCGATCCAGCGCTTCGTCGACGACGTGAAGGACTTGAAGGGATCGGCCGTCGCCGCGGAGCCGCCGGGCGACCTCACCCGCTTCGGCCTCGCCGCGCCGACGCTGCGGATCACGCTCTCCGACAAGAGCGGCAAGCCCATCGGCACCGTGCTCGCCGCGAAGCAGGACGCCAAGTACTACGTCATGCGCGACGGCGGTCCCACCGTCTTCGAGACCCGCGACTACATGTACACGCGGCTCGACAAGCAGGCGCGCGACTTCGAGCAGAGCACGACGCCGACGACCGCGCCGGCCGCCGGTGCGATGCCGCCCGGCGGCCCGCCGCCCGACGGCGACGCGGACGCCGAAGACGCGCCGGCCGGCGACGACGACGAGGAGTGATCGGCTCCGCGCGCCGTGCCGGCCGGGTCGTGCGGGACGCCGTCCGTGAGGACGACGTCCCACCGAGCTGCCAGTATCGATCTTACTCGCAGTACGTGTTCGGGATGTTGCCGCTGATCGCGATGTCGACGAGGTTCACCCAGGCCGATCCGGTCGGGTAGTCGTCCGCCGACGAGCAGTCGGCCGCGGACGACTGGTCGCCGCAATCCGCGTCGCAGCCGCACTGCACGAGAGAGTCGTTCGAGCAGGTGCCGGTGTTGCTGCCGCAGGTGGTGTTGCCATTCAAGCACTCGGGGCCGCAGGCCTTGTCGATGCCAAGGATGGCCTTGGTGTCGACCTTCGTGATGCACGCTGCCGTCGCCGGATCCGACGCCGGCGGAGCGCAGGTGCCGACGCTGATCAGACCCTTGCGCGCGTTACCGAAGCACTTGTCGTAGCACTTGATGACGCCGCCGACCTGCTTCACGAGCGCCTTCGCGGTCGATGTC